>Ga0181579_10001144_pt1 | contig 21920 bp, 23 predicted proteins | sample 071ome_24_FD_132996 | JGI IMG/M metagenome (GOLD analysis project Ga0181579, IMG submission 132996) | Coastal salt marsh microbial communities from the Groves Creek Marsh, Skidaway Island, Georgia - 071402CT metaG (megahit assembly) | ecosystem: Environmental > Aquatic > Marine > Intertidal... | reverse complement strand
GACCCCGACGGCAACGAGGTCGAAACCATGATGGACAATTACGCCCCCGAGGTGACCAAGGAATACAAGCGCCACTACCAGTGGTCTGAGGAATTCCAGTCCATGGGCAACCCGACCTTCGATGCCGACAAGATGGTGGAGCTATACGAATCCGGCGTGCCGGACTCGGTGCTGCTCGACCATACCGAAGTCTGCAAAATGATCCGCGAGGGGAAGCTATAGGTAACGCTTGCCGCTTCCACGAAAAATGACTGAACGATTGAAATCTTGGATAGATGCCCTGATGCAATCGGAATTCAGGGTTCAGTGGATCGCCATGATCCTCTGCCTGATTATAATGATCATCGGCGTGGCCGCCCGAAAATTCGATTTGGAATACATGCTCGGATCCGCCTGTATCGCGGCCTTTTTCTTTGCGATGTTCGGTACGTACGTGATCTGGGTAAAAAGGGGCCGCGCCACCGGCCGGTATGTAGATGACGGGCGCGTAAAGGTCCTGAGGCCAATGAAAGTCATCGTGCCCTTTTCGTAATATTTAATGTCCCTGGCAGCTGGGTTTTAGGCGCCGCGGCAGCCGGAAACAGTAATGACTTGTCGTCGCTTCATTTTGCCGTTTTCAGTATCTGTCACGTTATGGCAATCGCCTCAGCCGTCACTCTGTTAAGGTTGAGATTTCGCTGGCGCTTCGAAGACTAACCAGATCGTTGGAAACAGTCGTCCTTCAGAAACGCTGCCAACTTCACTGCGCTCCAGCACAAAAATAACTGTCACCCCGGACAAGCTGCGTCAGCAGCGCGATCCGAGGTCCATCGCGCCGCCTGCAACGTCGTCTGGACCCCGGCTCCCAAAAGATTTTTGGAGCCGGGGCGACAATCGGGAGAGCGGAAATAGCCTGTCTCTGCTACCCCTTCAGAAACGCCGCGACTTTCGCTGCGACCGCGTCGGGTTGTTCCAGAATGACCGCGTGGCCCGCCCCGGCCACCGTCTCCACCGACCCGTTCGGGAACCCGTCGGCATAGGCCTGGGCGTGATCCGGCGGCACGAACGCGTCGTTCGCACCGTGCACCACCAGCGCCGGGCCCTTGAAGCGGTAGAGCCGGTCGCGCAGCTTCTGATGATAGAAGTATGGCGGCTTGAAGCCGAACCGGGCGACGCAGCGGAAAATCTGGTAGCGCAGCATGCCCTGTTCCTTGTCGCGGTGCTGGTCGGGGAACCATTCTTCCGCCAGATCGCCGTCTCCGTCGGCGAACAGCATGGACCGCAGGTCGGCGATGCCGCCGTTTCTCGGCTGCACCGCCATGAACAGATCGCCGATGGGCGAGCCGGAGACAAACAGGCCCGGCGCACCGATCAGCGCCAGCTTCCCGACGCGTTCCGGGTTCTGCGAGGCGATCTGCGCCGCGACCCAGCCGCCTATGCAGTTTCCGACGATGTCCACCTTCTCCAGACCCAGCGCATCCATGACCTCCAGCGTGTGGAAGGTCAGGTCGTCGATGGATTCGAGGCTGTTGTCCTCGTCCGAACCGACGCAGCCGGGATGGGCCGGGGCCAGCAAACGGCATTGCTTCGCCAGCGCCTCGTGAAACTGTTGCGGCGCTGCCGCCGCGCCATGCATGTCGGCGACGCCATGGAGATAGAGGACCGGCGCGCCCTCGCCCGCCTCGAACAGCTGGACCTTGCGGCCCGCAACATCCAGATCGCGCATACTCATTGGGCGCCCTCCACCGGCTCTTCATCGTTCAGTTGCGGGAACTCCCTGGCAAAGAGTTCCGCCGAATCCCGCCGCAGCGCGGGCGCCACCTGCTCGGCGAACAGCTTCATCGACTTGCGCGCCAGCTCGTCTTTCATGTTGCCGAACTGGAACTGAATCAGCAGGTTGCCGACCTGCGCATCCTCGATGAAATCCCACAGCTTTTTGCGCACCGTTTCGGGGCTGCCGACGATGATCGAGTTGCGTTCCTCGAGTTCTTCCCACGTATCGGCATCGCCCAGCATGGTGCCGCTGGAGCGCGGTGCGTTGAGGAATGCCTCCCAGGAGCGCAGCGACTGCGACGGCACGCCGGGGCCGAACGTCATCGAGCGCCCTTCCTTACGCAGGTGGCCCTTCAGGCAGTTCTTCAGGAAGTACCAGATACCCTCGCGCGATTCTTCCTTGGCCTGCTCGTCGGTTTCCGACACGTAGACCGACATCAGCACGCCCATATGGAACGGGGTGTAGGTCTTGCCGTGCTTTTCCATCACCCCGGCGAACTCCTTCGCCGCCATGCGGGTGCCGCCGCCATGGCTGCGCGATGACAGGAAATAGCGATAGCCGCGCTTCGCAACCTCCTCCATCGACTCGATGGAACGCGAGCCCGGCACCCAGACCTCGGGATGAGGCTGCTGTAGCGGGCGCGGCCAGACATTGACATATCGCATCGGGTAGCACGGCCCCTCGTGATGGAATGGCCCATCATCGGTCCAGCTTTTGACGATCAGGTCTATCGCCTCCCACAGACGCCTCCGCCCGTGCGGCGAAGGAACATTGTAGTTGAAGGATTCCGGCCCGCCGCCGACCGCGAAACCGGCGATCAGCCTGCCATCCGACATATTGTCGAGCATCGCATATTCCTCGGCGATACGGAGCGGGTTGAGATACATCGGCGGCAGGTTGGCAAGGACGACGATCTTGCCGTTCTTCGTTTTCTGGGTCAGCGCAGCGGCCAGCAGGTTTGGCGACGGCATCAGACCGTAGATGTTCTGATGGTGCTCGTTCAGCACCATCCCGTCGAAGCCGAGTTCGTCTGCATAAACCAGCTGGTCGAGATATTCCTGATAGACGCCCCGCGTCCGGTCGCCGTCCCACAAGGAATTCGGCACCGTCACCCAGCCGGATTCGTGGTTCTCGTCGAAATCCGCGGGAAGGTTGGGATAGGCCATAAAATGCCAGCAAAACAGCCGTGCGGGATGCATGAGCGCCTCCAGTTGGTTTTCCTTTTCCCCATGTTCGCGCCTATCGAGAAACCGGGCAAGGCGCGGCCGGTCGTTTTTTTGTCCTTCAATGCTGCTAGATTGCCGCGCAACGGACGGGAACGGCGGTGATGGACGGGACCATGGACGGTATGGGCGACGATATCGAGATCATCGAACAGGAGGACCTCTGGCGCGGCCATACGCGGCTTGAGCGCTATCGCCTGCGTCACCGGCTGTTCGCCGGCGGGATGGGCGCGGAAATCTCGCGCGAGGTGATCGACCGGGGCGAGGCGGCCGCTGTGCTGCCCTACGACCCGGTGCGCGACGAAATCGTGTTGATCCGCCAGTTCCGCATCGGCGCGTGGCGGCGCGGCGACGTCCCGTGGCTGGTCGAAACCGTCGCCGGGCTGATCGAGGACGGCGAGACGCCGGAGGGCGTCGCACGACGGGAATCGATCGAGGAAACCGGCTGCAAAATCAGCGATCTTTACCCTGTCTGCGGCTATTATGCGGCCCAGGGGTTGCTGACCGAGTATCTGCACCTCTTTGTCGGGATTACGGATACCGCAGATGCGGGCGGGATATTCGGTGTCGACCATGAAGGCGAGGATATCGAAGCCTTCGTCGTCCCCTGGGCGCAGGCGCTTGAAGATGTCGATGCGGGCCGCCATAACGATCCCAAGGTCATGCTGGCTGTCAGATGGCTGGCGACAAGACGCGACGAGCTGAGAAAACAGGTTTAGGAACGAAGAATGGTCTTATCGAGCAAAAACCCGCTTGTTTCCACCGAGTGGCTGGCGAGCCGATTGGCCGATCCGGACATCCGCATCGTGGATACGACCTGGTTCCTGCCCGGCGCGGGCCGCGACGGGCGCGCGGAATACGAGGAAGGCCATATTCCCGGTGCCGTATTCTGGGATATCGACGAAATCGCCGACAAATCGAGCGGCCTGCCGCACACAATGCCGACCGAGGACGATTTCGAACGCCACATGGAACGGCTCGGGATCGGCAACGATACCGACGTCGTGCTGTATGACGCGCTCGGTCTGTTCACCGCCGCGCGCCCATGGTGGATGCTGCGCGCCATGGGGCACGACCATGTCGCCATCCTCGATGGCGGGCTGCCGAAATGGAAAGCCGAGAACCGGCCCCTCAGCCAGGATGAAGCCGCCCCCCGCAGCGGCCGTTTCAATGCAAGTTTTAACATGTCTTTCTTTCATGATATCAACGATTTGAAAGATAATATTAAGACAAAGGAAAAGCAGGTCCTTGACGCGAGATCGGCCGCGCGCTTTGCGGGTTCTGAACCGGAACCAAGGCCCGGATGCCGCGCCGGCCATATCCCGGGCAGCCTGAACGCCCCTTACGATTTGCTGCTCGATCCGGACACAAAAACCGTCCTGCCGGCGGACAGGCTGAAAGCCGTATTCCAGGGCTCGGGCGTCGATCCCTCCCGCCCGGTCGTCACAACCTGCGGCTCCGGCGTCACCGCCTGCATGCTGGCGCTGGGGCTGCACCTGACCGGCAGGCGGGACGTCGCGGTTTATGACGGCTCCTGGGCCGAATGGGGCACCGCCGACGACACACCCATAGAGACTGGCCCATAGAAACTGGCCCGTAGAGACCGGGAGCTAAACAGGGTAAAAGCCCATACCTTCATATCATTTTGCACAGCAGGATCATGAAAAAGGACACGCTGATCACCACCGCCGGGCGCGACCCGGATAACAATTTCGGCTTCGTCAATCCGCCGGTCTACCACGCGTCCACCATCGTCGCGCCGACGCTGGAGGAATTCCGCGACCGCCGCACGCGCCGCTGGGAGATTGGCAATTACACATACGGTCGCCAGGGCACGCCGACGCATGACGCGTTCGAGATCGCAGTGTCGAAGCTGCTGGGCGGCGACCGGGCGGTAGCGATGGGATCCGGCCTCGCCGCGATCAATGCCGCCGTGTTCGCGTTTCTGGAGGCGGGCGATCACATGCTAATGGTCGATTCCGCCTACGGCCCGGCCCGGTCGCTGTGCGAAAAATTCCTCAAGCGGTTCGGGGTGGAGACCACCTATTACGACCCGCGCATCGGCGCTGGCATCAAGGATCTGATCCGAGACAACACGAAGATCGTCTATACCGAGAGCCCCGGCTCGCTGACCTTTGAGGTTCAGGACCTCCCCGCCATCTCGGAAGAAGCGCACAAGCGCGGATGCGTCGTCATCATCGACGACACCTGGTCGTCCGGCATGTTCTTCCAGCCGTTCGAGCACGGTGCGGACGTCTCGGTGATCGCCGCCACCAAGTACATCGTCGGCCATTCGGACGTGATGATGGGCGTCATCACCACGACCGACGAGCACTGGCAGCGCGTCCGGCAGGCCGCGTCCGACCTCGGCGCGAATTCTGGGCCCGACGACGTGTATCTGGCGCTCCGCGGGCTCCGCACCATCGGCGTCCGCATGCGGCAGCATCACGAAAACGGACTGAAACTGGCGCAATGGCTGGAAAACCGGCCGGAAGTGGTTCAGGTCATGCATCCCGGCCTGCCGAGCCATGCCGACCATGAGCTGTGGAAGCGCGACTTCACTGGCGCCTGCGGGCTGTTTGGAGTGGAACTCAAGCCGTTCCCGGAGCCGGCCATCGCCGCCATGCTGGACGGGCTGGAACTCTACGGCATGGGGGCAAGCTGGGGCGGGTTCGAGAGCCTGATCCTGCTGACCAACCCGTCCGCCATTCGCGTCGCGACGCACGATTACTGGTCCAAGGCGGGACCGACCTTGCGGATTCACGCGGGGCTTGAGGATATCGACGATCTGATTGAGGACCTTGAGAAGGGCTTCGAGCGGATGAACGCGTATAAAGGCTGATATGGCTGACAATACGGATATCGGCTGGACCGACCGCGGTATCGTCGCCGCCACCGAGGCCGTGGCCTTCAATGCGGACGGGCTGGTCCCCGCCATCGCACAGCAGCATGACACCGGCGAAGTGCTGATGATGGCCTGGATGAACCACGAAGCGGTCGAGGAAACCCTGCGCTCGGGACAGGTCTGCTACTATTCGCGCTCGCGCGGAAAGCTGTGGCGCAAGGGCGAAAGCTCGGGCCAGACACAGACTCTGGTCGATTTCCGCGTGGACTGCGACGGCGACACGATCCTGCTGCTGGTCGACCAGAAAGGCGTCGCCTGCCACACCGGACGCCCGAACTGTTTCTTTTTCGCACCGCGCGGCGACGAACTCGAAAAACTCACCGAGGTCGTTGTCGACCCGAAGGATCTCTACGGCAAATGACGGAAGAAGAAGCTATTAAGCCGGAAGACGACCCGATCCAGGTATCACTGCTGACCGGATTTCTCGGCAGCGGCAAGACCACCCTGCTCAACCGGCTGCTGAAGCACGAGGACATGGCGGAAACCGCCGTGCTGATCAACGAATTCGGCGATATCGGGATCGATCATTCGCTGGTCGAAAATGTCGACGAGAACATGGTCCAGCTCACCACAGGCTGCCTGTGCTGCGCCGTGCAGGGGGATCTGACCCGCGCGCTGCAGGAGCTGTTCCTCAAGCGCGTGCGGGGCCGGATTCCCCGGTTCCGGCGCGTGCTGATCGAGACCACCGGCCTCGCCGACCCCGCCCCGATCCTCCACACGCTGATCAACGACCCGATTATCGCGACGCGCTATTTCCTCGACGGGGTGATCTCGACCGCCGACGCCCAGTGGGGGCTAGGGCAGCTGGACCGGCACCCGGAGCCGCGCAAGCAGGTAGCCGTCGCCGACCGGATCGTGCTGACCAAGTGCGATCTGGCAGACGAAGCCGATATCGCGAAGCTGGAGGAACGGCTGCATCAGCTGAATCCGGCCGCCCCCGTCATCCATTCGGTCGAGGGTGACGTGCCGCCGTCTGCCCTGTTCGGCTGCGGGCTGTACGACCCGGAAAGCAAGAGCTTCGACGTGCAGCAATGGCTCAGGGACGAGGCTTATCGCGAGCCGCACGAGCACGAACACGATCATGACCACGGCCACGATCATCATCACCATCACGACGAGGAACGCCACGGCGGCGGCATCGACTCGTTCTGCATGACACGCGACGAACCGCTCGACTGGTCGACTTTCGTGACCTGGATCCAGACCCTGATCAACCACCGTGGCGAGGACATATTGCGGATCAAGGGCATCCTCAACATTGAGGGCGAGGACAAGCCGATCGCGGTCCATGGCATCCAGCACATGTTCCATACCCCGGTGAAACTGCCGGAATGGCCCGGCGGCGACCGCCGCACGAAGATCGTCTTCATCACCCGCGACCTCGACCGCAAGGTGATCGAAGACAGCCTCGACGCGCTCGGCAAGGCCGCCGCGCCGCAGGAAGGCTGAGCTCATTGCTCGATTGTCATCCCGGCCTTGAGCCGGGATCCAGGGACTCATGCGGCTAATGCGGTCTGGATCCCGGGTCACTGACTTTCCCGTCCAAACTAAAGATTTGGAGGAAAGTCGCGCCCGGGATGACAAGCAGAGCCCCTTGCAGAGAAGCCCTGCTATTCCCCGCGTTGACAGGAAGCGTTATATACCACCATATATAACGCTTCTCGGGCAGCGTTGCGGGGCGACGAGCCTTGTTATCCCCTCGTTCCATTCTCTTGATTTCATTGACACTTTTCGCGGCGCCCCCTGTGCATGCGGCGGACCTGCTCATGTTCGCCGCCGCGAGTACGACGGGCGTCCTCAACGCAGTGCTTTCCCGGATGGAGGCGCCCAATATCCGCGTTCGGGTCTCCTACGCCTCTTCCGGCGCGCTAGCGCGGCAGATTGCCGCGGGCGCGCCGGCGGCGCTGTACCTCTCGGCGAACCGGAAATGGATCGAATGGCTTGAAAAAAAGGGGAAACTGACTCCCACCGGTAAAGTCAGGCTGTTCGGCAACCGGCTGGCGCTCGCCGCGCCGGCAAAGAGCATAGCGAACCTGAAGATCCAGCCGGGATTCCCACTGCGCCAGGCGCTTGGCGATGGCCGGCTTGCTATCGCCGACCCGGCCCACGCACCGGCGGGCATATACGCGCGTGATGCCCTGACCAAACTAGGTGTGTGGCGCGATGTCGCCGACCGCACGGCGCGCGCACCGAACGTTCTCGCCGCACTGGCCCTCATCGAGCGCGGCGAGGCCCCGCTCGGCATCGTTTATCGCACGGATGCCTTCAGAAATCCGAAGGTCCGGATCCTCGATGAATTCCCTGCCGGAAGCCATGACGGGATTTCGTACCTGCTGGTCCTGACCGCTCCCGAATCCGATGGGGCGACGGCGCTTTTTGCGTTCCTGCAATCGAAAGCCGCACGCAGGTTATATGCGGATTACGGTTTCACGGCGAAAGATGGCGCGCCATGAACGATTGGCTGACGCCGGTGGAAATCGAGGCCATCGTCCTGTCGCTGAAGGTCTCGCTTTGGGCGATCTTCTGGAGCCTGCCGCCCGCCGTTCTGTGCGCCTGGCTTCTCGCCCGATGCCGATTTCCAGGCAGGAGTGCCCTTGATGCCATCATCCACCTGCCGCTGGTCCTGCCCCCGGTCGCCATCGGCTACGGGCTGCTGGTCCTGCTGGGCCGGAACGGACCGGTCGGCGGAGTTCTGTTCGATACGTTCGGCCTCACCCTGGCCTTTACCTGGAAAGGCGCTGCCGTCGCGTCAGCCGTCGTCGCTTTTCCCTTGATTGTCAGAGCGATACGACTCTCACTTGAATCAGTGGATCAACGGCTGGAAGCAGCGGCCAGAACGCTGGGCTCAAACGCAGCGGACGTATTCTTCACCATTACCCTGCCGCTGATCCTGCCCGGCATCATCGCCGGTGCGATCCTCGGCTTTGCGCGCAGCCTCGGCGAGTTCGGAGCTACCATCACCTTCGTCTCCAACATCCCAGGCGAAACCCGTACGCTGCCCATCGCGCTCTATAACCTGACCCAGGTGCCGGGGCAGGAAGACGCCGCCTTCCGGCTCGTCGTCATCTCGGTCGTCGTCGCCCTTCTCGCCCTCGCCGCCTCCGAATTCCTGGCGCGACGGGCACGGGCTCGGGTGGAGGGACGGCGATGATCCGTGTAGAGGTCGAAAAGACGCTCGACAGTTTCCGGATCGACGCGGCGTTCGAGGCCGCTTCCGACGGCGTCACCGCGCTGTTCGGCCGCTCGGGCGCAGGAAAAAGCTCGATTATTAACATGCTCGCCGGGCTGGCGACGCCGGATAAGGGGCTGATCGAAATCGACGGCGAGACACTGTTCGATTCGGCGCGCGGCATCGATGTCCCGCCGCACCGGCGGCGTTTCGGCTACGTGTTCCAGAACAGCCGTCTGTTTCCGCATTTTTCGGTGCGCGGCAACCTGCTTTACGGCTATCGCCGGACCCCCGCTGCGGAACGAGCAGTCGGTGTCGACGAGGTCGTCGACGTGCTCGGCGTTGCGCATCTTCTCGACCGACGGACAGGAGGGCTCTCCGGCGGCGAACGCCAGCGCGTGGCGCTGGGACGCGCCATCCTGTCGAATCCGCGCGCGCTGCTGATGGACGAGCCACTGGCCTCGCTCGACGCAGCGCGCAAGTTCGAGGTTCTGCCCTTTATCGAGCAGCTTCGCGACCGATTCGGCGTTCCCATCGTCTATGTCAGCCACGCGATGGACGAGATCATCCGGCTGGCCGATACGCTGGTGATCGTCGACGACGGCAGCATCGCCGCAGTAGGTCCGGTAGAAGACATCACCAGCCGGCTCGATCTGCGGCCGCTGACCGGGCGCTACGAGGCGGGTTCGGCATTTTCCGCAAGGATCGTCGCACATGACGACGCCTATGCGCTGACGACCCTGGCCTTTGAGGGCGGCGAGTTGCGGGTGCCGAGGGTCGATGGGACTGTCGGCGACGAGGTGCGGCTGCGGGTGCGGGCACGGGACGTGTCGCTCTCCCTGTCGAGACCAAAAAATATTAGTGAAATCAATATTCTGAAAGGCAATGTTGCAGAAATTGGTGCAACTGCGGAAAACTCTCTGAGCGCGCATGTCGATATCAGGGTCGATGTCGGCGTACCGCTCTGGGTTCGCGTGACCCGCTGGTCGCTTGAGAACCTGTCGCTTGCACCCGGAACGGAAGTTTTCGCCACCATCAAGAGCACGTCGATTGACCGCCAGACGATGGGCGGTCAAAAGAACCGTGACGAACCGACCGAAACGCATCCCGCAGAGGAGGAACACCCATGACTGTCGCCATGTTCGTGAAGCTCGAAACCAAACCCGGCCGCAAGGACGATTTTCTCGCCCGCATCCAGATCCAGAAGAAGATCACGCTGGAAAAGGAGCCGTGGTGCCAGCGCTTCGACATCATGGTCCCGAAAGACAGCGAAAACGCGGTGTGCCTGTACGAGGTCTATGATGACGAGGACGCGTTCGCGAAACACGGCCAGACCGAGCACCTTCTGCAGTACCGCGAAGACACCGCCGACATGATCGCCGACCGCGATGTAACGCTGTCGATTTTGCAGGAGTAGGTTTCAGGCGTTGCGGAGACTTTGCGCGCCGGACAGCATCCGCACGACCAGCCGCCACAGCGCCCAGCCAAGGAATATCCCGACGAATCCGTAGACGATCCCCGCCGTATCGAGCGGGATCGCCGGGGTGAAATCGGACAGCATACCGCCCGCCACCTCGAGATCGAGACGGAACAGGCAGGTCAGCGGCTTGAGGAACGGCGAAGCGCCATCGATCGCCGCCCTGCCCGCCTCCAGGTCAGCGATCCGTTCGGTCAGCAACGTGGCGAGTTTCTCGCGCGAAGCGGGTTCGGCCACCGCCTCCGCGTAGTTTCCCGACGACAGTTGAGACAGCGTCCGTTTCGCCTCGTCGATATGGCCGCCGATGCGCTGCAGATAGGCGTTGGCGAACGCCACGCCCTGCGCCAGAACGATCCCGGAAAGCGCGGCGAACACCGTTCCGAACAGATCAGCCGCCTGACGCGTCAGCCAGCGCATGCTCAGATACTCCGGATCGGACGGTCAGGCCGCTTTCGCCAGCCTGTCCCGGTCATGCGGCTCGGTCAGATCGATATCTTCCGGCCCCTTCGGCACGATCCCCGACGCGTTCACATGCGCCATGTTGCCGTAATAGCCGCGCTTGATGCCGGGAATGTCGGTGATCTCGGCGATCCCGGGATGCTGGTAGAGCTCCTTCAGGTAATTCCACAGATTGTGGTGATCCCGAATACGCCGCCGGTTGCACTTGAAGTGGCTGTAATAGACGAAATCGAACCGTACCAGCGTGACGTAAAACCGCCAGTCGGCCTCCGTCATCCGGTCGCCGCACAGATAGCGGCGGCCCCCAAGGTGATCCTCGGCCCATTCCAGCGTTTCGAACAGCCTGTCATATGCTTCCTCGTAGGCCTGCTGCGTTTTCGCGAAACCGCAGCGATAGACGCCGTTATTCACGGTAGCGTAGATGCGCTCGTTATAGCCGTCGATTTCCGCCCGCAGATCCTCGGGATAGAAATCGAGCGACGCATTGCCCCACTCGTTAAATTCCGTGTTCAGCATACGGATGATTTCCGACGACTCGTTGTTGACGACGGTCCATTCCTTCCTGTCCCACAGCGTCGGCACCGTCACCCGCCCGGTATAGTCGGATCGCGCCGCAACATAGGCCTGGTGCAGCTCGAACTTTCCATCGACCGGGTCGAGCCCGTTGCCGATGCCCTCGCTATAGGCCCAGCTGCGTTCGCGCGGCAGGTCCGACAGGGTGATCGAGATGACGTCCTCCAGCCCCTTGAGACGGCGGAAAAGTTGCGTCCGGTGCGCCCATGGGCAGTTGGGTGCGAGAAACAGGTGATAGCGCCCCGGCTCGGCCTTGAAGCCGGACGACCCGTCGGCCGTCACCCATTTGCGAAATATCGACTCGTCGCGCTGAAATGCGCCGGTCTTGTCGCTGCGGTACTTCTCGTCGTCGTCGATCCACTTGCCTTCGACCAGCATGCCCATCGGTCTGCCTCCCGTTGAATGCGTGGCGATAGCATAGCAAAGAAAATGGCCGGAATGCGACGGGTGCGACCATGAAGGGCGCGATATTCAACCCCAGGGCAGGTCGGTTCGCGGTACGGAAAAGAAAACGGACCAACGGCGTATGGTCGCTTGCGACAGCCTCTATACGCCGAAGGGACGCTAACTGAATTCAGGCGGCTTCAAGTTCCTTTGCCGCCGATGAAGTTTTCTTCCAGTCTCCACCCTTTGGAATCATGCCTTCGAAAGAGACGAGATCGGCATTTGGCGTCGTGCGGCCACCGGCGGCCGTCCCGATCGCAGCACCGCCGTCTTGCACAATCTTCGCGGCCTTGACCATCATCCGACGGAACTGGGCGACAGCGCCGTCGCTGACGCCGAGATAATCCTTCGTTCGGTCGGCGATGGGCCCCATCGATTCCCACATCGCCATGTCCTGCGCCGGAATGCCCGGGATGCCGGTGAAATCCCCGTTTTTCATCGCCTCGCGGTCCTGCAGAAACATGTTGTCCAGAGTCCTGAATTTGCGGAATGTCTCGTCGAGGTCCACTCCGACCTCTGCACCGCAGAACCGGCGCCACTCGGCCTGGCTAATGCCTTTGGTCTCATGGAAAGCAATCCAGTAGAACATGGTGTTGGTGTCGTCGATCGGCACCAGCATCTGCGCCAGCTTGTACTGGTCGTTCGGCGGGATCACCACTGTGAAGGGGGCGACAAACAGCGTCGTCCGCAAATAGTCGTACTTTTCGGCATCAAGGATAGGCGTTCGGATCGCTGCATAGCGGAAACCGTAGTCGGTCCTGTCGAACCGGATACGCGGCGCCTTGTCGTTCGACGGGCGCGGCCAGGCCGTCGCCGTCGCTTTGGCGCCGTCTACCTCGGCGGGCGGCATGTTCGTTGAATGCAGGCTCGAGCTATGAGCGGAATCGATCGAGCCCTCCAGCACCTGTGCCCAGTTGCAGGCGGTGTGCATTTTGACCACCGCGATCTTGTCGGCCGGCGCGCCGGCCCAGACAGGCGGCTCGAATTCCGACATCGCATCGGCTTCTCCCATCCAGATCCAGACGAAACCGCCGGCCTCGCGCGCCGGGTACGATTTCAGCCTGGCCTCCGCTTTCAGCGCTTCACCGGCATTCGGCTCGCTCGGCATGTCGACGACATTGCCGTTCACGTCGAACTTCCAGCCGTGATAAAGGCACCGCAGGCCGCAATCTTCATTACGACCGAAGGCGAGCGAGGCGCCGCGATGGCGACAGAACTCGTCAATGACCCCGAGCCGCCCCTCGGTATCGCGGAAACACACAAGATCTTCGCCCAGAAGCCGGAACCGGACCGGCTTTCCGTCGGGTTCGGCGACTTCTTCGGACAGGCAGGCTGGCATCCAGTGACAGCGCATGATCTTTCCCATCGGGGTGTCGCCTTCGATACGGGTTAGCAGGTCGTTCTCTTCTACAGTGATCATGATTCCTCCTCACGGCCTGTCCGGCACAATATTCTTAGGTTCCTAAGCTATTATTCTTTGGAACCTAAGAATATTGAATGAGGATGTCAAGCTGTTTAGGATTACGCATGACCTCCGAACGGAAAATTTAGTGAGCACCCGCAAGCTGCATCTTGGAATTGCGGGGTTGGGACGCGGTTTCAGCGTCATGTTGCCAACCCTCGCTCTGCACCCGCTACTGGAGATTGCAGCGGCGGTCGACACCCGTGATTCCGCTCTTGATCGCTTTCAGGCCGATTTCGGAGGCACGGCCTATACTTCCTTTGCCGAGATGTGCGCCGATCGCCGTGTCGATGCAGTTTACGTTGCAACGCCGCACCAGTTTCACGAAGAACACGTCGTTTCCGCCGCTCGCGCGGGCAAACATGTGCTGGTCGAAAAGCCGATGGCCCTGACGGTCGATTCCTGTACCCGCATGATTGAGGCGGCCAGAGCTGCAGGAACCCACCTTCTGGTAGGTCACAGCCACAGTTTCGATGCACCGGTCCTTGCGGCCCGACGCCTTATCGAATCAGGCAGACTAGGCGCGCCAAAGATGATTACGGCCTTGAATTACACCGATTTCATCTACCGGCCGCGCCGCCCGGAGGAACTCGATACCACCCAGGGAGGTGGGGTCGTATTCAGTCAGGGGGCGCACCAGATCGACATCACCCGCCTTCTTGCGGGCGGCATGGCTGAGAGCGTCTATGCTGCTACCGGAAACTGGGACCCGACTCGACCGGCCGAAGGCGCTTACACGGCAATGGTCGATTTTGCAGGCGGCGCGTTCGCCGGCCTTGTCTATAACGGTTACGGTCGCTTCGATTCCGACCGGTTCACGGACTGGATCGGTGAGATGGGCCGTATGAAGGATCCCGACAATTACGGCGCAGCCCGTGCTGCGCTCCGGGAGGTACCGGATTCCGATGCGGAAGCGGCGCTGAAAGCCGCCCGCGCTTATGGCGGACCGAAAGGAGCGGTTCTTCCTGAGCCGGACTTCATGAATGGCAAGACGCATGAGCATTTCGGCACCGTTATCGTATCCTGCGAACATGGCGACATTCGAACTATGCCGGACCGCTTGGAAGTCTACGGCGACGAATTCGAAACCACTCCACTCGCCCGGCCAACCGTTCCGCGATCAGAAGTGATCGACGAACTGTATGCCGCCACATTCGACAACATCCCGCCGTTGCACAGCGGCGAATGGGGCCGGGCGACGCTGGAAGTCTGTCTCGCGATCATCGAGTCGGCGCAGACCGGTAAAAAGGTGTCGTTATCGTATCAGGTGCCGGTCGCTAACCTCCCGAAGGCGAAGAGCTGATCATGGCAAGACGTCACACGACTGCTCGCAGCGAGAACGAACGAATCCTCCTGCACTGGCTCGACGCCGTCCCGAACGACCGGCTTGCGCATCTCATTCGCGACGTGGGGCGAAGCCTGGGCCAGAGTCTGACGGTCAGGCTTGCCGAACATGATATTCCGTTCGGACACTGGGCCTTTCTCCGCGTGTTATGGAACGGTGACGGGCTTACCCAGAAAGAACTCAGCGATGCAATCGGCGTGACGGAGCCCACAACCTATGCGGCGGTGAAAGTTCTGGAAGAACGCGGGTATATCACCCGGCGGCACGAAGAGGGCAACCGGCGAAAGCTTCATGTCTTCCTGACTGAAAAAGGCGCCGCGCTCCGCGACGAACTGGTGCCGTTGGCGATCGAGGTGAACCGGATCGCCGTGAAAGACATATCGGACGAGCATCTGACGATCGTGCGCGAGGTCATGCTGAAGATGATCGGCAATCTTGCCGACGACAATTACGGCTAAACCGGTCGTCGCTGGAAGCGGTCAAGAAAAGCACCAGGTTCTCTTCCCGCTCAGTAAACGCCACGTTTGCCGAAATCACGCTTAGCGCGACCGTGGGCAGAATGCGCCGTAATTGAAAGGACCGGATTGCGACGCATCCCGCCCCTTCTGTCATCCGACGATGAAACTTACTCCGCCGCCGACACGACCACCGCGTCCGCATAATCGCGCGCGCCGAGGTCGCCATCCTCGAAGATATTGCGTTCGGCGATCCACTGGCGCGAGCTTTCGAAGATTTCCCGTGAATAGGGCTCGAACACGATGCGCTCGCCGGGGCCGAACAGGCGGGTGTCCATTTGCTCGCGGAACCGTTCGGGGAACTCGTTGCGGTAATAATGCGTGTAGAGTTCTGGCCGCAGATCGATATCGGCCTGGGCGCGCTTCAGCGCCCGGAAATATTTCTCGATGTCCTCGCGGTCGGCGGTTTCCGCCACCATCGACGCCATCATGAAGGACGTATCCACCACCTTGCGGAATCCGAGCTGTTCAAGGAAGTAGTATGGCCCGCTGAACAGGCTTGCGGCCGGCACCTCGCCGTCGATCAGCATTTCCAGCCGGCTGAACAGCAGCCCGTCGGCGAAGGACAGGTTGATCTCCTCCGGTTTCAGAAACTGTTCGAGCGCCTGGATGGTCGAATAGTGGCTTCCAGACTGGTAGCCGACCGAAACCGGCACGCCGGCGAGGTCTTCAGGCGTTCTGATGTCCGAATCCGTAGATACGAAGATGCCGCAGGGCGACACGGAATAGCAGTCGGCGTAGAGCTTGCCATGGCCCGACGCGGCGGCGACGTTGACCGTCCAGTGGCAGGCGCAGCTCACGTCCGATTTTCGGCCCTTCTCAAACGTCTGGTAGGCGCCGACCTTGTCGCCGAGATGGTGACGCCGCCCGTCCGCGCCGTAGAGTTCGTCATGCAGCTCGTAATCGAGCCCTTCCTCGTCGAAATAGCCCTTCTCGACCGCGACCCATTCATGAAGCCGCATATGCGGCGCGATAACGAATCTGGACATGGGAGTAGCTTCCTTTCAGCTGACTTCGCGTATTACACCCCTGAATAATATCATATGAGAACAACTGGCCAAATCGTTTTCGTATGAAAAAAGTCCGCCTTTCCCCGAAACGGATAAAGCTGGAAGCCTGTTCGCCGAATGGGATATATGTATATTCTTGCCCGACCCCTCTCCCATTTCCTCCTAAGAATCCATAATGCGTATTACCAGCGGCACCATCCTGATAACTACGGCCGCGCTGCTTCCGCCTGTGGCTATCATCGCCCCTCTGGGAACCGCTCCGTTGCTCGGTGCGACGATCTTCGGACTCGTTCTGACGGGCGCCGCACGCGACTCGTGGCCTGCGCTGCGGCGTGACCCTGTATTTCTTATCCTGTGCACGCTGGCGATCTGGGCTGCCATCAGCCTTCTCTGGAGCCCTGAAACCGCCAAGGGAGTCAGAACCGTCGCCAAGATCGCCGTCCTATTCACCGGGGGGATGATGGCAGTCGACCGGGCCAGGTGTCTGGATACCCAGGACCGGCGGCGCTGCGGGATCGCCCTGATCGCGGGCATGACAATCGCCCTGGCCTATCTCTCTATCGATATTTACAGCAATGGCCTTATACGAAGTCTGTTCCTCAACACTACTGATGGACAGAAATTCTACCCCTATATGCTGAACCGGCCCGTCACCATCGTTGCGATGCTGGTCTGGCCAGTCGCCATCGCCCTCGGCACCAAATATCCGCGCTGGACATTATGGCTGTTCCTTCTCTTTGCACTCGCCGTACTGTCGGGCTCCGCTTCGGCGACCGCCGTCACGGCGCTCACAGCTGGGATCGCCGTCTTCGCACTAAGTCATCTGGCTTTTCCGCGTGATATCCTGCGCCGCATCGTTCTGGCAGGTCTGATCGTCGCCCTGCTCGCATTACCGCTTTTCAAGGGGGTCAGCGCGCATATCGAAAGCTGGAACCCGAATTCGTCGGTGCAGAATTCCCTCGTACACCGGCTCTTCATCTGGGATTTCGCAGCGACCCGCGCGATGGAGAAGCCAATTACGGGAAGGGGTATTGAGGCGTCGCGCGGCCTCGCCCGGCATATTCCGCAGGACGACAGCTGGCAACCGGGAGAAACGCTGCTCGAGGTAAAGAAGAAGTATTTCCGCTCGGCCAGCATGCCGCTGCATCCGCACAGCGCGGGTCTTCAGATTTGGGCCGAGCTTGGCCTCGTCGGGATTCTGCTGGTTTGCGCATGGCTGTGTGCGACGTTCCGCGCCATCGGCCGGCTCCCGGGCAGCAGCGATCTTTGCGCCCTTTTCGTGACCGGCTTCGCGATCGCCAGCGCCGGCTTCGGGATATGGCAGAGCTGGTGGCTGTCGACCCTATGGCTGTCGGCAATCCTGGCCGTGGCGGTCAAACCGCGACCGGATGACGGCCCCTGACGCGCTATTCCGCCGCAGCCGGCAACCCGCGCTTGTTCTCCGGCACTTCCAGCCCGAAAATATTCGCAGCATTCAGGCCGAGGATATTCCGCTTGGCCTGCTCGTCGAGGAACGGCAGGTCCCAGATGGTCGACGGCGTGTCGAAATCCCAGTGCGGCCAGTCGGACGCGTACATCAGCTTGTTGGGAGCGTCGATCATCTCGCAGGTCACTTCCAGCGCTTTCATGTGATCGGTTTCCATTGGCTGAGAGGTATAATACATCTCGCGCATATACTCGCTCGGCAGGCGTTTGAGCAGCGGCGCCTCAGACTGGCGCATCAGATATTGATGATCCAGGCGCTGCATCAGCCACGTCACCCAGGCGAGGCCGGATTCGATCCAGCACACCTTCAGTTCGGGAAACTTCTCGTTAAGGCCGTTCCACACCCAGTTGGTCATGTGCACCACGTTGCACCAGACGAAACCCAGCGCATGCATGGCGCCGAACTGGTTGATCTGTTTCGACCATTCGTCGGCCCAGTAATAGCCGGCGTGGAAACCGAACGGTTTGCCAATTTCCTCCATCAGCGCGTAGAGCTTCATATACTGGTTGTGATGCACCGGCTTGTGGCGGACAGACGTGACCATGAAGCCGACCACGCCTTTCTTGTCGGCGTATTCCTCGACCGTTTTGATTGCCGCATCCGGTTCGTTGAACGGCACGTAAATCATCGAGCCGAGCTTGTCGTCGGCCGACAGGATACGATCGCAGAACCATGCGTTGTAGGCGCGCCCCAGCACGGCCTCCATGTGATATTGCGGGTGATAGCCGAGATTGAGCATCGGTGTCGGGAACACCACCGTGTAATCGACCTGCATCGCCTCGTAGGCGCGCTGCGCCAGCACAACATCGCGGTGCACCCCAGCATCCTCCGGAACCGGCTCGCCGCGCTTCCCCTGATGGATAATTCGCCCACCGCAATCCTGGTAGCGAAGCGCGTGATCTCCGTTCAGCCCGTAAGGCGGCGCGCCCGACCGGTTGCTGAAATGATCCTGCGCCTGGAACCGGATGACCGGGTCCTCGATGTAATTGACCAGTTCGCGCCAGCTTTCGGTCTCGTTATGGTGCGAGTCGATATCGGCGATATAGACATCCTCAAGCCCCTGGCTCTCGCCGTATTTTTTTGCATTGGCAAGAATGTCCCGCGTATCCGTCTCCGCGGTGATTTCCTTGATCGGGTTTTCCCTGGGGGCTTCGATAGCGGAATCCATTCCATTTCTCCTGTGACGACGCTGTGTACCCAGTATGACGCCGCCTGCCCCCGGATGACAAGCAAGGGACATGCCGGTAGATTCCGGGCACTTGCACGAAAACAGCGCCGGACCGGACAATGATACTGAATTCGAACCTGCAGCACCTGATCGACATTTCCGCGCCGCTCTGGGCGGGAGAAGCCGAGGTCGTACGCACCTACTGGGATTCGCCGGTACGCAACCTCGAAACCGACCTGTTGTGGCTGCGCCGCCAGTGCTTCAAGGAATTCAACGGCAAGGGGCTCGGCGAGCACAAGGACCTCGGGATATTCATGGGACCGCTGACCGAGATCATGGAATCCTTCCCGAAGATCGATGCGGGCGTGCCGCGGGCGCGCATTCTCGACCTGATCGAGACGATCCAGGACGAGTTCACCCATTACTGCCTGTTCGCCGACGTCTACGACGCGATCCGCGACGATGCCACGCCACCGCTGGATCCACACAGGATCGAAGAGTGGAAGGCGGATCAGGAACTCACCGATATGCGGATTGAGCACAACCACACGCATGGCGAGGTCGGGGTTCGCGCCAGCCATTTCACCGAGGGCGGTTACTGCACCCTGTTCCGCGAAGGCATGCGGCTAAAGGGGCGCGGCGGCGCCGACGATCTGATCGCGCACGCCTGTTCGGAAATCTACGAGGACGAATTCGGCCACATGCTGGGCGGCATCGTCGGGCTCGATTCTGAACCGATGTCGGACTCGGATTACAAGCTGATGACGCAGCTCGTGACCGATCAGCTTCGCGCCCGCATCCGGATGCGCAACGAGGAATTCAGCTTTCCGTTGAGCGAAGAACGGGTTCAGGCGATCTATGCCGGCGAGATCGACCCCGAACCGTTCGATTACGAGCGGGCGGAGAAAGAGCTGGCGGCGGCGTGACGCAGCTTTTCATCGACGCGCCTGCCCCGAGTTTCGTATAACGAAGACACAGCCACACGAGAGGAGCCGCAACCATGGCAACCGCACTCGACCAGCAGCCCCGTGAAGTCCGTTCAAAGGCGCAGTTCAGCGTCAATGACGGGGTGACGCCGGTGTCCGTTGTCGCCGAGATGGGCAAGGGCTCGGACCAGCGTCAGGGCAAGTACGAAGAACATGAGATCGTCATCCATAACGGCCGCCCCATTGCGGACACGCTCGATCTTGATGTTCAGGGCTTTACCTTCCAGACCAGCCCGACCGCCGTGCAGAACTTTTACGATGAGGACAATGTCCGTTCGGTCTATTACCCGGAGATGGAAAGGCTGGTGAAGGACGCCACCGGCTGTTCCGAGGTGCTGGTGTTCGACCACACGATCCGGCTCGACGATCCGAGCGAGGCGGATTCCCGCAAGGTACGCCGCCCCGTCAGCAACATGCATAACGATTTCACACGCAACTCCGCTGTCCAGCGGGTGCGCGATCTGCTGCCGGCGGACGAAGCCGAGGCGCGGCTACAAAAACGATTTGGTTCGATCAATATCTGGCGCTCGATCAACGGCACGGTCGAAACCGCTCCGCTCGCCATCTGCGGCTGGGATTCGCTTCAGGAAAGCGATCTGATCCCCGCCGAGCGCCGCTATCAGGAACGGATCGGCGGCGTGCTGCATCTCACCTACAACCCCGATCAGCGCTGGTACTACTTCCCCCGCATGGAGCCGGAAGAAGTCGTCCTCCTGAAATGTTTCGACTCGCTCGACGACGGCACCGCGAAATGGACCTGTCACGGTTCCTTCGTCGACCCCAACTCACCTGAGGGCGCCGCGCCGCGCGAGAGCATCGAAATCCGCACGCTCTATTTCTTCGACGATTGAGCGTTTCGGACCCATCCGTTCCGGACCGGCGCCGCGCCATCCAGCGCGGCGCTTTCTGGATGTTCGTCGCGGCTCTGTCCTTTACCGCGATGCTTGCCTGCGTCCGCTGGCTGGAGAACCGGTACCCGACGGTTGAGGTGGTATTCTTCCGGGCGCTGGTCGGGATGATCTTCGTCATACCGCCCCTGCTGCAGCACGGGCTGTCCGGCCTGCGGACGAAGCGGCTCGGCATGCATTTCAGCCGCGCCGCCTTCGCGATGGCCGCCATGCTGACCTACTATTACGGCGTCGCCTTCGTGCCGCTGTCGGACGCCGTCGCCTATACCTTCATCATCCCGCTGTTCGTGACGGTCTGCGCCGCGCTGGTGCTGCGGGAGCGTGTCGACGCCGCGCGCTGGACAGCCACGCTCTGCGGGTTTGCGGGCACGGTGGTGATCCTCCGCCCATTCGATACGGAAATCTCGCTGGCGGTTATAATGCTGCTCCTGTCGGCGGCGTTCTATGCCGGTTCATGGACCAGTCTGAAATTTCTGACGCGGACCGAATCCGCCTCACTGATCGTGTTCTATATGAACATCATGATCCTGCCGCTTACGCTGATTCCCACACTAATTGTCGGCACCATGCCGACGGGTCTGGATTTCGCCGTGCTGGCCGGGGTCGGGCTGTTCGGCACATTCGCTCATTTCTGCCAGGCAAAGAGCTACGAGGCCGCCGACGCCAGTGCCGTCATGCCGTTCGATTTCCTGCGCCTGCCGATGAGCGTCATCGTTGCCTGGTTCCTGTTCGCCGAGCCGACAAACATTTTTACCTGGATCGGCGCCACCATCATCTTCGGCAGCACCTGGTTCATCTCCTGGCACGAATCCCGGATGGGAAAGAAGGCGGGTTAGATTTTTTAGCTGCCCCGATGACTCGCCCCGGGTCAAGCCCGGGGGCCAGACGACCTCGCCGCCGCAGCTGTTCAGTCTTTAAAACTCCCGGAACAGCCGCCCGTAGCCTTCGATTTTATCGTCGACGCCCGTGCGACGCAGCGCGTTCCACACGATGGCCTGCAACGATGCCATGACGCTGACGCCGAATTCCTGCTCGAT
>Ga0181579_10001143_pt1 | contig 21925 bp, 18 predicted proteins | sample 071ome_24_FD_132996 | JGI IMG/M metagenome (GOLD analysis project Ga0181579, IMG submission 132996) | Coastal salt marsh microbial communities from the Groves Creek Marsh, Skidaway Island, Georgia - 071402CT metaG (megahit assembly) | ecosystem: Environmental > Aquatic > Marine > Intertidal... | reverse complement strand
TATTTGTTTCATGATCTTCCCCATTGTCAAAAATTTAAAAAGCCAATCCACTGGCAATTTACATACTCATGGATGCCTGTCGAAAAAGTCGAAGATCGCCGGGTATACCATCGGCACCATCGCACCATGATTGCCATCGACTTCCAGGTACTCGAAATCAAATCCGTTGCTGTTGAGGAAGTCGGCGAAACGGCGACTGCCCTCCAGTGACGGTTCCGCCTTCAGCCCTTCGGTCATCAGGATGGGCGTATCGCGTATCAGGTCGAAAGGATAGGTCGCGCCGTCGACGAAGGGCCCGGACATGGGGGCGATAGCACGCCAGCGTTCGGGATAGCGGGCTGCCAGGTGCCAGGTGCCGCCGCTGCCCATGGAATGGCCCATCAGGTAGGTGCGCGTTCTGTCCGCACCATATTCTTCCGTGACGATTTCCAGCACCGTGATCACATCCAGCTCGCTGAGACTGAGCGTGCGCTGCCGCTCCGGCGTCACGGCGGCAATCTGTTCGGCGGCGGCTTCCAGTTCGCCATACACAGCGGGCAGGCGCAGCGGGTTGCCGTAGGCGCCCAGCGGCGTATGTCCCAGGGGTGACACCACGATGTAGCCGTGTTGCTCCGCGAGCTTCGACAACAGCCCGTCGGCCAGATCCATGTAGGAATTCTCGTCGGCGCCGGCACCATGCAGCATGAGAATGACTGGCATGGCTGATTCACTGTGCCAGGAAGTCGGTACATACACCCGGTAGGGCAATTCCTCGCCGGTGGGCGCGAAGTGATAGGTCCGATGCTGGTCACCGGTTTCCTGGGCGGCGAGGTTGCCGCAACACAACACCAATGCGCACAACATCCAACCAAAAGTACGGTTCATGTATTTCTCCTTTGCCTCAGGCGATTTCATGGGCACATTCCGCCAGCTCCAGTGCATCGATGTCGTCTTCCCGGTATCCCAGCCAGCGCAGGATCTCGAGGGTGTGCTCACCGAGCCTCGGCGGCGGTTCCACCACATTCGGGCCCTCCTCACTCATCAGGAAACCCGCGTTGACGATACGCACTTCCTCCTGTTCGGGTAGCCCGGGTATGTGCAGTGGCAACAGGGCATTGCGCGCATCGAGGTGCTGCATCGACGCCGCTTCACTGACTTCCCTGACCATGCCGCAGGGAATGCCGGCGTTGCTCATGACATCTTCCCAGACCGCCGCATCCTTTTTACTGATCTCGCTCTCCAGCTCCTTCATCATCGCGCCGGCATTTTTTCTGCGCTGGTCGGGATTGGCGAAGCGCGAATCATCGAGCCAGTCCTGTCGTTCCAGCAACGCAGCCAATGACTCGAATTGCCGCTGTTGCACCACGCCAAGAGAAATGACCCGTCCGTCCCGCGCGGTGAACAGGGCAGAAGTGGGTTGCCCGCTGTAGCCGACATTGCCGGAACGCTGCAGTGCCGTACCCGTCACGAGAAAAGGTACGACCGCCGACGTCATGAAGGCAAGACTGGCGTCGAGCATGGCCACGTCGATGTATTCACCTCCGCCGCTGCGTTCACGGCGTAACAGCGCGGCCAGTATCGCAAACGCCGCCGTCTGGCCAGTCAGGGTGTCGACCACGGGAAAGCCAACCCTCACCGGAGGATCCTCAGGCTCACCACCGAGGCTCATCATGCCGCAAGTCGCCTGCACGATATTGTCGATGGCGGGCCAGTCCCGCAATGGCCCGGACTGCCCGTAGCCGGATACCGAACAATAGATCACTGCCGGGTTAAGCTTGCGCACGTCGTCGTAACCCAGTCCCAGGCGCTTGATGACCCCCGGGCGGAAATTTTCGAGTACGACATCACTTTGCGCGATAATACGGCGCGCTACTTCAAGTTGCCCGGGCTTTTTCAGGTCGAGTACGATGGATTTCTTGCCCGCATTCACCCCGATGAACGCCGGGGCCATGCCGTCGTAACGACGGTCGGCGCCATAATCACGCATGGCGTCGCCGCGCCCGGGCGCCTCGATCTTGATCACCTCGGCGCCCAACAGCCTGAGCAGGTGCGAGGCATAGGGTCCGGCCATGACATGGCTGAAATCGGCGACACGGATCCCGGATAATGGTTGCATCAGTCACTTCCCCCTGAACATGTCACGGTCCCGTCGGCATTGATGCTGGACCTTGCGATACTGAACACGAGCATCCCGTCGATGCCGTAGCGGGCCAGGGAAGCAGCATTGTCTCTTGCCTGCGCCAGGTACAGATCATCAAAGCGCACCTGGTCCTCAGCCGGAAAATCAATGAACGCGATGTTGCCATTCCTGGCCTCCTCCAGGCCATCCGCCATGGCCTTGTCCACTTGTTCCGCCAGGGCGTTTTCCCAGACGGCAACGCCTTCTTCCAGTATCTGTCGGTGCGCTGCGGACAGGGAATTCCAGCGGGCGAGCGCCATGGCCCTGGCCGGGTAGGCGCCACGCGGAACCACCAGTTCGGTATAGTAATTCGCCACCTCCGCGAAATGCAGCGACCGGAACGTATCGAGCGGCGCCACAACGCCGTCGAGCACGCCTTTTGCCAGGGCGGAATACACATCGCCCATCGGCATATTCACGGGATCGGCGCCCAGCGACTCCAGCACGCCCAGCAGTTCCGTCGGCGCACGCAGCCGCATGCCGCGCATGTCATCGAGGGAACGAACCGGTTTGTCTGTCGTCACCAGGCCCGGCAAGCTGCCGCCCTGGATCGCGAGGATTTTCAATCCGTCGACTTCCCTTGCAAACTGCTCGCTGCCCTGCTCCAGGCAACGGTACAGCGCCAGTTGCGCCGGCATGGTAGTGGTACCGCTGTAGAATCCTGACTGCAGGCGTATCAGGTGCGTGCCGCCTTTCACATAAATGGGCGTGATCAAACCAATGTCAGCGACGCCGTGGCGCAACTCCTCCATGGAATGCTCGGAGGACAACAGTGCGCCTGCCCAGTTCGGATCGATTACCAGGGTGCCGCCGGAACGCGAGCTTACAAAGTCCATCCAGACCTGGTCGGCGCGGCTGAACGGGTGTGTTGGCGCATAGGGCGTTGCATACACCAGGTGGACGGCATCACCCTGGGGCTGCCCTTCACAGGCCGACAGCATTGCCAGGCACAAGACGAGCAAGATTCTCATACCAATCCCGCCCCGCGCATGAAATTTTCCACGGTATCCACCATGACGTCATGATCCCAGCGGCGCGCATCCACCATGTCGGCATCCAGCCGCAGCACCGGAACACCGGCATCCTCCAGCGACCAGGCGGTGATTTTCGTGCCGGATTGCGACAACCGGTTTTCCGGCGGCACCAGCATGACGGCGGCGTCGATACCGCAGCGTTGCGCCTCGCTGACCATCCAGTTGTTCATCCACGGCGGCAGGTGCAATACCTCGTTCATGGAGCAGATGCGGCTCGCCAGGGCTTCCAGCGGTTTGTCATGAAGTTCGCGAATGTACTGCGGCCCGGCAAAGGGCATGTACATGGACCAGACAAATACGGCGCCCAGTTTTTCTTCCAGCGCCTGGTAAAACCCGGGGTCGTGCCAGACGCCTGCGCCGATCCACATCAGGCGCAGCCTTTCATTGGCGGCGACTCCGATACCCTGCTCGACGCGGGCAGCCACTTCATCGCGAAATTTTTTCGCGTGGGCAACCGCCCAGTCCGATCCCCTGTGCCATTGCGGGATCATGGTATTGGGCATCTGGTCGGCGATCGATACCGGACACGGCCTGGCCTCGCCAACCAGGCGAGCTGCTTCCTCGATATAACTTTCCTGCTCATTGATTTTTTCCATAAGGCGCGTGAACGCATCCATGTCGAAACGTTTCCCGGTGCGTCCCTCGATGACCGCGATCAGCTCTTTTATCTCCGCCACCATCAATGCGATACGATCCGGGTCGTAGACGTTTACCCAGTCGGTGCGGGCATGCTCGAACCAGAACGCATCCTTGTTCTCCCAGGCCGGCGCCTCCAGGGCGAAAAATTCGGTGTCCAGCGCCTGCGCCCACTGGCTGAACACCTGCTGGATGCAATCACAGGTCAGTCGCGCCACCAGTAACGCCGGCCTGGGGAGGCCGCCCCAGGGCGCCGAGGCCGGATCATTGGCGAGTGTGCACGCCAGGCCCAGTGAGCAGTACTTGCAGCTGTTTTCAGGATAACCCCGTTCGAGCATGGCGTCGAAATAACGCGTGGAAAGCTGTTTCGCGGAAATATACGCGGACCACCACTGGTTGCTGACCAGCGGAATGTCCATGGCGTGGAATATCTCGTGCGGCGTATCGGCCTGTGCCAGCACGAAATGTTCGCCGTTTTCCACCACGCGTTGCTTGAGTTCGCGGCCATAGGCTTTCTGGAAGGCGGTCGCCTCGGATGTGCACGCCAGGTCCTTGCGACTGCGTTGTCCTGAATGGCCGGTCATTGCAATACTCCCGCTTCGGCCAGTTGCTCATAGCGTTCCTGGCTGAGCCCGACCAGTTCCTGGATGATTTCCGCATTATGTTCGCCGATTGACGGCGCCCTGAAGGGCGCCAGGCGTGTGCCGGAAAAATCGATGGGTGTTCGAACATGCCCGAACGTGCCCAGCACGGGGTGCGGCAAATCCATCAAAGCGCCCCGGGCAGCCAGTACCGCGTCCCGATCGATGACATCCTCGATGTCCTGTACCACACCGGCGACGATGCCTGCTTTCTGCAGCAGCCCCATCAGTTCGTAATCTGTATGCTTTGAAGTCCAGTCGGAAAGCTCCTCGCCACCGGCAAGGTCATGAATACGCTGCCACTGTGCCTCGTCACGCGCACTGATGGCGATCCACCGGTCTTCACCACGCGCAGGCCACAGACCCTGCCGGTACCACGCCGGATCATCGTTGCCCTGCCGTGCCGGCTTCTCGCCATGTTGGGCACGGACTATCGCATCATGCATTTGCTGCACGCAGATTTCATACATAGAGGCATCAATGTGCGCACCCTGCCCCGTGCTTTCCCGCCGGGCGAGTGCCGCGGTAATTCCCGCAACCTTCACAAAGGGTACGATGACATCACCGTAGGGCACGGAACCTGGAATCACCGGATCGCGATCAGGCCAGCCGGTGAGGTAAGTGCGGCCAGAAAGTGCACCGCCTGTTCCATCTACACCCCATTCCGGCGCCAGGGGCCCGGTCTGGCCGTACACACTGCCCGAGGCCATGACGATGCAGGGATTGCGTTTGACCATGCTGGCGTAATCCAGGCCCAGTTTCGCCATGGTGCCCGGTGAAAAATTCTCGACGACCACGTCCGCCCATTCGATCAGCGGTCCCAGCACGTCCATGGCACCCGGCTTTTTCATGTCAATGGACAAGCTGCGCTTGGATGTATTGAGATGGGCGAACCAGGGTTTGTCATCGAAACTTTTTGCGGATGAAGCGGATACCTGGACATCGAGGCGGGACAGGCAGGGCCGGTGGCGGCTTTCCACCTTGATCACATCGGCACCCAGGTCCCCCAGTGTCTTGGTGGTAATGGAGCCCACCAGCGCCCAGGAAAAATCCAGAACGCGAACGCCGGACAGCGGACCGGGTCGTTTACCCTGCTGCACTTTTCTCAGCGGACCGCTTTCACCGGAAGTGATGCGGGCGAAATGGCCCGGAACGCGATGCCCGCCATCCTGTCGCCAGAAATCCCGCGCGAGCAGATGCGGATCTGCCAGGACATCGCCCGGCTCCGCAATCACGCAGGCATTGATGCCGCGCCGGCGCCCTTCCCCGGCAATCTCGGCTCGGGTTCGTGTCAGGAAAAACGCCGCCATTGCCGCTTCCCATTGCTGCCGGGTTTGCGCCGGCAGTGTCGACCGGTTGTACGTCAGCCAGTCCACGTCGCGCATGGGATTGTCTATTCCCGCTTCATCCATCCACCCGGACAGGCCCTGGTTGGCCGGGGCACCGAAGCGTCCGGTCATCAGCGAATGGAAACACCAGCCGTCCCTGAGACGCCAGATGCAGCGCACTGCTACCTTGTTGTAACTGAGTTTTCCGCCTGACCGGGTGAGTTTGCGCTGGTCGAATTGCCAGGCGAGGATGCTGCTGACATTGCGATTGAAAGCGACTTCCTGGACGGAGACGTCCACATGTTGTCCCAGGCCCGTGCGAACGGCATCGAACCAGGCCGCCATGGCGCCGGCTGCAGCGACCATGTGGGCATGGAAGGTACAGGCGTCCAGGGCTTCCTTGACCGGCGCACGGTCAGGGTCTCCCGTCAATCGCAATGTGCCGCTCATGGCGGATGCCACCAGTTCATTGCCCTGCAATCCCGTTGCGTGACTGCCATAGGGCGATATCGACACGTGTACCAGTGAGGGATTCGCCGCAGTAATGGCCTGTCGCGTCCAGTTCCGGGCATCCAGTTCATGCTGACCGACGGTGTCCACCAGGAAGTTATGTTCCTGCAGCGATCCGGGCGTATCCGGCGCAGGTTGTATGCTGGCGCCGAGTGAAGCGAGAAAGCGTGCAAGCGGGATATCCCGGTTTCCGATAACCGCCACTTTTTTGCCCGTCAGCAAACTCATCGGGACAGCCCCTCCAGGAAAGCGGTGATTTCCTGCGTGACACCGTCGCTCCCGTCCCAGCGCCTGCCGGTCAGTATCAGGAACGGTAAACCTTGCTCCTCAAACACTTCGCGTTGGCGAATGACATGCCAGGCCAGGGCCTCGTCACTATTTGTCAGCCACAGCACCACCGCATCCGACCGGGTTCTCTGCATTTCTGCACGCAAGCGCGAACCACTGTCGCCGAAAGCGCGCGGCCCAAAGGGGCAGGAATTGTAATGTCGCGCCAGGTCATACAGGGGATCGGTAACGTCGAGCTCAACCGGGGGGCCGAATCGGGACAGGTTCAACTGGTGGACTTCCCCGACGACATTCCAGCCCGCCGCTTCGATGGCGAGATGCAGTGATTCGTCCGGCGGGACGGAACCTGCCAACAACAACCGGGGCATGGGCGCTGCCCGTGGGAGTTCAGCATTGACGATCTCCGCATGGTTGTCGCGGAACAAGCTGGCGCGCGCCATTTTTGCATACAGCCTTCCCGGGCCAACCCTTGCCAGGTCGAGCATGCCATACAGGCTGCGCCTGGCATTGGCTATGTCTACCGCCTCCTCCAGCCCGGCGTCGGGTATATCCAGGGTCTGCATCAGTTTATGAATCGCCAACCGGCAGTGAGCAAGGCTCGTGTCCCGAAAGATTTTCGCCACGTCGTACAGCACGGGCCGGGGCCCGCCAATAATGTTACGGCGCTGCAATTCACAGACGTAATAGTAAAGCCGCTGGCTGGCATCATCACCACGGGTGAACACGACATGGCCGAAATGATCGAATGCCCCGTCTATCCAGTCTTCCAGGATGGAGTTGGCCCAACCCGGAAAAGCGCTTTCCAGCCAGCGGTCCGCTTGCGGCGTTGGCCGTCCTTTTTGCCACGGGAGATGGCTGAAACAACGCCCGGGGGTGATGAGTATTTCGAGGGGAATATCAAACCCGACATAGCCAACGGGATCTGTTGCCCCGTGCGTTGCTGCCAACGGATCGGCCAGGATATTGTCCAGCATGATTTCGAGGGGTTGCGTCATGCCAGCCACCCGGGCAAGGCCAGCACCATGGCGGGAAACAGGATGATTAACAGCAAGTGCACGAAATCAGCGCCCAGGAACGGCAGTACGCCGCGGAAAATCCTGCCAAGTGTCACTTCCGGAACCACACCCTGTATGACGTAGAGATTCATGCCCATGGGCGGATGTATGAAACCGATCTCGATGGCACGCACCAGGAAAATCCCGAACCAGATGGGAGACAGGCCAAGACCGGTAACCACGGGTAACAGAATAGGCGTCGCCAACAGCATCAACGCCAGGCCGTCCAGCACGGAACCCAACACTAACAGGAAGAAGGCGATCAACATGACCGTGGCGACCTGCCCCCAACCGGTACTGGTGATCAGGTCGCCCACCATGTCCGTCAGGCCCGTGATACTGATGAATACCGAAAATACCAACGTGCCGATGACCACCGTGTAGATCATGCCGCTGGTTTTCAGGGTTTCTTCCATCGCCTGGTACAACACCTGCCAGGACAGGCGGCGCCGCAGGAAGCAGATCAGCAAGGCGCCGGCGGCGCCGATGGATGCGGCTTCAGAAGGTGTGAAAAAGCCCAGGACAATGCCGCCGATGACCGTGACGATCAGCATGAGTATGTCTGCGACTTTCAGTAGTGCCGCGCGTCGCTCCGGCCATGACGCCTTGGCGTTTTGCGGCGCCAGTTGCGGCCGCCAGCGCACCAGCAGCGAGATGACCAGGAAATACAAGAGCATCTGCGTCAGGCCAGGAATGATGGCGGCGGAAAACAGGGTGCCGATGGATTGCTCCGCGATAATGCCGAACACAATCAAGGTACCTGAAGGCGGAATCATCTGGCCCAGCGTGCCACCGGCGGCAACCACGCCGGTCGCCAGGGAATCGGCGTATCCATGCCGGCGCATTTCCGGTACGGCGACCAGTCCGATGGTTGCCGCGGTCGCCAGGCTGGAACCGTTGATGGCACCGAAACCGGCACATCCGGCCACGGACGCCTTGGCCAACCCGCCACGGCGGTGACCGATGCAACGTGCCGCGGCGTCGAAGAGGTCACGGCTTGCATTCGAGGAGAAGCACAAATGCGCCATCAGCAGGAACAATGGCAACGTGCCGAGTTCATAACGGGTCAGTGTTTCTATCACGACCACGCCCGACTTGATGAGTGCGGGTTCCAGGCCAATCAACAGGGCGATTCCGCCGATACCCACCAACCCCAAAGCGCAGCCTATCGGCATCCCGGTCAGCAGCAGGGCGAAAAGCACAAGCACGCCGAAAAGCCCGGTAGCGGGAGTCGCCATCATGATTTATCGCCCCGCCAGGCCTGCCAAAGGAACACACTGCTGGTCGCCGCCAGCACAACGCAAATCACAATGCGCAATGGCCGGTACGGAATCCGCCAGAGCTCGCTTTCTTCAAAGCTGCTCCAGAAATCGGCCAGCAACCACATCGAACCTGCCAGCAGGCCGAGATAAAAGAGGACGCCACAACAGGCGTTGAAGCGACTCACCACGGCAACACCACGTGTTCCAAGCCGGTTGTAGATGATCAGGACCCTGGCGTGTCGCTTATGCAGCGTGGCGACAAGTATGGCGAGCACACCGGACACACCGACGACCACCTGGACCAGTTCGATGGACCCGAGCAAGGGCACACGGGTCATGCGTCCCAGAACGGCAACCACGTCGATAGCCGTCGCCGCCAGCAAGGCAAAGCCGCCGATGACGACCAGCGCCCGGTAAAACCGGGATTGTTCCGGTACCTGTCCGCTCATGCCAACCGCACCATGTCTTCGCAGTTTCGCAAATGCAATTTGGCCAGGCCTGCCAGTGCCGGCACGCTACCGTCCAGCCGGTAATCGGTGCCCGGCACGTCGAGTACAATGTCTCCCGTGCAGACGATGGAGACACTGTCATGAGATTGCTTATCGGGCGATAATTGACGGATCATAGGTTCAACTGATAATCACAAGGCTGTCTGTCCGCACACCGGAAAGTCACCGGGCCACGCAGGACAGTAATCACAATGACTGCTAAATCCACCGCCAGCAAACGCAACATCGTCACGACGCCGAATGTGGTCGACATCCTGCGGCAGAAAATCCGCCACGGCCATCTCGTTCCCGGCCAGCGACTGGTGGAGGCCGATATCGTCAAGGAAACCGGGGCCAGTCGGGGCAAGGTCCGCGAAGCGCTCAAGCGTATGGAAACCGAAGGCCTGGTCACCATCGAGGAATTCCGGGGAGCTTCGGTGCGCCAGTTATCCATGGACGAGGTCAACCAGATCTACAAAGCCAGAATGGCGCTGGAAGGCATGCTGGCCGCCGAATTTGCCGCCGCAAAAAAGCCGGCACTGAAACGCAAGCTGGAAAAGCTCCAGGAAGACATGAATGCCCTGGAAAAAACCGGTAATCACCGACGCTTTGCCAGGCTCAATGACGACTGGCACTCGCTTATCATCAAAGGCTCGGGCAATGTTTATGCCGCCCACTTCCTGACCCAGTTGTCCGTGCCGGTCTATCGCCTCCTGTTTGCCAGTTTCTACAATGCCCAACGCATCGATCGCGCCAATGCCGATCACAAGATCATTACCGCCGCGATCATAGCCGGGGATGCCGATGGCGCCGAAAAAGCCATGCGCAAACATATCCGGGACGGCCTGGATTCCCTGATCGAGATGAACGAGAAAATGCAGTTGTGATGGCTCCAGGCCATGGCAGCAAATTCCCTCAGCGCCTTTCATCATAAATACCGGTCCCTTAATCCAGCATCAGCCATCAACGTTCGATAAAACGTTCAACGGTCCACTCGGTGTTCCGGCACAGGCCGCAATCGGCGCCCACGAACCAACTGGCGGCCTCTTGGTCGTCACGGAGCTGCCAGTCCAGCCAGTGCACGGCAAATTCGGCCCACTCGGCACCATCGGCGGCTTTCCAGAAAGTGCCGCCATGTCCGACCGGCAACCAGCTGAAGAAAACTGGCACGTGGTTGATGCGCGAGACGTCGTCCACGGAATTGGCATGTGCGATGTCGGTGGATCCACCGGTGACATACGCTATCGGGCCGTGCAGGTTGGCCAATTCATCCTTGCTGACCTCGATGCCGCTGACGCCGCGAAACCCGCTGTTATAGATGCCGCTGTTGAATATCAGGGCAGTATCGATGCGCGGATCGGCGGCGGCCTTGATGGCCTGCAGGCCACCGCAACTGTGCCCGGCGACGGCGATCCGTGACAGATCGGCATGCCAGTAGAGTTCATCGAGGGGATCGGCATTGCGCGCGGTCAGCCAGTCCATGGCGTAATAATGCTGTTCCACATGGGTGGCATCGGGACCCGGCGCCGGTGGTGCGCCGTTGCCCGGGGGAGCCGGCGGTTGCGCCGGGCGTTCAGCGTCCAGGGGACGTTCGCTGGTGGCGTACCCGAGCGCGATCACCAGGTAGCCGTGCGAGGCGATCTCGCGCAGAAAGTAGCTGTGACCAAGACCGTTGTCACTGCAGCCCCCGTTACCCCACAACAGGACCGGCATCGGGTTGTCCGGCAGGTCGCGCGGACGATACAGGGTGTGCGTCCGCAGGTCGGCGCGTGACTGCGCCACGGCTGGCCACTGGCCGTTGCCGGTGACGACGCCGACAAAACCGGGTGGCTGGAGTTCACCGCTGCGCGGCTGGGCCTGGAGGGGCAGCACGAACAGGGCGGCCAGTCCCAAAACCAGGGTAAGGGCAATCTTGCGTTGCATGGTATCCCCCGAAACTGATGATGCGCTTTCCGGCCCAGGCGGGCTGAGGCGGATTCTTCTCATGATGACCCGGCACGAAGCCGAAAGGCACAGGCAAGGGTCAGATTGTTAACAATTAATACCGCAATTACAATCCCCGAAATCCCGATATTGACTGATATATCTAAAAGGACCGCGCCTTGCTGACGGTATTTTTTAACGTGATTTGGCTTGGCTGCGCTCCAACCCGAATCGCGGTATTCAGGGGCGTTCCGGCTCTACGAATTCCACCAGCAGCCTGTCGGGATCGACAGCGAAAACGAAACGTCCGCACGACCGCTGTATAGGTTGTCCGTCCAGTGGGAGGTCACCGAGGCAGTAAATTCCGCGGTAAAGTCCTGGTCGCCATCGTGACTCACCAGGATAAAACGCACGTCCTCACCGCCTCCCGTGATGACATTCGAGAACTGCCGCAACCGGTTACTGAATCCGTGGGTCCGCCGTGCAGGACTGCCGCAAACATCAAAACGCCCGAGCACAACAGCCTTTTCGCGATACCATCAGGGCAACGCATAAGCCACGATTTCACCGCCGACATTGGCACCTGCGTGCGTGACCGACAATACGATGTACTGCTTGCCGTCGTGCAGGAACGTCATCGGCGAGCCGGTCTGTCGTGCCGGCATCTCGATGCGGCCCTCGATATCCTCGCCCGTGTCCTTGTCGTAGGCGCGCAGCAGTGCGACGGTTTCACCCTGCTCGTTGGTGTGGGTGGCGCCCTCCCCGGCGATCACCATCGTGGCGGTGGTGAGCGTGCCGATGAAGATGCGGCCATAGGAGCCCAGGCGATCGACATTCTCCACGCCGGCCAGAGCCGGATTGTTGCGGATGGCGTCTTCGGTCGTACCGTGGGTTTTCTGCCAGAGGATGTCGCCGGTATTCATGTCGTAGGCGGTGATGCGGTCATACGGCGGCTTGATCAGTGGAATGTTTCCCTGCAGGAAAGTACTCGGCCGGCGTGCGCCAAGCCCCCCGGGCGGCCCGAGCCTGCCAGGTGCAGCGGGTGCGGCCTGGTCCGGTTCGCCGCCGGGGCCGCGATTGAACGGCACCATGTCTTCCGGGGTGTTAACCAGTTCCATCAGCTGCGTGTGCGAGTGGATATACAGGCGGTTGGTCACCGGGTCGAAACTGCCGCCCGGCCAGTTGGCGCCACCCACCGCATTCGGCAGCATCAATGTGGCGAAAGGACCGCCGTCGCGCCCCACTGCCGGCGGCGTAAAGATGGGACCCAGGCGAAACTGTTCGATGACCTGTTCCGCTTCTGCCCGCAGTGCCGGCGTCAGGTCGTTGAGGTCGTCCCGGCTCACGCCCTGCCGGTCGAACGGCAACGGCCAGGTGGGAAACGGCTGGGTCGGACTGGTCTCCTCGTAAGGCGCTTCCGACTGCGGCACGGCGCGCTCCTCGATCGGCCAGATCGGCTCCCCGGTTTCCCGGTTGAGCACGTACAGGAAGGCCTGCTTGCTGGGTTGCGCCACTGCCTTGATGGTGCGGCCGTCAAGCTGCATGTCGAACAGGATCGGTGCGCACGGCAGGTCCCAGTCCCACACGCCGTGGTGAATGAACTGGTAATGCCATTTGCGCTCGCCGGTGTTCACGTCGACGGCCACAAGGGATTCACCGAACAGGCCATCGCCGGGACGGTTGTAGCCGTTGTAATCCGCCGCGGGCATTTCCACGGGCAGGTAGACCAGTCCCAGTTCCGCATCGGCGCTCATCTGCGCCCACACGCCGGCATTGCCGTTTTCCTCCGCCGTGCCGTTCCAGGTGTCATAACCGAACTCGCCGCGCAGGGGAATGGTATGGAATATCCACAGGCGCTCGCCGGTGCGGATATCGTAACCGCGCACATAACCCTTGGCCGTCCAGCGGCTGCGCACGTCGCCGGTCGGCCGGTGGGCGGCACCGACGACGATGACATTGCCCACCACCAGCGGCGTGGCGTTCAGGCCAATGCCGGAATCCAGCGGATCGAGGTCCTGGTCGAAATTCTGTTTCAGGTCGACGGCGCCGTTGTCGCCGAAGCTTTCGATCTTCTCGCCAGTATTTGCGTCGAGGGCAATGAGGCGATAACCCGGCGTCACGTACAACAGGCGCTGGTCGGCGCCATCCTCGCTTTCCCAGTACGACAAGCCGCGGCCCGCACCCTGGCGCGCGGCGACAGCACCGCGCTCCCCTTCGTCTTCCCGGTGCATCCACAGCATCTCACCGGTACCGGGATTCATGGCGATCACCGCACGCCGCATGCCGGCGGTTGTATATAGCGTATTGTTTACATACAGCGGCGTGGCGCCATAGAGGCCGTCGGGACGGGGACCGAGAAAATCCGTGCGCAGACTCCAGGCTACTTGCAGGTTTTTGAAATTGTCGGCGTTGATCTGGTCCAGCGGTGAATAGCGATGGCTGCCCAGATTGGCCCCGTAAGTGGTCCACTCACCGGCCGCCTGCTGCGGTGTAATGACAGACTGTGCAAACGCCGGCGTCACTGCGAACATGGCCGGGACAATCCATGCTGCCAGTGTTGTCCTGTAAATACGCGATCGACTCATCACTCTCTCCTGTCTTCACTCGCCAAGGGGCGGTAATTCAAATGTCATGGCTGAAAGAATATCCTGTTGCGCAGGCAAAACGGCATCACCCAGCGGCAGACCGTTGTACCAGAGCACGTAAGCCAGGGTGTCCACGAGCTCCTGCCGCGATAGTGTACCTGGCTTGTCCGGCGGCATCGTTGCCATGCGCTCAACCAGCGCCCACAAAGTTTCTCCCCGCCAGTTGCCGCCAAACTGCGGACCGGAGAGCGGCGGCGCCTGGTCCACCCCGTTCATCGATTCGCCATGGCAGGCGAGGCAGTGCTGGTAATACATGGCCTGGCCTCGCACCGCCTGGGCTTCGTTGAAAGCGCCCTCCAGCAGTGCAGTCTGCGCGAATGCATCCACGACCAGACTGCCAGACAGGAAAACCGGGAGTAGCGCCGTTAACATCCGCAACATCTGATTACTCCGGCATGCCATCGGCAATCATTCGGCAGCTTCGGCAATGCGTGCACCCAGCGCGCATTCTTCCGCCACCTTGACGTAGCGGTTCACCGCGTCGTTGCCGATGACGTAGGGATGCGGCTCACCTGCCCTGCGACCTGCCAGTGCCGGCAATTTTACGGTGGTCCCGTCATAGGCCGTGTGGTTGGACAGGATGATGTCGACGCCGGCACCGGCGGTGACACCCTGGAAATAGGCCGCCGAACGGGCATAGTCACGCAAACGCAGGTCGCGGGGATCGTTCGGGTCGTCACGGAAGTTGAACAGGGTGCCGCCCCATACGGCGGCCAGGTGTTCCTCGCCGTTGTCGTGCACGGGCAGCAAGGTGGAAATGGTGCCGTGGGTATGTCCCGGCGTGATGAAGGTCTGGATCGTGTGGTCGCCAAGCGTGAGTTTCATGCCGTCGGTGGCGACGATGTCGCGGGTGGCCTTGACGGTTTCACGGGCGGTAGCATCGTACAGGTCCCAGTCGACCGCCGACATGACCACACGGGCACCGTATTTCTGCTGCAGGATGCCGGCGCCGCCGGAATGGTCGCCATGGGCATGGCTGATGATGACGTACTTGATCTCGGCCGGGTCGATACCGAGCTTGCGCAGGCCCTCGATGGCCTCAGCTTCCACGGTATTCTCAAAGATAGAATCCACCAGGATGAAGCCTTCGGACGTGCGCAGGCCCCAGATGGAGAACACGGTCTGGCCAAGGAAGTAGAGGTCATCAAAGACCTGCACCGGCTCGGCATACCAGTCGCGCTCCGGATCGGTTGTCGGTAACGCCCGCGGTACCTCCCCGGTAACCGGGGCGGCGCCGGTGAACTCGATGGGACCGGCGCACAACTGGCCGAACACGAAGGCATGGTCCTCGCCGGCCAGTGCGCGCGCGCGCTCGACATAGGCGAGCACTTCCGACTGAACATCCTGGGCCAGTGTAATCTGCGGTAAATGCGCCAGCTGGCATGCCAGCAAGGTTGCGGTCAAGATCTTGAGCTTCATCGGCCCCCCCCTACTCTCCGTTTTAGTTTTTTTTAGAGACTTTTATTTCCCGGCTGGCAATAATGACCGCAATACGGGATATCTTCAAGCTGCCTTGCAGCCCGGGGTGTTGAACCGTGGTACTCATCGAAAATCGCTTAATTCCATAAGAATGATTACCCATTAGGGTCACAATCAAAGGGGGCATAATGACACGCCATATTGCTGGATCGGTTTTCCTGTTTTTGATCCTGTCTTCTAACGCGCTCGCACAGGGACCCCAGGCGTCCGGGCCATCCATGGATCCGAACCAGACCCGTCCCGGCGAATTCCTGATCGAACCGCCCACCCTGCAGAATCTCGGGTTTGAATGGTTCATCGAGGGTGATGATAACCGTAACGCCACGGTCACCATGCGCTACCGCGAACAAGGCGAACGCACGTGGCACGATGCCCTGCCCCTGCTGCGCCTGGGCGGTGAACGCATTTACAGTGAGTCCCGGGTCGACGTGGTGGTGCCGCCGATGTTCGCCGGCAGTGTGCTCGACCTGGAGCCGGACACCGCCTACGAAATCAGCTTCACCCTGGACGACCCCGATGGCGTGGTCGGTCCCGCGGACAAGACCCTGGTGGTGCGCACACGTCCCGAACCCGTGCCCTTCACCGGGGGCCGCACCTTCCATGTGTACCCGCACGGATACACAGGCGAAAAAATGGAACCGTCCTTCGAGGGGCTGATGTGCGCCTACAATTTCTGGTGCGCCGGTACCGACTGGGCCACCTCCGGCCGTCCGCGCGTGCGCCCCGGCGACACCATTCTCGTACATGCCGGCGAGTACAAGTACAACCGCTATGAATACACCAACAACGCCTCGGTCAACCGCACCGTCCCGCTGGACGGCACCTATTACCTGACGGCGGATGGCACAGAGGATATGCCGATCGCGATCAAGGCTGCGGGCGATGGCGAAGTGATCTTCGATGGCGACAACAACTTTGCCCTGTTCGACGTGCGCGCCGCGGATTACACCTACTTCGAAGGCATCACTTTCAGGAACGCGGAATACGCCATCCTGGCCGGCACCCAGTTCATTGCGGGTTCAAAGGGCCTGACCGTGAAGAACTCGCGTTTCGAAAATGTCGGCGCGGGCATCTTCACCAACTTTGCCGGTTCTTCCAACTTCTATATCGCGGACAACTGGTTCTTCGGGCGCAATGATCCCGACCACCTGATCGGCTGGGCCGGCGATGCCCTGTGGAGCCGTTTCGACGGCGTCGACGGCCAGATCTTTCCACCGGCAATGGCCTCCTATGTTGCGGTGAAACTGTATGGCCCAGGCCATGTGGTGGCGTACAACTACATCACCGATTTCCACGACGGCATCAACGTCGAAACCTACGGCGCCCCCGACGGTTCGGTGGCTTCGGGTCCCGGCATTATCGACGGTCCTCACTACCCGCCCCGGGAATACTGGAACCTGCGCCCGGTCGCCATCGATTTCTACAACAACTACATCACCAACAGCCATGACAACCCGATAGAAGCCGATGGCAGCATGCACAACATCCGCGTCCTGCGAAACATGTTGCTCAACCACCCCTCTCACGCGCTGTGCAACCAGCCGGCACTGGGCGGGCCCGTGTACTGGATTCGCAATATCGCCTACAACCTGCCGGGCGGATCCACCCGCCTGACCGGCGGTTCGGCCGGCGTGCTGTTCTACAACAACACCATCCTGTCGGAGACCACCGGCAACACGCAGAACTCGCACTGGCGCAACAACCTGATTCTCGGGCAGAACGCCGGCGGCTTTTTCGGCGGCGGTGAACCACTGTTGTTCGGTATCACTACCTATACCAATTACACGTCCAGCGATTACAACGGCTTCGGCCCCTGGCCCGGCGCCAGGGGGAATTTCGCCTGGTCGTCACCGGCATTCGATGTACTGGCGGACTATCCCGGCCCCGGCAGCGACCCGGACCTGGAAACCCGCGAGTTCGGCACGCTTGCCGACTACAGTGCCGCGACCGGCCAGGATACGCACAGCGTCATGGTGGGTTACGACACCTTCGTCGACGTGCCGATGCTCAACGCGCAGGACTACGACAACGTACAGAATATCTACGTCGCCGATGATTTCGATTTTTCACTGGTGAGGAACTCGCCGGCCATCGATGCCGGCAGGGTGTTGCCCAATGTGACCGACGGGTACAACGGCCGCGCGCCTGATCTGGGCGCGCTCGAGCGCGGGCAGGACTTGCCGCACTACGGGCCGCGTCCGGGCCGTTAGGCCGGATTGGCCGGTTGACGCACCGGGATGTGTATCAAACGGGATGCAACTGGACGATATTGCCGTCCGGATCCTGAATCCGCAGCAACTGGTCGTTGCCGGGCACGGGCAGGATGGTGCCGCCGATCGCTTCCACGCCCGCACTGACCGCGGCCTTGTCGAAGGGATCGACCTTGATCCCGAACAGTACGATACCGGGCTCCTGCCCGAACTCGTAACGGGCCTGCTCCAGGTACAGTCGCGTGCCGGAATCCGGGAATTCGAAATACGCCCGGCTTCGGTCAGGCGTCCAGGCATGGCTGCCGTAGAGGATACCGTACCAGTCCAATGCCCTGTCCAGGTCGCGCACGCGCAGCAAAACGCTTTGCACGCCGTGCGGTGTGACCAGTCCCTGGTGCCAGGGTACCAGTTGCGACGGATTGGCCGCCGTTACCAACGTGTCCGGCGCCGGCAGGAACTGGATTTCTATGCCGTCGGGATCGCTGAACAACGCGCCGAAACCCCGTGAGCCCGGAAATTCGCCAAAGCCGCCGGCAGCAAACTGTTCACCCAGTTCGGTCATGATCGCTTCGCCGTCACGGCGCCAGTCATACACCGAGGTACAGAAATGGCCAATGTAGCTGCCACGGCCGTTGGAAGCGCCGACGGCGATATAGCCTACCTCACGGTCTTGCTCCAGCGGACTCAGCAACACGAAATACCGGTAGCCGCCCCGGAACTCCTGGGCGTGCAGTTCCGTATTGAATAGACCCATGTAAAAACGGGTGGTGGCTTCCACATCGGGAACGATCACATCCAGGTGATCCAGACCCGGCGTGCGCAGCGGCAGTACGCTGCCCTGAGCCAGCGCGAAAGGCGATACCGGCGCGGCCATCGCGGCCATGCCCAGCAACACGTTGCGGCGATTGACGTTCATGGTGAATCTCCTGGTTTTTATTATTGGGGATTGGCGTCGATACCTGCGTCGTCTTGTTCGGCGAGCAGGCTTTCGATCAGGGCTACGGTCTCCGGGCGATCCACTGGCGGATGCGTGGCGAGGAAAACACCGTGCGCCCAGGTCACCGGAGTACGCCCGACGTTATCGGTGATATCGAGTCGGGCGCCATTGGCCGCCAGCCAGCGAATGATGTCGTTCAAGCCGCGGTTGGCGGCACCGTGTACGGCGGCCAGGCCAAGGGTATTCTGGGCATTGATGTCGTTGCCGAGTGAATGGGACAGTTTCACCGCTTCGAGCAGGGCCTCGGGCCCTTCATCGAAGGTCTGGGCGACGGTCCAGTTGACACCGGCAGCGGCCATGAGCGGCGTGGTGCCGTTGGCGGAGGTGATATTGGGATCGGCACCGTATTCCAGCAACAGTTTCATGGTGGTCACGTCACCGGACAAGGCGGCGCGGTGAAACGCGGTCTGGCCGGTGACATCGTTCCATTGCAGGTTGCCCAGGCGGGTGATCCACCGGCGTACCGGCAACACCTCTGCAATGCGCACATTGGCGTTGGCACCGCGTTCGAGCAGGCCGCGAACCAGAGCCAGCGCCGCGTCGCGATTGATGCCGTTGTCATCGACGGGTCCGCGCATTTCAACATTACGCAAATCGACGGCGGCATACAGCGGAGTCTGGCCAAACCAGTCGGTGGCGTTGATATCGGCACCCTGTTCGATCAGGTACCAGGCAACCTCGAGATGCTCGGTGACAACGCCCGGCTGTACGGCAACCGTGGCGTTGATGATGGCGGTCAGCAGCGGTGTGTCCCCGTTGGCGTCGACCGCCTCCAGGTCGGCGCCGGCTGTCACCAGCAGTCTGGTGATCGCCAGGTCACCCTGGCGCGTCGCATACAGCAAGGGAGTCTTGGCGCCGCCGACGGCTTCACGCTGGCCGCGCTCAGGGTATCCTCCCCAGTTCACGCCAACGCCATGGGATGCACGGACGTTTTCCGGCAAGCGCCAGTCCGGTGGCTCACCGGCCAGGTTTTGTGAATTCACATCGGCCCCGGCGTCCAGCAGCAATGCCACCACTTCGGGTGAGCGGGAACGCACGCCGATCATCAGTGCGGTCTGGTCGCGGTGCGGTTCGCGATAACCCACATCGACCCCGGTTTCAAGGATCGCCCGGACGACCTCGGCAGAACCGCTGCGCGCCGCCTGCATCAGGGGAGTTTCACCCGCCACATCCGGCGTGTTGGTGTCGGCGCCATGAGCAAGCAGCAGCTGCACCATACCCGCGTCGCGATTTTCTATCGCCAGGCTGAGTGCCGACACACCAAGGCCGCTCGGTTGATTGACGTTCGCACCGGCATCCAGCAAACGTTTTGCCAGATCCAGTTCCTCGTAATGGACAAGCCAGTGCAAGGCGGGCGTGGCATGGGGCCCCAGCGCATCGACATCGGCGCCACGTTCAGCCAGCAACTGGCGGACCACTTCCATTTCACGCTGCATGGCGGCAATCGGCAGCCGCTGGTCGGCCTGCAACCCCAGGGGCAGCAAAACACTTCCCAGTACAGCGATCCAGCAAACTTGTCGTTTCATCACAATGGCCTCACAGGGTCAGGACGGCGGTGCTGTCACCGAAGGTATCCGCCGGGATATCCATTTTGTCGAGCATGCCGACCAGCAGGTTTGCCATGGTGGTACCGCGACCGGCATGTATGTGGCGGCCACCCTGAAGACGCCCAGAGGCGCCACCGGCAAGCAGCAGCGGCAACGGGTCGTGGTCGTGCTGGTTGGAGTTGCTCATGCCGCTGCCGTACAGCACCATGGAATGATCCAGCAGTGTGCCGTCACCATCCGGTGTTTCACTGAGTTTCTGCAGGAAATAGGCGATGGTCGAACGGGTATGGAAGGCATTGAGCTGTGCCAGCCGCTCGATGTTCGCGGCAACCTCCGAGTGATGCGAGAGGTTGTGGAAGGGTTCGTTGACGCCGCTCTCGCCGTATACCCGGTTGCTTACCTCCCGGGCGACCATGAACGTGCAAATGCGCGTGATCTCCGCCTGCCAGGCCAGCGTCAGCAGATCGAACATCAGTTTCGAATGGGCGACAAAGCTGTCGGGAATGCCTATCGGCTTGCCCGGGACATCGAGGTCGTTGACGCCGGAAGCACTGGCCAGTTGCAGGCGCCGCTCGATCTCGCGCACGTCCTCCAGGTAGCGCTCCAGGCGTGACTGGTCGGCGGCAGGCAGCGTGCGCTGCAAACGGGCAACGTCATCCACGACGGCATCCAGCAAACTCTGCTTGAGTTCGGCACGCGCGAGCCTTTCCTCGGCGGTACTGCCGTCGCCGAACAGGCGCTCAAACACGATCTGCGGATTCTGCTCCATCGGCAATGGCGTCTCCGGCGACTGGTAGGAAATGGAACTGCCGTCCTCGAGCGACAGTTCCAGCGACGGAATCGGCGTGTCCTGGCCTATGTACTGGGAAACAAACTGGTCAAAGGAAGTCGGTGACGGTCCCGTGCCGACAGGCACATTGGTGAGCCACGTGGCCGACGAACGGGTATGGTTGGCGCCGGCGGAGGCATCATCGCCATAGGCGGCCGGAAGGCGCAGGTCGCTGATCACATTGAGGCGATCGCGGAACGGTTCGAGGGATTGCAGGGTTTGCGGGAATTCGAATCCCGTACCCTCGGTGGTTGGCGTCCAGTACTTCATCACCGCGCCATGGGCGATATAGATGCAGGCAAGGCGCGTGGTGGGTGTCGCCAGGTTCTGGGCGGAAACACCGGCCGGAAGCATCGACTCCAGGAGCGGCAAGGCGATGACACTGCCGCCGCCGCGAATGAAGTGACGGCGGGACAGGTGTTTTTTGGTCAGGAAATTCATGATTGTTCTCCCGGCTCGATCAACGTCCCGCCACTTCCGTGGCAGGGGTTTCGGCAATTTTCAGGCGAAATGGGTCACTTTCCACGATACCGAGGACGATATCAGAAAAACGGTAGTTGTTTTCAGCGGACTTCCCGGTGATCTGGCGCACCGCCGCCATATCGTGCGCATGCAAGTGCCGGCCGAGCGCATAACTCAGCATTTTTTCAATAAAGGTTGAAGCCACGGCATCACCCCGTTCAAGCAGGGCATTGCGCAAACTCTCAGGACCATCGATGGCGGTGCCGTCGATGAGGTTGGTGTGCGTATCCAGGTCGAACCCGTTTTCCTGTGTCCGCCAGCGGCCTACGAGATCGAAATTCTCGAGGGCCAGGCCAATCGGGTCCATGATCTGGTGGCAGGAGGCGCACGTCGGATTGGCGCGGTGCAATTCCAGGCGGTCACGCAGGGTATT
>Ga0181579_10001140_pt1 | contig 21960 bp, 15 predicted proteins | sample 071ome_24_FD_132996 | JGI IMG/M metagenome (GOLD analysis project Ga0181579, IMG submission 132996) | Coastal salt marsh microbial communities from the Groves Creek Marsh, Skidaway Island, Georgia - 071402CT metaG (megahit assembly) | ecosystem: Environmental > Aquatic > Marine > Intertidal... | reverse complement strand
GACCTCAGGATCGTATCCCTCTTCCTGCAGATCGATCAGCTCTTCCTCGGTGAGGAGTTGAAAGCGTTCGACGTCGGGTGCATCCTTGGGGTCGGATACGACATAAGACTCGTAATAGAGAACGCGCTCTAAATTACGCATCGATATGTCGAGCAGTGCACCGATCCGAGATGGGAGTGACTTAAAATACCAGATGTGAGATACGGGAACGGCCAGTTCGATATGACCGAGTCGCTCACGACGAACCTTTGCTTGCGTAACTTCAACGCCACAGCGATCACATACTACACCCCGGTAACGAATGCCCTTGTATTTGCCACAGTGGCAGTTCCAGTCTTTAACCGGCCCAAATATACGTTCGCAAAATAGGCCATCACGCTCTGGCTTAAACGAGCGATAGTTAATGGTCTCGGGTTTAGTCACCTCTCCATGCGACCACGCTCGAATGGTATCGGGCGAAGCCAACTGGATGCGAATCGAGTCGAAATCTGTTGGTTTTCTTGATGCACTAGCGGTCTTTAACACATCAGCCCCCTTTGCGTATAGACCTTTGCGGATCCGCTCAGATTAGTAAGTTTCAATGAGTCTGCTATCTTCTAGAATGACGTCAAGGCAAAGGCTCTGAAGCTCTTTAACCAAGACGTTGAAAGATTCAGGTATACCCGGTTCAGGCGGATTATCTCCCTTGACGATCGCTTCGTAAATTTTTGATCTACCAGCAACGTCATCGGATTTAACCGTCAACATTTCCTGCAACGTGTATGCCGCACCGTATGCTTCCAAAGCCCAAACTTCCATCTCACCAAAGCGCTGGCCTCCAAACTGCGCTTTTCCACCCAGTGGCTGCTGCGTAACCAGTGAATATGGTCCAATTGAACGAGCATGGATCTTATCCGCCACAAGGTGGGACAACTTGAGCATGTATATGTAGCCAACGGTAACCCGCTTATCCAACTTGTCTCCCGTTCGACCATCATACAACACTTGCTTTCCATCTTCGGCTAAGCCAGCATCCTTCAGAAGTCCCTTGACCTCGCCCAGAGCAGCACCATCAAATACGGGCGTAGCGACATGCATTCCCAGTGCGCTAGCAGCCATACCTAAGTGCGTTTCAAAAATCTGCCCGAGGTTCATACGCGACGGTACACCAAGCGGATTGAGGACGATATCAACAGGCCTACCGTCCTCTCCAAAAGGCATATCCTCTTCGGGAGCGATGTGGGCGACAACACCCTTATTCCCGTGGCGGCCTGCCATCTTATCGCCTACCGACAGCTTGCGTTTCTTAGCCACGTACACCTTTACGAGTTGAGCAATACCTGGAGGAAGCTCATCGCCGCGAGTTAGGCGCTCCACGTCACGCTCTTTCTGCTCGTCTGCCAGCTGCAACTGTTCTCCGGCATACCGCAACAACTGGTCGACGCGCGCATCTACATCATCGTCTCCGGTCCAACCATCCTCCGGAACCACAGACGTGAAATCAATGCGCTCCAGCAGGCGTTCGCTCATCTGAGTGCCCTCGCGAACCACGACACTTTCATCTTCTACGGAGCGCAAACGTCCCAGCTTTTGGTCACCAATAATCTCAATCAGCATCTGATTGCGTTCACTGAGAAGGCGCTCTTTTTTGCTTTCTGCTTCGGCCTCTATCTCAGCGATGGCATTTTTCTCTTTGCGACGAGAAGTTTCGCTTCTCTCTTTTCGAGAAAAAACCTTGCGATCAATTACCACGCCCTCCATACCAGGAGGAGCTTTAAGCGAGGCATCTCTAACATCTCCGGCCTTCTCACCGAAAATCGCTCGCAGTAGACGCTCTTCTGGAGAGAGTTCACTTTCGCCTTTAGGAGTGACTTTACCAACCAGAATATCGCCGGGACCAACTTCGGCTCCCACGCGTATGATGCCCTCATCATCCAAGTTCCGAACCGCTGTTTCACTCACATTGGGAATCTCGCGCGTTATTTCTTCCTGACCACGCTTGGTATCCCGCACCTGAAGCTCAAATTCTTCTATGTGAATTGAGGTGAACACATCACGCTTGAGCAGACGCTCGCTGATGATTATGGCATCCTCAAAGTTATAACCGTTCCAAGGCATAAATGCGACGCGTACGTTCATGCCTAATGCAAGGTCTCCGCGCTCTGTAGCGGCCCCGTCTGCAAGTGGATCTCCCTTGCCAACCTTGTCCCCCACCTTAACTAGCGGCCGCTGATTAATACAGCAATCCTGATTAGAGCGGGAAAATTTTGTGAGCTTATACTCATCCGTATCGGCCATATCCAGCGGAGTAAGCGGCGTGCTGTGTTTCTTATCGCGCTGAACCACAATACGGTTTGCACTCACATTGACGACCTGCCCCGGATTCCGAGCGACGATTACCGCACCTGAATCACGAGCAACCTTGCCTTCCATACCCGTTCCGACAAAAGGGGCCTGCGTAAAAAGCAGTGGCACCGCTTGACGCTGCATGTTTGATCCCATTAGCGCACGGTTTGCATCGTCGTGTTCGAGGAACGGAATAAGTGCGGCTGCGGCACTAACCAACTGTTTGGGCGACACATCCATATACTCGAGTTCGTCGGGCGTGACCATTGGATAGTCATCGCGACGACGCGCTTTTACGAGTGGATTGACATAATTGCCCTTATCGTCAATAGGCGCATTTGCCTGGGCGATGGTATACTTATCCTCTTCGGCTGCAGTAAGGAACTCTATTTCATTTGTTACGCGTCCGTTAACAACCTTGCGGTAGGGCGTTTCCAAAAACCCGAACGCGTTAACGCGAGCATACGTGCTCAACGAAGAAATTAGACCAATATTCGGACCTTCGGGCGTCTCTATAGGACAGATACGACCATAGTGAGTGTAGTGCACATCGCGTACTTCAAAACCTGCGCGATCACGGCTCAGTCCACCTGGCCCTAACGCACTTAAACGACGCTTGTGCGTAAGCTCGTCAAGTGGGTTAGTCTGCTGCATAAACTGCGAAAGCTGACTAGACCCGAAAAACGCCTGGACTACCGTCGAAACGGTGCGTGCATTAACCAAGTCATGCGGAGTAACCTGATCCTCATCGCGCAGACTCATTCGCTCTCGAATCGTGCGCGACATGCGCGTTAAACCAATGCTGAACTGGTTGGCAAGCAGTTCCCCCACCAAACGCACGCGGCGGTTGCCGAGATGATCAATATCGTCAGTGTTACCCTGCCCGACACGCAATCCCATGAGGTAGCGAATAATCGAGAGAAAATCTTCCATATACAAAATGGTGCTCTCGAATGGAATTCCAACATCCAATCGCCGGTTAATACGATATCGCCCAACGTCACCCAGATTGTAACGCTTAGGTTGGAAGAAGAGGCGCTCAAGCAGTCCGCGCGCCGTTTCAATATTGGGGGGATCTCCGGGGCGAAGCAGGTTGTAGACGCGCGTTAAGGCATCTTCTTCCCCTTCACTCGGGTCCTTGTTGAGCGTGTTCTCCATAATGCCCGGATCGTTTCCTTCCGGAGCAACTAAAGCGGTGATCTTCTTAATCCCAGCCTCTTGGAGTGCGGTAACTTTTTCATCGGTAATTAGGTCATGAGCCTCAAGTATAATTTCACCAGTGCTCTTGTTGACTACATCATTGCCCGCATTGTGACGGCCAGCCAACTCTTCATCAACTGAGACTTCGACATCGTCGCGGAAAAGGCTTAAGACTTCGCCTTCTTTCGAGAAGCCAAGCGCCTTGAGTAGAAGCGTTACGGGTAGCTTACGGCGTCGATCAATGTGGACATACATGATATCGTTTATGTCCATACTAAACTCAAGCCATGGCCCCTTGGCAGGCAAAATGCGAGCTGAATAAAGATCCTTACCGTTCGGGTGCACCGTTTCGTCGAAAAAGACCCCAGGTGACCGATGCAGTTGACTTACCACAACGCGCTCAGCGCCGTTGACAATGAAGGTGCCTTGATTTGTCATAAGCGGCAGTTCGCCCAAAAAGACGGACTGCTCAACAATGTCCTTAACGGGCTTGTCTGCACTCTCCTTATCCCGCGTGACCAATCGCAGCGTGGCGCGTAGAGGCGCTGCGAACGTCATACCGCGCTCGCGGCACTCTTCCTCACTGTAGCGTGGGTTGCCAATGGAATAATCAACGTACTCAAGCGAGAAAATCCCTTGGGCGTCCGTAACGGGAAAAATACTCTCAAAAACCAGATGCAACCCTCTGCGCTGGCGCCGCCTTGGCGCTACACCCAACTGCAGAAAATCCTGGTAGGAGTCGATCTGCACCGAGAGTAGATTCGGCATCTCCACAACTTCTTTGATCTTACCGAAAGAGTGCCTCTCAATACTGCCGTCAGTCTTGGCCAAAGTCAAAACTCCTTATTGCTAGTTAAGGCAAAAGCTCATGGAGACACCTGCTTCCTCACCGAAAGGGAAGCTGGCGAACCATGAGCTTTAATTAATTACCGCAAAATGCAGAATATATACGGAGAAAATCAATGAAAGTGCCTATGAACAAACCCTCTACTTGATCTCGACCGTAGCGCCGGCTTCCTGCAGGCGATTCTGAATGTCCTCAGCTTCGTCCTTGCTGACGCCTTCTTTGACAGCCTTGGGTGCTTCATCAACCATGGCCTTAGCCTCTTTCAAGCCCAGACTGGTAATTTCGCGTACGACCTTGATGACCTGAATCTTCTTATCGCCGGCACCTGAGAGGATTACGTCAAAAGAATCCTTCTCTTCAGCGGCAGCCTCACCACCACCTGCCGCGGCAGCACCACCAGCCATCATAACGGGCGCGGCTGCAGATACGCCAAACTTGTCCTCTAACGCCTTGACCAAATCGGCCAGTTCCAAAACCGTCAAGCCGCCGATCGTCTCAATAATCTCAGCAACCTTTTCGCTGGTTGTCGTTTCTTCACTCATTTGTCCAGACCTCCTAAGGGATTTGCGGATAATTTCGAAAACTGTTTATGAGTACAGGCTTACTCTGCATCGCCTGTTTTTTGTTTTTCTTCGATGGCTGCAACTACGCCAACCAAATTGCGCAACAGACCGTTCAGAACGCCCGCCAAACCATACATCGGGCTCTGAACGCTTCCCAAAACTTTACCCAAGAGCTCTTCGCGCGACGGCAACTTGGACAAAACTTTTATTTCTTCGGGAGACAGAACTCGGCCGTCCATGAAACCCGTTTTTATAGAGAAGGTATCGTCCTCCTCATCGGCGAAGTCTTGTAAGATCTTAGCCGGGGCAATTGGATCCTCGTTTGTAAAGGCTATAGCAGTTGGACCGATCAGATGTTCATCCAAGCCAGAGATCCCGGCCTCTGCAGCAGCCCGTTTCGCCAACCTGTTTTTAACAACCTGATAGCCCACTTCAGCCTCGCGCAGCTTGTTCCGTAAGCCCGTAACCTTAGCCACATCCAGCCCTGTAAAATCAGCCAGGTAAATGGCCTTAGCATTGGACATTGCTGCGGTTAACTCTTCAACCTTATCTACTTTTTCCGACGTAGGCATTGTAGTTCCTTATCTAACTCAAGCGCTGTCTGGCTTAGGCTGCCAGCTGCGAGCGATCAATTTTGATTCCTGGTCCCATGGCCGAAGACAGAACGCACTTGTTAACGAACTGCCCCTTAGCAGCGGCTGGCTTGGCACGCATAATCGCCTCGGTGAATGCTTTAACGTTCTCGACGAGCGATTCTGCTTCAAATGAAAGCTTACCAACGGCAGCCTGCGCATTATTGCCGGATTTGCTGTCAGCCCGGTATTCTACGCGGCCAGCTTTGGCATCGCGAACAGCCTGCCCAACTTCGCGAGTAACAGTCCCCGTTTTCGGGTTAGGCATCAACCCACGAGGCCCTAAAACGCGACCCAACTTACCAACTTGACCCATCATGTCAGGCGAGGCTACGACCAAATCGAAGTCGAGCCATCCTCCTTCAATCTTAGCGACAAGATCTGCTCCACCAACGTAATCAGCACCGGCCTCTTCGGCTTCCTGCGCAATTTCTCCCTGCGCGATTACCAAAACGCGGATGTCTTTTCCCGTGCCATGCGGCAACATGACTGTACCACGCAAGATTTGATCAGCTTGACGACCATCAATCCCCAGATTGAGCGTAATCTCAACCGTTTGGTCAAACTTCAGCGCGGGAAAGCTCTTGAGCAAACCAACAGCTTCCTCAATAGTATATGCCTTGTCGCGATCTACGTTTTCCAACGCCTGCGAATATTTTTTACTTCTGGCCATAACCGTAATCCTCTCGTTCTATCTTCGGCGCTATTCTACCAACAACCCCATACTACGAGCAGTTCCTGCAATCATGGACATGGCAGACTCAATCGATGAGGCATTCAAATCCGGCATTTTCAACTCGGCAATTTCTCTAACCTGGCTGGGTGAGACCTTCCCGACCTTGTCCCTGTTGGGAACTCCAGACCCCTTACTGAGCTTGGCTGCCCTCAAGAGCAGGACTGCAGCAGGAGGCGTCTTAGTAATGAAAGAGAAACTGCGATCTGCGTAGACAGTGATAACAACGGGAATGACTAAACCCGCCTGTTCTTGAGTCTGCGCATTGAATGCCTTGCAGAACTCCATAATATTCACGCCGTGCTGGCCAAGTGCAGGACCTACAGGCGGGGTCGGATTGGCCTGACCTGCCGGCACCTGCAATTTAATCTGTGCAACTTCCTTTTTCGCCATGGGACGAAAACCCCTTCTCTAATCAGGTTGTTTCTTCAACTGGTTCGACTTGTAGCACATCGAGTTCTACAGAAGTACCGCGGCCGAATATGCTTACGGTTACCTTGAGGCGCCGCTTTTCAGGCAATACCTCTTGGACGGTGCCAACGAAATCCTTAAAAGGCCCATCATTGACTTTGACCTGCTCACCCACCACAAACGGAATCTCTTCAATTTCCTGATCTTTCCGCTTGTCTATATGTCCGAGGATGTGATCGATTTCCTCCGGGCGAAGCGGCTGCGGCTTACGCGCGGGTCCGACAAAGTTGGTCACACCCGGAATATTGGTCACGAGATGCCATGCATCTTTGGACATTTCCATCTCAATAAGCACGTAACTAGGCAGAAAACGCTTTTTGATTACCCTCTTTTTACCGCCGCGCAGCTCGACTACTTCTTCTGTAGGCACAACGATCTGTCCGATAGCTCCATCTGCCGCATCGGATTCAATGAGCGTATCTATATACGTCTTTACCTTGTTCTCATGTCCTGAGTAGGTATGCAGAGCATACCAGCGCTTTGCCATCTGAACCTCCATCGCTCAGCTTTCCTCAACCCAAAGGGATTCAGAAAAGCGCGTACCAATTATTGGATTATGAACTATCCGAGAATAATTCCTCGGATAAACGATATGACTAAGTCGAAAAGCCCTATGAGAACTGCAAACGCGGCGGAGAATACCAAAACGACATACGTCGAATTGAGCAGCTCTTCACGCGTTGGCCAACTGACCTTCTCAAACTCAGCTCGGACATCTTTACTAAAGTTTGTTAACTTTGCCCACATTACCTATTTAACCGTTTCCCAAGCAGCGTAAAAATGGCAGGGCCGGCAGGACTTGAACCTGCAACCGCCGGTTTTGGAGACCGGAGCTCTACCAATTGAGCTACGACCCTACCCTTTTAACGGGTCTCCTTATGAGCGTGGTGTTTGCGGCAGAACCGGCAGTACTTCTTGTACTCAACTCTACCCGGTTGGGTCCTGCGGTTCTTGGTTGCAGTGTAGTTACGACGACTGCACCCTTCGCATTCCAATGTTATTTGCTCTCTCGGCATGATTACTCACAGTCTGTCAGTGTACTAAGGAAGACTTCTATTTTCTGGAGCCGATGACCAGGTTTGAACTGGTGACCTCATCCTTACCAAGGATGCGCTCTACCAACTGAGCTACATCGGCTAAAAATCGGCCGAAACTTAGTGGAGCGGGAGACGGGAGTCGAACCCGCGACATCAAGCTTGGAAGGCTTGCGCTCTGCCAACTGAGCTACTCCCGCGCACGCAGTTCTATTCACAAAAAACTCATGATAGACCGACAAAGATACGACTGGAATTTTAGTCTGTCAAGACTCTCACGACAAAGCGGCAGCATCCGTTAAAATAGGGAGGAATGCCGCCGCTAAGAGTACGTTCTTTATCAGAGGCGCTATGCACCTCTATGACTAGGTCATGCAGTCCGTCGCAGATCTTTCTCGGCCATCTTCGGCAAGTAATATTCGCTCATATAGTGCTTTTTACAAAAGCCACGAGACGAGTGTCGCTCTTCGCAACCGGGCACATCGCATACCTTTCGCCCGTATATACGCTCGCGCTCAGGGGTAAGCCGTCCATATCTACGCACCTGCTGGTAGTGACGAAAGCAATAGCCTTTTGCCACTTGTTCTTCTCGGCAGCCACCAACCAGACAGCCTTCACCCCTCTTACCATATTCACGTTCCGGGGTGAGCCGCCCATGCCTGCGCACCTGCTGGTAATGACGAGGACAGAGACCTGCCGTGCGCGCTTCCATGTCGCATCCATCTGCCTCACATAAGATGTGCCACTTGCCTTTAATCACATTACTGTCCATGACGTGCCCCTTTTTTATAGACAAAACTTTGACTACAAAGGGTAATAGCAAATTCAATACCACAGGCACATCGACGGCACACTTAGCAATATAATCCTTAAAAAAACATTGACTTACGCAATAATTTATTTACAAGGATAATATAGACAAATAATTGACGTATTCTCATTTTTGATACAGAAAATTAACTCAGGAAAATCTAAGTAGTTATTTTTTATAGCGATAACAACCTATACATATTCATCTCATTTATAAGACGAAAGTATCAATACTGAGAATTTCGAGCCAAGCCGTACTCTTTCAACCGTCGATATAACGTTGCCCTACTGATGCCGAGCCTCTCAGCTGCTTTTGAGACATCGCCGGCCTCTGCCCGAAGCGCCTCCAAATGCAATTGCAGCACTGCTTCATGATGGTTCACCTTTGCCCGCTCAAAACCCAACTCCATATGCTGGACATCACGCGAGGGAGTGGTCTCGATTACATTCGCAGGCATATCGGTTAGAGAAATTGTCTGATCCCTCACGAGTGCTATGGCATGTTCCAGCGCATTTTCTAGTTCACGCACATTCCCAGGCCAGTCATATTTGAGTAACCGACTCAACACGTCAGGCGCTATTTGCTTAACGACTTTGCCGTTGCGCTCTGCGAAGGTTTTCATAAAACGCTCGGCAAGAAGCGAGATATCTCCCTCCCGTTCGCGCAAAGGAGGCACTTCTAACTTCATCACATTAATCCGATACAATAAATCTCGGCGAAAACGACCTTCCTCAACTTCTCTCATCAGAGAGCGATTCGTTGCGGCAATAAGCCGGCAATTTATGGGAATAGTTCGATCTGCCCCGACACGAACAATACTTTTCTCTTGCAAAACGCGCAGCAACTTTACCTGAACTTCCGTGGGGAGTTCACCAATTTCATCGAGAAAAATAGTCCCCCCACTTGCTAACTCAAACTTACCTAAACGGCCCTTTTTGCTTGCGCCTGTAAATGCACCTTCAACATACCCAAACAGTTCACTCTCTATAAGATCGCGCGGGATCGCTCCGCAATTTACAGCGAGAAACGGTCCCTCATTAAACGCACTTGCATTGTGAATTGCCTGTGCAAAGACCTCTTTTCCCGTCCCCGTTTCTCCCTCGATCAGAATATTTGAGCCAGTACTCGCTGAAATACGAGCCAACTCCTTGGCCTTTTCAATGACAGAGCTGGTGCCAATTATATCATCAAATGTATACGTTCGCTGCACACCAATAACCCTGTTAACTAGACGGCCAACCTCCCCCATTTCACGAAAAGTTAAAACGGCACCCACAACTCGTTTTTCATCGTTCAACACGGGCTGCAGGTTGGCCATAACAGCAGCATTTCCTCTGACCGTTCGGAGTGTTATAACGCGATTGTTAAATTGTCCTCCATCTGCCAACCAAGAACTGAGGGAAGGCTTGTCGTCGACCAACTCGTCAGCGAGTATCCGCTCACCAGCCGAAATCTGCCGGCCAAGTATACCTTCAGCAACTGCGTTTATCTCCTCTACATAGCCCTTCTTATCAATGGCCAACAGCCCGTCGGAAATTGATTGTAAAAAAGCCAAAGAACGATTGTATAGCTGCTGTAATTCCGCTCCCTGCTGTTTCTCACTACGAACCAACTCCTGCAGGCGCCCCGTCAACCGGATATCTTCTATTTCTGCAGCGATCTGACTAGAGAGAGCAAATAGCATGTTGAGATCATCAACGCTAAATCGCCTTCGCTCCCTGCCCAGTGGACCAAACTTATCGAAGAGCGTGAGTGTACCAACAATCCTATCTTGTAAGACCAACGGTACGCATGCCATAGAGGCACCCAGCGCCGATGGGTCGCGCGTGGAGCGCACGTCGTCGATCATGATGGGCTCACCTGTCGCAGCTACGTACTCGGCAATTCTCTTCTCGTATTCGGGATCTAGTGCCCCTACGGACTCAGTCAACACAGTGGCTAATGCAAGGGATCCATCTTCAACAATCAGTCGAATCGCAGCACCTCTAGCTCGAAGTACATCTGCCGCCAAACTCGCGATGAGCTCTAACGATTCATCTAGTTCCAGACCTGTGTTCATAGCCTGTCCGAGTTCATTTAGAGCTCGAACCTCATCTGAACGTCGACGCATTGTCTCATCTACCTCTACCGCGTTTAAAAGCGCTAAGACAAGAGGGCAGATGTCTTCAAGAATGCGGATCTCTGTCTCAGAAAACCGTCGCAATGTGCGGCTCTTCAGGTTAATTACGCCTCGAAGATCGTCTCCTTCTTTAATCGGAATGACTATAATGCTTTCGAATTGGGATCGCGCATCTGGATTGGATCGCAATACATAGCGCGGATCCTGCTGCATGTGAGAAACCTGTATGATCTTCCGATGAAACGCGGCGGCACCTGTTATACCTTGTCCGAGACGGAAGCGGTCTATTTGGCCTTGCGCATCTCCGTGAGCACACCGTAAGACGAGTTCGTCCGTGCGTTCGTCTAAGAGGTAGAGGGCGCAAGAATCCGCGTTAAATTCCATGGCAAAAAAGCGCACTAACTCGTTGAGACTGTTTTCATTGGGCGCAGAAATCAGTCCCGCCAGCTGTTGCCAGAGTAGAGGATCTTTGGAATCGGAAAGTCTTGACATGGGGAGACAATCAAAAAAATCTCCCGAGATGAGTCCTCGGGAGATTGCACACTAGGTTGCGACTAGAAAAATCAGCGACTGATCTTAACAATGCGGTAATTCAAAACGCCTGCCGGCACTTTTATTTCCACTTCTTCCCCTTCGGAATGTCCCAGTAATCCCTTGCCGATTGGTGATGTCGTAGAGATTTTCCCAGCTTCAAAATCGGCTTCTTCAGGAGCAACGAGCATGTACGTAAGCTCCCGGTCGCGCTTTAGGTCAATCAGTTCAACAGTCGCACCGATGTATACTTTGTCTTCGGGAATAGCTTCATTTTCTAGCAACGTAGCGCGGCTCAGCGTATCTTCCAGTTTACTGATTCGCTGTTCTAAAAACATCAGGCGCTCTTTAGCCGCCGCATATTCAGCATTTTCCGATAAATCGCCAAATTCGCGAGCGCGCTGCAAAGCCTGGCGTACCGTTGGCCGCTCCGTCTCTTTTAACTCTTTGAGTTCCTCTTTGAGCTTCGCGTAACCGTCTCGGGATAAATATACTTCGCTCATAGCCAGCCTCAGTGCACAAAACGTTTACTACATAAAAAGCGGAAGCGACAACCGCTTCCGCCAAGAAAATTCGTTATTGAGCAAGAATATAAACGACCGCATAGACAAATGCAAGGTATTCTCAAACGTCTGATGCGGCGTTTACCACATGTCGCCTCAACGTTATATTTACAGAGTAAAAACCCGATTTCACACGTATTATAGGCATTCCACATGGCGCTCACATTCCTGCATTTTGCTGATTTGCACCTAGGCGTTGAAAACTACGGACGCATCGACGCTCAAACGGGCCAACACTCGCGCATTGAGGACTTTAGTCGATCCTTAGAAACCGCATTCGACTTTGCCATAGAGGAAAAAGTTGATCTGGTCGTTTTCGCGGGAGACGCATACAAGACGTGCGACCCAAGTCCAACTCACCAGAGAGCATTTGCCCGCCAACTCCGTCGCCTGCAGCAAGCGGCGATTCCCACCGTGCTCATCGTCGGAAACCACGATACGCCCGCGGCTTTCGGCAAGGCCACCTCACTAGACATATTCGGCGCACTAGAATTAGACAACACCTATGTGATGCGCAAACCCGAGTGCGTAACGATAGAAACCCCGCATGGACCTGTTCAAATTGCAGGCTTACCTTGGCCTACCCGCAACGTACTCAGGACACACGCAGAGTATAAAGATTTATCTCAGCAGGATCTCGGCGCACAAATACAGGCTATTTGCGCAGAGCAGATAAATGAGTTTGCCCGTCAGCTCGACCCCCAAATGCCGGCAATCCTAACCGCACACATCGCCGCATCAGATGCAACATACTCAGGCAGCGAGCGAACGGCCCTTATTGGGCAAGACCCGACACTCCTCACAAGCACACTCGCCAATCCCTCGTTTGATTACGTAGCGCTAGGTCATATTCACAAATATCAAGATCTACATAAGGGTTCCATGCCCCCGGTGGTGTATTCGGGTAGCTTAGAACGCATTGATTTTGGCGAGGAACATGAAACTAAAGGATTTGTAATAGGTAGTATCGATATTGAAAATGACAATCCCTCAGAGCGCACAACGCGTTTTGAATTCATTCCCGTAGCCGCTCGTCCTTTCGTCACCATAGAAGCTGAGATCGACCATGTAACCTCTCCAACCGATCAAATCATTGCCGCTATAGGCAGGAGGGACACTCGTAATGCCGTCGTCCGCGTGTTTTATACGATGACCACTGAGACCGAAGAGCGCGTAGATCTGGAGCGCATCCGCCTAGCCCTTGCCGATGCGTTTTACATCGCATCAATCCAGCCTCGCATACGCCCCAAAGATCGACTCCGTCGCACAGGTATCACAGAAGATATTGCCTTGGGGGAAGCACTTCAGCGCTACATTGAAAACAACGAACATCTGAGCGAGCGGAAGGACGACCTCCTCAAAAAGGCGAGAGAGCTAGAGCGCATCCTGGAATTAGGCAACGAAGAGACCGTGCTGTGATTCCCATATCGCTTTCCCTCCACAATTTTCTCAGCTATGGCGAAAACGTTCCCCCACTAGACTTCACCCAGTTTCACGTTGCCTGCCTGAGCGGAGACAACGGGCATGGCAAGTCAGCCATACTTGATGCAATCACTTATGCGCTGTGGGGCGAAGCTCGTAAGGGGCAGCACGAACGCAAACCAGACGATGGTTTGTTACGCATTGGCGCAAGCGAAATGCGCGTCGAGTTCTGTTTTGCATTGGATGAGCAACAGTTTCGCGCGCTCCGCAGCTATCGAAGACGCAGTAGCCGCGGATCGGCTCAGCTAGACTTACAAATTTTCGACATCGAGAGCCAGTCTTATCGCTCGCTCTCAGAAGGCGACTCACTCACCCGAACGCAAAAACGAATCAACCAGTTACTCAATCTCGACTATGAAACATTCTCAAACTCGGCTTTTATCGTTCAGGGGAGAGCCGATGCCTTCACTGAAAAAAATGCCCGTCAGCGTAAAGCCATCCTATCACAGATCCTCGGATTAGAACGCTACGACCAGCTACAGAGCCTAGCGCGCACGCGCTTTCAAGATATCGACCAACGCAACAGCGAGCGCTTGCGACGCATTGCAGAATTGGACAAAGAGTTAACGGAAAGTGACCAACATACCTCAGCCTTAAAAGAAGTAACGCTGCGCATAGAAGACGTCCTGACCTCGCTTGCCAAAATAGACGGCGACATAGAAACTGCGAGATCTCAGCTAGTTGAGGCCGAAAAAACGAACGAGCGAAGACGAACCATTAGCGCCGAGCAATCGGACCTTAGACAGCGGGTTACACACCTCGAAAAGGAAAGGACTCATCTCGAAAAACAGCAACGCGACGACGACGAACTGCTGCGATCAGAAGAAACGATCCAGAGCAACTTTACCACCTATCAACAGCTACAGATGCAAGTTGCACAACTTGATCAAGCTACGCAGGCCCTCCGCACGTTAGAAAACAGAAGGAACGAGGTTAAATCTCAGATTGTAACGGCTCGACACCAGGTAGAGCAGCGCCTTCAAACACACACTACACTACGCGACGGCTACGAAACACAGCTGAATGAAACGCGCATTCTCTTAGCCAAAGAAGAACAGGTAGAAGAGGCTTTTTCTACGCTAAACATGCTTCGTGATAAATTGCAAATGTGCGAGACCGAGCGTATTCGCCATGAAGCTCTACTCCACGAGCAAACCCAACTTCAGCACGCAATTGAATTAGAGCATAATAACCTTCGAGCTCAGCAGACCAGCGCGGCCAAAAAACTAGATGAATTGAATACATCCATTGCAGAAGGTGGCGCTCTCAATGCACAACAGCGGCAACTTCAAGATGAAGTCGAGAAGCTTCGCGTAGCGGTAATAGAGCGCGATAGACTAAAAGAACGCGGTAGCGCCCTCCGCGCCCAGATTGAAGAACAACAGAAACAGCGGACCAACACATTGCAGGAACTCGAGGCCGAACGTCAACGAACGGTCGAAGCCAAAAGCCGTTCGGAAGATCGCTGTCCACTCTGCGGCAGCGAACTAGATGAAGATCACCGCAAACAGCTGGACGAGGAGCTCCTGCGGATTGAACTCGAACGGGAAACGCAGGTTGACACGCTCAGGGCTTCTATAGAAGCCCTAGAAAAAGAGCTAGAGACCATGCGGCACGCATACCGAACACTAGAAGAGCAAACCGCTTCGGTTGAAGACCGTCAGAGAGCGTTAAATGCCTGCGAGTTGCGTATACAAAACATACAAAATCTCCAAGAAGAAGCTCGTAAACAGCGAGATCTACTGAGTGCGTTTGACGCCCAAATTGCAGCTTGTGCCCTGAGCGAGCGCGAGCGTCTGGTTCAAGTTGAATCCGACATTAAAGGCTTGAACTACGACCGCAACGCCCATGACGCCCTCCAGCTGCAGGTAGACGGTATGCGCCAAGCCGAGTTAGATCACGCCAGTCTACAAAGTGCACGTACCCAATCGGAGCATCTGATAAGACAACGCAATGAGGCCAATGAAAAACTAGAGCTAGCCCAGCGCTACCTGTTCGACAAACTTTATGCACAGGAGGAACAGGCTCAATTAAGAGCCGTTGAAGAAGAAATTGTTTCTCTGGGATATAGCGAAGAGAAACACGTGAGCTTACGCAAAGAGCTAGATGAACTTAGTGACGTATTTACCCTACAGAACAACTTACAGGCGGCACGAGAGCGCAGGGCTAGTAATCGCGAAGCACTCAGCCGAACAGAACAAAGCTTAGCAGAGCTACGCGAACGGCGGGAAAAGCTCAATCGCGAACTGGACAGCACAGAAGATACAACAGCGGCTATAGTGGCATTGAAAGAGCGTATAGCGGATTTACAAGAGCAGCAAGCAAAACAACAGCAGCAGCGCGATGTAGATATGGAACAGCGCGGAACCCTTAGAGCCATTCGGGAGCGCGAAACGCGCCTGGCAGCGGAACGCAAAGAGGTTCAGGCAGAGACGGAAGGAGACCGTGGCGATGCGTGGATATACCAAACCCTTGACGAAGCGTTTGGTAAAGATGGGATACAGGCTCTCATTATCGAGAGTGCAGTACCGCAGATTGAAACAGAGGCCAATGCCATCCTATCTCGCCTTACGGACAATCGAATACAGATATCAATCGAATCACTTCGCGACTTAAAAACAGGTGGAACGCGCGAGACATTGGACATTAAAATCTCAGATGAGATAGGCGAACGTCCCTACCATCTGTATTCGGGAGGAGAAGCATTCCGCACAAACTTCGCACTGAGAATTGCACTCTCCAAGGTCTTGGCAATCCGTGCCGGCACTCAGCTACGCACCCTAGTTATAGACGAAGGATTCGGCACGCAGGACAGTACGGGGATAGACCAGTTAGTGGAAGCTATACAAGAAATAAGCCGCGACTTCGACAAGGTACTTATTGTCACTCACTTACCCGAGCTTAAAAAGGTTTTTCCCGTTCAGATTGAGGTGGTTAAACACCCGGATATAGGATCCCGATTTACCGTTGTCCACAATACCTGATATGCACGCTTTCACTCACTACGTACCCCATACCTCTTGGATGCTATGAGCGCACAGTCTCTTATCGACGTTGTTTCCGCTGCCGGAGCCCAATGGCACAGCTACCGTGACGAACTTTCTATCCCATACGCTTTTGGAGATGTCCAGGCAGAATACAGTGCCCTATCCCAGCGAGCAGGACTCCACTACAGCGGACATTGGGGCCGCTTAGCTTTTACCGGTTCCGACCACGTTGATTTTTTACACCGCATGACAACCAATCACTTTCTCGACCTAGGCGACCGCTTTGGCTTACAAGCCGTCTTCACAGAGCAGCGCGGACGAATTGTAGACTGGGCCACTTTTTACCACAGAGACCTGCAGACGCTCGCGATAGTTAGTCCAGCCGCACATATGAAGGTTCGCGACTGGCTCGATCGCTTCTTGTTCACTGAAGAGGTAACCATAAGCGATTTAACCGCAGATACCTCAGCATTTGAATTACTTGGTCCCGACGCATACAGCATTGCGGAAGAATGCCTCGACCTTTCACTTGACGGCGTGCAGCCCCATCAAACCATTTCATATCCTCTCGTTCCAGATCTTTGGATCACAGCATTGCAGTCACCCTGGCGAGGGCTGCGCCTAGTCGGGTGCAATGAGGCATTGGTTAAATGCTGGAACATCCTTACAGAAGCCGGTGTACCCCCGGTAGGAGAACACGCGTGGAACATCCAGCGAATTGAGCTTGGACATCCTCTATCGGGCAACGAGCTAAATGAGGAACACAACCCGTGGGAAGCAGGCCTTAACCAATCTATTCACATGAATAAGGGATGTTATATAGGACAAGAGGTTATTGCACGCCTCGACACCTACGACAAGATCAAACAGCACCTCGTTGGCATCGCCTGTGAAACAGATTCTCTACCAGAAGCTGGCACGGTCTTGTTAGCCGAGGAGAAAACCGTGGGTGCCGTTACTTCGAGCGCCTACTCGCCCGCGTTTGGTCCAATCGCACTTGCCTACGTGCGACGTGGTTTTACCGTGCCTGACACAGTGCTCACACGAGCGGACAACTCGCACCAATGTCGCGTGCAATCCCTTCCCTTCCAAGCGGCATGCTGAATAGACATCCTTCTGAATCTCTGCGTAAAATACTCTATCTACAGATAGAAAACCTGGCTGTGCGAACGGCACAGGAACAGTGTTTAGCATGGCACTCAGATCCATATATCATTGCAGAAAAAGGTGAAAAAGGTACGATTTATGCACTTTCACCCGCGGCAAAGCAAGCGGGTATCACGACCAATATGACGCGCACTGAGGCGATGGGTTGCGATCCTCAGGTTGAGTATATACAGCCCATAGACACGCCCTGCACTTCCCTACAGGAACGCATCTTCAAGCTTCTTTGCGAGTACACCGATTTGGTAGAGAAAAGTTCGGATAGAGCCTTTTATCTCGATATAACCTTTAATAAGCAGGACATCCCAATCGGCTACCGCACGGCCCAACTGCTTAACAACCAACTGCAACGCGAATTGGAACTCGATGTAGTGATAGGAATGGGGCCGAACAAACTGCTGGCCCAGTTGGCTGGAAGAACGTGCACAAACAGATCCATCGCTTCAGTAGACAGGCAGACGGCATCCACTTTTTTAGCAGAGCTACCCATTGGTCTGATTCCTAGATTGGGACGCACAACCCGTACGAAACTTCAAACGCTGGGCATCGAAAACATCGGGCAACTCGCCGATATGGATCTGCCCCACCTTCAAAAGCACGTCGGTCGAGCTGCTTCACGCTTATATCAATACGCACGAGGCATAGACGACGAACCCGTTTCCCCCGAAGTTGAAGCTGATTCGTTAACCACGAATATCCGTTTCCCCACTCCGCTGTACGATAGAGAAGAGATCCGCACGAGCTTACAGCAGCCCGTAGACACACTGGCAGCGAGGATGCGCCGGCGCGCCCTAAGGAGCCGACTCATTGTGATTGGTGTATACTCAGGACAGAGCTTTTCACAGAATATCGAATGCCCGCTCTCTTATTACACCGATTCATCGCAGGCTCTACTAGCGGCCCTGATAGAATCGTTGCATCCTGTGATAGCGAAGGGTCACGAAGTGCGTGAACTGCATATAGAAGTGCGAGAATTTACCGACAAAAACGCCCAGCAGTTGGACTTATTTCACGTAAAAGTTTAGGGGGAGATGCAGCATCATTCACCTCCCCCAGCACAACGTACACTCCTTGAGTATTTCAATCTAAACCACAGGCCCCAGGTCCGCGCGGATCACCACAGCTGCCACAGGCCGAACCCGTTGTTATAGGCGCTGTGCTCCCTGCGCCAACGGCAAAGCCCGAAAGTTTCTTTTCCAGATCAGCGCTCTCACACTCTGGACACGTAGGCTCTTGGTCTCCCTGAACAATCAGTTCGAATGCGCTTGCACAGCATCCACACACGTATTCAAAAATCGGCATGGAACTATCCTATTCGTGCAGCGACTTCTGATAAAGCCCAACGCTGTAAAACTCGTATGAAGCAGCCTTGTCCGGAAAATCAACTACGTGCACCGTAAAGCGCGAGGGCACGCCCGTATCGGGCATTTCTTCGGCGAAAAACGTGCTGTAAGCTTCTGCATATTCTTTGTATATACGCTGCTGCTCTTCTTGGAAGAGCACCGGTTCAACCAATGGGTTAACGTCTTTGGGCTGTGCACCAAATGCGTGCACTTCTAAAAAGTCTATCTTCGTAATCGAATCGCAAATATCAGCCTGCTGCAGCCACTTCTCCCAGCAGCGAAATACCATTTCCACCTCTTTGAGAGGCTCCATGCGGACCAGTTCTTCGCGCTCTAACAGGCCTTTTGCAGAATACCCGCCCGTCAACCCAGCAAAGTAAATCTTTAAATCACCATCGCCCAAATCTTCCGTGACCAAAGCCGAAAGCGTAGGCCGATCTCCACCGTAGTAGTAGGTTACGCGTCCGCGTTTCTTCACTTGAAATGCCATATGTATTCTCCTGTTGTGTTAATTGAGTGCTTCCAATAGGACTTCGGCCCAATGACGGGCTTTTCTTCCCGTAAAATCGGCAATCTGATGTCGGCAGGATGTGCCGACTGCCACGAGTTCAACGTCTGCAGGCTGCGCTTCAATCACGTCAAAAAGCCGCTCCTGCCCCACTACACGAGAGATTTCGTAGTGCTCTTTCTCATATCCAAAACTACCTGCCATACCACAACAACCAGAAGCAATTTCCTCTACCTCAAATCCCGCTGGTAGACTGAGAACTTCGCGCGTTGCCGCCGTACCGATAAGTGCCTTTTGATGACAGTGACCGTGCAAGAGTAGTTTCCGATCTACAGAATTAAATTCCAGATCTAAGTCACCTGCCCGAGCGCGCGAAGCGAGGAACTCTTCCAGCATGTAAACACCATCAGCTAATCGCTGCGATTGCTGACCGGGAACGAGATCACAATAGTCGTCGCGTAGAGTCAGGATACAGCTGGGCTCTATCCCTATAATGGGGATCTCTCTTTCTACATAGGGCAGCAAGGCCTCGATATTTTGTCGTGCGTTCTCGCGTGCCTGTTCGAGGAACCCCTTTGAAATCATGGGCCGACCACAGCACACCTTATTTTCAACCAACACGACTTCATATCCAGCTCGTTCGAGTAATACCGTAGCGGCAATTGCTATTTGTGGTTCTTCATACTCGGCAAATGTGTCGTTATACAAGACGACTTGTCCCTTTTTACCGTCTGCAACAGAGGTCTTCTTATCGAACCACTCCGAAAACGGCTGGGCGACAAAGCGCGGCAACGTCCTGCGACGGTCAATCCCCAAGAATCGATCGAGGAACCAACGGCTGGGTCCACTACCTGCAATCCAGTTCGACACCGGTGCCAGGGCTGAGCCCAACCGGGCAAAACGTCCGATATAGCCGAATAAATAGGAACGCAGTGGGTAACCGTGTTCGCGGTGATAATGAGCCAAGTATTCGTATTTAAGCTTAGCCATATCTACATTGGAAGGACATTCTGCCTTGCAAGCTTTACACTCTAAGCAGAGGTCCATCACTTCGTGTACTTCCTCGCTTAGAAGCCCTCCCTTCATCGTTCCACTCAGAGCCGCTCGCAGCGCATTGGCTCTACCGCGCGTGGAATGTTCTTCATCGAGCGTTGCCATATAGGACGGGCACATTGTGCCGACCAGTTTTTTTCGACACTGTCCCACGCCCGAACAGAGTTCAACGGCTTCTTGAAATCCCCCATCCTCATCAAAGCTGAAAAAGGTTTCTAACGAACTCGTCTCATACTGTTCGCCATAGCGCAAATTCTCGTCCATCCGCGGTGCGTTTACGATCTTACCCGGATTCATAGTGCTCTGTGGATCAAAAGCGCCTTTAACTTCCTCAAATAGACCGGCGACATGCGGGCCAAACATCTTGGGAATCCACTCGCTACGCGCCAATCCGTCACCGTGTTCGGCCGACATAGCTCCACCGTATTCTAACGCCATATCGCTCATCTCTTCTTCCAATGCGCGAAGAATGGCGATGCCCTCAGGATCTTTAAGGTTGAGAATGGGGCGAATGTGTAACACACCGACGCTGCAGTGGCCGTAGTAACACGCATCGACTCCATGACGTGCCATCGCTTGCTGAACGCGACGCACAAACTCTGGCAAGTGGTTTGTTGGAATACAGATATCCTCCACACCCGACGTTGGCTTGGCGTCTCCCTTCATGCCCATTAGCAAACCCAAACCCGCCTTGCGCAGCGCCCACATATTGGCCTGATCAGCAGCCGTCAGTGCACGGACGAATGCATAGCCCATGTCTCGCTCTTTCAAGCGCTTCTCCAGTAGCTCCATTTTCCCGATTAAATCAGCTTCTGAATCGGCATAGTACTCGACGAAGAGCAGGGCTTCGGGGTCTCCATCTAAGAATCGCCTGCGCGGCGCGTGTTCGATTGAGGCTCCCGTCAGATCAATGAGCAGTTTATCCGTGAGTTCAACAGAGGCGGGGTCGGTCTCCAAGGCTACAATATTGGCCTCCAAAGACTCGTTCAGATCATTAAAATGCACGGCAACGAGTCCCTTGTGCGGAGGCAACGGCACGACGCGTAGTTTGGCCTCGACGACGGCACATAGCGTGCCCTCCGATCCGACTACAATCTTACTCAAATCAAAAGGCACATCTTCATCGGTAAACTGGTCCAAGTTATAGCCCGATACTCGACGCATAACGTCCGGAAATTGGCTGCGAATCTCCTCTGCATTGCCCAAAGCAATTTCGCGCACGGTTTTGTAGATTTTGCCTTCCAAGTTCGCTTGACCGGCTTTCTCTGCATAAGTCGCTCCATCTACGGGGCCCATCTCAACCAGTTGGGCATCGGCCAATACAGCCTTTAGGGCCAGCACGTGGTCTATCGTCTTCCCATATATGACGGATCGTGCGCCGCACGAATTATTGCCGATCATTCCACCAATATTTGCTCGGCTGCTAGTCGAGACATCGGGACCAAAGAGGAGACCATGTGGCTTGAGGAAATCGTTCAGTTCGTCTAGGACAACCCCGGGCTGCACTCGAACCCAACCCTCTTCTGCGTTGAGTTCGAGTATCTTGTTCATGTACTTGGAGAAATCGACGTGTACCGAAGCTCCTACGGACTGG
>Ga0181579_10001137_pt1 | contig 21986 bp, 16 predicted proteins | sample 071ome_24_FD_132996 | JGI IMG/M metagenome (GOLD analysis project Ga0181579, IMG submission 132996) | Coastal salt marsh microbial communities from the Groves Creek Marsh, Skidaway Island, Georgia - 071402CT metaG (megahit assembly) | ecosystem: Environmental > Aquatic > Marine > Intertidal... | reverse complement strand
TGTGTGAACGGCCCCGTCGGGGAAAAGCGCATGCTCTCGCCAAATCTCGCGTTGCGCCGTCGACAGCCTCTCAGGCGTGTGAGTTTTCTCACTGTATTGGGGCGCCGCCAAATTCTTCGCCGGCATCTCCTCTACTATCGTCACCCCAAAGCCTCCGTCGATTTTTGCGTTGCACGCCTATATTTAAAGCTAACCCAACACCGGTGGAACGCGTATGATTTTTACAATTAGCTAATAACCGTAAATAATCATAAAACAATTTCTTAAATATTTTCCATTTTTTAAATATGATTTATAGTATTTTCTCCTCGCTTTCCAGAATTTAACATATTGATTCTGGAACGTCACTGATATAAACCATCTCGCATCCTCTGCGATCAAGTGGTATAAGCCAATCCTAAACAAACTGTATACGTCTTTTGCCCCCACAAGGATCAAGCGCGCGCGCTTGGAATATATCATCCCGGAGAGTCATCAATGAGTAGCAAGATCGCCGCAGCAGACGATAACGTCATAGCGACGCACCTGGTTCTCGTCAACCAAGAAGACCAGTATTCCTTGTGGCCTATCGCCAAAAGCGTGCCAGCCGGGTGGTCAAGCGTATTCGAGGGAACGCGAGAGGCCTGTTTAGCCCATGTCGAGGAAGTTTGGACCGACATGCGGCCGAAAAGCGTTCGTAACGCCCCACCTCAGTGAGCGGGATGAAAAACAGTAACTCCGACGATCAATATTCCGATGTTTGGCTGCCGGCAACGCGACGGCGTGGGACTGGTATACCGCTTGTCTGCTTCCCACCGGCTGGCGCGGGCGCGGGTTTTTTCCGGGATTGGCATGAATCCTTGCCCGGCTTTCAAATCAATCCGGTACAGATTCCGGGTCGCGAGGAACGGTTTTCCGATTTACCCATATCCAACGCGAAGGACATCGCCGCGAGTGTTGCCACGGCGATAGGCCGACAGGGATGGCCGCGCATTTCCTTGCTCGGTTACAGCTACGGCGCCTTACTCGCGTTCGAGACCGCCTGCTTGCTGGAAAAAACGGAGAGGACGCGGGTGATGACACTCATCGCCTGCGCCCGCGCCGCGCCACAAACCACGCCACGCGAAAGTGTCGCGGATTGGTCGGATGGGAAATTTTTGGACTATGTCCGTGACCTCGGAGGATTGCCCCCGGAGATCGAGGCGGAACCGGCTTTTCTGGAGATGTTGCTCCCCGTCATGCGCGCGGATTTTCGCGCGAACGACCACTATGCCGCCGATCCCTCGCAGAAACTGAAAGCGCCAATCATCACGGTCGCTGGTTCGGACGACCTAGGGACGGCGAATGAAAACGAACATGCATGGGGAACACGGACTCGAGCTGATCATCAATTGCTAAAGGTGGATGGAGGGCATTTCTTCGTACTTGAAAATCCGACGTCCACGTTCGAGGCTATTCGCCAGGCCGCGTTATCAAGGGACCAGGTTTCATGATCCGATTGATTGGACAAGTCGCGAGAAAACGGGCGCTGTTTTCCATTCTGGGCTGCGCGACGCTCTTGGCGCTGGCGGTGGTGATTGACCAGAGCAAGGTTTGGTCCGCTTCACCTAAGCCCGAGCCAACGGACGCGATCAGCAAACCGACCGTGGCAGCTCCGGCGTGTAAGCCGGCCGACGAATCCTTGCATGACGCGCAAGACGAGCCGATGGGCTCCCAGATCGCCACTTCGGCCGGCCGGCGCGTTATCCTGTATGATGATGGTACTTGGCAATTCCCCAAGACGATTGAAAAACGCGAGATCGACTCTGTTACCGATACCGGCCAGTCCGTCGTTCTGACGGAGGAGACCGACCCCAACGGCTGTGTCGTGCGCAAATGGACCAATGTTGGTATCAGTGGCGGCGTCATTCAGGTGGTTGTGACGCGAGCCATAACCACCGACCTTAGTATCCACGGAAATCAAGACAACTGCATTCCGGTCATCAAGGTCAGGAACCTCAACTCGAGCGGGCTGGAGAAAATCATCGTGGAAACCGAGTTCTCCGCGCCGGACGGCACACGGTCAAGTATCAGCCTGATGTTTAACCACCTCGATAATGGTGAAGAACAAGAGCTCGCCAGCGCCGCCCTGTTCGTCAATTCATGCCGAAATCTCTCTGGCATGGTCACGGTTCCCTATTGCGTCCTCTACAATGACGCCGACTGCCGAAAAATCGTAAGAGCCTCAAGCCGCGGCCTCATTCCGCTGGTTTTAGGCAAGGACCACGACTTTACCGCCCCAGGCCGGAGCAAAACCGAGCCCCCGAAGGACTGAATGCATCAAGGGAGAAAAACGTGAGTCTCATCTCAAAGCTCCGGTATTGCAGGGTCGCACTCACCTTGACCTTAAGCGCCGGTTTGATCGCGAGCGTCGGAACCGCTCGAGCACAAGATGTTCCCCTCGGCGCCCCCGCTGGCTTCGAAAAAGGCGCCGGTCTCGAATATGGCGGTTTCGCGTTTTACAACCGGCTGCAGGCCGGTTTGCAAGGCACCAACAATATCCGCCAGGACCCCACCGAGATATCGGACCTCAAGACTCTTTTCGAGGCCGCGACCGTCGCTCGATCAACCTGGAAGGAACACGCGCTCGCGTTCACCGCCTCTCATGTCCGCCAAGACGCGGTAGAGACGGACGATCAGTCCTCCGATGCGACATCCGTCACGGTCAGTGGCCGGTATGATTTCTCGAAAAGCCTGAGCGTAAGCGGAGGGCTGCTCCATAACGAGGACATCGTCGGTAAAAATGACCCAAACCAATTCAGCGGCAACCTGAACGGGACCACCGTCACCGATACAATGGAAGGCGCTTTGGATTGGAAAGGAAAAGACTATTTCATCCACGCGGAGGGCCGCTACGACGAGATTGACAATACAACGGATCTGGATCTCACCGTCGTTTCGCGCATCCAGCAGCAAGATCGCGCGGAGACGAGCGCGGCAATCCAAATCGGGCGCAAGTTCGACGGGGGCAAGGTCTATATCATTGGCGGTGGTCAACGTTATCGATACTCGGGATCGGATGTCATTCTGCCGGAAGATCGCGATTCCCAAGGCGCCCGCGGCGGCGTGGGGCTTGAATTTCAAAACGGCGACTGGCAGGGCATTTTTCGTGTCTTCGGTTTCGCCCAATATTTCGACGCGGCGACAATCGGTCATACCATTGATTTCGTGGGAACCGGTCAGCTTATCTGGAAAGCCAGCGACACGGTTTCGCTCGCCGGGAAGATCGAACGTAATTTCGATGAAACCAACATTGAGGCCTCCGCCGGCTTGTTTACCAACATCGCGTCCGTCGGGGTGCGATACCAGTTCCGCGACGATGCTTATATCAAGCTTGGCCCGACCTACCGATTTTATCAGATCGAGGGAACCACCGTCGAAGCGGAGAGTTATACGTTCGATATGGCCGTCGCATGGCAGGTCCACGACCGTGTCGAACTGCTTCTAGACGCAAGCATCGCCAATCAATTAGTCAATGACAGTCTCATCTCGAATCTGCAATATGATGAAGCCAGCATCACGCTTTCAACGGTGATAACTTTTTAGGTAAGGACCGAGTTCATGAAATGGATCACATTGATAGCGTTAAGCGCGAGCATCTTGTTCTCGGTCGGCGCGGCGAATGCCTCTGAACGCTATGTCTTCATGGGAGACAGCCTCGTCGACAACCAGAACAGTTTCGCTTTCACCACGCGATTGAACAACGCGGGCATTCCGGTTGCGATCACGCCGCTTACACCGCCCTATTTCGACGGTAGGTTTTCAAATGGCATCAACTGGACGGATCGGCTTGCGTCCACGCAGTTGACCTATGCCGATTACTATTTCAGCAGCACTGAATGCACGACCGAGAATGCCACGATCGCCAACTCCGGTTCGTGCGACACATCGCTGGATCCCGGCGCGCAACCCGGCGCTAGCCTGAGTTTCGCTTTTGGCGGATCGAGAAGTGGAACGGAAGAGCTGTTGAGCGCACCCGGCTTTCTTTCCGTACTGGACGACCTGGAGGGCTATGCAAGCACCGGTCGCGTGTCGGATCTCAGCGGCTCGGTTTTCGCGGTTTGGACGGGTGGCAATGACTATTCCGCTTTCGCGCAAAGCAGCGGGGGGCTCACTACCGCGCAATCGGTTGATGGCGTTCTCGACAATATCGAATCCGGCCTTACGCGGATCAGCGTGCTTGGCGCCAAGCGGGCGGTCGTGTTCAACATTTTCGATCTGAGCAAAATCCCATCATTCGTTTCCGCCCTCGGCACGACCGGCGCGCAGACGGCCGAAGACGCGGCGAATCTCCACAACATCGAACTTCCAACCCGCCTGCAAAATGTTCGGTCCGCGACCGGAATGGATGTGGTGTTGGTCGATGTAGCGGGACTTTATGACGATTTTTTCACCAATCCCTCGCGCTACGGTTTTACCAACCTGACCATTGGCTGCATTACCGATGATGGATTGGGGACGTCCACCGGGGCCTGCCCGACGGTCGCGGATGAAACAGCCACGCTTTTTTGGGATGGGACTCATCCCACCACCGCCGCTCACGCTTATATCGCCGAGCTGTTCGAATCGACGATTCAGGCTGTCGATGTCGATGGAGGTCGACTGGCCACGGTTCCTGATGCGGGTCTCGTCCAGACCGAGGCGGTGGCAAGCGGTGTTCGAGGGCATCTCGACTCCTGGCGTACCGAGACGGCCGCCTTCCCGGCCTTGGATTCAACGCCCGACCCACGGGTATCTCGCGCGGGTGACAATTCATTATTCGTCCTGGCCGCGAACAATCTGGGCACCCGGGCGTCTCGCGGCGTTTTCTCGGGCTATGACTATGATTCACGCGGCACTGTCGTCGGCATCGACCATCGGTTCGGCGGAAACAGTTTCCCTGCCATCGTGGGTGCTCATTTCGGCCTCATGGATCAGGATGTGGACATTAGTGGTGGCGGGTCATTCGATAGCCGGTCCTACTCTCTTGGAGTTTTCGGTGGTGTGCGCTCGGGCAAACTGTCGCTTACCACCCAAATTTCGGGCCATATGCTGGATTACGACGACATCAAGCGTGAAACGAGCTTCAGCGTCCTACCGACCGCGCGGGCCGAAACCGACGGTTGGGCCTATTCCGGTGAAATTGAAGGCCGCTACGACTTTTCAAGCAGGTTCGGAAATCAAACCGTTTGGCTTGTGCCGCTCGCCAGGGTCTCCGTCGCCTCGACGGAGGTCGACGGTTACACCGAAAACGACGCGGAGTTCCTTAACCTGACGGTTCAGGACAGTTCGCTCTCGCGGGTTCGAGCAGGCCTCGGGCTAAACGCCTGGACGGTAATTCCGATCAGCGGCGGAACGATGACTCCCTACGCCACCGCGACTTGGGAACATGACATCGCGGAACTCGACTGGGATGTAAACGCGGCGTTGCCGTCTGGTCAGCGGGTTACCGCGGACGCGGATGGTGGTGGTCAAGATACTCTCTCCTTGGATCTTGGCCTACGGTTTGGCCTGGGCGGTGGAACTGAAATCGAAGCATCTCTCGCGGCAAGGTTCGGCACATCGTCCAACCAAGGCTTCATCGTTCCCCGCGTGCGCTTCGGCAAGACGTTCTAAAGCCTTGCTCCCTACCGGACGAGCGTGATAGTTTATCGTTGTAAAAGAGTAGCATTAAGTCTAAACGATGATAAACTTGGCGCGTTTCGCCGTTGTAGCAACGCTTTCCAACATGAGGTAAGGGCACCATGGACGAGAATGTAGAAGATCGGCGCAACGAAGCGTCAAGCATCATCAAGACATATATGGGTTGGTCCGCTGGCGCGGCCTTTCTTCCCATTCCGTATGTGGATTTGGCCGCGGTATCCGCCATTCAGGTAAAAATGGTCGCCGACCTCGCGGCGATCTACGATATTCCGTTCTCTCGGAACGCCGTTAAGTCAATTATCGCGGGCCTGATCGGAAGCGCGCTTCCCTCGGCTCTCGCGCGCGGAGCGTCAAGTTTCATCAAGGCCATACCTGGTGTGGGGACTTTCCTCGGAGCCGTGACGGCGCCAGCATTCTCCAGCGCGTCGACCTATGCGATCGGTCGGGTTTTCGTGCAGCATTTCGAAGCCGGCGGCAACGTCTTGAACTTCGACCCGGAAGCGATGCGGGATCATTTCAAGGCCGAGTTCGATGCGGCTCCCGCCGAAGACGGCGCCAAAGCGAAGGCCGCGGCTTAAGTCATCTGCTAAACGCGCCGCGGCTAGGGAGTAATTCCAGGCCGCGGCGCTGTAATTTTGGCGCCGCCTAGTGGAGGTCGAAAAATGACACCGGTCATGATCGGAATCTACGTATTTTTCTGCGCGTTGCTAGCGATCGTGGGGCGACGCACGCGGGTTGGCGCCATGGGAGTATTCCTGCTATCCATGATCTTCACGCCATTGTTGGTCGGAATCATTTTTTCCATTGTCCGTCCCCTCCCCATTTTGAAGGCTCCAACGTCCACTAGCGGACAGTGACGGAGCCGAAAGGGACGTAGAAGATGGCGGAAAGTTTCTCCGCGAGATTTCTTTTCACGGAAAGTAGTCTTGGGCGCTTTCTAATATCCGAGACCACATTGGCGCCGAGAAAAGCCTTGGGCGTCGCGGCGATCGCGGGCCTTAGCAATGCGCTCATTCTCGCCATAATCAACACAGCGGCGGAGCATGCGGAGCAATCCGAAAGCCGCCCGCTTTTCGCGGTGGCGTTTGGCGCCGCGATCCTTGTCTACATGTTCGCCCAGCGATGGATCCTGATCCAGGCTGCGGACCAGATTGAAGGGGTTATCCATCGGGTCCGCATGCGCATCGTTCGCCGGCTGCGAGACTGCGAACTGCTGGACATCGAACAATTGGGGCGCTCGGTGATCTATAGTGGTGTCGCCCGCCACACCCAAACGCTATCTCAGTCCGCCTCGACCCTCACGATCGCCGTGCAAATGGCCATATTGATCGTCTTCACGACCGCCTATATCGCCTATTTATCGCTAACTTCTTTCTTTGTTCTGATCGCATTCATGGCGGTGGCTTTATCGATTTATTTCCGCAAGTCATTTTCCGTTCGCGCCGGCCTGCGTTCGACACTCGAAATGGACAACGGTGTTTATTCCGCGATCGACGACCTTCTGAACGGTTTCAAGGAGGCGAAGTTAAGCCGGCGTAAAACCCGCGCGATTATACGGCGCGCGGCTGATATCAGCGCCTCGGCGGCGGAGGCGCGAGGCCATACTCAAACATTGCTGGCGAAGAATTTCGTTTTCTCGCAGATGTCGTTCTATCTGCTCCTTGGCACCATGGTTTTCATTGTGCCGATACTTTCCTCGGATTATTCCGACGAGGTTCAGAAATCGACCACCGCCGTGCTTTTCATAATCGGGCCAATCGCCGGACTTATCGGGTCCATTCCAATCTTCGAGAACGCATCCGCGGCAGCTGATGCCATCATGGATTTGGAGGCACGTCTAGCGGGGCTGTCGACAAATGGTGATGTGCACGAAGACCATGACGAAACCGATGAAGAAAGTGCTACTCCGACATTTTCCACGATTGAATTACGGGGCGCCGTGTTCCAATTTCCAGCCCCCCCCGATGATCCGGCCGGTGCTTTCAAGATCGGCCCGTTCGATCTGAAGATCACACGCGGGGAGACCTTGTTCATTACCGGGGGCAATGGTTCCGGAAAGTCGACACTCCTTCGCGTTTTGACTGGCCTCTACCCGCTCACCAAAGGCCAACTCCTGTTGGATGGGGTGGCGGTACGTCGATCGAAAATTCAAGATTATCGAGAGTTATTCGCGGCGATCTTCGGGGATTTTCACCTCTCGCGACACCTCGACGGCGTGGAATCAAAATATCTCGACGAGGCGGATGAATGGATGCAGCACCTGGAAATCCAAGATAAGGTTGACCTAGTCGACGGCGTCTTTTCCACCGCCGATCTGTCTACCGGACAACGCAAGCGCCTCGCCTTGGTCGCTTCGGTCTTGGAGCATAAACCCATTCTGGTGCTCGACGAATGGGCCGCCGATCAGGACCCCATGTTCCGGCGCAAATTTTACAGGGAACTGCTTCCGCTGCTGCGCGAGCAAGGGCACACTATTGTCGCGGTAACCCATGACAGCCGCTTTTTCGACACCGCCGAACATCAATTGCACATGGAGGACGGGATGATCGCCGATTTTGACCCGGACAAATTCCATGATTAATCGCGGCCTGCGGGCGTTTGTTGGCTGGGTTGACCGGCATTGGATGGAGTTTTTTGGCGTCGCCGGAGTCGCCGCCTTAATGTTCGCGGTCATGTGGCCGCTGATCGTCTATAACATTGCCGCCGGCCATGTTGGCGTGATGTGGTATCGGTTTCTCGACGGCACGGTCACATCACCCAACTCGACCCTAAAGGAAGGCATCCATTTCATCCTTCCCTGGGACAAGATCTTCATTTACGACGCGCGCCTACAGCGGATCGATGAAGAAGTGACCGGCCTCAGCGTTGACGGCCTTACGATCACGGTAAACCTCTCGTCCCGCTTCGTAATCGAGAGTAAATACGCTGGATTTCTCCACAAGGGTATCGGTCCGAACTATGCTCAAACGCTGATGAGACCGCAACTACGTACCCTCGTGCTGACCTATATCAGTGAGAACGAGGCGGCCGACTTGTATTCAACACGACGCGCGCGCGTACAGAACGTGATCGCCGCGCAATTTCAAAACGCCTTGGCGAATATTTCCTCCAACGTACCGTTCGAGGAATCCTATATCCAACTTGAGGACGTCCTGATTGAGGAGATTGACCTGCCGCCCTTCGTGCGTCAGGCGATCGAGGAGAAGGAGAAAGTTCGCCATATGAGCGAGGCGTATGATTTCCGTCTGCTGTTGGAGGAAAAAGAGCGACGCCGGAAACGGATCGAAGCCGAAGGCATCCGGTCATTTCAAGAGATCGTTGCCCCCGGTATCACCGACAGCTACCTCAGATGGCGTGGCATCGAAGCGACGTTGGAACTTTCCAAATCCGATAACGCCAAAGTCGTGATCATCGGCAACGGCGCCGATGGCCTGCCTATCATTCTAAACACCGATAGTATCAATAATACGCTTCCCACGATCGACAAGAAGGGCAAGGCCAAACCCGGCGATCCGTCCCCCAAAACCGATAGTGGCGCCGTTCCGGTCAATCCATTCTCGGCACCGGTGGAAACAGAAGGCAGTGCCTCGGGAGTCATTCCGAGTAGTGGGCCACCAGCCGCCGGAGCCTCGGGTGATTCCACCACCACCATTCCCGGTCGGAGCGGATCAGCGGCCCCCGATCCTTCCACGGCGCCGGCCAGTTTCGCGGGTCCAACGACCGCACCACCACCGAACCCATTGGCCAACACCGTTCAAGGCGTATTGGATAGCCTCACCCGCAAGCCGTGACACCCGACGCGACGGTCAACATCTTATCGCATGATGAAGTGTTTGTGCGGGTCAATGGTGAAACGCGCTATCTCTGGCGGACCGTAGATCATGAGGGCGAGGTTCTCGAAGTCTTCGCAACGAAACTGCGTGATCGCGGGGCGACATTGAACTTCCTGAAGCGGGCAATGAAGCGGTATGGCCGACCAAATGTCATTGTGACGGATCGGCTTCGTTCATACCTCTCGGCGATGGACTCGAACCGATTTCGTGTGACAATGTCCGTCGTCGTATCCGATGCCGATTGCACGCTTACACCTTGCCGGAGGGAGCCGAGCGGATGGCATGCCAAACCCGCTCGGGCGTGAGGGGTATAGACAAATTCTTAACACCCAGCTCTTTCAGGGCGTCAGTGGCGGCGCTCAGCACCGCGGCTGTCGCGGCCGTCGCCCCCGCTTCGCCCGCGCCCTTGACACCTAACGGGTTGCTCGCGGTTGGGCAGCCCTCAAGCCGCGTTACAAAGAACGGCAGGTCATCCGCTCGTGGTAGGCAATAGTCCATCAAGGAGCCGGTGAGCAACTGACCAGACGATTGATCGTAGACCGTCTGTTCAAAAACCGCTTGGCCGATCCCCTGAGCCGCCCCGCCGTGAATCTGCCCTTCGACGATCATCGGATTGACGACCGTGCCCACATCGTCAACCGTGACGTAGCGGATCACCTTGAGCACGCCGGTTTCCGGATCGATCTCGACTTCACATGCCGCCGCTCCCGTGGGATGGGCGTGCAGCCGGGTGGAGACTTCTCCTGTCGCTTCAAGCGGTGCCGCCGCGGCGGTCTCGTATAGGCTGACGGATCGGTCGGTGCCCACGATAGTAAACCGGCCTTCGGCATATCGGATGTCGGCGCCCGCTGCTTCCAGCATTGCCGCGGCCCGCTCGCGGCCCTGCTCGATGATCCGCTGTCCAGCGCGTATGAGTACCGTTCCACCCAACCTCATGGACCGGTCCGCGTGTGTTCCCGAACCGTTGATGATGGCGTCGCTGTCGCCAAACATGATCGAGACGTCGTCCGCGGGGATTTCGAGCACATCCGCCAGTACCTGGGCGAAACTCGTCTCGTGCCCTTGGCCCGACGATTGAGTGCCAATGATCGCATTCACCCAGCCCTGGCGTGATACGGACACGTCGGTGCGCTCATACGGCGCGGCGCCGGGCGACTCCAGGTAATTGACTGCCCCAATACCCAAGCACTTGCCCCGGCGGGCGGCATCGGCTCGTCGGGCGGACAAACCGTCTATGTCCATTAAGTCCAAGGCCCTTTCGAAGTTATCCGCGAATTCGCCGCTGTCGTAGGTCAACCCAAGTCCGCTCTCATAGGGGATCTGGGTGTCCTGGATGAGGTTGCGGCGCCGCAGTTCCCAAGACTCGATATCGAGCTCGCCGGCGGCTAGGTCCACCAACTGCTCGACCAGATGATTCACCTCCGGCCTACCCGCGCCACGGAACACCGATGTGGGGACCGTATTCGTATAAGCACCACACACCGAAACGGCAATGGACGGAATGTCGTAAGGCGGCCCGGCCATGCGCAACAGATTCGACAAAACGCCGAAGGAAATCGGATGAGCTCCGAGGTTGCCGAGATAGTTGACCTCCAGCGCGGTGAACCGCCCGTCATCATCCATAGCCAGGGCGGCATCGCAAAATGTGTCGCGGCTGTGAACATCCGCTAAAAAACTCTCGCCTCGGCCACAGGTCCATTTTACAGGCCGTGCACACCGGCGCGCCGCCCATAAGAGGAGCGGGTATTCGTTCGCACAAGGGATACGCAACCCGAATCCGCCTCCGACATCGCCGGTCATGACGCGGATTGAGTCAGCCGGCACCGCCAACGCCGCTGCCAGGGCTCGCTTATACCGGTGCACACCCTGGCTCGGCGCTCTCAGAGTGAAACGGTCTTCGTCTGGATCAAACTCGGCGAGAACGGCACGCGGCTCCAATGGGCAGCCATGGATGCGATGGTTATGCAATGTTGTGCGCACCACATGTTTGGCGTCATCAAGCGCGTTTCGTACGCCGGTGATGTCGCCGCGCTCGGCGCGAACGCCTACATTGCTCTTGCCGAACAACTTCGGCGCCTCATCGTCCAGCGCGTCGCGGGCATCGGTCACCGCCGGTAATGGCCGATAGTCAACTTCGATGGATTCCAGAGCGTCATGAGCCGCTGCCTCATCGCGAGCGATCACCACGGCTACGATCTCGCCCACATAACGGATCCGATCAGTCGCGATGGGCAAGGGTTGCGGCGTTGGCGTCAGTTCGTCTTCAGCGAAAGCAAATTGCGTTGGGTCAAGATGGTCGGGAAGGTTTCGAACATGCAACAGGCTGGAGTTCCCGTCGGCGACATAGTCGCTACCGGTCAGCACCGCGATCACGCCAGGACGGACGCGTGCCGGCGACGTGTCGATGTCTAGGATGTCGGCGTGAGCGTGTTCCGAGCGAAGAAACACGGCGTAAACTTCGTCGGCCGACCATATGTTGGCGCCGAACCGCCCCCGCCCCGTCAACAGCCGGTTGTCTTCTCTCCGCAAAAGCCTTTGCCCGACTAGCGAACGTGTCATGGGCTTATTTCCGTTTGTCGAAAGCGAGTATCTAGCCTCGATAGTACTTTCAAAGCACTAGCATGGATCGCCTGCTCTTGGCGCTTTACGGATGACCAATGCCACGGTCAGAATGCCTGGATCACTTTTTCAATGGCAGGTCATAGTGACCTGCCATTGAAAAAGTGATCCGGGCTGATTGAGCGAATCAGGCTTATCCGTCCAATTATTGGTAAGCAGAGGATCAAGCGCGGCGAGCAACGACGCCTCGCGGTCATTGTCGTTCAGGGTGCTGGCATGGGCAAGGATTGCGCGCGCTCCCAAAGTGGCTTCCGGCTCTGTTGCAACCGCATATAGCCCCGCCTTCAAAATATGGACCATGGTCATTGTCGGAGCGGAGGCGATGGCCGCGTCCAAATGGGCGACCGGGTCGCCCCGATAGGTGTTGAAGCCTCGGACGGCGGCTTCGTAATGGTCGAGGCTTTCGGAACTGGCACCGGTTAGCTTATTCCCTTGACGATCGGCGAGCATCTTACGTCTCCTAGTAGCTGATATGATCGGAATTACACTGGGACGGATTTCTTGACTGCCGCTCCAGGAGATAGGCCGATGGTTTACGATTGAGCGCGGTTTTGGACTGTGGCCCACCTAAACACCAGTCCCTGATCCGCCGGAATGGTTCCCTGATCCAATCCCAAGAATTCCCTGCTTGGCCCGAATCAATACCCTGTTCCTTCGAGCAGGGAATTTTCGTGTAATCTGCTGAACCAGCGTGCAGATTCAGGGAGAAGCGACACGGTTGGCTTTGAAAAAAGACTGAATTCCCTGTATTTTCCCTATAAACAGGGAAATATTCCCGGAGCGGGGTTCGCCGCAGACTACGTCCTCCCGCCAGCGCCTTTCGAGAGACTCCCCGCTCTTCAGGCCTCCCTGAGAATAGTATCCGCGATCTTTTCCGCCGTCATGATCGTCGGGAAATTCGTGTTGGCCGATGGGACGACCGGGAAGATCGAGGCGTCCACGACCCGCAACCCCGGAACGCCCCGCACGCGGCCCTGGTTGTCGGTGACCGCCATCGGGTCATCCTCGGTGCCCATGCGGCAGGTACAGGACGCGTGCCAGACGCCGACCGCGGCCTTGCGGATGAAGGCCTCGGCCCGGTCATCGTCCCGGCAGACCTCGTCCAGGGTGAAGTCCTCCATGAGGAAATTCTCGATCATGTAATCCCGCAGGATCTTCGGACCATCGAGCAGCCGGGCGGCGATGCCGGTGAGGATCTTGTTCTTGGTGGTGATCGCGCCGACCTGGCGGACCTTGTCGGAATAAGCCGCCGGGAACGGGTTGCTGGTCACCGATTGCATCGCCGGGTCGGCGTAAAGCGGGGCCAGCCGCCGGATCGCGTCCATCAGGCGGTCGAGATCGCGGCGATCCGACAAGAGGTTGAAATCCACCGAGGGCTCGTCATTCCAACGCGGGGAATTCAGCGTCACCTCGCCGGTCTCCGAGAAGGTCTTGTTCACGAAGACCAGGAACGCGCCGATCTGCTCCCCCACCGCGTGCCATGAGTTCTTCGAGGTGCAGACGACGAACATATCGCCGTTGGGCGCGCCGCCGATGCCGGATGAATATCGCATGCCGAGATTCATATGTCGGCGCGTCAGCTCGTTTCGAACCCGCGCCGCCGGTTTCAGGAACGACGCGATGGCGACGGACGGGTGGTCCATGAGGCGTTGTCCGACACCGGGGAGCGCCTTGCGAACCGGAATGCCGAGGTCATGCAGATGCCCCTCGGGACCGATGCCGGCGCGCATCAGATGGGCCGGTGAATGAATGGCGCCGGAACAGAGGATCACTTCCCGGCCCCGAAACTCCTCGGGCTTGCCGTTCACCAGTGCCTTGACGCCGACGCACCGGTCTGACTCGAACAAAAGTTCGGTGACCGAGGTTCGGGTGGACAAACGCAGGTTTTCCCGCTTGCGGATATCCGCGTTCAGATAGCCGATCGACGCCGAGACGCGCTTCTCGTCCTGGTTTGAGATGGTTATCGGGAAGAAGCCGTCCTCGAAGAACCCGTTCTGGTCGGGCAGGAATTTGTATCCCGCCCGCTGGAACGTCTCGAAGGTCGCCTTGGAATGCCCGGTCCAATGCTCCTCGGGAACACGGCGAACGGGGATCGGGCCCTCGCGGCCATGCCATTCGTCATCGAAATCCTGGTCGGATTCCAGTTTCTTGAAATAAGGCAGGACGCTGTCCCAGTTCCATCCCTCGGCGCCGCGCCTCTCCCAGTCGTCATAGTCGGTGGGCGCGCCCCGGTTCGCCATCTGACCGTTGATGGAAGAGCCACCGCCCAGGACCCTGGCCTGCTCGTATTTGCGCAGAGGTGGTTTCGGCGCGTCCTTGTCATTGTGAGAGATGACCTCGGTCGTGACCTTCAACTCGCTCCAGATGAAGCGATCGTTGAGATAAGCGGTACCGGGATAAGAATCCAGGATCTCCGACGGCACCTTGTCGGGCGGCGTATCCTCTCCGGCCTCGCAAACCAGGATCTGGTTCGATACGCGCGCGGACAGTCGGTTCGCCAGAACGCTACCCGCCGATCCACCGCCGACGATGATGTAATCGAACTCCACGACAAGATCCCCCAAAAAGACGTGTTATGGCTCGGTTTCGAATCAGGCGCGCGCGAGATGCCAGTCCGTGACACCCTGATAGGCGTGCCCGACCCTCAACAGAAGCGGGTCATTCCACCATGCCGCCTCCAGCTGCAATCCGATCGGCAGACCGTCGGAACTGAAACCGCAGGGCACGGACAGTCCCGGAAGCTGGGCGAAGGCGCCGGCATAGGTATTGCGGGTGCATCCCTTGGTCGCCTCGATCAGGGATTTGTCATCGGCGATCGGCGGCACCAGGGTCGGCAAGGTCGGCGACAGCAAGACATCAATCTCGCCGAACAGCCGCGCCATATCCACTCTCCAGGCCTCGCGGGCCCGCATCGCGTTGGCGTAGTCGACAGCGCTGAATGTGTGACCATGGGACAAGCGATCCCGCACCCCGTCGGAGAATTTCTCCGGGTGACGCGTCAGCCGTTCGGAATGGAAGGCCAGGGCGTCGGAGAAGATCATGATCGTCGCCCAATGCTGCATCTCCGACGCGCCGGGGACATCCACCTCGACCAGGGTCGCTCCGAGGCTCTCCAGAACGCCGGCGGCCTTGCGCGCCGCGGCATCGATATCGGGGTGGCAATCCTCGAAATAGAAGTTCCGCGGAATGCCGACGCGCACCCCCTCGATCCCGTCATTCAAGGAGGGGAGAAAATTTTCCAGCGGACGGTTCGCCGAATAGGCGTCGCGCGGATCATAACCGGCGATCACCGCGAAGATCCGCGCGACATCCGCGACCGAGCGCGCCATCGGCCCGATTGTGTCGAAACTGGCGCTGACCGGGGTCGAGCCGTGATTGGGCACCCGGCCATGGGTCGGGCGCAAGCCGCTGATCCCGTTGATCGAGGCCGGCAGGCGCACCGAGCCGCCGGTGTCGGAACCGAGCGCGCCGACGCACATGTCGGCGGCCACCGCCGCGCCGGAGCCGCCGCTTGAACCGCCGGGTATCCGTTCGGTATTCCAGGGATTGCGGCACGGCGGCGAGACCGTGTTGTCGGAGCGGATGCCGAAGGCGAATTCATGCATCGTCGCCTTGCCGACCATGACCGCGCCGGCCCGGGCCAAACGCTCAACCACCGGGGCATTATCGTTCGGGACGTGATCCGCGAAGAACGCGGATCCGGCGGTGGTTCGGACCCCCGCCGTGGCGATATTATCCTTGATCGCCATCGGCATGCCGTGCAGCAGGCCCAACCAGCGGCCTTCGGCGGCGGCCTTGTCGGCGGCCTCGGCCTGGCGCATCGCCTCGTCGGCTGTCACCGTGATCATCGCGTGGATCTCGTCCTCGCGCGCCGAGATCGCGGCGAGGCAGGCTTCGGTCGCGTCCCGCGATCGGGTTGCGCTGGTCATGACAGTCTCTCCCTTTATTTCTCCGCCACGCGGGACGGCATTCTCGGTTCGCGAAGGAACTGAGTTAACACCGCGACGATGATCGGGATCAGCGCCAGCATCAACAGGGTATCGCCATAATCACCCACGAGATCGAAGGCGATACCCAGCGGGAGCGGTCCGATCGACGCGCCGACGACGCCGATCATCTGTCCGACACCCTGAATGCTGCCGAGGCGCCGGCGTCCGAAATAGCGCGGCCACATGTAACCGAACAGGGTGATGTTGAACGCGTTGTTGATGCCGAAAACCACGCCGTAGAGGATCGCCGTGGGCGTGTCCTCCACCAGGCTCATGCAGGACAGCGAGCCACAGACCATGAGAAGCGCGACGCCGAATACCCAGGGCGTCGGGAAGCGATCCAAGGCATTTCCGACGAAGGGCTGGGTCATCACGGCCACGGCGGCGGAAAGCGGGAAGATCCAGGCCGCCACGGTCGGGCTCAACCCCTGATGCGCCAGGATCGGCACCTGAAAGAAATGCAGTGCCGTCACCAGCATCGACATGGTGAACAATCCCGCTGCGACGATGTAGAAAGTCGAGGTCCGCAGCGCCTCGCCGAGCGACAGGCCAAAATCGGCGCCGTGCCGGTCAGCGGCGCCCGGGCTTTCACTATCCGCCGCCTCCTTGGTCACGCCGTCGGGTTCCAGGCCCAGGGGCTCCGGCGCGTTGTGGACCAGCAGGAAAATCAGCGGCAGCATCAACAGCCAGGTCGACGCGCCGATCCAGATCCAGGCCTCGCGCCAGCCGACGGTGTTGATCAGCCATTGCGCGGCGGGCGGGTGGATCGCCATCGAGATCGCGAAGCCCAAGAGCATCAGCCCCATGGCGAAACCGCGCTTGCGGCTGAACCAATGGGAGATGATGTTGGTGCTGTTCAGCATCATCGACCCCTGCCCCAGGAACCGCAGCGCGCCGAACCCGAGACCTAGCCAGACCAATCCAGGCGCGAAGCCGAAGGCGACGCAGGCGAGGCCCAGCAGGATCACGACACCAGTCATCATCCGCCGCGCGCCGTGCCGGTCGACAAGCCGTCCCATGAAGGGCAGACCAAACGCCGCGACCAGGGTCGCCAGTCCGTAGGCCGAACTGATTTCGGTCTTGCCGATGGCAAGATCGTTGGAGATAGGCTCGATGAAGACACTGAAGATATGGGATTGCCCGGCGCCGCTGGCGAAGATCCCGGCGCCGGCGACCAACAGGATCACCCACCCATAGTAAAACCGCGCGCCGACGGCCTCGACAATGCGGCTGCGAAAGGAGTTGAGCATGACTGGTAAACCGCCAGAGGAAAAGGCAACGTGAGCACGTGACTGTTTGTCGATCATCACAAGCCCGGCGGCAAGCTCGAATTGCGACAACGTTGAAAACGGGTCAGACGGTCTATAAGCCGGGTTCTGTCCCCCGATGCTCTCGAGAGAGCGTCGGATGGATGACCATTCCTCTGGGACGGCTGTTACCAACCGCCTCGCGCGACCTACCCGGACGACGGCGCGAAAACCCGCCTGTCATCATCCCCGAGGGGATATGACCGGCCGTCCCTATTCGGTCTTGCTCCCGGTGGGGTTTACAATGCCGATCCCATCGCTGGGATCGCGGTGCGCTCTTACCGCACCCTTTCACCCTTACCCGCCGACGACGCCGAAGCGCTGTCCACGGGCGGTTTGCTTTCTGTTGCACTTTCCCTGGGGTCGCCCCCGCCGGGCGTTACCCGGCACCGTGTTTCCGTGGAGCCCGGACTTTCCTCCAGTCCCTCATCCCGAAAGGCAAGAGACCAGCGGCCATCCAACCGTCTGACCCGCGCCTGACTTAGGCTTCCGCGGCGTCGCCGTCAATGACCTCCGCGCGCCGGCGTCGCCGTCCCGCCGGAGAGCGGGGTGGGGTTCAGAGTGTGAGGCAACGTCAAACGCAGACGGTTTCCAGCGGCGCGAAGCCGTTGAAGCCGACCGAGGCATAGGTGGCGGTATAGGCGCCGGCGCCCATGATCCAAACCTTGTCGCCATCGCGTAGTCCAAGCGGCAGAGCGTATCGGGTCTTCTCGTAGAGCACGTCGGCGCTGTCGCAAGTCGGACCGGCCAGGATCACCGGACCGGTCGCCTCGCCGTCGCGCGCCGTCAAAAGACGGTACTTGATCGCCTCGTCCATGGTCTCGGCCAGGCCGGAGAACTTGCCGATATCCAGATAGATCCAGCGAACATCGTCATCGGCGGATTTGCTGGAGACCAGCACCACTTCGGCCTGGATCACCCCAGCGTCGCCCACCAGACCACGGCCCGGTTCGACCATGAGTTCCAGGGGCCGATCGGACGGCCGCCCGGCGAAGATCTCGTGGACCGCCGTCATCACCGCCGCGCCGTAAGAGTCGATCTCTTCGACGGGTTTGTCATAGCGGGCCGGCATGCCGCCACCGAGATTGACCAGTCGCGGCGCCAGGCCCCGCGCCTCGAGCCGGGAGAACAACCCGGCCACCTGCTTCAAGACCGGTCGCCAGCTCTGGATATCGGTCTGCTGGGAGCCGACATGGAACGACACTCCCGCCGGATCCAGGCGGATTGCCGCGGCATGGACCAGCAGTTCCTCGGCCATCGTCATGTCACAGCCGAACTTGCGGGACAGCGGCCATTCCGCGCCCTCGCCGTCGGTCAGCAGACGGCAGAACACCGACGCGCCTGGCGCCGCTCGCGCGAGTTTTTCCAGCTCCGCCGCGCTGTCGAAGGCGAAGAGCCGCACGCCGAGCGCATGAGCGGCGGCGATGTCGCGTTCCTTCTTGATCGTGTTGCCGTAGCCGATATCGGAAGCCGCCGCGCCTTGACGCAGGCAAAGCTTGATCTCGGGAATGCTGGCGCAATCAAAGGCCGAGCCCAGCCCGGCAAGCCGCGAGACAACGGCATCGGCGGGATTGGCCTTGACCGCGTAGTGCACCCGCGCCCCAGTGAAGGCCCGGGCGAGACCGCGATACGCGGCCTCGACCAAGTCCACGTCCATGACGAGACAAGGACTGTCCAGCGCGGTGGCCTCGAAAAAACCGGCGATCCGGGGTGACAGGGATAGGATCTCGGACGGCAAGACGTCGCCACCCGTGACCAGGCGCAGCATCGGCTCATTGGACTCTCGGATCACCGACGAGCGATCGAGACCACCTTCAATAGGTGCCAGCATCGGCAAAGTTCCCTCTCGGTTCCGGCCCGTACGCGAACGTATCCAGGGCCCAGCCGCCAAAAAGGACGCCTCGTCGTTGCGTGACCGATGGCCGGCCGGAAGCACGTGCGCATGCGTCGAAGAGACGGGGTTCTACACCCCGCGAGGCCCGCTCCGCAAGTCGCTATTTTCGCCGTCGAGAAAAGCCTTTAGCACCTGTCCAAGTCGCCAAGCGGTTCGCGGGTCGCGGGCGCCGGTCATGCCGTTCGGAAGCCAGTGACGCTGAAACGCCAGCAGGGCGGAACGGGTCTCGGCGTCCATCAATCCGGTGGCCTCGACCGCGTATCCGAGGCGAATGAGACTACGTTGGATTTCCTCAACCGACGGCGTCTCATGGCTCGCGGGCGCGGCGTCTTGTGGAGGCCAAATCCCGACACCGGCACGCGCCAGCCCAGCCCAATCGAACAGCTCTCCCGGATCTTCCTTGCGATCCGGCGCCACGTCCGAGTGCCCCAACACCCGGCGCGCCGGGATCGGATACCGCGACAAGATGTCGAGGCAAAGCCACTCGACCGCGCGCATTTGCGCTTGCGGGAAGTCACGATAACCGAACTCATGCCCCGGATTCGCGATCTCGATGCCGATCGAGCAACTGTTAATGTCGGTCTCTCCGGCCCAGAACGCGCGACCCGCGTGCCAGGCGCGCCGATCTTCAGCGACCAGTCGGTATATCGCACCGGCCTCGTCGATCAGATAATGCGCGCTAACCTCGCTGGCCGGATCGCACAGCCGTGTCAGGGCTTCTTCGGCGGAGCGCATGCCGGTGTAGTGCAGCAGCAGCATGTCGATGGCCATGCCGTCGGGCCGAGGTCCGTGATTGGCGGACGGGTGGTCAAGGATCACGGGTTCCTTGGTTGCGCTCATCCCGCCCGCGCCTCTTCCAGGGCCTCGCGCCGCGCCTCCAATTCGAGCCAGCGTTCCTCCGCCGCCTCAAGCTCCGCCGCCGCCGCCGAGAGCCGGTCGCTGGTGCGGGCGAACTTCTCAGGATCTCGGGAATAGAGTTCCGGATCGGCGAAAATCTCGCGCAGTGTCTCGATCTCCCCCTCCAGGGCCGCGATCCTGTCCGGCAAGCCGTCAAGCTCGCGTTGTTCCTTGTAACCGAGCTTCGCGGCGCTGGGTTTCCTCTCGCCCTTGGCCTCCGAAGCGGTGGTTCCGCGCCCACCATCACGCGCCGTTGGCTCGGCGGCCGGGGCCGGACGCTGACGCAGATAGTCGGAGTATCCGCCGACATACTCCTCGATCGCGCCGCCACCATCGACCACCACCGTCGAGGTCACCACCCGGTCGAGAAAGTCCCGGTCATGGCTGACCAGAAGGATCGTCCCGTCATATTCGGAGAGGACCTCCTCCAGCAACTCGAGCGTCTCGACATCAAGATCGTTGGTCGGCTCGTCCAGCACCACGAGGTTGTGCTTTTGCGAGAACAGCCGGGCCAGCAACAGACGGTTGCGCTCTCCGCCGGACAGGGTCTTGATCGGGCTCGTGGCCTGGCGTTCCTCGAACAGAAAGTCGCGCAGATACGAGACTACGTGACGCGGGCGCCCACCGATCTCGACGGTGTCGCCACCGCCGGGGCACAAGGTGGCCCAGGGCGTGGTGTCGGGATTCAAGCTTTCGCGCTTCTGGTCGAAATAGACGGTCTCAACACCGAAACCGATGCGCACGCGGCCACTATCCGGCGCCTCGGTACCGATCAGCATGCGCAAGAGACTGGTCTTGCCGGCGCCGTTGCGCCCGATGAAGCCGATCCGCTCGCGCCGCCGCACGAGTGTCGAGAACCGGTCGGCGATAACCGTCTCGCGGCCCTCATCGGTGACATAGCGCTTGGAGATATCCAGCGCCTCCAGCACAAGCTGGCCGCTACGGTCGGTCTCCTTCAGGGTGAATTGGACATTGCCCTGGCGTTTCAGTCGCTCGACCTTTTCCTGGCGCATGCCCTGGAGGTTGCGCACCCGTCCCATGTTGCGCTTGCGCCGAGCGGTCAGGCCCTCGCGCAGCCATTTGGTCTCCTCGGCGATCTTCTTGTCCATGCGCCGGTTTTCGGCTTCCTCGTCCTCCAGGACCTTGTCGGCCCAGTCGGCGAAGTCCGCGAACCCGGTCGAGTTGCGCCGGAGCTTGGCGCGATCGATCCAATAGGTTCGATTGGAGAGTTTGCGCAGAAACGCCCGGTCATGGCTGATCAGCAGCAACCCGCCGCGAAAGCGCTGCAACTCGCCTTCCAGCCATTCCACCGTCGGCAGATCCAGATGGTTGGTCGGCTCGTCCAGCAAAAGCACATCCGGTTTGGAAACCAACGCCCGCGCGATCGCCACTCGCCGCGCCTCGCCGCCCGACAGCGTCTCCAGCATCCGGTCGCCGTCGAGATTGAGATGCACCAGGACCGCGTCGACCTCATGCTCGCGCGGACGGCCCTGATCCTCCTCCGGCAGCGCCGCGGCGACGTGGCTCCAGACCGTGACTCCGGGGGGCATCGGCGGGTCCTGGGGCAGATAGCCGATCCGCGCCCCGGGCTGGGTAAAGCGCTCCCCCTTGTCGACCTCGATTTCGCCGGCCAGCGCCCGCATCAATGTCGACTTGCCGCCGCCATTGCGCCCGACCAGACAGATCCGATCCCCCGGCGCCACCGAGATATCGGCGTCGCGAAACAGCACCTTGTCGCCAAACGCCAGATCCGCGCCACGCAACGCGATCAAGGGAGGAGTGCGGGAGGAAGGGGGACGTTCAACCA
>Ga0181579_10001132_pt1 | contig 22034 bp, 27 predicted proteins | sample 071ome_24_FD_132996 | JGI IMG/M metagenome (GOLD analysis project Ga0181579, IMG submission 132996) | Coastal salt marsh microbial communities from the Groves Creek Marsh, Skidaway Island, Georgia - 071402CT metaG (megahit assembly) | ecosystem: Environmental > Aquatic > Marine > Intertidal... | reverse complement strand
CCTGGCTCGAGAAGATCGGCTGCACGGAAGACGATCTAGTATGCGGCCCGTCCCTGCCCTGGAGCGATTATGAGAAGGAAGCGCTGTTCGCCCAACGTGGCGGGCCAAGCCGTCTTCAGGATAACTTTTCCGGGAAACACGCCGCGCTTCTCACCGTCGCAAAACATCTCGGCTATCCCACACTCGGCTATAACCGTCTCGATCATCCGGTTCAGCAACGGCTGCTCGGTCTAGTGGAGCAAATGACCGGGCTGGATTTGTTCGATGCACCCAAGGGAATTGACGGGTGCGGTATTCCCGTTTTCGGTATCCCACTCGCCAATATCGCGCTCGCGATGGCGCGCTTGGTGGATCCGCACGACCAACCCGACGAACGCCAGGCGGCCTGCAAACGCATCGTCCGGGCGATGTTTGACGAACCCTATCTGATCGGCGGCAAGGACCGCTTCGATACCCGCATCCTTGACGCCTGCCGGGGCACCGCCCTGATAAAAACCGGAGCCGAAGGAGTCTATACTGGATGTTTCCCCGAACTCGGGCTCGGCGTTGCCCTGAAGATTGATGACGGATCGCGCCGCGCAGCCGAAGCCGCCATGATGCAGATCATGCGCCGGTTCGAGGTGCTGAGCGAACGCGCAAAGGGACGGCTTCTCAACATATTGGAGCCGCCGCTTTTTTCACGCTCCGGCGAGGTCGTGGGCGTCATCCGCGGCGCCGGACCGCTCGCTCTTTCCTGATTCAGGTCTTGTATTCGGGATAATGCTTCTCGACGAGCGCCATGCTCGCCTGCCAGTCCCGGCTGTCCGAATTATATTGCCCGATACGCCCGAATTTCGTTGCGCGGGCCTCCGCGGCGTCATGCTCAATTTCGACCAGTTCTCCGCCACCCGACAGAGCACCCACCTGAGCCCGGCAGGCCAGTTCGAAGAAATGATGATAGATATAGGCCTCGGCCAGTGATGAACCGCAAACCAGCGCCCCGTGGTTTTGGAGCATCATCACCCAATGATCGCCAAGCGTCTTGGCCAGCATACCGGCCCCGTCATATGTGGTGTCGTCATATTCGTTGGCGTAATATGCAATCCGGTTATAGAAGCGCGCCGCCTGCTGGGTGAGCGGCATCAGACCCTTCTTTTGCGCGGAAACCGCCAGATTGGAGGGCGAATGGGTGTGGACTGCCGCCATGATTTCCGGCCGGGTCCGAAGCACCGCGGCGTGGAGATTATAGGCCGCCGGGCTCGCCTTGTATTCCGACTCCATGACCTGGTTGCCCTCGGTATCGTATTTGACGAGGTTGGATGCCGTTACCTGCTCCATAAACAGATTATCGGCCTTTACTAGAAAATGATCCGGCTCGCCCGGAACCCGCACCGATATATGGTTATAGGTCATATCGACAAAGACAAAACGCGCGACCAGCCAATGAGCCGCGGCAAGCTCACACCGCGCCTCCCATTCCGCCTCGCTTACGCGCGACTGCACATTTCCCGTTTCAAGCTCGGCCAATCTGCTCGCGTTCATCGCCCTGTCTCCCTTTGATCGCTTGTCTTCGGAAACTTTCTCACGGAAAATACAACCCGCAAACCTGTAAAAACCGAGGACAGGACGAATGGCGACCATCACGCTGGAACAGGCGGACACAATCATCGAAAAGGCGATCGAAAAACGGCACGAGCTGGGGCTCGCGCCACTGACCGTCGCGGTGCTCGACCCCGGTGGACATCTGGTGGCCTTCAAGCGGGAGGATAATTCCTCCCTCCTCCGCCCGCAGATCGCCCAGGGAAAGGCCTGGGGGACCCTCGGGATGGGGATTTCATCACGCAAGGTCGTGGACCGCTTCGCCGCCAATACGCCCTTTTTCACGTCTCTTTCGATGCTTTGTGAAGGCCAGATGCTGGCAATCCCCGGTGGTCTGCTTATCCGGGACGATCACGGCGATATTGCCGGCGCGGTCGGGATCAGCGGCGATAGCGGTGAAAATGATGAGAAATGCGCGATCGCGGGGATTGAGGCGGCCGGCCTCACCTACGATCCCTGAGCCCGCGCCGACCTCTTGCCTGCCGGAATATCACGACATGCCCACCGATAACGTTGTTTCACTTGATCTATCGGTTTTCACCCGGGGCGATATCGAAGCGATCAAGTCTCTCGGAGAAAAGCAGAAACTGCTTTTCCGCTGGTTCCGTTGCGAGCGCAAAACGGAACCCGGCCGGGATCAATATATGATCTATTCGGGCACCCGCAGCCGGACGCCCTATGCCGCCTACCGGATCGAACGGCGCAAGGACGGGACATATCATCTGATGGAACAGCGGACGGATACCGAAATTGCCGCAGGCCGGATTATCGGCGATGTCATTACCAAAATTCCCGATGATTTTTTCTATTCAGTATAGATAGTTAAGACTTCTAGTTAAGAATTTAGAAGAGGGTTATACTATGTCGCTTGCGTCCTTCAATTTGTGCCAGTGGATCGAAGACAATCGGCATCTGCTGCGCCCGCCGGTCCTCAACCAGACCATCTTCGCCAATGACGACTTCATCGTGATGATTGTCGGCGGTCCCAATGTCCGGACCGATTATCATGTCGATCCCTATGAGGAATTCTTTTACCAGCTGAAAGGCGACATGTTTCTGAAAACCGTGCAGGACGGCGCATTGGTCGATGTGCCGATCGCCGAGGGCAATGTTCTGTTATTGCCGCCCAACGTGCCCCATTCGCCGCAGCGTCCGGACCCGGAAAGCATTGGTATGGTCGTCGAACGTATCCGCCCCGAAGGCGTTATAGACGCGTTCGAGTGGTATTGCGATGAATGCGGCAACAAAATCTGGCGCAAAGAAGTCTTCGTCCAGAACATTGTCGACGACCTGCCGCCGGTTTTCGAGGAATATTACGGCGAGATCGCGGACGGAAATTGCGATAAATGCGGCGCCAAGAACCCGCAGAAAATATCAGTTTGATGGATCAGGACGGAACCGCCGTTATCCATCTCGTTTACTGGTACTGGCTGATATTCGGCGGCGTGCTGGTGGCGCTGGAAAAAATCTTCCCCGGCAAATCCTCTCTCTGGGTAGGTATAGCTGCCTTTGCCACCGGGTTCGGCGCAATTCTTTTTCCCAAGATGTCACTATTTTTACAGCTTGTTCTATTCGCCGCAGTATCAGTCTCTAGCATTATCGGCGGTAAGGCGGCCATAAAAGCACAAGCCAACCGAAATGAAACCGAAAACTAATCCCTGATCACCACGCGCTCTGATGACGCATGAACGCCATACGTTTTTAGCGGTTCATTCCCGATAACGCGGAAACGGTGGAGCACGCCCGGCGGAAACGCCATGGTATCGCCCGGCGCGATGGCAAATTCCTCATTGCCGTTCTCACCGTTGATCCAGCCCATCCCCTCGCCTTCCAGCACGGTGACATATTCCCAATAAGGGTGATGATGATCCCCGGTCGAAAAGCCGGGTGGCGAAGTCTGGATACCGAGACGCACCGGTGTCGAACCCCGGTCATCGCCCACCATCGTCTGATAGACCGCGCCGTCGTGAAACGGTTCCTTGTCAACGTTATTCAGCCGGATGAGAGGCATCGATTAGCTAACCTCCAAGCCCTGGATGATTTCCCGCCGCACCGTGCGCGGTCTTGCGCAGCGTATCCATCGCCCGGTCGAGCCCATCCAATGTCATCGGATACATCTTGCCTTCCAGAAGACGCCAGATCACCTGGGTCGACACAATTTGCGGCCAGCGCTCGACCGGTTCCGGGTTAAGCCATATCAGGTCCGGGAAATGTTCGCGCATCCGGTTCATCCAGACCATACCGGATTCCTCGTTCCAATGCTCCACCGAACCGCCGGGCTCGGTTACCTCATAGGGGCTCATTGTCGCGTCACCGACAAAGATCACCTTGTAGTCGGGACCGTACCTGTTCAGCACATCCCAGGTCGGTATGGCCTCGTTATAGCCCCGGCGGTTGTCGCGCCAGACACGCTCATAAAGAAAATTGTGGAAATAGTAATATTCCAGATATTTGAACTCGCTGCGCGCGGCGGAAAACAGTTCTTCACTGACCTTCAGATGCGGGTCCATCGTCCCGCCGACATCGACAAATAGAAGAACCTTTACCTTGTTCCGGCGTTCAGGGCGCATCCTGATATCCAGAAGCCCGGCATTCTTCGCCGTTTCCGAAATCGTGCTGTCCAGATCGAACTCATCCTGCGCGCCTTCACGAACGAATTTCCGCAACCGCCGCAGCGCCATTTTGACATTACGCGTACCGACCTCGACATTGCCGGAGAGATTTCGGAATTGACGTTTTTTCCAGACTTTGGTTGCGCTGCCACCGCCGCCTTCGCCGCCGATACGCACCCCGGCGGGGTTCATCCCGTTATTGCCAAAGGGTGATGTGCCGCCCTGCCCAATCCATTTATTACCACCTGAATGTGCGCTGTCCTGCTCCTCAAGCCGCTCACGCAGCTTTTCCATCAACTCGTCGAAGTCGAGCTTTTCAAGCTGCTCGAGTTCTTCCGGGTCGAAAAGCTGTTTCGCGAGTCCGCTCAGCCAACGCTCCGGGATTTCCGCCTGAAACAGCTCAGCGCTGTTTTTCATAAGCCCGTGAAAATAGGAACCGAAGATCTGATCGAACCGATCGAAATATTTTTCGTCCTTCACCAGGGCGGCCCGGGCGAGAAAATAGAAATCGTCCACGGACGCGCCCGCGACACCCTTCTCCATCGCCTCCAGCAGCATCAGATATTCCCGGATGGTCACCGGGACCTTCGCCGCTCTCAACTCATTGAAGAATTCGATAAACATTTGTCGCGCCAGGCCCGATTTTACCGCCGGGACAGAAAGGCCAGCCTTTCAAACATATGAACGTCCTGTTCATTTTTCAGAAGCGCGCCGTATAACTGCGGGATCGCCTTCGTTGCATCGTCCCGGATAGCCTCCGGCGAAATATCCTCGACCAGAAGCAGCTTGATCCAGTCCAGCAATTCGGAAGTAGAGGGCTTTTTCTTGATGCCGTTGACCTCCCGCAGATCGTAAAAGGTCTCAAGCGCCGATTTAAGCAACTTCTTTTTGATATCGGGAAAATGTACCCGGACGATTTCCTCCATCGTTTCCGCCTCGGGAAAGCGGATGTAGTGGAAGAAACACCGGCGCAGAAACGCGTCCGGTAGCTCTTTTTCGTTATTCGAAGTGATGATGATCACCGGCCGCGTCGTCGCGGTCACGGTTTCCTGCAATTCATGAACATAAAATTCCATACGGTCGAGTTCCTGCAAGAGATCGTTCGGAAACTCGATATCGGCCTTGTCGATTTCGTCAATCAGAACGACCGCACGGCGGTCTTGTTCGAACGCCCGCCAGAGCGGCCCCTGTTCGATATAATTCCGGATATTTTCAACGCCCTCCTCACCAAGTTGGGAATCGCGCAGCCGAGATACGGCATCATATTCATAGAGACCATGCCGCGCTTTTGTCGTCGATTTGATGTGCCATTCGAAAATAGGCATCTCCAGAGAACGCGCCACCTCCTGCGCCAAGAGGGTTTTGCCGGTGCCTGGTTCACCTTTGATCAGCAGCGGCCGCTCAAGAGAAATTGCGGCGTTGACCGCCATGTTGAGGTCTTCAGTGGTGACGTAACTGTCTGTACCGGAAAATTTCATTTTTTATCAAACTCTTGTCAGAGGGGCGGAGATTCGGTCAAGAATTAGAGGGAAACCTAGTGGACCGGCGGTTTGCGATCAAGCAACAGCGTTGCCGGGCACGCGGTTCGAGGGGCAGGTACGGGAGCCGACAATGGCTATTTCAATCGCGCTACATCTGATTTTTTCCGTGATATGGGTCGGTGGAATGTTCTTCGCCGTCTATGTCATGCGACTGGCTGCCGGACCGATGGAGGCTCATGACCGGATCGCGCTCTGGGATCGCGGGTTCAGAAAATTTTTTCCCTGGGTGTGGGCCTCGGTCGTCGTCCTGCCGGCAACAGGGTATTTTATGATTTTCCAGGCCTATGGCGGTATCGGCGATCTTCCTCTGCCATACCACATTATGCATGCGCTCGGCTGGCTGATGATTCTGATTTTTCTTCATCTCTGGTTTGCCCCATATGCGCGCTTCAAACGCGCGGTCGCCGAAGGCGATACGCCGGACGCCGGGAAGAACCTCAATACGATCCGCCAGATTGTTACGGTCAACCTCTATTTCGGGATGATAAACAGCCTTATCGGGGCATCCGGCCATTATTGGGGTTGAGGCAGGAGCCGATGCAGCGCGGCGCGAAGTTCCTCGATTGTCGGATTCATCTTTTTCGCCTTGTAACGGTGAATAAAATGAAAGGTCTGTTTTCCTGATTTATCGAAAATGAAGACAGTGGGAATGCGCTGCACATCGTCGAATTTCCTGGCGATCTCATCATTTCCCCTGATGACCGAAAATTCAGGCTGGTATTTCGAGAGGAACCGGTGCAACCGGGCGCCGTTATCCCTAAACCCGGTGAAATCCTCCAGATAGTTCACCGAAACAATTTTCAGGCCTCGCGCGGCATAGTCCCTGTAGAGCTTGTTCAGATGCCGGAACTCTTTGTGACAGGGCGGACACCAGCTTGCGAAGAAATTGACGAGGACGACCTGGCCACCCAACGTTTCCGCACCAATTGGTTCACCGGCCAAATGCGGCAAAGTTGAAAGCTCCGCACGCAGCGCGTCGTCCAACGAGGCAGCACGCGCGCCATTGACCGCCGTCAGGACGCAAATTCCGGCGAATAGGGTTCTCAGAAGAAGGTTCATCGTTATTAGCTGGGGCGCTTCCCAGAATTAAGCAAATCTCTACACTGATTTGTGATTGAACCCATGAAGGAAACAGGGAAATGGCACTTTTGATCAAGTCTGAAGAACTCGCGGGGTTGATCCCGATCGAAGATGCGATTGAGGCAGTCCGCCAGGGATTTCGGGATCATGGCAAAGCGCCGCATTATTCCTCGCCCCGTATCCGCATGCAGCATGAGGACCGCCGCGTCACACTTCATCCCGGCGGGTGTGTTTCCCTGGAAACCGCGGGTGTTTTTATCCATGTGGAGCGTTTCACCTTTCATGATAACGCCCAGCAATACACGAATGCGGGAAAACGGGTCTATGTCGCCTATGACAGCGAAACCGCCGACCTGCAATCGGTGATCGTCGGATCCTTGCCCTTTTTTGATTTCGACGATACGGAGGAACAATTCGCCACCGAAACCCCGATCACCAGCGCGGTCGGCACCGATTTGCTTGCGCGGCCCGATTGCCGCGTGTTGACCATGCTCGGTACCGGTCGTCAGGCCCGGCGGCATCTCATCGCCATGGAAGCAATCCGGCCAATTGAGGAGGTTCGGGTTTATTCAAGATCAGAGGAAAACCGTCAGATTTTCCGGCAACGCATGGCGCCCCTGACCGACGCGAGGATTGTTTTGTGCGACAGCGGAGAAGAAGCGGTTCGTGGATCGGACCTGATCTGCTGCGCGACCGGCAGTAATGTTCCCGCCTTGTTGGGTGCCTGGCTGGAACCCGGCCAGCATGTGACCTCGATCGTCAATTCCAACAAAGGGGTGAAGGAACAGGCGGGGCTCGCCAACCGGCGGCGCGAAATTGATGATGAGGTGGTTGCCCGGTCCGATGTCATCGCGGTCAACCTGATCGAACAATCGATCATTGACGAACATGGCGACCTGTTCGAGCCGGAGGAAAAAGGCATCATCGCCTGGGACGATCTTGTCGAAATCGGCCAGCTGCTGGATGGCAAGGGCGACGGGCGAACCGCAGCAGAGCAGATTACCCTCTATAAGCAAAATTCGGATCAGGGGGTGGGCTATATGGCGCTTGCAAAGCTGGCACACGATATCGCGGTCAAAAACGGTATCGGGATTGAAATTTAGTCGATTTTCAGCCGGTTAACCTGCATCAAGGTAATTGCGCCAGCGTCTCCTTATCCTCAGTCCTTGGAGGAGTCCAAGAGGAGACGAGAGACATGGCCCTGACCAGGGAAGAAATGTCCGCGCGCTATGCGACGGAGGAAATGAAAAAAGCCGGCGAAAAACTGCCGGAATTTATTGTGTCCTGCGACGGGCATGTGGATGAACCCCCCGATATTTTCGACGATCTGCCGGCCGATATACGCGAAAAGATCAACCGTCCGAAAATCATGCTCGAATCGCGCCCAAAGGGCGGCGTCGATCCCGCGGTTCGCCTTGAGGATATGAAGCTCGACGGTGTGGTGGCGGAAGTTCTCTACCCAACCTTTGTCCTCGGACTTTTCGGTCAGGAACAGCGCGAACAGGAAGCCGCCTTCCCGGTTTATAACGACTGGATCGCCGATTTCTGCAAACAGGCACCCGGCAAGCTTTGGGGTGTTCCCTGTATCCCGACCTACGATATCGATTTCGCGATCAAGGAAATGCAGCGTTGCAACGATATGGGGCTATTGGGCGGGCTTGTCTGGCAGGTCCCGCACCCCGATCTGCCGCTGACATCCGATCATTATGAACGGCTCTATGCCGCTGCCGCCGAGATCGGTCAGCCCCTGCATTATCACATCCTGACCGGGTTCTGCTATTTCCGTTTCAAACGGGAAGGCATGGAAAAGGTTGGTGGATCAGTCAACACCAAGACCGCCGATCTGATGACCAATATGTTCGATCTGATCTGGTCGGGCGTGTTCGAACGCCACCCGAAACTAAAGGTCGTTATAGCGGAAGGCGAATTGGGCTGGGCTCCATTCGCGCTTCAGCAATATGACTATTATTACCGGCGCAATACCAAACCGGGACATCCCAATGAAGACTTCAAGATCAGCCGCCTGCCGAGCGAGATATTCGAAGATCATATCTACCTGACCTTCATGGACGATTTCGTCGGCGGTCAGACGTTGCAATATTGCGGTGACAAGAACTGCATGTGGTCGAGCGATTATCCGCACCCAAATATGACCTGGCCGAATTCCCGAGCTTTTCTGGCACGCCAGATCGGCAATCTGGACCCGGAAAAACAGAAACGGGTTCTGGCTCAGAATTGCATCGATCTATACGGGCTAGACGTTAAAGCCTGAGCATAAATAAAGGCGGTGGAACAATTGGTTTCACTGCCCTTTTTTTCTGCCTCGTTCAGGAAAATTCAGACCGCGGCCTGAACCATGATTTCAACCAGGGTTCCTGGCGTAAGCGCGGTCCCCACCGCGGCGCGCGCCGGTGGGTGGGCGGGATCCATCCACTCCATCCAGGCTTCGTTCATCTCATCCTTCAAATCCATATCGGCGAGATAAACGACGGCGGAAAGAATTTTGGTCTTGTCCGAACCGACTTCAGCCAGAACACCATCGATCTTGGCAAGAACCTGCGCCGTCTGCCCTTTCATGGGTAGCGTTTTGTCATCTGCAACGGTGCCGGAAAGATAGGCGACCCCATTATGGATAACCGCCCGGCTGTTCCATGCGCCCGGTTTCACATACTCAACCATACTGCTCTCCCTAACCGTCCAAAAAGCCGTTGAGTTCTTGTGCCACGGCATCCGGATTTTCCAAATGCACCGCATGGCCGCAATTTTCGATCAACGCCAATCCACCACCCGGAAACCCGTCGGAATATGTCTCCGCATGGTCCACCGGCACGAAAGCGTTCTTCGCACCGGTTACAATCCTGGCCCGACCCGAATAGCGATAAAGCCTGTCCTTCAGTTTCGGATGATAGAAATAGGGCGGCGTAAATCCGATACGCGCGGAAAACCGGAAAACCTGATACCGCATCAGGCCTTCCTTTATCCCGCTCGTCTCGTCCGCGACAACCTTGTTTGCCAATTCAGATGATCCATCCGCAAACAACATATTCCGCGCGTCAATCGCGGTCCCGTCCAAAGGCTGGATCGCCATAAACAGATCTCCGGTCAACGCGCCGGATACGGCCAGACCGCTCGGGCTAATCAGACCCAGCTCCTTGACCTTTTCCGGATGGCGAACGGCGATCTCGGCCGCCAGCCATCCACCGATGCAGTTACCGACAATTGCGAAACGGTCGAGCTCCAACGCATCGATAACCTCAAGCGTATGGTAAACCAGATCCTCAATCGCCTCCAGGCTTTGGTCTTCCGCCGTGCCCGCGCAACCGGGATGGGCCGGTGCGATCACACGGTTGTTTTGTGCCAGACTTTCCAGCAGATCGGTCGGTTGCTCCAGCAATCCATGGGTATCGGCAATTCCATGCAGATAAAGCAGCGGAGCGCCTTCTCCCGCCTCGAAAAGCTGCACCTTGCGACCCCGGACATCGATATCCCTCATCACCATCAGACCGCTCCCTCGCTCTCTAGATCGCGAAGCACCGGATACTCCTTATCAAACAGCACGCCCGAATCGCGCCTTAGGGCAGGCGCGACCTCTTCGGCAAAAAGTTTCATGGATTTGCGTGCCAACGCATCATCCATATTGCCGAAATGGAACTGGATCAGGAGATTGCCGACCTGAGCTTCCTCGATAAACCCCCAGAGCTTTTCCCGCACTGTTTCCGGACTGCCGACGATGATGGAATTACGTTCCTCCAGCTCATCCCAACTCTCGGCATCACCGAGCATTTTACCGCTGGAACGCGGCGCATGCAGAAACGCTTCCCATGACCGAAGCGATTGCGACGGCACACCGGGTCCGAAGGTCATCGATTTTCCCTTCTGGCGCAGATGGCCCTTCAGGCAATTTCGCAGGAAATACCAGATCGGCTTCTCGGCCTCCGCCTTTGCCTGTTCATCCGTTTCGGAAACATATACCGACAGCAGGACTCCCATATTGAACGGGGTATAGGTCTGGTTATGTTTTTCCATCACCTGCGCATATTCACGGGCGGCCGCCTTCGTTCCACCGCCGTGGGAACGCGAGGACAGGAAATAGCAATAGCCCCGCTTTGCGACCTCTTCCATGGATTCGATACTGCGCGACCCTGGAACCCAAACCTGTGGGTGCGGCAACTGTAAAGGTTTGGGCCAAAGGTTCACATAGCGCAGCGGATAGCACGGGCCTTCATGGTCGAACGGGCCGTCATCTGTCCAGGACCTCACCACCAGATCGATCGCTTCCCACAACCGCCGGCGTCCGTGCGGCGAGGCCACGTTGTAATTAAATGACTCCGGACCACCACCCACGGCAAAACCGGCGATCAGCCGGCCGTCGCTCATATTGTCCAGCATGGCGAATTCCTCTGCCACGCGAAGCGGATTGAGATAGAGCGGCGGCAGATCGGCGAGGACAACAATTTTTGCGTTTTTCGTTCTTTGCGTCAGGGCCGAGGCGATCAGATTGGGCGAGGCCATCAACCCGTAGATATTCTGATGATGCTCGTTCAGGACCAGCCCGTCGAAACCCAACTCATCGCCATATACGAGCTGGTCGATATAGGTCTGATAAAGTCCCCTGCTCTTTTCGCCATCCCACAAGCTATTGGGGACCGTTACCCAACCGGATGTATGATTTTTATCGAAATCATCCGGCAAATGCGGATAGGCCATGAAGTGCCAGCAAAACAACCGAACCGGGTGCATATCCCTCTCTCCCTGTCACATATCATTTTTATATTGTTTGGATTAACGGTATCACGGGATATCAACCGCACAAGACCAAGGGAACCATGAAAAAAGGGCCAGACGAAGGGGTTCGTATAATCCACGAGACCGAAAAATATCGCGGTCACTTATCGCTTGATGAGATAGAGCTGGAACACAGGCTCTTCGCAGGCGGATGGGGCACGCCGATCAAACGCGAAGTCGTCCGGCGGGCGAACGCCGTCGCGGTTTTCCCCTATGACCCGGTTCTGGATTCGGTGGTTACGATTCGTCAGTTCCGCATCGGTGCCTGGGACAATAACGACGATCCCTGGCTCCGCGAATCCGTTGCCGGTCTGATTGAAGACGGAGAGGTGGCGGAAGACGTCGCCAGACGGGAAACACTCGAAGAGGCGGGCTGTGAGCCCCGCGCGCTGATCAAAATCTGCGAATTTTATTCGAGCCCGGGGATGTTGTCCGAATTTGTCGATATTTATTGCGGGATCGTCGACGCATCCCATGGCGGTGGTTATCACGGTCTGAAAGATGAGGGGGAGGATATCGAAGCAGCGATCGTCTTGTGGAGGGATTTCGAAACAGAACTGGTTTCGGGCGGATTTCGCGACTGCAAATTACAACTTGCCGGGTACTGGTTACTGGCAAATCGTGACAAAATCCGCAATGAATACGGTTCCTGAATCGCAACGCTGAAAGAACCTCATGGAATCCCCGCTTGTTTCGACCGACTGGCTTGCCGAAAACCTGAACGACCCGAATATCCACATCGCGGATGCGTCCTGGTATTTGCCGGCGCAGAATCGAGACGGTGCAGCCGAATATGCCGAAGCTCATATACCCGGCGCGATCTTTTGGGATATCGACGCGGTTGCCGACACCGAAAGCGGCCTGCCCCACACCATGCCGGATGCGGCTTCCTTCGAAAGGCACATGGAAGAGCTAGGCATCGGCAGCGACCATTTCATTGTTCTGTATGACGGTTTGGGGTTGTTTTCCGCCGCCAGACCTTGGTGGATGCTGCGCGCTTTCGGTCATGAAAATTGCGCCATTCTGGATGGCGGCTTCGTCAAATGGCGCGCCGAAGGCCGGGCTGTTAGCGCGGACAAGCCGAAAATGGCTCCGGCAAAATTCAACGCAAACTACAATTCCGCGATGATGCATAATCTTGAGGCGATGCTCAAAAATCTTGAGACCGGCGACGCGCAGATATTGGACGCCCGGGCCTCAGGCCGTTTTCAAGGAACCGAACCGGAGCCCCGGCCCAACAGCCGCAGCGGTCACATACCGGGAAGTCTCAACCTGCCCTACGACCAGTTGCTGGATCCGGAGCACAAAACCGTCTTGCCGCCCGACGACCTGACACAAAAATTCGCCGATGCCGGGATCGACCTAAGTCGGCCGGTGGTCACCAGCTGCGGGTCGGGCGTAACCGCTTGTATCCTCGCCCTTGGATTTCTCTTGAGCGGAAAGACGGATATCTCGGTTTATGACGGTTCCTGGTCTGAATGGGGCACCCATCCGGATACTCCCGTCGAAACAGGCTGACCGGCTCCTTTTCCGCCGTATATTCAATACGATCATCCCAACATCTACCATTTGGAAACTGAAATGAAACAGGACACGCTTATCACGACTGCCGGACGCGACCCGGAAAACAACAAGGGTTTCGTTAATCCACCTGTCTATCACGCATCGACCATTCTCTCGGGGTCGTTAAAGGAACGTCAGGAAAAAAGCGAGCGGCGATGGGAGGTCGGCACCTACACCTATGGCCGTCAGGGTACGCCGACCCATGATGCGCTCGAAATCGCCGTGTCCAAATTGCTTGGCGGAGACAGGGCGGTCGCAATGTCTTCCGGCCTCGCGGCGATCAATGCCGCGATGTTGGCATTTCTGGAGGCCGGCGACCATGTCCTGATGGTGGATTCGGTTTACGGACCCGCACGGAATTTCTGCAATAACTTCCTGGCCCGCTTCGGGGTGGAAACCACCTATTACGACCCGTCAATCGGCGCCGGCATCGCCGACCTGATTCAGGACAACACCAGGATCGTCTATACGGAATCGCCGGGTTCGTTGACCTTTGAGGTCCAGGATATCCGGGCGATTGCCGACGCCGCCCACGAACGCGATTGCGTCGTCATCATGGATGATACCTGGTCAAGCGGTGTTTTCTTCAAACCATTCGAACACGGCGTCGATGTCTCCGCCATCGCCGCAACGAAATATATTGTCGGCCATTCGGATGTCATGATGGGGATCATCACCACGACCGAGGAACATTGGCCCCGTGTTCGGCCATCCGCCTCGGCGCTTGGCGCCAATTCCGGGCCCGACGATGTGTATCTCGCGCTGCGCGGACTGCGCACCATCGGAATCCGTATGCGGCAACATCATGAGAACGGTCTAAAACTCGCCCGCTATCTCGTCGATCGTCCAGAAGTTGTGAATATTATGCACCCCGGCATGCCGAACGACCCCGGGCACGAGCTGTGGAAGCGGGATTTCACCGGTGCCTGCGGGTTATTCGGGGTAGAGCTTCGCAAGGACATCTCGGAAGACGCCATTGCCGCGATGGTTGACGATCTCGAATATTTCGGGATCGGCTCCAGCTGGGGTGGTTTCGAAAGCCTGATACTCCGCACCAACCCCGGTTCAATCCGGGTGGCGACCAACGAACGTTGGGCGAATGCCGGCCCGACTTTACGTATTCACGCCGGGCTGGAAGACCCCGAAGACCTGATCGAAGATCTGGACAAGGGTTTTAAGCGGCTGAACGGGGAAAAGTGACGATGTCCGACAAGATTCCCGACAATGTAATTGCCGAGTCACTAGCGCTGATAAATTTCGACAGCGCAGGCCTCGTCCCGGCCATCGCTCAACAATACGACACGGGCGAAAATCTGATGATGGCGTGGATGAACGCCGATGCCGTCAGGGAAACCTTGACCACCGCCCGGGTCTGTTATTGGTCCCGTTCCCGTCAGAAACTATGGCGCAAGGGCGAGAGTTCGGGGCAGGTCCAGACACTCATCGATTTTCGCATCGATTGCGACGGAGACACCATTCTCTTATGCGTCGATCAGACCGGTGTCGCCTGTCACACAGGGCGGGGAAACTGCTTTTTCTATGCGGTGCGCACCGGCGGGATAGAGACCATCGCGGACGTCGAAATTGACCCCGGCGACCTTTACGGCAAATGAATGATGAACCGCCGCTTCAGGTTTCTCTGCTGACCGGGTTTCTGGGCAGCGGCAAAACCACCTTGTTGAACGCGCTTCTTCGACACGAAGCGATGTCGGAGACCGCGGTGCTGATCAATGAATTCGGCGATATCGGCATTGACCACTCATTGGTGGAAACTGTTGATCCCGATATGATCCAGCTTACCACCGGCTGCCTTTGCTGTACCGTTCAGGGCGATCTGACGCGCGCGCTTCGGGAAATATTCCTGAAACGGGTTAATAGCAAAATACCAGCCTTTAAGCGCGTCCTTATCGAAACCACCGGCCTCGCGGATCCCGCACCGGTTATCCAGACACTGGTCAATGATCCGGTGATTTCGGCGCGCTATAGTCTGGACGGCATCATTGCGACCATTGATGCTCTTCATGGCCCGGGACAATTGCAGCGGCATGAGGAATGCCGGAAGCAGGCCGCGGTTGCAGACCGACTCGTAATCACCAAAACCGATATTGCCACTCCCGAACAAACCACGATATGTCATGAGGCGCTCGAAATACTAAATCCGGCCGCACCTCGCCTGACCGCGGTTTCCGGTGATATTCACCCGGACAAGCTGTTCGATTGCGGTCTCTTTAATCCGGCAACGAAAAGTTATGACGTTCAGAACTGGCTTCGGGCTGAGGCCTATGCCGACGATGAACATCATCATCATCACGACCGAAACCGTCATGACGAAAATATTCACGCCTGGTGCCTCAACTATGAGGAGCCGATTTCCTGGCCGGCCTTTATCGCCTGGATACAGACACTGATCGATAATTACGGCGAAAAAATTTTCCGCATCAAGGGAATCGTGAATATCGAAGGCGAGGATCAACCGATTGCCATTCACGGCGTCCAGCACATATTTCATCCACCGGCAAAATTGCCCGATTGGGCTGATGAAACCCGCAATTCCAAACTGGTCTTTATCGTAGATGGGCTTTCTCAGGAATTGATCGAAGGCCAACTGACAAGACTGTTGAAGGCGGCACAGCGGATTGATTGACAGAAAGCGCTATATCCGTCGATATATAACGCTTTCCACATAGAAATCTCGGCAGATGAAGTTTGCAACTGTTCTAGTGGCGCTAATCACATTTTCGGCCTTTGACGGACTGCGAACCGTACAAGCGCGCGAACCGCTCATATTTGCCGCGGCAAGCCTAAACCAGGCGCTCGATCGAATACTCGGCCAATATCAAAACACCATCCGGGTTTCTTATGCATCATCTGGCGCGCTCGCCCGCCAAATTGACCGTGGCGCTCCAGCAGATTTTTTTATTTCCGCAAACAGGAAGTGGATCGCCTGGCTCCTTAAGAAGGGCCGCCTTGTGCCCTCTGAAATCAATCCCCTTGTTGGAAATCAGCTGGTTCTCGCGCGCAACCGTCACTCCAGCCATATCAACGGTCGAATGCCGACTGAAATTTTTGCCTCTCTTAGAAACGGAGAACGTATCGCCGCAGGAGATCCCGCTCACGTACCCTTGGGACAATACACAAAAAGCACTCTTACAAGAGCGGGAACTTGGGCATTGATCAAAAACCGGCTTGCCCCCATGCAGAACGCGCGCGCGGCGGCAACATTGGTGGAGCGCGGGGCGGTTCCGCTCGGTATTCTCTATAAAACAGACGCATTGATGAGCGAACGCCTCGAAATGCTCTTCGAATTCCCGGCGAAAGCGGGAACCGAAATCCGTTACTACATGGCATCTGTCAACGCCGGAAAGTCCAAGGAGATCGGACGTCTAAAAGCATATCTGTTTTCTGCACCCGCGGCGAAAATCTGGCGTGCTCACGGCTTCACAACGGGATGGGAACCGTGATGTTCTCTGATGCCGAGGCTGAAATTTTTCGACTCAGCATGCAGGTTTCCCTCTGGGCAACATTCTGCAGCCTTCCCTTTGGTGTCGCGGTCGCGTGGTTCCTCGCGCGCGTTGAATTTCCCGGAAAGGTCTTGGTCGACGGAATAATTCATCTGCCTCTGGTCCTGCCGCCCGTTGTGGTGGGGTATCTACTGCTCGTTGTATTCAGCAAGAATGGAGCATTCGGACAATTTCTTTCCGGGATTGGCATCGATTTCGCCTTTACATGGAAGGGTGCCGCGTTAGCGGCGGCCGTTATGGCTTTTCCGCTTATGGTAAGGGCGATCCGCCTCTCGATCGAGAGCGTGGATCAACGGCTTGAAATGGCCGCGCGAACACTCGGTGCCGGGCCGCTTTCGATGTTTCTGACGGTTACCCTCCCCTTGATCCTTCCGGGGCTGATCGCCGGCACTGTTCTGGCGTTTGCCCGCTGTCTTGGAGAATTCGGCGCCACCATAACCTTTGTCTCCAACATCCCGGGTGAAACGCGGACCCTGCCATTAGCCATCTATACCCTGACACAAACGCCGGGTAGCGAAGACGCCGCGTTCCGCCTGGTTGGGCTGTCGGTTTTTATCGCCCTGATCGCGCTCGCCATTTCTGAAATCGCCGCACGCCGCGCGAAACGCAGCCTGGGCATGACCCGATGATTTCCGTTGCACTCAAGAAAAGTTTCCGGCGCGCATCCATCGATGTGCGATTTGAGACGTCGGAACCCGGTATAACCGCGATTTTTGGCAGATCGGGCGCCGGTAAGACCTCCGTTATAAACATGATCGCGGGAATATTACGGCCCGATGAGGGGCGGATAGAACTCGACGGCGGAGTCATATTCGATTCCGCAACCAGGATCGATCTTGCCCCCGACAAGCGCCAAATCGGATATGTCTTTCAGGAATCCCGACTGTTTCCGCATATGAATGTTCGAAACAATCTGCTCTATGGCTGGCGTCGGCGCGCCGCCGGTCACCGGATTATCTCGTTGGATGATGTCATCGGCGTTTTGGGGCTGGACCCCATGCTGGAACGCTCTCCGGCCGGGCTATCGGGCGGCGAGGCACAGAGGGTTCAGTTTGGCCGCGCCATTCTGGCTAATCCCAAACTCCTGTTGATGGATGAGCCGCTTTCCTCTCTCGATAACCCGCGGCGAACGGAAATCTTGCCATTTATCGAACGGCTGCGGGACGAATTCCATATCCCGATTCTCTATGTGACCCACGCAATGGAAGAAATCATCAGGCTGGCGGACCGCCTGTTAATCATCGAAGACGGATCCTTGGCCGCCGACGGCACGGTTGAGGAATTGACCGGGCGGCTTGATCTCCGTCCGCTAACGGGCAGGTATGAAGCCGGTTCGGTTATCGCCGCGACGATTAAGGAAAACGACACACGGTACGGGCTAACCCACCTTTCCTTTCCAGGTGGCGTTTTAAGAGTGCCCGCGATTGATGGGGCTCCCGGCACCCCCGTGCGGCTGCGCATCCGCGCGCGAGATATTTCGATTTCGACTGAACTGCCTGCCGGGGCCAGCGAGCTTAATATCTTCAAAGGCAAGGTGGTCGAAATATCGCCACCCGCATCATCGCAAACCGCGCATTGCGATATTCTGATCGATATCGGCGTGCCGCTATGGGTTCGCTTAACCCGCCTGTCGATTGATCAACTCGAACTGCATCCGGGGAAGGAAATCCACGCCTTGATCAAAGGGACCTCCGTCGACCGGCAAAGCCTTGCCGCCCGCAAGGGCGAGGCCGTGCCCTGAATCATGCCCGATCATGGGGTTCGGTAAGGTCGATGTCCTCAGGGCCGACAGGCACAATTCCGGTGGGATTGACGTTCTTCATCCCGCCGTAATAACCGCTCTTGATCCCCAGGATATCCGTCATGTCTGCAACGCCGGGCGTCTGATACAGATCCTTCAGATAATTCCAGAGCACGTGGCGATCACGAATACGGAACTTGTTGCATTTGAAGTGGCCGTAATAGACGAAATCGAACCGGATCAGCGTCGTATATAGCCGCCAATCCGCTTCCGTCTGTTCCGGCCCGCAGAGAAAACGCCGGTCCGCCAAGTGACTTTCAAGCCACTCAAGCGTGTCAAACAGGGCCCGGTAGGCTTCTTCATAGGCCTGCTGTGACTTGGCGGAACCACATCGGTAGACACCGTTATTGAGCGTTCTATAGATCCGGTCGTTATAGCCATCAATCTCATCGCGAAACGGCTCGGGATACAGATCGAGCTCCGCCCGTCCCCATGCGTTGAATTCGGCGTTGAGCATGCGGATAATCTCCGCCGACTCGTTATTGACGATGGTTTTCTTCTCACGGTCCCAAAGGGTCGGCACGGTCACCCGCCCGGAATAATCGGGAACCGCCGCCTGATAGACCTGATAGAGTTCGAACACCCCATCGACGGGATCGAGCCCATCGCCGATGCCCATCGAATAAGCCCAGCTTCTTGTTCGCGGCAGATCCGAAAGCGTAATCGAAATGACATCTTCCAACCCCTTTAAACCGCGAACGATCTGGGTCCGGTGCGCCCAGGGACAATTCGGCGCCAGGAATAAATGGTGCCGGCCGGGCTCAGCCCTGAACCCCATGACCCGTCCGCCGTAACGCTGTCCCGGAAGATCGATTCCGGTCGGACGAACGCGCCGCTTTCTGAATTGCGGTATTTCTCATCCTCCTGGACCCACTCGCCCTCAACCAGCATCCCCATATCGAGCCTCCATAGCGTCGAAGAATTCAGGAAATCTCCGTAAGAAGAATTTCCAGCATAAATTTCATCCGCGCGGGTTGTCCGTATCCATCGCGTATACATCGCTCATAACCCGCGCGCGCAATCGCCGAACGCTCATCTTCGTGCGACAGGTAATACCGGCATTTCTCGACAAGCTCCTCACGCGCTCGGAAAAACACGGCCTCGCGGTCTTCTTCAAACAGGCGCTCGTGTTCTTCGGACCATTCCGCCAACATAAAACCGCCACAGGCCGGAATTTCGATACTGCGGTCTGTCTGCAAATCACGGTTAGCCTTGCGTAAAAAGGCAAGATTGATCCGGCTCGCGCAAATCCCTTTTGAATAGAGCGGATTGCCGCCGCTATTCACCAGAGCGCGATTTTCAATCGCCAAATTCCCGGACCCCGGCCTGTAACCCGACCATCCATTGCCCCAGACCCGCACGGGAATCCCTTCTCCGGCCAGATAATCCATATCAGCGGCGCGCGGGGCCTCAAAACTCCCGATAAACCCAACATCGCAGGAAAGTTGGTCGCTTTCCTCAACCGTCAGTTCGATGGGATGATGATGATCCGGATCATAAGCCTTATCGACCATGATCACCTTTTTCGCCCCCATAGCGGGCAACTCATCCGGATTGGCGTTATAGGACTTGGTCGTGAAGATCAGGTCATATTCCTTAAGACCGCGACGGTACCAGACACTCCGGTTTACCGGGTTGAACATGTCGTCGTCGGTGTAGGAAACGAGAACAGCACCGGGACAGATATTTTTCAGCCGCCGCAGCGTAGAGGGCCGCACCATATTGCCCTTTTCGATCCAGATGACATCCGGCGCCTTTTGGCGTGCCTGATCAATCAGCCAGCTGTTGATGCCTTCCGTATCAAGATGAAAGCCCAGTTTCCAGGCGACCCTGAAGGCAAGGCTGGCGCGGGCGAAACCACCCTCACCGCCTTCAATCGGGGTCTGGGTCGCGGCACGCACCGGGACGCCAAGGCCACGCATCGCCTTGAGACGCGAATAGCCCTTGGAATAATCGTTCAGGTCGCCCGTAAAAACGACATCAAGCGACCCGAGATCCTTCATACCGGGAACAGGATAATGGTGAAGACGAACCTACTCAGCCGCCGACGCCATTCCCTGTTTGCCTTCCGGAACCTTGAGATTGAAGATATTTGCCGCCGTCAGCCCCAGTATGTTCCGTTTGGCCTGTTCATCCAGGAACGGTAAATCCCAGATGACGCTCGGCGCATCGAAATCCCAATGCGGCCAGTCAGACGCGTACATCAGTGTATTCGGGGCATCGATCATCTCAAACGTAAGATCGACCGCCTTTGGATGATCCGTCTCAAGCGGTTGAGAAGTGTAATACATCTCTCGCATATATTCACTCGGCAGTTTCTTCAGCAGTGGCGCTTCTGAGGTCCTCATCAGATAGGTGTGATCAAGGCGTTGCATCAGCCACGGCACCCAAGCCAGTCCGGATTCGATCCAGACGACCTTCATATCCGGGAACTTCTCGCAAAGACCGTTCCACACCCAGTTGGTCATGTGTACGACATTGCACCAGGTAAAGCTGAGCGCATGCATGGCACCGAACCGGTTTATCTGGGTCATCCATTCGTCATTCCAGTGATAGCCCGCGTGGAAACCAAGCGGCTTTCCAGTTTCCTCGATCATCGAATAGAGCTTCATATAACGGTTGTGATGGACCGGTTTGAAGCGGACCGATGTAATCATGAAGCCGACGACATCGGGATTGTCCGCAAATTCCTCGACTGTTTTGATCGACGCCTCAACATCGTTGAAGGGCAGATAAATCATAGAGCCGAGCTTTTCATCGGCTGCAAGAATACGGTCCGCAAACCACCGGTTATAAGCCGTGCCGAGCGTTACCTCCATGTTGAACTGCGGATGCGTTCCGAGGTTCAGCATCGGTGTCGGGAAGACCACCGTATAATCCACCATCATGGATTCATAGGCACGTTGTGCCAGCACAACATCGCGATGGACATCAGTTTCTTCCACCGGCTCGCCCCGCAAACCCTGATGGATAATGCGACCGCCGCAATCCTGATAACGCAGCGCGTGTTCCCCGTTCATACCGTAAGGCGGGGAACCCGTACGGTTGATCAAATGATCGCGCGCCTGAAACCGCAACACATCGTCATCAATATATTCCAGAAGCTCCCGCCAGCTTTCCGTCTCGTTATGGTGGGAATCGATATCGACGATAAAAACATCGTCAAATTCTCTGACCTCTCCCTGCTTTCGGGCATTGCTGAGGATATCCCGCGTATCAGTCTTCGCCGTGATCTCATTGATCGGGTTTGTACGCGGGGTCTCCGTGCCGCTATCCATGATGCCGCTCCCATTTTCAATTGGCGTTTGGCGGAAGTATAATCGCCCCCTACCATACTTGCCAGCACCGCATTACAGGGAATTCCAACAATGGCCTTGAATGAAAACCTGACCCGGCTTATCAAAATCTCCGGCCCACTCTGGGCCGGAGAAGCCGAGGTCGTCAGAACCTATTGGGATTCACCAAAACGCACCCGCGAGACCGATCTCCTCTGGCTGCGGCGCCAATGTTTCAAGGAGTTCAATGGCAAGGGTCTGGGCGAGCACAAGGATCT
>Ga0181579_10001130_pt1 | contig 22051 bp, 13 predicted proteins | sample 071ome_24_FD_132996 | JGI IMG/M metagenome (GOLD analysis project Ga0181579, IMG submission 132996) | Coastal salt marsh microbial communities from the Groves Creek Marsh, Skidaway Island, Georgia - 071402CT metaG (megahit assembly) | ecosystem: Environmental > Aquatic > Marine > Intertidal... | reverse complement strand
GCATCTCACTACGGTCGAATCTGCCCGATCGAGACTCCTGAAGGTCCAAACATTGGACTGCTCGGTTCTCTTTCCACATATGCTCGACTAAACGACTACGGATTCATTGAGACTCCGTACCGCAAAATCCTGCGTTCAATGTCTTCGGACAACCCGGATATCCAGGGGCGAACGCCGCTTGAGGACATTGAGGACGAGAGCGGGAAAGTCATCGCAGAGGCTGGAAAACCAATTACGATCCCAGTTGCCGAAGTTGTAAATGCTTTGCCAGCGAAGGACGTAAAGGTCCAGGCCTATGTCACGATCGATCAGGATGATCACGCTTACCTTTCCGCGGACGATGAGGAAAGGAACACGATTGGTCAGGCAACTACTCCAATGGATGCCAAGGGCCAGATCACAACCGATCTCGTCGAGGTTCGACAAGGTGGTAGTGAAGCGTACACATACGTTCACCCTGATGAAGTGAACTATCTCGACATCTCGCCAATGCAGATCGTCAGTGTTTCAACTGCTCTGATCCCGTTCCTTGAACATGACGACGCAAACCGAGCCCTGATGGGATCGAACATGCAGCGTCAGGCTGTTCCGTTGATCCAGCCACAAGCACCGCTTGTTGGTACGGGTATGGAATGGCGAGTTGCAACCGACTCTGGTCAGGTTGTCATGTCAGAGACTGACGGAATCGTTTCTAGCGCTACCAGTGACGCAGTCACCGTTGTGGGCGCAGATGGTTCTGAAACTGAATACCCATTGACCAAATTCGTCCGATCAAACCAGGGCACTTCGGTCAACCAGCACCCAATCGTTCACAAGGGAGACATGGTTATTCCTGGTTCTCCTCTTGCCGACAGTTCATCGACGGACAACGGTGAACTTGCATTGGGTCAGAACTTGCTGGTCGGGTTCATGAGCTTCGACGGCTTCAACTACGAAGACGCGATCATCCTCAACGAGGACCTCGTCAAGTACGACCGATACACCTCGATTCACATCGAGAAGCACGAGGTCGAAGCACGAGAGACGAAGCTCGGACCAGAAGAAATCACCCGAGACATTCCGAACGTTGGTGAAGAAAGCCTGCGTGACCTGGATGACGAGGGAATTATTCGAATTGGTGCTCACGTAACACCTGGTGACATCCTCGTAGGAAAGATTACTCCAAAGGGTGAGACTGAGCTAACAGCCGAAGAGAAGCTCTTGCGAGCGATCTTCGGTGAGAAGGCTCGTGACGTAAAAGACACGAGCCTGCGTGTACCGCACGGTCAGCACGGAAAAGTGATTGATGTTCGTGTTCTCACCAAAGAGAACGGTGACGACATGCAACCTGGTGTTACCAAGACTGTTCGAGTCTGGGTAGCTCACACCCGAAAGATCAACCAGGGCGACAAGATGGCTGGTCGACACGGTAACAAGGGTGTTGTTGCAAAGATCCTTCCTCGTGAAGACATGCCGTTCCTTCCTGATGGAACACCACTCGACATCATGTTGAACCCAATCGGTGTACCTTCCCGAATGAACCTAGGTCAGTTGCTTGAAACTCACCTTGGTTGGGCGGCTAACACCCTTGGATTCCACGCACGAACACCTGTCTTCGACGGTGCGCAGGAATCGGTCATTGAAGACCAACTTGCCCGCGCATGGTTCGTACGACAGTCAAACGCAAAAGATCACCGAGACCTCGACTCAGGTGACATCAACTGGGACAAGGTTGATGCCTACCTTTCAGAGCGTGGTTTCGACCGAGACCGAATTTGGAGTGACGCTCAGTCAAACCGCGGCGTTGCTCGAGAGGCATGCCTCCGCATCTGGCTGAACGAGATCGCTGGAGTCGACTCGGAAGGTATGAGGCCGACCGAACTCATGCAGGAGGCTCTTCGAGTTTCTCGAGAGCGAAACCTCTCTGCACCGATCTTCGGTAAACAGCTTGTACACGACGGACGAACTGGACTGCCATATGACGCTCCAGTAACCGTAGGAAACGTATACATGTTGAAGCTCATTCACCTTGTGGAGGACAAGATCCACGCAAGGTCGACTGGACCTTACTCGCTAATCACCCAGCAGCCGCTCGGTGGTAAAGCACAGTTCGGTGGACAGCGATTCGGTGAAATGGAAGTGTGGGCGCTTGAAGCTTACTCAGCGGCTTACACCCTCCAGGAAATGCTGACCATCAAATCTGACGACGTTGTAGGTCGAGTGAAGACGTACGAAGCGATCGTCAAGGGTGAGGAAGTTATCCAGCCTGGTGTACCTGAGTCCTTCCACGTACTGCTTAAGGAATTGCAGGGACTTGGACTCTCAGTTGAACTGCTCAACGAGGATATTGAGCGATTCACTCCGGAGCAGGAAGTCGAGCAGTCGAACGAACTCGCAGCTTCGCTTGGCGCATCACTCGACTGGAGCGATCTCAGCGATGAGCCGCTTGAAGTGCTCGACGTAGAAGAGCTGTCACTCGATGACGGATCTCCTGCCGACGCCGCCGATGAAGACGACGAAGACGAAGACGGCGACTCTGACGACGATTCTGGCGATGGAGAGCCTTCAGAGGATTCGCTCCAGGCACTGGCTTCTGAAGAATCGGACTCTGGCGAAGACGGAATCGTTGGCGTCGAAGACGAAGAAAACTAAGTAAAAATCACCCCGGGTGAGATCCACCCGGGGCATCTGGCATCCACTATGGGCTAGCCGCCCACAGGGGTTTTACCCCGAAAGGCGAAGGAAACGGCTACGAATGACACAGTCTGGCGCCGATTTCAACGCAATAAGAATCTCCCTGGCTTCGCCGGAGCAGATTCGCGCATGGTCGTACGGTGAGGTCACCAAACCGGAGACGATCAACTACAGGACTCTCCGCCCTGAGAAGGACGGGTTGTTCTGCGAGCGAATCTTTGGTCCGACGAAGGACTGGGAGTGCTACTGCGGTAAGTACAAGAAAATTCGCTACAAAGGCGTGATTTGTGACCGTTGCGGTGTTGAAGTCGCACGATCCAAGGTTCGCCGCGAGCGAATGGGTCACGTGAAACTTGCGGCACCAGTCGCGCACATTTGGTTCTCGAAGGGGACACCTTCGAGGCTCGGATTGCTTCTCGACCTTTCGCCTCGAAACCTTGAGCGAGTTCTTTACTTCGCTCAGTACGTCGTGACTTCGGTTGACGAAGATGCTCGCCAGAACGCGATTGAGCAGTTGGAAGCGTACCGAGACGCCGAATTGAACCGACTCGACGAAGATCTAAAAGAGAATCTCGCTGGTTCAAACGTCGAAACAGCGCTCGAGGCAACCATGCGGGCAATGTTCGACGCACAGCGAGAAGCTGAAGAGCGCGAGCGTGAGTTGGCAGAGCTCGACAAGCCAAAGAAGAAGCCGACTAAGGCGCAACTTGCTAAGGCTGAGAAAGAAGCTGCTGAGCGAGCAGAAGTAGAAGCTCAGGAAATCTCTTCTTTCAAGGGCGAGGCTGCACCTGGCAAACTCACCGAACTGGTTGAAGAGCAGAAGGCTTCTGTTGAAGCAGATGTTCAAGAGAAGATTGACGACCTAGAAGCAATTCGAGTTATGGATCTCTTGACTGAAGCTCGATACCGAGAGCTCCGCGACCGATTCGGCCAGGTGTTCAAGGCTTCCATGGGGGCCGAGTCTGTTCTCGAAATTCTCCAGAACACTGACCTCGATGCTATTCGTGCAGACCTGCAAGACCAGGTTCGAAGCACTTCAGGTCAGCGACGTAAGAAGGCAATCAAGCGACTCCGAGTGATCGAAGCGTTCAGGAAGTCTGGTAACAAGCCAGAGTGGATGGTCCTGACGATGCTGCCGGTTCTCCCGCCAGAACTGCACCCAATGGTTCAGCTCGATGGTGGTCGATTCGCAACGAGTGACCTTAACGATCTCTACCGTCGTGTAATCAACCGGAACAATCGTCTGAAGCACCTGATCGATCTCCAGGCCCCAGACATCATCATTCGAAACGAGAAGCGAATGCTTCAGGAAGCCGTAGACGCGCTGATCGACAACGGTCGACGCGGTCGAGCTATCCAGGGTTCGCACAACCACAAGCTCAAGTCACTTACTGACCTGCTCCGTGGTAAGCAGGGTCGATTCCGCCAGAACCTTCTTGGTAAGCGTGTCGACTACAGTGGACGTTCAGTGATCATTTCGGGTCCACAGCTCAAGATGTACGAGTGTGGACTGCCGAAGAAGATGGCGCTTGAGCTGTTCAAGCCGTTCGTGATGAACGCACTTGTTGTGAAGGGCTACGCCCACAACATCAAGAGCGCAAAGCGAATGACCGAGCGAGCACGCCCGGAAATTTGGGACCTTCTCGAAGAAGTTATCCAGAACCACCCGGTAATGCTCAACCGTGCACCAACGTTGCACAGACTCGGTATCCAGGCGTTCCAGCCAGTACTGGTTGAAGGATCTGCAATTCAGATCCACCCTCTCGTATGTACAGCGTTCAACGCTGACTTCGACGGTGACCAGATGGCTGTACACGTTCCTCTTTCACGAGAGGCCGTTATGGAAGCACAGCGACTAATGCTGTCGACCAACAACATGTTGGCACCAAGCTCAGGCTTCCCAATCGTTTCGCCTACCCTGGACATGGTTCTTGGCATGTACTACCTCACCGGTGTAGATGGTGAGGGACTGACTCCGGTTGAGAAGGACGAAGACGGCAACGCCAAGTACAAGACTTTCGCCAACTTTGAAGACGCTCGATTCGCATTTGAAATCGAGCGTGTGAAGCTGCGTGAAATGATCAAGGTCCGAGATGAAGCTGGTGAGTGGATTGAGACGACTATTGGTCGAATCATTTTCAACCGCGCAATGCCGGAACAAATGGGCTTCCGAAACCACCAGTTCAAGCGTGGTGACATTGAAGACCTTGTTTCCGAGGCAGTAAACAACTACGGAAACGACGTTACCTCCGAGATGCTTGACCAGCTCAAAAACCTCGGATTCAAGTACGCGACTCAGTCGGGTACGACGATCGCCATGAAGGACATTCTGACTCCGCCTCAGAAGCAGTCTCTGCTTTCTGCTGCTGATCAGAAGATTTCACGACTCGACGAGCAGTACATGGAAGGTCTCATTACTGAGCCTGAACGTTACAAGGCTGCCGTTGAAATCTGGACTGATGTCTCAGACAAAATGACCAAGGCTGTTGAAGACACCCTCCCGAACTACGGAGGAATCTTCACGATGGCGAACTCGGGTGCGAAAGGTAACATCGCGCAGATCAAGCAGATGGCTGGAATGCGTGGTTTGATGTCAGACCCGAAGGGTCGCATTATCGAAATGCCTATTCGATCCAGCTTCGCTGAAGGTCTTTCGGTTCTTGAGTACTTCATTTCTACTCACGGAGCTCGAAAGGGTCTTGCTGACACCGCTCTGCGAACGGCTGACTCCGGTTACCTGACCAGGCGACTGGCTGACGTTGCTCAGGACGTGATCATCACTACTGAAGACGACCCAGGAGCACAGGGCATCCTGATTCGCGATGGCGAAGCAGATGGTATGCAAGCTCCGCTCGCCGAGCGAATCGTTACTCGTTACCTCGCTGAGCCGGTGGTACACCCTGAGACGGGTGAAATCATTGCCGACCGTGAACAGCTTGTAACCCGGACCATAGCTGATGAAATTTCCGAGGCTGGTGTTCAGGAAGCATGGGTTTACTCACCGCTTTCCAGCACAACCCAGCGTGGAATTTCGCAGAAGTGCTACGGCGCGTCGCTTGCGACTGGTCAACCTGCCCTTATGGGAGAGGCAGTAGGAATCATTGCTGCCCAGTCGATTGGTGAACCTGGTACACAGCTGACGATGAGAACGTTCCACACTGGTGGTATCGCTGGTAAGGACATCACGTCTGGTCTACCACGTGTTGTTGAACTCTTCGAAGCCCGACAGCCAAAAGGTATGTCGGTTCTTTCCGAAATCGGCGGAAAAGTCGAAATCGCACAGCTCCCCGAAGGGCGAGTTGTACGAGTGATCTCAACTGAGGAATTCTCAGAGGAACTCGATATTCCGGAGACTCACCGACAGACCATTAAGACTGGTGACTGGGTTGACGCAGGTGAGGCTGTACTGTCGGTCAAGAAGACGGCAATGGCCGCTGCAGTCAAAGCAGGTACCGAATCAGAAATTGAAGAAGAGATCTTCGCACCAGTTGCTGGAACCGTTCAGGTGACCAAGGAAATGGTCAGCATCTCTTGGACAGAAACGGATGAACGTGAGTACGTCATCCCGGCTGCATCAGAGATTCTTGTCGCAGATGGCGAGATGATTGAACCGGGTGCTGCTCTTACTGACGGACCTAAGAACCCACAGGACATTCTCCGAATCGAAGGCCAACACGCAGTCCAGCGATACCTCGTTGACGAAGTGCAGGCTGTTTACCGTTCACAAGGTGTGACCTTGCACGACAAGCACATCGAAGTGATCGTTCGACAGATGATGCGCAAAGTACGCGTTGATAACCCTGGCGACAGTGATCTGCTTCCAGGCGAGTTGGTCGACAGGCACGACTACGAGAACGCCAACAACCGAATTCTTGCTGAGGGTGGTGAACCTGCCACGGCAAGCCCGGTACTGCTTGGTGTGACCCGTGCATCGTTGAACACTCAGAGCTTCCTGGCGGCAGCTTCATTCCAGGAAACTGCAAGAGTGCTAACTGAGGCCGCTGTAAACGGTTCGGTTGACCGGCTCAACGGTTTGAAAGAAAACGTCATCATCGGACGACTCATCCCGGCTCGACTTGACCAGACCGATGAAGGTCGAGAGCGACTCGGTATTGAGGAAGGTGCTAACGAGCTTGGTGGTCTTACCGGGTTCACTCAGGCACCTGCTACGTTCGAGGAAGCACTCGCTGCTATTGGCGGTGGAGAGCTTGTTGGCGTCGGTGCCGAGAACGGTTCCGATCCTGGTGCCGATGCAGCAGCAGCTGCTGCCGCTGCCGCAACATCAGACCGAACCAGCGATGATGGTGGCTTGCTTGCTGCTGTGACCGCTCTGGCTGATGCTGCAACAGGCGAGGGTGACTCGAGCGCCGATTCGGACGATGACGCAGCTCGTGCAGCTGAAGCTCTCAGAGCTTCAACGTCAACGGCTGAAGAAAGCCCAGAGCCTGCACCGCAGTTCGTTGATGAAGCAGAAGAAGGCGAATCCCAGGAATAAAAGCCTGAGGTTTTCCGAAAAGAATTCTTTCTTGCCCCCGGTCGAATATGCCGGGGGCAAGTTGTTTAGCACGACTGGATGATTCGAATGATCTGAACGACATTTCATTGCGTGATCATTCATAAATGAAGAAATGGAGGTTTTTCGCTATAGGGCTAACTAACATCCGTCGTATAAAATCAAGTTTCCGTCTCGGGCGGTTAGCTCAGCTGGCTAGAGCGCGTCGTTGACATCGACGAGGTCACAGGTTCAAGTCCTGTACCGCCCACCAATTTAGACGAGTCGGTAAATATGCCATCAAAGTCGCACATACTTATGCTCCCAACCCTCGAATTGGTTGAGCGCGACATTACGGAGTGCAGCCCGTCTGACGGGCGCGACACGTTGACTACGTAGGCACGCTGCCTGTTTCCTGGCGGTGTGCCGAATCACTAGCGACAAAGACGCCCTATCAGCGCGTCTCGACCTTTTGATATCGACCAGACGTGTCGAACCGACGGAGCCAGTTCAAATGGCAAAATTCAAAGATCTATCCCCTGCTGAACAAAGCCAGTACCGCAACAACATGCGTCATTCAGCAGCGCACGTGCTCGCAGAAGCGGTGCTAACGCTATTTCCAGATGCACAACTGACGATCGGTCCCCCGATTGAAGACGGTTTTTACTACGACTTCGCGGTCGAAAACCCGTTCACTCCCGATGATCTCAAGAAGATCGAGAAGGAAATGCAACGGTCGATCAAGTCGAATACTGACTTCGTTGAACGTGAAGTGACGCGCGATGAAGCGCTTGAGCTTGTCAAAGACAATCAGTACAAAGTTGAGATTCTCCAGGGAATTCCAGCAGACGAAAAAGTAACGTTCTGTAGCCACTCAGACGGAGAGTTCGAAGACCTCTGTCGTGGTGGTCACATGGAACGCACGGGCGACATTCGCGCGTTCAAGCTCCTCTCCACTGCCGGTGCCTACTGGCGCGGGGATGAGAACAATCCCATGCTCCAGAGAATTTATGGCACGGCATGGGAGTCACGAGATGCTCAGAAGGACTACCTGAGACGTCGGGAAGAAGCCGAAAAGCGCGACCACCGTAAGCTGGGTCGCCAACTCGGACTGTTCTTCTTCGATCCAATTGCCCCTGCCAGCCCGTTCTTTCTTCCGAAGGGCGCGGTTGTGATGAACAGCCTGATCGACTACGTGAAAGAGCTGTACGGCAAGTATGGATACGACGAAGTGATGACTCCTCAAATCTTCAACACAGATTTGTGGAGGAAGTCTGGTCACCTTGAAGCGTATTCAGAAAACATGTATTTCGTGGACGTCGACGAGCGCGAGTTCGGTGTAAAACCAATGAACTGCCCTGCGGCGGCAATGCTCTACCAGGCTGACTCACACAGTTACCGCGATCTTCCAATGCGAATGGCAGACTTTGGAAGACTGCACCGTAATGAACGTTCCGGGGTAACGCACGGTCTGACGCGGGTTCGTTCATTCGTTCAGGACGACGCTCATATCTTCTGTACGGTCGACCAAATAGGGCAAGAGATCAACTCGTTCCTCGCCATGTTGCAAGAGGCGTACAACACACTCGGATTCGATAACTACCGCTTTGAGCTGTCGCTCCGACCAGAAAAACGCGTCGGCTCTGAAGAAATGTGGGACAAGGCGGAAGCAGTCCTCACCGAACTGTTGGACGCATCAGGTCACGAATACACGGCTGAATCAGGCGAAGGCGCGTTCTACGGACCAAAGATCGACATCTTTATTCCCGATGCCATTGGACGTGACTGGCAGCTGGGCACGGTTCAGCTCGACTTCTCGCTGCCAGAGCGATTTGATCTGGAATACGCGGCTGAAGACGGTACTCGACAACGACCTGTCGTTGTCCATCGCGCCATGTACGGTTCACTCGAACGATTCCTCGGAGTTCTTATTGAGCATCATGCCGGCGCATTACCGCTATGGATGTCGCCGGTTCAAGCAGTTCTGGTTCCGATTGCAGACCGCCATATCGACTTCTGTTATGAAGTTCTCACTGAACTAAAGAACGTCGGCATTAGAGCTCGCGTTGACGATTCCAATGACCGGATGAACGCCAAGATCCGACAAGCTCAACTTCAGAAAGTGCCTTACATGCTGGTCGCTGGTGATCGAGAAATCGAAGGCGGAGCTGTGGCTGTTCGAACACGTACAGGTGATGACCTTGGTGCAATTGTGGTTGCCGACGTTGTTGAAAAACTTCGCACAGAAATCGCAGAACGAGCATAGAACGCTCAGTAACTCATTTCTGAGCATCCGGCGCAGTAGGCATTTCTATTTGACGGTCTAATGCGCCGGGCGTAGCCTTGATTAGTTAGAAACAACTCAAAAACTACCTATAGAGCCTTCAATACGCGCCGAAGTTCGCGATACTCGTATCAACGGAGATTCACACTTCGTGCCATCTGCACGAACGAACGAACGGACCAGTAACCCCAAATGACGAATGAAGAAATAACGCTACATCGCGGCCTTCAAGGCGTTTACTTCGACCGTAGCGCAACGACCTACATCGACGGTAAGCAGGGAATCCTCGAATACCGGGGTTACAACATCAACGATCTCGCCGAGCACTCAACGTTCGAAGAGACCGCATATCTTCTTATTCATGGCAAACTGCCTAACCAGTCCGAGCTTGACGCATTCGACGCTGAGCTAAAGGCTGCTCGTGAACTGCCTGAGCAGGTATTTGATGTAATCGACATCGTCAAGGACTCGCACCCGATGGATGCGCTGCGAACCGCAGTATCTGCGCTCGCTTCGTTCGACGAAGATCGAGAAGACAATTCTGCCGAGGCGACTATCCGCAAGGGCGTTCGTCTCACGTCACAGGTTCCTTCGATCGTCATGGCGCATCACAACATCCGCCAGGGCAAGGACCCAATCAAGCCAAGCAGCACGCTCAACCATGCAGGTAACTTCCTGTACATGTTGAACGGTGACGAGCCGAGCCAAGAGGCGATGGAGTTGATGGACAAGGACTTTGTCCTTCACGCTGATCACGGTTCCAACGCTTCTGCATTTACGGCGCGGGTTGTTGCAGGAACAAGCGCAGATCTTCACGGTGCAGTAACGGCTGGTATTGCTGCTCTTTCTGGGCCTTCACACGGTGGAGCTGCCGAGAACGTCATGCAAATGGCGCGAGAAATCGGTAAGCCAGAAAACGCTGCCGACTACGTTCAGAACCTCCTATCGAACCGACAGCGAGTAATGGGCTTTGGTCACCGGGTATACAAGGCGGAAGACCCACGAGCTGGTCACCTCCGAGAAGGTGTAAAGCGACTCAGCGAGGAGATGGGACAGCCAGAGTGGTACCAGATCCTTGAAGCAGTTGTGGACGCAATGAAGCCGTACGCGCGACGAGGAATTCACGTCAACGTCGACTTTTTCGCTGGTGTTATCTACTACCTCAACGGTGTTCCACAGGACCTGTTCGTACCGATCTTTGCGGTTGGGCGAATTCCTGGCTGGACCATCCAGGTCGTCGAGCAGTTCGAGCACAACATCCTGATTCGACCGCTTCTCCAATACACAGGCGATCACGCGGTCGAGTACGTTCCGATCGCAGAGCGAGAGTAATAACTCGACTCAAGAGATCGATAATTGGGTGCCTTTCGGCACCCTTTTTGATTAATGCACAATGTGTTGCGTATGAACGGTAACTCCACACATTCTCCGCTCGAGCAGAAGCTGATCGACCACATTTCGCAGTTTGGTCCGATCACGTTTGACTCGTTCATGGAGACGGCTCTATATGATCCCGATTCCGGTTACTACCCGACCCGCCGTAGAGCACCTGGAGCAACGCCTGTAGGAGTCGTTGGAGATTACTTCACGAGTCCAGTCACCCATCCGGCTTTCGGAGCTTTGATTGCCCTACAGCTGGAAGAGATGTGGAGAAAGCTGGAAAGTCCAGACGAATTCACAGTTCTGGAAATGGGAGCAGGTGACGGAACACTCGCTGCCGATGTAATCGAGTACACCAAAAAAGAACTTCCAGAGTTCGCGGAAGCAATGAATTACATTGCTTCCGATCTAGCACCAGAAGAAAACTCAGCGATTGTTCACCACAGCTCCGAGTTGCCGAGAGGAATCACTGGCTGCGTTCTAAGTAATGAGTTGATCGACGCCTTCCCTGTCAGCCGATTTCAGATCGTTCGCGGCCAGGTGCTGGAAATATATGTCGACTGGGACGGATCAAAATTCATTGAAGTTCTACGTGATCCATCTGACCCAGAGTTAGAAGCGAGGGTGGCTGCCTTTGCTCACAAACTTGCAGATGGGTACCGAGGGGAAGTTAACCTCCGCATCGGTTACTGGGCGGACGTTGTTTCTGATGTTCTCGACAATGGATTTGTACTGACGATCGACTACGGATTTGATCGTCAGGAGTTGTATAAGCCAGAGCGAGTCGAAGGATCGCTACGGTGCTACTACCAGCATACTCTCAGCCAGAATCCACTCGGACGGGTTGGAAAACAAGATATTACGTCGCACGTTGATTTCACAGCGGTCGATCACGCTTTGCTTGTTGACGGTTTATCTAAAGTCGGCCGGGTGTCGCAATCAGAGTTCCTTGAAAATATCGGGATTAACAAGTTCTTCGATGATCCAGGTCTGCTGGTACAACGAAAATCTGAACTCGAGGAGGAATTCGCTGGCTTAGGTTCCCTCGTCTCACCCGAAGGCTTTGGTGGATTCCAGGTAGTAGTTCACTCCACGACGGATCAGATCGAACTGACTGGAGTAAACGGTGGAGAGGCTCTTTCCGAAGGGCATAAGGCACCGCTACTAAACAGCTCTTCAGTACCGCACTCCAGGCTTCTCAGGGCAAGCGGACCATTCAGTGGGCAGCAGGTTCAGCAAATGCCAACCTGGGAGCAGCTGTTTAGTGACGAGCCTTAACCGCTCTTGCCTCGATTTCGACTACGACTTCTGGCCGACCCAATACGGGAACTCCGATAGCCGAACAGGCGACCGATTCGGTGTCGAGCACTTCTTCGAGAGACTCGATAGCCTCTGCTAGCTTTTCCAGTCCGCCAACCACGTACGTGCGGGTGTGCACCAAGTCATCCCATTTGAGTCCGAGCTTTTCAATCGCCCATCGAACAATTTCTAACGTGTCGGCAACCTGAGGTCCGACCTCGTACGGGTGCTGGACAGTTTCACCCGGAATGATCGAAGTGGTACCGGCAACGTAGACGACTTCACCTTCGTCGACGCGCACAGCGCGGCAGTAGTTGTGCTCCACCTCGAACGTTCTTCCAGTCCGTAGGTTGGTTCTGTTACCACCGGCGTTTTTTACCGCCTCAAGCTCAAAAACGAAGTGATGATCAGGGTCACCTGCGCCGTTAACGGCAATTCCGGCTGAGGTTGGTATTGAGTCTTTCTTGAAATCGAGCCATTCTGGCGGATCTGCTTCGAACTGAGTGTCGTGACGCATGAAATGACGGGTCGACACTATGTCACCGGCACCCATTCCGACCTCTCTGAGCATCGCAGAAGCCTGCTCAACAGCTTGAACTACTTGAGAGTCACGGGAACCTACTGGATCACCTCGCTGACCAGCGAGCCAAAGTTCTTCGTCAACCAAAACAGCAGCGGAACTGGAAGATTCGATATCTGCACCGAACCTTGTCGAGGAAGCGCCGCTTCCGACCATCACCTCGAGTTCTACTGAGACAGCGGCATCGCCCGGTAAGCAGTCGATCTGGATGATGCTGAGCGTGGGACCTGGATGCGGAAATACAACGCCGTGAACTGATTTCAAAAGCGTTTCTGCGTCATTCCCGTCAGGTGATGTATGCCAGATTCGTGTTCGGACAACATCGCTCAGTGAGAATCCGTTGGCGTGAGCCATTTCAGCGATCAGTTGAAATACACGATGAGATTCGGATTCGATGCCACCGGTTCGATCAGAAACGATTCCAGAAGTAAAAATGCGATCTCCAACTCTCGTCGCTGCAGGAGCACCTGCTGGTAGTGGGGTTGTCGATCTGAGTGTGAATTTGCCTTTGTCAGACATAAAAAACCGCCAGGAAACCGGTACATTTGGACTAGCTGACCAAATCCTATCCGACATGCTCACGGGGAACGTGAAACCGGGGTGAGAATTGAGCGACTCCAACGACAACCTGAAACGAACATCGTTACACCAGATCCACGTCGATTCAGGTGCTCGAATGGTCCCCTTCGGCGGTTGGGACATGCCGGTTCAATATTCAGATGGAATCATCGCCGAGGTGAAGTCCGTACGGAATTCAGCCGGAATGTTCGATGTATCTCATATGGGGCGCCTGTACTTCGAAGGTCCAGAGTCAGCATATTTCCTGGGGACCATTCTTTCCACCAACATTCCCGCGCTAAAAATCGGACGAGGTAAGTACCACTTCATTTGTAACACCGCAGGTGGTGTCATCGACGACGCAATGGTGTACCGGGTAGCTGAAGAAAAATATCTGCTAGTCGTGAACGCCGGTAACTACGACGTCGATCTCGAATGGATCACCCCGAGGCTTGAATCCGCTTCCGATGTGACCATGACCGATGTCACAAGCGACACTGCAATGGTTGCGGTTCAAGGACCAAGAGCAGTCGAGACGCTCGACAATCTGACCGGTGGCGAAGCTTCAGGCATTCGTAGATTCAGGGTTGGACAAGCTGAACTACTTGGTGAAAGTGCAACGTTATGTCGAACTGGATATACAGGCGAAGATGGACTCGAAGTAATCGTGCCCGCGGGCAAAGCGGAAGAACTCTGGACATCCCTGAAATCCGCAGGAGTGGATGAATGCGGATTAGGTTCGAGAGATGTTTTACGTCTTGAAGCTGGATTGCCACTGCACGGCAACGATCTATCCATTGAAACAAATCCGTTTGAGGCTGGATTTGGACGCTTCGCTTATTTTGAAGGCGAAAACTATGTTGCGGCTCCCGCCCTAAAAGGGTTCTCGGAATCAGAACCAACGCGTCGATTAGTCGGCCTCAAAATGGTCGGACGTGGTATCCCAAGAACAGGCCTAAGCATCCTCTCAGCCACCGATCCAGAGAAGAAGATTGGAGAGGTGACTTCAGGTACTCACTCACCTACTGTTGACGCTGCAATTGGCTTGGGCTACGTTGATCAAAACTCAACTGAAGTAGGCACTCGGATCTTGATCGACGTTCGTGGGCGGCAGGTTGAAGCCGAAGTAGTTGAACTACCGTTCTATCGACGCCAGTAATCGATCGAGTAATAAACAAGGATCGCCACAAATATGTACCCGGATGACCTCAAGTATTCGAAAGAACATGAATGGGTTCGCGTCGATGGCAATATCGCGGAAGTGGGAATTACCGTTTTCGCACAGGAATCGCTTGGTGATGTCGTGTTCGTCGAGCTCCCTACAGCTGGTAGTGAAGTAAACCAGTTTGAGAAGTTCGGTGAGATCGAGTCGGTGAAGGCGGTTAGCGATCTGTTCTCACCGGTGGGCGGAAAGATCGTCGAAGTAAACGAAGCTACGACAGATTCTCCTGAAGTTGTGAACGAAGAACCATACGGATCAGGCTGGTTGATCAAGGTCGAGTTATCCGACATGGGTCAACTCGACGAGTTGATGGACTCGGAAACGTACCAGTCCACACTCGACTAATTTCAAGAAACTTGGAGACCAGATAAACACCTGATGGCAAGTACGGTCGAAACTCAAGCAAACCACCCCTACATACCCGCAACAGAATCTGAACGAGCCGAAATGCTGGCAGCCATCGGCGTCGATTCTCTGGATGACCTCATTGGTGACATCCCGGTCGAACACCGTCATCCAAGTCTGAATCTGGAACGCGGTCTTTCTGAACAAGAACTGACCGAGGTATTCAGTCGGATTGCTTCGGAAAACGCATCCTCAAGTAACGGTTACATTTCGTTCCTTGGAGCGGGGGCGTACGACCACTACATTCCATCCACGGTCAAATCGATACTCCAACGCGGCGAGTTTGTGACTGCCTACACTCCTTACCAGCCAGAGGCAGCGCAAGGCACCCTGCAGGTCGGGTTTGAGTTTCAGACCGCTATTTGCCAGCTAACTGGAATGGAAGTTGCCAACGCTGGTATGTACGACGGTCCAACAGCGTTTGCTGAAGCATGCCTTATGGCAGCTCGGATCACTCGCCGCACAAAAGTCGGTGTGCTGAACACGACCGATTCGCGACTACCGGATACTCTCGCCGCCTATTCCCGTTACCAGGGCATTGAGATTGTTGAGATTGAATCGGGTGCTACGTCTATTCCAGACGATCTGGCATGTGTAGGAATTCAGAGCCCCAACTTCTTTGGAGTGATCGAAGATGTTGAGCGTTTGACGAACCTTGCTCACGATTCTGGAGCACTCTCAGTCGTGCACGTGAACCCAACTGCGCTTGGCATGTTCAGGGCACCTGGCGAGTTCGGTGTCGACATTGTGACTGCGGAAGGTCAACCCCTCGGAGTACCAATGGCATTCGGTGGTCCGTACGTCGGATTATTTGCTTGCAAGAAGTCCCACATCCGACAAATGCCGGGTCGAATCATTGGTCGAACTACCGATACTGAAGGTCGAGTTGGCTATGCACTCACGCTGCAAACGAGAGAGCAGCACATTCGGCGAGAGCGAGCCACTTCAAACATATGTACGAGTACACAGTTGATCGGACTCATGGTCACGGCTTATGTCGCAACTCTCGGCAAACAGGGCATCAAGGACACAGCGAATCTCTGTTACCAGAAGGCTCACTACGCAGCCTCTGAGATCAACAAGCTAGATGGCTTTTCTGTGTCGAGTGAAGGTACGTTCTTCCACGAATTTGTTGTCACGTGCCCCAAGAATCCGACCGCGATTAACGCCGAACTTCTCAAGCAGAAGATCATCGGTGGACTGGACGTAACTGATCGCTCCGAAAACGGAATGTTGATCTGTGTTACGGAGACTAGCTCAAAGGATGACATCGATCAATTGGTGTCTGCGCTGAGTGCGATTGGAGGTGCGGCATGACCGTGCAGGAAATCCAATCCAACCAAATGGATCGCCGAATGTTAATGGACCGGTCGGTTCCGGGACGCAAAGCTTTTACAGTTCCAGGTTCTGACGTTCCAGCACAGGAACTCCCCGACAACTCCCTGCTGCGAGATGATGTTGATCTTCCAGAAGTTTCGCAACTTGAGGTAATTCGATATTTCTCGAATTTGAGCCAGCTGAACTTCTCGATCGACACGAATTTCTACCCTCTGGGTTCGTGCACGATGAAGTACAACCCGAAAATCAACGACGAGCTTGCAAACCTGCCGGGTCTGGCGAATATCCACCCGTTGCAACCGGACGAAACCGCTCAAGGTGCCATCCGGATGCTCAAGTCGCTTCAGGATGAACTCGGAGAGATAACAGGACTGCCAGGTGTCTCGCTGGCGCCGCTCGCCGGCGCACAAGGTGAATACGCTGGATTGCTGGTTGCCAGGGCATATCACGAACTAAACAACGACAGCGAGCGCACAGTCGCGATCATTCCTGACTCAGCACACGGCACGAACCCAGCGTCTGCTGCAATGGCCGGATTAGAGGTCGTTACCGTTAGATCTGATGCGCATGGCAACGTTGATGTAGACAACCTTCGCGAGCTCGCGGACGAGCGAACATCTGTATTTATGCTGACAATTCCGAGCACATTGGGATTGTTTGAGCCGAACATTCTTGAGATCACAAAGATCATCCATGATGCTGGTGGTCTTGTATATGCGGACGGTGCCAACTTGAACGCATTGCTTGGTTTGGTGAAACTGGGCGATTTGGGTGTCGATATCTGTCATTCGAACCTGCACAAGACTTTCTCGACACCACATGGTGGTGGCGGTCCGGGGTCTGGTCCTGTGATGGTTTCAGCCGAGCTCGCAAAATTCCTTCCAAAGCCAGTCGCTATTGAGACGGACAATGGATTTGAGCTTTCGACACCTGAGAACTCGATTGGAGTTATCAACGGATTCCACGGCTCGTTCTCGATTGCCGCTCGCGCTTACGCATACATTCGGGCACTCGGACTAGAAGGTCTGAAGTCAGTCTCAGAGAACGCAATTATTGGAGCCAACTACATCCAGGCGAAGCTGCGAGACAAGTACGACCTCGCTGCCGACAGATACTGCATGCACGAGACGGTCCTTTCGGCGACAAGACAGAAGAAGCGCGGTGTTTCGGGTCTGGACATTGCGAAGCGTTTGCTCGACTTCGGAATTCACGCACCAACGATGTACTTCCCGCTGATCATTGAAGAAGCGCTGATGGTTGAACCAACGGAGTCTGAATCGAAGGAAACTCTCGATCACTTCATTGCGGTCATGCGACAGATCGATGAAGAAATCGATGCTTCACCTGAACAGGTACTGGAAGCGCCACACCACTTGCCGGTGACTCGACTCGATGAAGCAACCGCGGCTCGCAAGCCGGTGCTCAACTGGGCCGACGCTCAATAATCAGGGTTCCCTTTCCGGATTGGAAAGGGATAGGAGACTGCGACTTGGGACCCAAGGACGAAGGTACTAACGGTCGTACCCGGTGCTCACGCCCGCTCTTGACAGCGTCGGGCATAATGCTGCCATGTCAAAGCATGCACTTAAACAAATCATCATCGCCGCAGTTGTAGTTGTACTTTCCATCGGGGCAACGACCTCAGCGTTTGCTGCCACGGAAGAAAACGTACACGCGTACACGACCACCGGGTCATGGGTGAAGCAATGGTTTGGGCTGGCCCTACTCATACTCGGTGCCGCTGGCATGGCTACGTTCTTCACACGATTGATGTGGGACCGACAACCCAAGAAATAAGTCGGACTCCTCGACACGTCGTTTTGGTTCCGTTCTCTATTGAGAACAGTGAGTGTGCGCGTGCCGATTCTCGACAATTCTGAATCTCAGTTTTGAATCACTTTCGTTCGTGTTCGCTTTATCACGCGTCCCGACCGGAGCGGAGGGACCTCTAAACAATTGATCGTAGATACACACGTACACATTTGGGAGATGCCACCGATTGCTCCTATCGGTCCGTCAGCGCCTAATTTCACTTCAAAACCATCAGCACATGGCAACGCTGAACTCCTTCTGAAAGACATGGACGCGAACGGAGTCGACAAGACCGTCCTGGTTCAAACATCTTTCAGCACATGGGACAACGAGTACGTCGCCGCATCGGCATTGAAATACCCGGACCGATTCGTATCGATGGGTTTGGTTGACCCCATGGACGACAACAACGCAGAAATTGCTGTGCGATGGATGGATGAGCGAGGAATGCAAGGCTTCAGGTTTCATCCTCAGTACTACAGCGAAGTGGACATTCTTTTGAGGCCTGAAAACCAAAAGATGTTTCAGGAAATCGAAAAACGATCTGGAATCGTCCAGATTCACAACCGACCCGAACATGCCCACCAATTCGACTACGTAGCCGGTAAATACGCGGGGATCACATGGTTGATCGATCACATGATGTACCCGGAGCCATCAATGGGTCCTAGCTACGAGGAATACCAATCGGTTCTTGAACTCGCTAAGCACCCGAACGCGATGATGAAAATCTCAGACATTCATAATCGATCGGTCAAAGAATTCCCGTTCAACGACATGCATGATGTGATCAAGCGTGCCATCGACGCATTTGAGATCGACAGGTGTATGTGGGGCACCGGTTACCCCGGTTATCACCGTGTCGAACACGGTTGGTTGTCTCTCGAGGACGAGTTGCGACTCGTTCGAGAAGGATTCGATTGGTTAACACCTGAAGAACGCAATAAATATCTTGGTGAAAACGCGATGAAGGTTTGGAAATGGGGTTAGAATTTTCATAGTTCGTACATGGTTTTGAAAGGATTTGGCTTTGCTTGAAGCCGGAACAACCGCACCGGAATTTGTGCTCGACAGTCACATTGGTCGAGTAACTCTCTCAAAGCTGCGAGGAAAGAAAGTTGTAGTTGCTTTCCACCCTGCCAGCTTCACAGGCGGCTGACTGAACCAGGTGCGCGGGTTCCGCGCACACTACGATAAGTTCCAGGAACTCAACACCGAGATCGTGGAAATCAGCACCGACGCGCTCCCGGTTCAAAAGGCGTGGGTGGAGAGCATGGGCGAGCACGAAGGCATGATCGGCGTCCCGTTCCACGTTGCTGCCGACTTCTGGCCGCATGGTGAAGTGACGCAGGCTTTTGGTGTGTTCAATGAGGACACTGGCAAGGCAAAACGATCAGTCTTCATCATCGACGAGGAAGGCGTGATCCGCTGGTCAAAGCTGTTTACGGATTCAATCCCAGCGTCGGGCGAACTTCTCACTGAGATAGAAGTGCTTTAACGACGTTCGTTAAGCCGCGATCGTGACTTGACACTTCCACAGGCTCAGGATGAAGTCGTGGGTGACCCCACCAGACTCGGCCACCGAAGGTCCATTCAGCAAGATCAGGACATGTAGGAATTGTCACCACGATGAAAGACCAGTCCTGAGCCCAGTCGAATGGATCAGGGACGAACCAGATTTCTGAACGTCATCCTGAGCCTGTCGAAGGATCGTCAAATTAAAAAGCTCCGGTATCAACCGGAGCTTTTTAATTTGATCGTTGATTACGAGCCCTAGTAAAAAGTCCCCCCACCTTCGGTGCCATCCTCAACGGACTCACCCGCCAGCGTGGCATTCATTGCTGCAATCTGACCGTCAGTTCCAGTCTTCAACAATCGTGCATCTGATCCAATCGGGAACCACTGCATGCCCTGTTGGATACGCCGAGCAGCCTCTTCACCTGATCCGGTGTGAATACCTGTCGCGACGCCGTGTCGCTTGCCAGCGTCGACAACTTTTTGAACCTGCTCAATGTGAGCAGGGTGCTGGTTGTCCATTCCAGTCGGAATGTCGAGCATGTTCGCGAGATCGTTCGGTCCAATAAAGCAAACATCTACACCGTCGACCTGCATGATCTCGTCAATCTGGTCCACCGCCGCAGGATCCTCGATCATGATGATCACCATCGTGAGATCGTTCGCTTTGGCGTAGTAATCGGAACCGAATACCAACTGACCACGTGAAGAACCAATTCCGCGGAAGCCACGAGGTCGGTATTTGGCAGCCTGAACCGCGGCTTCGGCTTCTTCCGCGTTCTTCACGTCTGGAACAACGATTCCCATGAATCCAATGTCCAAGATGCGCTTGATCCACACTTTGTCGTTCCAAGGAATTCGAGCGAACAGAGGTTTGCCTGAGCCTTCAGCGGCACGCAGGCAGTTAATTGCTGTACTCACATCGATGGCGTTGTGTTCGAAGTCGATGTTTATCCAATCAAGTTCAGTTTGGCGTGCGAGTACCTCGACCACAGCTGGGTCACCGGTAGTCGACCACGTGCCAACTGATGCTTCCCCGCGTTTGAGTTTTTCTTTGACTGGATTGGTGTCCATATTGAGTCTCTTGTTCTAGTTGGAATCGGCTGCAAAGCCAGTGCTCGTTTGATCGTCGAGCCAAGAGATTACTACTTGAACTCGACTAATTCGAACCTCATTCGCACAGAACTCACGGATTTGACTCGGCGAACCGGGCGAACGTGGATAAACTATCTGGGTTATTTCAAAGAACTGCCGGTAAGGGAGAGTAAGAGTTGGCAAGACACACAAGGCTCCAGGCGCTTAACGCCGTTCACGAGATTGGTGTTGTACCCGTTTTCTACAACGGTGATGTCGAGAAGGCGAAGAACATCGCCAAGGCCTGCGTAAACGGTGGCATCAAGGTTCTCGAATTTACGAACCGGGGTGACCACGCTTGGGAAGTTTTCACCGCTCTAGACAAGTACTGTGCCGCAGAACTTCCTGATGCCATTCTCGGTGCGGGCTCAGTTCTCGATGCTGGCACAGCCTCTATGTACATCTCGTCGGGAGCCAGCTTTATCGTTGGTCCTGTAACCAACCCCGATGTCGCCAAAGTATGTAACCGGCGCAAGGTCGGGTACGTTCCTGGTTGCGGAACCGCATCCGAAATCAGCGCAGCAGAAGAGCTCGGAGTCGACATCGTCAAAGTATTCCCTGGCTCAGCAGTCGGCGGACCCGGCTTCGTAAAAGATGTTCTCGCCCCTATGCCATGGTCCTCGATCATGCCTACAGGTGGCGTGGACATTACCGAGGAGTCACTTCGACCGTGGTTCGACGCGGGTGTTGTTGCGGTTGGAATGGGCTCGAAGCTCGTTTCCAGCGATGTTGTTGCTAATGACGACTGGGACACCCTCGAACAGCGAAGCAAAGACACTGTTGCTCTGATCAAGTCGATCAGAGGTCGATAAGTATTTTCACTTTTCGCTTCCGTCCTTGGAGACGGGAGCTTCCTAATATTTGGAGACAGAAATGACCAAGGTAGTAACTTTCGGAGAGGTAATGCTTCGACTCGCAACCATGCGACGCGAGCGGTTCACCCAGGCTCGAGAATTTGAAGTCACCTATGGTGGTGGTGAATGTAACGTTGCCGTGTCGCTGGCGCAGTTTGGCATTGACGCAACTTTCGTTACCGCAATCCCTGACAACGACATTGGACAAGCCTGTATCAACTACATTCGCCAGTTCGGTGTCGACACTTCGGAGATCCTCCGACAGGGACAGCGACTCGGTACTTACTACCTCGAGTCTGGCGCAGCAATGCGAGCTTCGAAGGTTGTATACGACCGATCAGCTTCATCTATCGCTGAAATCAAGCCTGGCGAAGTTGATTGGGAGAAGGTGTTCCAGGGTAAGGACTGGTTCCACTTCACCGGAATCACTCCTGCAATTTCGAAGAGCGCAGCCGCCGCGTGTGAAGAAGCAGCGGCTGCAGCTAAGCAGATGGGTCTAACGGTT
>Ga0181579_10001128_pt1 | contig 22065 bp, 20 predicted proteins | sample 071ome_24_FD_132996 | JGI IMG/M metagenome (GOLD analysis project Ga0181579, IMG submission 132996) | Coastal salt marsh microbial communities from the Groves Creek Marsh, Skidaway Island, Georgia - 071402CT metaG (megahit assembly) | ecosystem: Environmental > Aquatic > Marine > Intertidal... | reverse complement strand
GGCGTCTCGCAGGTCGACTTCGACCACTTCCATCCCGAGCTTGTCGAGCTGTTCGGCCTGATAGACCTCGGACTTTTCGACACAGACGGTCTTGGGGTCCAGCACCAGCACGTTCATCGACAGCCAGACAGAGGAGTAACAGAGCGGCGGCGGCGCGTTATGCGCGGGTTGGGCCGCGTCGACAATCTCCCAGCCGTTACGCTCGAACATCGCGCGCTGGTCATCGGGAAGCCGGCGCACAGGGTTATTCATGATCAAGCCCGGGCGGATCGGCGTGAAGGTCGCGTCGATATGGATCGGATAGGGATCACCCGGAAAGTTCACCGCGTGTACCCGGTGGTCCGGAAAATGCCGGGCCAGCCAGTCGATGCCCTTCAGATTGGTGGTGAAGCCGTGCTGGACCACCAGGTCCTTGCCAAAGCGAAGCACGTCGGCGGCATCGAACAGGGGCTCTTCCTCGGTTGTCACGAAGAACTTGTCCGCCGTCCATTCCAGACGCTTTTCAACACCGATCTTCTCGGAGAGATAGTCCGGGCGGTAATCCGCGTCGGTCAGCCGTGGCTTCGGCGCCGCCTCGTGCCGCATCGCCGGGTCTTCGTCGTAATAGCGCTGCAGCAAGGGCCGATAGCAGAGATATTCGAACCAGCGACAGCGATAGGACATCGTCGCCTCGAGGATCTCCTTGCCGACGGTGAGCAGCACATCGCGCGGCGGCATGCAGCCGAACATGGTCTCGGTTTCCCAATCCGGTGTCGCCGAGGGCTGATTGAAATCGATCGGTGTCGGACGATCGACCCGAATACCGCGCGCCTCCAATTGCTTGGCGAAGGTATCGAGAAGCTCGTTGGCCCGGTCGACGGTGTCTTGCGGGCGCGGACCGAACTGGCCCCGCATGTCGCTATCCTCCGGCACCTTGGCGTCCAGCGCCGGCTCCGGCGGCGGAATGCAGCAGCCGTCGGCGCGTCCCACGATCACGTGCTTCAACGGGTCCCACTCATTCCAGCTGGAAACGACGGTTTTGGCATTCGCGGACATGGGGCCTCCATCCAACGCAAGAAATCCGGGACAACGCATCACGGTCGGGGGCGCCCGGCGGAAACTCAAGGGGGCTTAATACACATCCCCCGATCCGGCGTCTTCAATATCCAAAAGCGTCAGTGAAGAAAATATCGCGGCACGCTGGGAAACCAATGCACAAGCTGAAAAAAGACCCTTCGAGACGCACGCTTCGCGCGCTCCTCAGGGTGAGTCCAATCCCTAGTTTCAATACTTTACCCCAAGGTCACTCACCCTGAGGAGGCGCGAAGCGCCGTCTCGAAGGGTCTCGGATGCCTAGCAATCATTTTCAACCGCCTGCTAGGCGCGGTCCACTAACCCGCCTTGGTCCCGGTGATCCTCTTCAAGACTCCCGGCACGAAGTCGTTGACTTGGACGTCCTGGAAACCGGCGGTCTCGAAATAGCCGATGCACTCGCTAATCGAATGGGCAAGGCCGGTGCTGTTGTGCAGGGTCTGGGCAAGCCCCCAGATCGCCGGGTCCGACGGACCGCTCCGGTCCGGGTCCAGCGCCTCGCCGATCAGATGCATCTCACCGCCCGGCAGCAACGCGTCATGAGCCCGGGCGACCACCCCGGCGATCGCCTCACGGCCATATATCGGTAGGTTGCTGGCCATGATGATCACGTCGGCGTCGGTGGGAAACGGATCGGTGTTGAAGTCGGCGGCGAGCGCCTCGATGCGGTCGGACATGCCGTGTTCCGCGATGAACTCATTGGCAACGACCGCGACCGCCGGTAGGTCGAAGACCACGGCCGAGAGATGATCGTGAGCCTTGCATGCCTCGATGCAATAAGCCCCCGACCCGCCGCCGAGATCGAGGATCTTGGTGCGCTTGGCGAGATCGACCTGACGCAGGAACAGCCGTCCCGCCCCACGCCCGATACTGTAGGTCGCACGGTGGTAGCGGCGCGCCTCCTCCACCGTGATGCCCTTGACGGTATCATTGTCTAGCTTGGCCGGTTCCGGGTTGCGCAGCAGCTCGGCGAGCCGGCCCCATTTCTCCCAATCCGGATGCGTGAAGAACATCCAGGCGCCGGCATAGGTGTCCTTGCCATCCACCAGAAACCGATCCACGTCCGGCGCGTTACGCAGCCGTTCGCCGTCCCGCTCGATCAGATTGAGACCGAGACAGGCGATGATGATCCGCTCGGCGTTGAGGGCGGAGATCCCGAGCGCCTCGGTGAGGCTGGCCTCGGTATCGGCGCCCTCGGCGATCTTGGAGAAAACCCCCAACTCCACCGCCGCCAGCAGCGCGCCGGATTCCCGATAGGCGCGGGCGAGGCGCTGCAGACGGACGGTGGTGGGACGCGCCTTTTGATCGGCCACGTGTTTACCGGCCCTTCCAATTGGGCTTGCGCTTCTCGGCGAAGGCCAGCGGCCCCTCGATCATGTCCTCGCTGTCGCGCAAGGTCTTGACGCTGTCGTAATGCATCATCATGGCATCGCGGACATCGGCGTATTCCAGGCCCCGGCGCACCACGTCGAGGCTGGTGCGGATCGAGACCGGAGAGCATTCCTCGATCTGGGCCGCGAAGGCCTTGGCCGCGGAAAGCGCCTCGCCCTCGGGCACAAGCTGGGTCACGAAGCCAAGCTCGTAGCCTTCCGCCGCCGGGACGTGACGCGCCGTCAGGATCATGCCCATGGCGCGCTTGACCGGGATCGCGCGGGGCAGACGATGCAGCCCGCCGGCCAGCGCGGCCAGCCCGACCTTGGGTTCCGGCAGCGCGAAGCGGGCGTTCTCGGCGGCGATGATCACGTCGCAGGCCAGCGCCAGTTCGAAGCCGCCACCCATGGCGACGCCGTTGACCGCGGCGATCAGCGGCTTGGTCCGGTCGAACCGCTCGGTAATGCCGCCGAATCCGCTTTTGGGTTTCTCGCGGGTACCGCCCTCGGCCTGCCAGCGAAGATCGTTGCCGGCGCTGAACGCCCGGTCCCCCGCGCCCGTGAGAATACCGACCCATAGATCCGGATCACTCTCGAACTCGTTGAAAATCTCATCGAGCTCGAAATGCGCCGGCGAGTGCAGCGCGTTCATCCGTTCCGGACGATTAAGGGTGACGGTCAACACATGACCGTCGCGTTCGGCGGTGAAAAACTCGGGCATTGGCTTGTCCTTCTTCAATGTAAAGCGTTGCGTCAGGCGGCCTGGCTGACCTGCCGGGGGCGATAGATCGCCGTGTGATCGATATAGACGAGACCGACCCCGTCTTGCCTTGTGACCAGGACATCCACATCGACGAACAGATGTCCCTTGTGCTCGTAGTTCCGGGTCACCCGGGCCCGCGCCGCCAGCGTGTCACCGTATCGTGGCACGCCCAGATTCCGGACCTTGCTGCCGACATGCATCCAGGGACCGAGCTTCACGTTATGGGACAGGGCCCGGTTGGCGAGCCGCAGGATCCAGCCGGGATGCACGATCTTCTCCTCGGCGTAGAGCGCCAGGGGCTCGCGCACATCCAGCAGATATTGCGCCTGCTCGGCCGGGTCCATGACCTGCTCGAAAGTGCCAAGGATCTGGTCCTCGACCAGAGTTTCCGGGGCGGCGTCGGGCCGCGCGCCATAATCAGGCAGAGCCGCGACGGCGAAATCGCTCGCCGCCGGCGCCGGCTTCGAATTGTCCATCGAGGCGGTGCCGGTGGCGCACAGGATCTCCTCGGAGATGACCTTGATCGCCAGCCCGTCCTCGCCCGCCGGCTCTCCTGTAATCACCGCCTGGCGGCCATCGTAGACCGGCTTCATCAGACGGCAATCGGCGCTTCCGCGCTCCAGCCAGTCCGGGCCGAAACGGCGCACCGCGACATTGGTCATGTAGGCATGGATCTCGACACCGGGAACCAGGCCGCCCTGGAAGCCGAAACGCTGGGCCACGGTGTCGTCATGGATCTTGTTCTCGGAAGCGGCGGAGAGATTATACGCCTCCACCTCGTGCCGGATCACGCCGTCGCCGCTCATCGCCTCAACTCCCCGTTGTTCCATCGACGCCCAGGCTAGCCGCGTGGCGGCGCGGCGCAAGGGGTAATGATGAATTAGCAGGAGGATGGAAGAGTGGCGGGAAAAGCCCGAATTTCCGACGCAGGTCGGGGCCGACGCCTGAGGCGTCCGGAGTTCACGGATGGCGGAGCACTATCCGAAATCCCCAACCCTGATCGGCCAACCGTCACCACGAGCCGCTTCAGGCGTGGCCCCCGACCTGCGTCGGGGATACGAAATGGGCTTCCCGCGGACCGCGATCAGCCACCCGCTATCGCTTCGTGGCCTCTTGTCCCCCGCGGCGACCTCGGCCACCATGGAGTGATCAACGTTTCCTCGGGAGACTTCTCATGAAAGCCGCCGTTTTTCATCGTTCCGGCCTGCCGCTATCAATCGAGAACATCGCCGATCTGGATCCCGCTCCCGGACAGATGATCCTCAAGGTCTGCGCCTGCGGGATCTGCGGCACCGACCTGCATTGGTCCGAGATCAACAACGAGGATTCGGGCTGGCGCGATATCCATCCCGGCGCGGTGATGGGCCATGAATTCGCCGGCGAGATCGCCGCCATCGGCAAGGATGTCGAGGGACCGTGGAAGGTCGGTGACCGGGTTTGCGCGATGCCGCAACTGGGCTGCGGCATCTGCGCCGCCTGCGAGGCCGGTAGCCCGCATCGCTGCGTGGCGCCGAAAGTGCGCTCCACCGACGGCATCCCCGGCGCCTATTCGGAATATACGCCGATCGGCGTGAACGAGACCCTGGCCTTGCCCGAGGCCGTCAGTTTCCAGGAGGGCGCGCTGGTCGAGCCGCTGGCGGTCGGTCTGCACGCGGTAAAGCGCGCGCGCCTGCGCCCCGGCGACAACGTGCTCATCGTCGGCGGTGGGCCGGTCGGGCTTTCGGTGGCGCTCTGGTGCAAGTTCTTCGGCGCCCGTGAGATCATCGTCAGCGACCTGATAGCCAAGCGGGCCGAGGGGGCCGGAAAGTTCGGCGCGACCCACGCAATCGATGCTTCCAACGAAGATGTCTCGAAACGGTTCAAGGAACTCGCCGGCGGCGCGCCGGATGTGGTGTTCGATGCGGTCGGGGTCCCCGGCTCGATGCAGACCGCCATTGGCTATGCCCCGATCGACGGCCGGGTGGTTGTGGTCGGGCTCTGCATGGTCGCCGACAATTTCAAGCCCGCCGAGGCGGTGATCAAGGAAGTCGATATCGCGTTCTGCTTCGTCTATGACAAGAGCGATTTCCGCATGGCCATCGACATGCTGGCCCAAGGCCGGATCAACGCGGCCGAACTGGTGACCCACACCGTCGGTTTCGACGCCTTCCCCGCCGCCTTCGAGGCGCTGAAGAAGCCCAGCGACCAGATCAAGGTGATGCTGGAGCCGGATTGATTAGCGCCCGCCCGCCACCCAAAAACCGTCGCCCTGGCGAACGGCAGGGCCTCGTTCCACGCTGGACGCTGTCGGTGGGCATCCTCGCCGAGCAGACCCTCCGCGAGGCCCTGCCTTTCGCCAGGACGATGCTAGTTGGAGGTTTCTCACGGGTTACTTCCCTCGAGCGTGTCCGGTGTGCTGATATCGTCGGGTTACGCTTCCGTCTCCGGGATGAAACCGCGCAATGGCCGATATTCACTCTTCCCGCGATCCGAACCCGCCCCAGGATCCAACCCGTATCCCATACGGCGTCTATCGCGATCCCGAGATTTACGCGCGCGAACGTGAGCGGCTTTTCATGGGGCCGTGTTGGAACTTCCTCTGTCTCGAGTGTGAGATCCCCAATCCCGGCGATTACAAGACGACGCATATCGGCGACGTGCCGGTCATCGTGGTCCGCGACGAGACCGGCGCGGTACGGGCGCTAGAGAACCGCTGCGCCCATCGCGGCGCCCAGGTCTGTCTCGAGAAATTCGGCAATTCCAAGCGGCTGACCTGCGTCTATCACGCCTGGAGCTATGATCTGCGCGGCAAGCTTGTCGGCGTCGCCTTCCGCAACGGGGTCAAGGGCCAGGGCGGCATGCCGCCGGAGTTCAATCCCGCCGATCATGGTCTGCGGGCCCTCGCGGTCGAGGTGTTTCACGGTCTGGTCTTCGCCAGCTTTCACGATGGACTGCCACCGGTGGCGAAAGATCTCGGCCCGGAAATAGCGGCGCGCGTCCGACGCGTCTTCAACCGTCCGGTCAAGGTGCTCGGCCACACCACCCAGGTGCTGCGCAACAACTGGAAGCTCTATGTGGAGAACGTGAAGGACTCCTATCACGCCAGCATCCTTCATCTGTTCTTCACCACCTTCAAGATCAACCGGCTGTCGCAAAAGGGCGGCATCATCATCGACGACAGCGGCGGTCACCACGTGTCTTACTCGATGATCGACCGGGACTCCGCCTCCACCGGACAGCGGGATGCGGGACCGGGCGAGAAAACCCGCGCCGACAAGGACGGCTTTCGCCTGGCCGACCCGTCATTGCTGGAGACCCGGGACGAGTTTGGCGACGGCATCACGCTGCAGATCCTGACGGTGTTCCCGAATTTCGTGATCCAGCAGATCCAGAACAGCCTGGCGGTCCGTCAGGTGATCCCGCGCGGGGTCGAGGAGACCGAGATTCGCTGGACCCATTTCGGTTTCGTCGATGACGACGCGGACATGCTGGCGCTGCGCCTCAAGCAATCCAACATGGTCGGCCCGGCCGGCTATATCTCCATGGAGGACGGCGCGGTCGGCGCCTTCGTTCAGCGCGCCATCACCGGCTCGGACAACCAAGACTCCGTCATGATGATGGGCGGCGCGGAAACCGTCTCAACAATGTCCCGCGCCACCGAGGCCAGCGTGCGGGGTTTCTGGAAGGCCTATCGCGCCCGGATGAACCCATGATCCCCGTGACGAAAAACATCCCTTTCGCCGGTAACGTCGAGGCCTGGGCCGTGGCCCGTCTCAACCTGGCCTATGCCCATTGCATCGACGACGACACGCTGGAGCAATGGCCGGATTTTTTCACGCCGGACGGGCTCTATAGGATCACCACGGCGGAGAACCAGGCCCGAGGACTGCCGATCGGCATCATACACGCCGACGGCCAGGCGATGATGCGCGACCGGGTACTCTCGCTAAGAGAGGCCAATATCTACGAGCCGCAACGCTATCGCCATATCCTCTCCGAGCCCCTGGTGACACTGGAGGCCGAAGGCGCGCTTCGGGCCAGAACAAGCTTCATGGTCGCGCGGATCACCAATGGCGGCGAAACCGACCTCTTCGCCACGGGGGTTTACGAGGACCGGGTGGTGGAGGGCGAGAGCGGCTGGCTCTATGCCGAGCGCGTGGTGGTGCTGGACAGCGACCGGATCGACACGCTGCTCGCCCTGCCGATTTGAACGACTTTGCGTCAACCAATCGGAATCCGACGGGCGCGGGCCGGTCTAATCGGCTCCATCGAAATAGGCCGCGTTATCTTCGGGAGAGAACACGCCCACGAGCTTGACCGCGTTGGAGGATGTCGAGGCGGTCGCGGCGCTTGCCTGCTCGATCGAGCCGACGCTGTCGAAACTTGAGAGCGCAACCCCGGACAAGGTCAACGTCGCGCCGTCCGACAAAGTGATCACGGTGTTGTTCGCCGCATCCGCGGTGATCGAACCGAGCGTACCGCTTTCAATCAGGATCTTGTCGCCGTCGGAGGCCGAAAAATCGCTCACCGTGTCGTTGCCGACCTCAAGTCCGCGAAGGTCGATCCTATCCGCCCCCGCGCCACCAGCCAGGACGTCATCACCCCTGCCGCCGCGCAGCACGTCATTGCCGTCCGCGCCGGAAAGGGTATCGTTATCGCTCCCGCCGTACAGAACATCCACGCCGAGGCTGCCGTTCAATAGGTCGGAGCCGGTGTTACCGTAGAGCACGTCGTCGGCCTGACCACCGAACAGCGAGTCCAGGCCCGACCCACCAGACAATGTGTCATTGTCCTGATTGCCGTAGAGCGCATCCTCGCCCTGACCGCCCAGCACGCTATCGGCGCCGAAATTGCCGAACGCCATGTCGTCGTCATTCTCGCCGTCGAGGGTGTCGCTTCCCTGGCCGCCGTACAGGCTATCCTCGCCGCCGCCGCCTTGAACCAGATCGCTCCCCTGGTTCCCGTAAAGGATGTCCTCGCCGAAGGCGCTGGCAACCGTATCGTTGCCGTCACCGCCATACAGCGTGTCATCCAGTTCGCCGAGCGAGATGAACTGCGCGTTTTCGTCGCCGATGGCGAAATTGGGTCCGGCACCGCCGGTGACCGTGGCGTTGCCGACGATCGAGGCAAACTCGATTTTGTTCAGTTGCAGGACCGAGCCGCCCGGCATGTTCCGAACGTCGATAACAAAGGCTTCCTGGCCAGTCGTCGAACTGCTGCTCGAGGTGCCGCTGATCACGACCGGTTCGGTCGTTCCGGTCCCGGAATTGGACGTCAGGGTAATGGTGCGAACATCCAGCAAGGCGCCGCTTGGTCGGGTCGCGACCCAATCGTTGGCGATATCCTGCATCGACGCCGCGGAAGTCGAACCGGAAGCCCCAAGTTGATCCGACAAGGTCGTCGACGCCACGCTCGTGCTTTCCGCCGACTGGGTACCGGAATTTTCCAAGGATGTTCCCGTCGGCAAGGTCGCCGTGACCCGGTTGGCGTTTCCGGTGTTCTGGATCAGCAGGCCGGCGGCCGAACCGCCGGTGTTATTGACAAGCCCAAACGTCGCCCTGCTGGTGCCGCCGGTCGTGCTCGTGACCGCGTTGTTGATCTCGGGCAGGAATGGCGACGGACCGCTTGATCCGGTGCCTGTCGTGTTGGTGCTCGCCGGCGCATTTTTGGTAAAATTTTATATTCTATTCATGCGAATTATTGTCGATCTTGAATAAACCGCCGAGACCATCACAAATCTCGGGGCGGGATGCCGGTCGAAACACTTTGCTTGAACGTTCGAGCCACCGCCGCGGTCGGCGATTTCGGTCTCACCGGCGACCACAAGATCGGCTTTCATCTTCTCGAGCCCCCGAACGCTCCCAGTTGCGACGCTTCGGTCACGCCGGACGTCAGTCGTCTCGCGAGGACGGAACCGTATCAAGGAATGCTCGCGCATTGGGGCGATGGTCGGCTTCGGAAAACCAAAAGGCGGCCGTACGCGCGGACGTTGATCCGGTACGTCGCCTGGGCCCCTATCGTTTCAACACCTCATCCAGCTTCTCCGCCCCGTCGCCCGCCTCCAGCAGGTTCGAATGGAGCAAGCGCAGGGCGGCGGCGGCGCGGTCGGACAGCGGCAGGGCGCCCTCGCCCTTCACATAAGCGTTCAAGGCCCGGATGATCTCGGCCTTGGTCAGCCCCTCCTCGTATGGGCTGGCTCGCCCGATATCCCAACCCAGCGCGCCGAGGAAAAGCTCCAGGCCACAGCGCGCCAGGATCGCCTCGGCGTCGGGGGTTTTCTCGAACATGGCGGAATTGTCGATCACCAGGATGAACGGCGTGGCCTCGGATTTCACGTCGATCTCTCCGCGACAGGTCGGAACCGGGCGACGCAACAGATGGTTGACCGTGGTCTGCATCTTGAAGGAGGGGTCGAAATGGTTCCCCAGATGGGTTTCGAGAACCGACAGATAGTTCATGATCTGGATGCTGAACGGCACCGGCGAGACGATAAGCAAGCCAACGCTGCCGTCATCGGGCCAGTCCACCGGCGGCTTGGGGGTAACCAGGCGGGCCTCGCTGAGTTCCAGGGCGGCGTGGCCGGCGACATCCGCCAGATCCGCCGCGACCTTGCCAAGGATTTCAAGATGGCGCGGTTCGTAATGTCCCGTGACGGCGACGGTGGCGGGCTCCTCGCGCTTGCGAACCTTCCCGTCATGCGGCAACGCGGCGGCGATCCAGGCCTTGTCCTTGTCGTCCAACCCCGCGATCATCGTGTCGAGCGGATCATCGGAGCATCCATGCACGAAGAGCGCCCCGAGACAAGCGAGCGCCGCGAGGAGCGGCCTCGGCGATAATCCGGTCAAATCCCTTTCCCTTCGCGAATAAGACCCGGGGCCTCGCGCGCGTGAAAGTGGCCGTAGCCCGGCGCGACGACCTCCCGCGCGCCCTCCAAACGCGCCGACAGCGCCGGAAGCGCGTGAAACGGCACCCCCGCGTGGGCGTGATGCTCGGCATGATAGGGCATGTTCCAGGCGAAAAACCGCACCAGTGGGTTCGAGTCCGTCGATCGGGTATTGCCCCACATGTCCTTCACCACCGGGCAGCCCCAGTGTTCATTCAAAAGATAGGCCCGCAGGAACGGCTGGCCCACCAGGGCGGGCACGACCCAGAGCCAAAGCAGCCAATCCACCTGAAACAGAAACGAGAGACCGGCGGCGGCGAGATAGCCGGCGAGGTAGACCCGGGATTCCAGAACCACGCGCGAACGCTGTCGCTCGGGCACGAAGGCCGCCGGCGCCGTTCCAAGCGCCCGACGCAACAATCCACCAACGGCGCGGTACCAATACTCGACGCCGCTCAACAGCCAGAGATAACCCCACCAGCTGGTCGGCTTGGCGGTCAACAGCTCGGGATCGCGATCCGGGTCCTGGGTATGTCGGTGATGGGCGAAGTGGAAATGGCTGAAATAGCGCGGCGGCAAGACAATCACCACGCCGCCGATCCAACCCGCGAGCCGGTTCAACCAGCGGGCACGGAACGCCGTTCGATGCACGCTTTCATGCAAGGGCGCGAAGAGGAACGTCATCACCACCCCATGCGCGACGATCGCCGCCGCGATCACAAGCGCGCTTTGGGAAATCATGATCACGGAACCTGTCAATACGAGCGTCCCAAGGTGCAAGGACATGCGACACAGGCCCGGTCCGTCCCGTTTGGTCGAGAACGCGGCTAACTCCTTGGTCGTCAAGGGATCTGGCTTCATGGACATGGCCGCACTTTGCCCATCCCGTCGAAACTCGGCAAGTCTGGTTGTGGGTTTCTTCACAGCCGCCACGCTTTATGGGTTGTTCACACGAAATCTTGCGCTATATTGTGCAATGCAATATGGATTTGCCCAGGTCATATTGCTGATTCCATGGGCGTTTCCTCCCTTAACTCGGGCCGCCATCGCGCGGCCCGTTTTTTCGTCGCGCCTTTTTCGCATTTGCGAAAAGGGGACCTCCGGCAATCCCGGAGCCACGGCATGTCGAACCATGCGGGAGGCCCGCGGCCTCCATCGTCCATTCCTTCCGCCCCCCGATGCTTTCCGTCACGTTTTGAAAACAAGAGCGCGATACAACGGCTTTCGCGGGCACGACCGGGACAAGAGCCTTCGACCCGGCCCGAGATTTTCCTCGGGACGCCGGCACGCTAGACCGGAGACACCGATCCAATTGGTCCGGCTCGGCGTTTCAGCCGGTTGGCGCCTCGTCGCCCCGGCCTCGGCCCCGCCGCTTGAGCGCTCTCAAATCAATCATCCCCGCGGCCTTCAGTGGATCGCTTCCGGGTTCGAAAATCCGGTGCTTCTGAATTTTCTGTGACCCGGTTTTCGGCAGATCCTCGACGAACATGATCCAGCCCGGCGGCTTGAAATAGGCCATCCGCTGGTTGCAGTGCCCGAACAGATCCCGCGCGAGCGCGTCACTGGCCGTCATGCCATCGGCAAGGACGATACAGGCCAGTACTTCTTCCTCGCGGACATCGTCCGGCACGGCCAGGACCGCGACCTGGGCCACTTCGTCGCGAACCTGAAGAACCGCCTCGACCTCGGCGGCGGCGATATTCTCGCCGGATCGGCGAATGATGTTCTTTTTGCGATCGACGAAATGCAGCATGCCGTCCGCGGCCCGATACACCGTATCGCCGGTATGGAACCAGCCGCCGCGCCAGGCTTCCTCCGTCGCCGCCTCGTCCTTCAGATAACCCGAGAACGCACCGAGCCTGGGATTGTCCGCCGAGAACCGCACGACCATTTCACCGGGCTGGCCGTCGGGTAGCGGCGCGTCGTTTTCATCGCGGATTTCCACGTCGAGACCAGGAACGGCGCGTCCCATCGCGCGGGTGCCGCGTTTTCTCGGCTCGCGGTCGGCCCGCAGCACGCGGCACATCTCCGTCATGCCCCAAAGCTCGACCATGGGAAAACCGAAACGTTCCTCGAAGACCCGGTGCAGATCCGGTTCGATCCCCGCGCCCCAGCCGAATCTCACGCCATGCGCTCGTTCCAACGGATCATCCGGCTGGTTCAACAACATCGGCGCCACCACGCCGAGATAGTGGACCACGCTGGCCCTGGTCGCCACCACGTCCCGCCACCAGGAGCGGGGGTGAAAGCGATCCGGCTGAATCTGACAGCCGCCGATCAGCATCATGCCGAGGATCGAAACGACGCCGGCGTTCACATGATAGAGCGGCAAGGGGTTATAGACCCGCTCCTCGCCTTCCCGGAAAGCGAAAGTCCCCTCGAGGTCGGCATACCAGGATCCGCACAGCAACTCGTACTGGTGGGACATGACGCAGCCCTTGGGCCGCCCCGTCGTCCCGGATGTGTACAATAGTTGCGCCTCGCTCTCGGGCGAAACAGCGCCCGTGGAAGCCGAGCGCGACGCCGAGGGAAACGCTTCGTCCCGCCTCTCGAAAACCCAACTTGCCACGGGGCGTCCGAGCTCGGCATTGGCCAACGCGACGGTCTCGCGGTGACGTTCCAGATGCACCACCAGCGCCGCCTCCGAGTGCTCCAGCAGGTAGGCAACCTCGCCCGGTCGATAATCCGGGTTGATCGGCACGCAGGAGATCCCCAGCGTATTGAGCGCCAGCCGGTGCAGCACATGCTCCGGCCGGTTATCCAAAGCCAGCGCGATCCGGTCTCCCGCGCCGAAGCCCGCTTCGCGATAACGGTCCACGAGAGTGTCAACGGCGCGCGACGCGCCCGCGTAAGTCAGTTCAAACCCAGCTTCGTGATAGCCCCGCCCGTCGGCCGGCGGCGCGGCGAGGAAATCCTTGTCGGGAAACCGCTCGACGGTGCGGCGAAAGGCGTCACCGATCGTCAGCCCCATCACGCGATCGACGGCACTCAGAGACATCGTCAGGCGGGTTCCATGATATCGACGAAGCGCACGGGCTTGCCGCTCGGTTCTCCCAGCACCTCGTCCTCGCGCACCACGATCTTGCCGCGCAGGATCGTCGCCATCGGCCAGCCCGTGACCTTGACCCCGTCAAAGGGCGTCCAGCCGCATTTGCTGGCGATCCACTCATCGGTGATCTCACGCTTGGCGGCGAGATCGACCAGAACGAGATCGGCGTCGTAACCAACCGCGATCCGCCCCTTGCCGGCGATATTGAAGATTCGCTGTGGTCCATGGGCGGTGAGATCCACCAGACGCTCCAGCGACAGACGACCGGCGTTCATATGGTCGAGCAGCAGCGGCAGGGATGTCTGCACCCCCGGCATGCCGCTCGGGCTCGACGGATAGGGCCGTTCCTTCTCCTCGACCGTATGCGGGGCATGGTCGGAGCCGAAGACATCGACGATGCCGTTGCGTATCGCCGCCCACAATCCCTCGCGATGGCTGGCGTCGCGGACCGGTGGGTTCATCTGGGCGAAGGCTCCGAGGCGCTCATAGCATTCGGGGGCGGCCATGGTGAGGTGGTTCAGGGTCACCTCGACGGTGATCAGGTCCTTGTGCTCGGCGAGAATGTCCATCTCGTCGGCGGACGAAATGTGCAGCACATGCACCCGTCGCCCAGCCTCGCGGGCCAGTTTGACGATCCGCTTGGTGGCGCGAACGGCGGATTCAACATCCCGCCAATCCGGGTGGGCCTCCGCGCTCTCGGCGTCGGTGGCGATGCCCTGGCGCGAGATCAGTCGATCCTCGTCCTCGGCATGCACCGAAACGCGCCTATTACCATTGGCGAGCACCGCGGCGATGACATCGTCGTCCTTGGCCAGCAAGGTGCCGGTCGAGCTACCCATGAAAATCTTCACCCCCGCGCAACCCGGCAATTTCTCCAGGGTCGCGAGTTGATCGGCGTTCTCGTGGTTTCCGCCCATGAAGAAGGCGTGATCGCTCCAGGCCGTCGCGGCGGCAATGTCAAGCTTCTGCTGGAGTGTCGCGGCGTCCAAGGTCAGCGGGCTGGTATTCGGCATCTCGAAGATCGAGGTAACGCCACCCTTGATCGCCGCCTTGGTGCCATGGGCGATGTCTTCCTTGTGCTCCAGCCCCGGCTCGCGGAAATGCACCTGACTGTCGATCACGCCGGGCAGCACGTGCAGGCTCTTGGCGTCCAGGGTTTCGGCGGCCTTGGCGCCCGAAAGCGCGCCGGTGGAGACGATCTTGCCGCCGGCGATGCCGAGATCAGCCTCGATCAGGCCCCCGGGGGTCATGACACGACCATTTTTAATGAGAAGATCAAGGGTATCGGACATGACGAGCGGGCTCCGGCGGATGTGGACGATGCAACGCCGCCAACAGAATACCCCGGCGCGAAAAACGCAAGAGGCGAAGTGCGGCGTTTTGCTTGTATGCGGCCGTCGCGTCGTCTAGCGTCTGCATTATTGTATGATTTCTGGATCAAGATTCATGGCGCCAAGCGATTTTACTCCCAACTACCCTCCAGCGTCTCAAGGCGCGGGAACCGCCCCAGCCCCAGCCAAGATCAGACTTGAGCACACCCCCGGCGGTTTCGGCGGGTTGTGGGTCACCTTTATCGTCACGGTGATCCTGTCGACCCTGACCTTGACGATCTATCGGTTCTGGGGCGTCACCAAAATCCGCGCCCATCTCTGGTCGCGGGTGAAGCTACTCGGCGATGCGTTCGAATACACCGGGACCGGCTGGGAGTTGTTCATCGGTTTCGTGAAAGTCGTTTTTCTTTTCATCCTGCCGGTCGCGCTGGTCATCAGCGCGCTCAATTTCGCGTTTCAGTCCATGGGCTGGTTCACGCTGGAACAGATTGTCGGTTTTTTGACGGCGATCGGTTTCTATTGGATCTTCGAGGTCGCGGTTTTCCTGCGCTTTCGCTACCGCGCCAACCGGACAAGCTGGCGCGGCATTCGCGCGCGGGTCTCCGGTAGCGCCACACACTTCGCCAGCCGCGCGCTTTTGCTCGCCGCCGGCGTCGCTCTTACCGGGGGTATTCTCTATCCGTTCGCGCATGCCTATTTCATGCGATACAAGCTCAATGCGCTGAGTTTCGGGGGCCTGCAAGTTCGCTCAACTTTCAGTTCTAGGGCCATCTATGGGACATTCTTTCTCAGCGCTATCACAGGTGTCATCCTGGCGATGCTGATCGCCGCATGGACATTCACAATACTTTTTGCAGGGAACGATCCACTGTTTTTATCGATTCCGGATACTGGACCGTCGGGTCTGGGTAGCTTGATCAACATTTTGATGATACCGGCGATTTTTCTCCCGTTCGCTTGGTACTGGGCGGAGTTTTACCGCAAAGCCGCGAAGTCCGTTTGGATCGGAGAGGAAAAAATTGACGTGTCTTACAATGTCACGGGCTGGCGCCTGGTTCGGTACTTCTGCGGGAACTGGGCTATCATAATCTTCTCTCTCGGTTTGCTTTGGCCGCTAACCTGGCTGCGCAAGATCGACCTGATCTGTGAGTGCCTGACAATCAACAAGGAGCTTCCGATCGAGGAAATGATGCAGGAAGCCCACGACCCAACGCGGGTGGGCGAGGAATTGGCCGGCGGGTTCGAGATTGTCTGACGCGGCGAATTCCGGCGATCCCGCCGCTTACTTCTTTGACGGCCAGTCAGCGATCAAACGACCCGTCGAGATCAGTTTCGGCGACGATGCCCTCACCATTCACCTCTTGGATGGCGGCGAGCCCGTCATCTGCCCCTATGCCCTCACCCGCCGCATCCAGCCGTTCTCGCCGAGCGAGCATCTGGCGCTCAGACCCAACAATACTTCCGGCGCGCGCCTTGTCCTCGCCGATCCCGATCTGATCACCGCGTTCACCCGCCACGCACCCGAAATCGTCAATCCGCCAGTGCTAAATCGCTCCCGCGTTCGGCGCTGGAGCGCGATCGGCGCGACGATGGCTGCGGCCCTGTTGATTTTCTTCGTGCTCATACCCGCGGCTTCCGGTCTCTTCGCGGCCCTGGTGCCGGACTCCATGAAGCGCTCGGTCGGCGCCGCCACCGTCGAGCAGGTATTCCGGCCCCTCGGGCTTTGCACCGCGCCGGAGGGGACCCAGGTCCTGGAACGTCTGACCGACGATCTGGCGAACCGGATCGGTCTCGACGCCGATGTCGAGATCCATGTGGCCAAGGTCCCGATCGTCAACGCCTTCGCGCTTCCCGGGCGGCACCTGATCTTCACCAGCAAGCTTATCGAGAAAGCGGAAACCTCGGCGGAGTTCGCGGCGGTGGTCGCCCATGAACTGGGTCACGCGAAACTGGGACACCCGACCGAGGCCTATTTTCGTCGCGGCCTGATCTCGGCGGTAACCGACGCGCTTTTCGGCGGCGGCTTCGGCACTGGCGGCATGGAATCTGTCGCGGCGCTGGCAATCACCTTCGGCTATTCCCGCGAGAACGAGAACCAGGCCGACGAGATCGCCATCGAGGCGCTCAACGCCGCAGGGATCACCTCGCAAGGCATGGCGAACTTCTTCGCGCGGTCCTCCAAAACATCGGGCGGCCCCTTGGATCTGCTGGGCAAGATCGACTGGCTCTCCACCCATCCCAGCGACGAGAAGCGCCGGCAACGCGCGTTGGAGGACGGCACTGGACGCAATCAAGCCCTCTCGCCGGAGGAATGGGCGGCGGTAAAAGCGATTTGCGAATAGGCCCGGCGTCGCTCGCCTACAGCGGATCTTGATTGAGTGTGGACAATATTGTCCACACGAGATTAAGTGAATCCGCTGTAATTTCAAAAAGACCGAGCGGATTCACCGGTTCGTGGAATCATTGGAAATGATTCCACTCCACCCGGATCCGCTCTAGAGCTTCTTGCCCCGCAACTCCGCGCGCAGTTGCTTGATATGCAAGCGGACACTCAGGGATTGCGGGCTGATTTCCAGCACTTTCTCGAAAGCCTTGAGCGCGCTTTTCGGCTTGTTGATCGCCCGATAGATCAATCCCAGCCCGGCGAGCGCCCCGAAATGCCGTGGCTCCAGCGCCAGGGTGCTTTCAATGTCGCGGACCGATCCCTCGAGATCGCCGATGAGGTAGAGCAAGGTCGCCCGCTTGTTCCAGCCCTCGGCGAAATCCGGAGCCTCGGCGACGATCTTGTTGAAGATCGCCAAGGCCTCGTCATAGGCGCCAGGCTGCATCTTGCGTCGCCCGGCGGACATAAGCGCGTCGATCTTGGCCTCGTCATGACGGGTCCAGATGTCCCAGATACGGCTCTCGATCCGAAATGCGTCCTCGACGCTCGCCGCCGACGCCAGATCGGCGAACAGGTCCGGCAGACGCGGATCCTTCTGGTCCGCGCGCCCGGCGGCGGGCATGACGAGAAACACCGCCAGCGCCAATGTCGTGAGCATACGCATCGGTGAAGTATGACTCGGCAACGCCCACGCGCCAATCCCAACCGCGTGATCGGCAACCGAGAGATCGTCGGACAAGACTAAAACGGTCCCAACGCCTCCGGCCTCGGCCCACCGGTCGCCCAGTCCAGCAATTCCACGGTGTGCACCACCGGCACGCCCGCCTCGCCGGCCAGTTGGGTCATGCAGCCGATATTGCCCGCCGCGATGATCTCCGGCTCGGTGGTCGCGATATTGGCCAGTTTGCGCTGTTTCAAGCGCTCCGCGATCTCAGGCTGCAGAATGTTGTAGGTGCCCGCCGAGCCACAGCACAGGTGACCTTCCGGCACGTCGCGAACCGCGAAGCCCGCCGCCCGCAGAAGGGTCTGGGGCGTGGTCTTGATCTTCTGGCCATGCTGCATCGAACAAGCCGAGTGATAGGTGACGCGCCACTCGGTCTCGAGCCTCGGCGTGTCCAGGCCGATCTCGTCCATGATCTCGGTGATATCCCGGGTGATCGATGCGATATGCGCCGCCCTCGCGGCGTAGGTGGCATCCTCGCGGAACATCCAGCCGTAATCCTTGATCGTGGTGCCGCATCCCGAGGCGTTCACCACGACCGCGTCGAGCCCCCGCATGACCGCCTCATTGCTCCAGGCATCGATATTCGCCTTGGCGGCGGCAAGCGCCGGTGCCTCATTGCCCATGTGATGGTTGAGCGAGCCGCAGCATCCCGCGCCCTTGGCGACCACGACCTCGACGCCATGACGGGTCAGAAGCCGGATCGTCGCCTCGTTGATGGCGGGCGACAGAACCTTTTGCGCGCACCCGGACAATAGCGCCACCCGCACGCGTTGCCGTCCCTCGGCGGGGAAAACCCGCGGCTTGTCGACCGGGCTCGGCGACGGGATCGCGGCGGGCGCCAGCTTGAGCATCGCCCCCACCCGGCCGCCCAGAAGGCCTCCGACCAGTGGCGCGAGCGGCTTGGCCAGCCACGCCCCGGCCAGCGCGGCGCGAAACAGCGTCGGAGACGGCAAGATCTTTGCCAGCAGCGCCCGCAGCCCTCGATCGAGCAAAGGTCGCTTGAAGGTTTCCTCCACCCGCTTTCGCGCGTGATCCACCAGATGCATGTAATTCACGCCGGACGGGCAGGTGCTCATGCAGGACAGACAGGAAAGACAGCGATCCAGGTGTTTGGCGACCCGCGCCGTCGCCGGCCGGTCGTTCTCCAGCATGTCCTTGATCAGATAAATCCGCCCCCTCGGACTGTCGAGCTCATCGCCCAGCAATACGAAGGTCGGACAGGTGGCGGTGCAGAACCCGCAATGCACGCAGGACCGGAGGATCGCGTCGGCGGCCTGGATATCGGGGTCGGCGAGTTGCGCCAGGGTGAAATGGGTCTGCATCGCCCTCTCGCTCAGCTACCGGCGACCATGCGGCCGGGATTCAGAATGCGCTTGGGATCGAAACTGTCCTTTACCCGCGCCGAAAGGGCGGCGAGCGGCGCCGGTTGCGGTTGGAACACCGGAACCGAGGCCCGGATATCGGCGGGCGCGCGCACCAGGGTCGCGTGGCCACCATGAACCGCGATCGCGCCTCTCACCGATTCATGGGACGCGTCATCGCCGGCCGGAAGGGAAAGCCAGACCAGCCCGCCCGACCAATCCAGGAAACCCTCCCCGTCCAGTTCCGAGGATAGCTTGGCCAAGACCTGGTGTCCGGCCGCGGGCGGGACCGAGATCCGCCAGGTCGGTGTTTCTTCCGGCGCGGTCAGATAGGCGGCGTCCCGGATCTCGGACCAAAATCGCGCCGAGTTGCGGCTGTGCAATTCCTCAAGCGCCCCGAACGCCCCCAGTTCCTCCCGCAACTCCCGGCAGCGCTGCTCGACCGAGGGACCAAAGCCCTCCAGGCGAAGCGCGGTGATCGACGCGCCCGCGCCCTGGACGTAGGAGACGTCGGACCGGCTCGTGAGCGAGGCCGGAAGATACGCCGCACCAGCGACCTCGTGGGCCGAGTTCATCGCCGCCGCCATGGCCCGGGTCGCCGCCGCGCCGTCAAGACCGTCAAGCAATACCGTATAGGTCTTCTCGGGCGCCGGCAGGACCTTGAACGTCAACTCGGTCATCACCGCCAGAGTTCCATAGGATCCGGTGATCAGCTTGGAAAGATCGTAGCCGGTCACGTTCTTGACCACCCGGCCACCCGATTTGAACGCCTCGGCCCGGCCGGAGATCGCGTTAAAGCCCAGCAAATGATCCCGCGCCGCGCCGACTTTGACACGTCTCGGCCCGGAGAGATTGCAGGCGAAGACACCGCCGATACTCCCCTCGCCCGCCACCTTGCCGAAAAGCGGTCCCATGTCCATGGGCTCGAAGGCCAGCATCTGACCTCGCTCCGCCAGCGCCGCCTCGATCTCGGCCATCGGGGTCGCCGGTTTCGCCGAGAGTATGAGTTCCTCGGGCTCGTAAAAATTGATCCCCGATAGACCCGACAGATCCAAGGTATGATCCACTTGAAGATGCCGGCCGAACCCTCGTTTGCCACCGCGCCCGACGACTTCCAACGGCGCTTCCTCGGCCAGCGCCCAAGTAACGGCTTCCAAAACCTGCGAGTCGTCCGATGGTTGAAAGGTCGATGCCATCAGAACCTCGGGATGTCCGGAAACGGCATCTTGCCCTGGTGAACGACCATGCGGCCAAGCTCGGCGCAGCGATGCAGCTTGGGGAACACCTTGCCGGGATTAAGCAAGCCCTTGGCGTCAAAGGCGCATTTGACGCGTTGTTGCTGATCGAGATCCACCTCGGTGAACATCTCGCCCATCAGGTCCCGCTTTTCGATCCCGACCCCGTGTTCGCCGGTCAGCACGCCACCCAACTCGACACAGGCCTTGAGGATATCCCCGCCGAAAGCCTCGGCGGTTTCGAGCTGCCCCGACTGATTGGCGTCGAACAGGATCAGCGGATGCAGATTGCCGTCGCCCGCGTGAAAGACATTGGCGACCCTGAGCCCGTGCTTCTCGGAGAGCGCGGTCATTCGCCTCAGGATTTCCGGGAGCATCTTGCGCGGAATGGTCCCGTCCATGCACATGTAATCCGGCGAGATCCGTCCCACCGCCGGAAAGGCTGACTTGCGCCCGGCCCAGAACGCGTTGCGCTCGTCCTCGTTCTCGCTGACCCGCAATGATGTCGCGCCATTGGCCTCGGCGATCTCGCGCACCCGTCCGATCAGATAGTCGACCTCAACCTCGGGACCATCGAGTTCGACGATCAGGAGCGCCGCCGCGTCGCGAGGATAGCCGGTGCCGACAAAATCCTCCGCCGCGTTGATCGCCGGGTTGTCCATCATCTCCATGCCGCCGGGGATCACGCCGGCGCCGATGATCTCGGCCACGCAGGTGCCCGCCGCCTCGCTGGAGGCGAAACCCACCAGCAACGCCCGCGCCGTCGCCGGTTTTCTCAGGATTCTGACCGTGACCTCGGTCACCACGCCGAGCAATCCCTCGGAGCCGGTCATCAGGCCGAGCAGATCATAACCCTCGGAATCGAGATGCTTGCCGCCGATCCGGATCACCTCGCCCTCGATGGTGACGAACTCGATGCCCAACACATTGTTGGTCGTCAGCCCGTATTTCAGACAATGCACCCCGCCGGAATTCTCGGCGATATTGCCGCCGATCGAACAGGCGATCTGACTGGAAGGGTCGGGCGCGTAATAGAAGCCTTGGTCCTGGACCGCTTGGGTGATGCCAAGATTGGTGACGCCGGGCTGGGTGACGACGGCACGGTTCTCGAAATCGATATCGAGGATCCGATTGAACTTGCCGAGCCCGAGCAGCACCGCGTCGGCCAGCGGCAGGGCCCCGCCCGAGAGCGAGGTGCCCGCGCCCCGAGGGACGACCTTGACCCCTTCGCCATGACAATAGCGAAGGATCTCGGCGACTTGTTCGGTGGTCTCCGGCAGCACCACGATCATCGGCATCTGACGGTAGGCCGAGAGCCCATCGGACTCATAGACCCGCATCTCGTCCTCTTCCGCGATCACCCCTTCGCCCGGCACGATCCCACGCAGGGCCGCGATGATCTCCCCACGCTTGGCGAGAACCGCCTCATCGGGTTTGGGCATCAGCATGAACACGCCTCCGAAATCGCGATCCGTGAAGGAGAATGTCGTTCTCGGCCCCCAATATAAACCGCCCCGGTCTTCCCGTCGCCAGTGATCGGCTCATCGATGCAATCGATGGGAGATCAATGGGAATAGGATCAAACGACAAAAGGCGGCGCGTCTCGCGACGGCCGCCCGGATCAAGTGAACGCGAAAACCCGCGCCGGGAGTTAACCCTGGCGGGCCTTGAACCGCGGGTTCACCTTGTTGATGACGTAGACGCGGCCCTTGCGGCGAACAATGCGGCAATTGCGATCGCGTGACTTCAGGGTCTTAAGCGAATTGGCGACCTTCATGATCGTATCTCGTCCGGCTCTGATAGCGTAAGGCGGCGGAACATACTGAGCGCGGGTATCCGTGTCAACAGGTGCCGACAACCTGGACGATGACCCTGGAACGAGAGTAAACTGGCTCGACAGGGGCGGCATTTTAGCG
>Ga0181579_10001123_pt1 | contig 22163 bp, 19 predicted proteins | sample 071ome_24_FD_132996 | JGI IMG/M metagenome (GOLD analysis project Ga0181579, IMG submission 132996) | Coastal salt marsh microbial communities from the Groves Creek Marsh, Skidaway Island, Georgia - 071402CT metaG (megahit assembly) | ecosystem: Environmental > Aquatic > Marine > Intertidal... | reverse complement strand
TGGGCGAGTCGATCGAGGTCGCGCGGACCGCCCTGTTCCTCGCCAGCGACGAATCGAGTTTCACAAGCGGCGCCGATATGGCGGTCGACGCCGGCTACACGGCGTTCTGAGCGGGAGACGGACCATGAAACGGCTTGAAGGAAAAATCGCATTCGTCACCGCCGCGGGCGGGGCTATTGCCGGCGCGACGGCGCGGCTGTTCGGCGCAGAAGGCGCGGCGGTGGCCTGCGTCGATATCGCCAAGGAAAACGTGGAGCAGACCGCAACAGACATCATTGAGGCCGGGGGGCGCGCGATCCCGCTGGTCTGCGACGTGACCGACGAGGACTCGGTGAAGGAAGCGGTCGCCGCGACAGTGAAGGAATTCGGCGGGCTGACCACAGTGTTCAATGCCGCCGCCTATCGCGACCCGGCAGCACCCGCGCTCGACATCGATGTCGCGACCTTCCGCAAGACGCTGGACGTCAACGTCACCGGCATGTTCATCGTCATGCAGCAGGCGATCCCCCACATGCAGAAGGCAGGCGGCGGCTCCATCGTCAATATTTCATCGATCTACGGCGCGCGCGTGGCGAAGAACCGCCCGGCCTATTCGGCCTCGAAGGCGGCTGTGCGTCTCCTGACGCAGTCCATCGCGATCGATTATGCGGCGGACAATATCCGCTGCAACGCGATTCTGCCCGGCCCCATCGCTACCTCGCGGCTGCTGACCACCAACAACTCGTTCGAGGCCGTCGCCGAACGCCACCGGCCGCATCTGCCGGCCGGACGTCTTGGCCAGCCGGAGGAAATCGCCCGCACGGCGCTGTTCCTGGCGAGCGACGCGTCGAGCTTCACCACGGGCGCCGATCATTTCGTCGATGGCGGCTACAATGCGTTATAGACGCGCGCCTTAATCGAGCGCGCTGTTACGGTATTTTGCGATCTTGTCTTCGTCGATATCGATGCCGAATCCGGGACCATCGGGCACAACGACGCAGCCGTCTTCCATCCGGAACGGCTCCTTGATCAGGTCGTCCACGTAATAGATACCGCCGACATTGCCGGACTGCGCCTCAGCCGGCATTGAAACCGGCACCACGCAGGACAGCGTCACGGGCATCGCCGCCGCCGCCAGATGGATATTGGCGAGATTGCCGACGCCGGTCTCGACCGATCCGTTGACATTGCACAGGAACTTCGCCGCCCGCGCGGCCGCCGCCACCTCCATCGCGCCGTACAGACCGCCCGGCTTGGTGGTGTAGATCGAGACGATCTCCGCCGCCCTGCGCTCGAAAATTTCCAGAACGTCGCGCGCCGCCCAGGCCGATTCGTCAGCCATGACAGGCGTCGCGATGGCGCGCTGGACCTCGGCCATCCGGTCGATCCCCTCGACCGGCTGTTCGGCATATTTCAGCCGGTATTCCTCCATCGCGCGAATGATCCGGACGGCGTCGTGCGGTGTGGCATAACCGCAATTGGCATCGACGCAGAGATCGGTCGCCTCGCCCACAGCCTCGCGAACGCGGCGGACGATCTCGACATCGCGATCCGGATCGACTCCGACCTTGATCTTTATGGTGCGGATGCCCTCATCGACCACCTGTCTGCATTCCTCGACCGCCAGGTCTATATCCAGCAGCCCGATCGAATGGGTGATCGGCACCCGGTCGCGCACTCGCCCACCGAGCAGTTGCCAGACCGGCACGCCAAACGTTCTGCCCGCAAGGTCGTAGGCCGCGATATCGACGGCCGCCTTGGCGTAGGGATAGCCTTTGACGATGGCGTCCATACGCTGGTGCAGATCGGCGATATTGCCGACTTCGCAACCGATCGCCACAGGCGCCAAATACGTCTCGATCACGAATTTAGTGGTGCCGGGCGACTCGCCGAAATACCGGCCGTAATCGCCGCCCCAGTCCTTCAGCGCCGGGGCTTCGCCCCAGCCGACGGTTCCGTCGTCGCCGGTCATTTTCACGAGAATATAGCCGCCGATGGGCTCGGTCAGGCCCGTCCATTTATGCTCGCGCCGTGTCGGCAGAGCGACATGGACGAGATCGATTTCCTTGATCGCTGGCATGATAGGGGGAGTTTGATGGCGGGCAGGAACCCTGTCAACGCCGCCTGGCGGTCGGGCACCCCCACAAAACCAGCGCCGTTAATCTTTTGTTAACTCCGAATCACCTACTTATTTGTTATAGTTGATAGCATTGGGTTGTCTGATTGTTGTTATCCGGTCTTAAGGGTTGGCGCCCGGAAAAAATTTTCTGGCTCGGTCTGACGTCGACGCTGTTGGTCTTCCTGTCGATAGCGGGTCCGGCAAATGCCAACCATCCAGGAAGCAGCCAGCAGGCTTCCCAGCCGCGCATCCTATTCCTTTCCTCCTACCATCCCTCTTTTCCGTCGTTTCAGCCCCAGCTGGACGGGATTCGCAAGGGTCTGGAAGAAAACGGCCTGCCATCAGGGCGTTACGTTCTTGATGTCGAGTTTATGGACAGCAAGAGATTCGACTATGCGGAGCGGGAAGCCGATGTCGAAGAATCTCTCTACAAGAAATTCATTCATCTCAAGCCATACGACGTCCTCATCGTCGCCGACGACAACGCGCTGCGTTTCGCAATCTCCCGCAAGGACACGTTGTTCGCCCGAATGCAGATCGTGTTCCTCGGCGTCAACAATATCAAACTTGCGATGGCCCAAAATGACGATCCTAGGATCGTCGGGGTAATCGAAAAGCGATCCGCTGACGACACTCTGGAACTCGCACGACGTCTGTTCCCGAAATCCGGACCGATCACCGTAATTGCCGACGACACAAGGACGGGACGGCTGAACAGGCTCCAGGTGGAACGGATGCTTGAAAAACGGCCGGAAATCGGGCATGTCGACTTCCTGTCCCTCGGCAAACATACATACGACAGTCTGTTCGAGCGATTGCGCACCCTTCCAGCTGAAACACCGGTCTATATCAGCAATCCGTCTCGGGATTACATGGGGCACTCCCTTGAATTCAACGAATTCCTCGGCAGGCTGAGGCAGGTCTTCAATGGGCCGCTTTTTGTGACCCAGGATCACGGAATCGGTCAGGGCGTGCTCGGCGGCAAAATCGTCAGCCATTTCGAACAGGGGCGCGCCGCCGCATCGCTGGCCGCAAGAATTCTGAACGGATCGGCGCCAAGCGCGCTGCGTGTCATTTCGGAAAGTCCTAACGTCTACAGGTTTGATTTTGGCGAACTCGAACGGCTGGGCATACCGTTGGACAAACTGCCCCCCAATTCGATCGTCGCCAACAGACCGTCTTCCATTCTCGACGAACACGCTCACTGGGTGTTCGGCGCCGCAGCGGCGTGCGCCATCCAGCTCTCCCTCATTCTTTTTCTAATGAAGATACTTGCGTTGAGGCGCCGGGCGGCGCGGGAACTCAGGGAAGCGGCGGATCTCGCCGAAGCCGCCAACCATGCCAAGTCCGCCTTTCTGTCGAACATGAGCCATGAACTGAGGACGCCGCTGAACTCGATAATCGGCTTCTCCGACCTCATCAGGAACCAGGTGATGGGGCCGATCGCCAATGTGAAATATCTGGAATTCGCCGGCGACATCAACTCCAGCGGCCTGCATCTCCTCAATCTGGTCAACGGCATCCTCGACCTCTCCAAAATCGAGGTCGGCAAAATGACGCTCAGCGAGAACAAGATCGATATCGGCAACCTCGTCGCCGACTGCCTGACGATCGTCGACCCGCTGGCGAAAGCGGCAGGCGTGGCGATCCACAGGGACATCCTCCCCGACATTCGCCTCCGGGCCGACGAAACAAAGATCAAACAGATTCTGATCAACCTCCTGAGCAACGCCGTGAAATTCACGGAACCTGGCGGCAGGATCACACTTTCCTCCGGTTTCGATATCGCCGGCCGGTTTCAGATCAAGGTCAGGGATACAGGTATCGGCATGACCGAGGATGAAATCGCCATTTCGATGACGGTCTTCGGCCAGGTCGAAGATCACCTGACAAAGACCCGCGAAGGCACGGGGCTCGGTCTTCCGCTCGCGCGAAAGCTCACGGAGCTGCACGACGGACAGCTTGTCATCACCAGCAAAAAAAGCGAGGGCACTGTCGTGACCGTGTCGTTACCCGGCAACCGCGTCGCCCCGCGCGAGGTGCGTGCAGCGTAACGGAAACGGTCGCCGTTCCCACTCCCCCGCCGGACCGCAATGCGATATTATCTCTCCCTATGGGAGACTACCTGCAACCGACCAATCTTAACGACGCACTCGCCGCACTGGCCGGGCGACGGCTGACGGTACTTGCCGGCGGCACGGACATCTATCCGGCCCGGGTCGGAAAACCGTTCGACGAAGACATTCTCGATATTTCCCGCATCGACGGTCTGCGCGGCATCGACGAACGCGACGATCACTTTCGGATCGGCGCCCTGACCACATGGTCCGATCTCAGTGCGGCTAACCTGCCGCCGATGTTCGACGGACTCAGACAGGCGGCGCGAGAGATCGGCGGCGTTCAGGTACAGAATTCCGGCACCATCGGCGGAAATATCTGCAACGCATCGCCGGCAGCGGACGGCGTGCCACCTCTGCTGACGCTGGACGCGAAACTCGAGACGGCGTCCGTCCGGGGAACGGCGACGATCCCGGTCGAGAAATTCATCATCAGCAACCGCCAGACACGCCGCGCGGAGGATGAAATCGTCACTGCGATCCGCGTACCGAAGACGGGCGGGGACACGGCGAGTACGTTCCTCAAGCTCGGTGCGCGGCGCTATCTGGTCATCTCCATTGCCATGGTCGCTGCCGTTCTGGCGCGCGGCGAAGACGGCAATGTCGCCAGCGCCCGTATCGCCGTCGGGTCCTGCTCCGCCAAGGCGCAGCGGTTGCGGCTCCTTGAGCGGGCTCTGGTCGGCCAGCCTGTCACGCGCGCGCTGGCGGACATCGCGGAGCCCGCGCATCTGTCGCGCCTCGCTCCTATAGACGATGTACGGGGCACCGCCGAATACCGGCTCGATGCGGCGCTGACGCTGCTCCGCCGCGCCCTGACGACATTGGGAGAAACGGCGTGACGCACAGGCTGTCTTTCACGGTAAACGGCCAGCCGGTGGAAGTCGAAACCGCGCCGTCGCGGCGGCTCGGTCATGTGCTGCGCGAAGAACTTGGCCTGACAGGCACGAAGATCGGCTGCGATGCCGGCGATTGCGGCGCGTGCACAATCCTGCTGGATGGCGAACAGGTCTGTTCCTGCATGGTTTCGGCGGCGCAGGCGGCAGGCCGCGCGGTCACGACGGTCGAAGGGCTTGCGGCGAACGGCGGGCTATCGGCCCTTCAGGAGGCGTTCCACCTGTTCGGCGCGGCACAGTGCGGCATTTGCACGCCCGGCATGCTGATGGCGGCGCAATCACTGCTCGACCGGGTCGAACGGCCGACGGAACAACAGGTCGAAGATGCGCTCGGCGGCGTGCTGTGCCGCTGCACCGGCTACCGCAAAATTATCGACGCGGTCCTGCATGTCGGAAATCCGGACCATGCGGGCATTGAGACGCCGCCTCCGGGCGAAGCGGTCGGCGCCCGGGCGGCGAAACGCGACGGGGCGGATAAGGTGTCCGGCGCAGAAAAGTACGGCGCCGACGCTGCGCTCGGTGACGCCCTCTGGCTGCGCACGATCCGTTCGCCCCACTGGCATGCGCATTTCACGCTGGGCGACACCGGCGCCTTGATGGATAAATTTCCGGGCCTGGTCCGCGTCCTGACCGCATCGGACATACCGGGTAATAACGGCTACGGCGTCTATCCCGACGTCAAGGACCAGCCGGTGCTGGCCGACGGTGTCGTCCGCTATCGGGGAGAGGCCGTCCTTGCTCTGGTGGGCGACCGAGAGACCGTGGACTCCATCCGCGACGAGGATCTGCCGCTAAAATGGACCGTGCTGGACGCTGTTCAGGGATTCGATGCGCCACGCGCCGACGGCGCAGTTGCGGTGCAGCCCGACTGGCCCGACAACCTTCTTGCTGACGGGCTGGTCGTAAAGGGCGACGCAGATACCGCGCTGGAGTCAGCCGATATCGTCGTTTCCTGCGATGTTGAGACCGGCTTCGTGGAACACGCCTATATCGAGCCTGAAGCAGGCTGGGCGCAGCGCGTCGGCGGCCGCATCGAAATTACCGTGTCCACCCAGACCCCCTACATGGACCGCGACGAAGTGGCGCAGATCATGGGGATCGCGCCCGAAGACATCCGTATTATCCCCACCGCCTGCGGCGGCGGATTCGGCGGCAAGCTTGACCTCTCTGTCCAGCCGCTTCTGGCGCTCGCCGCCTGGCTGCTCGACCGGCCGGTGCGTTGCATCTGGAACCGAATCGAATCGATGGCGGCGACATCGAAACGCCACCCGGCGCGCATCACGGCCCGCTACGGGTGCGACAGGGACGGAAACCTGCAGGGATTCGGTTTCGATGGGCTGTTCAATACGGGCGCCTATGTTTCCTGGGGGCTGACGGTAAAAGACCGCGTGCCGATCCACGCAACGGGGCCCTATTTCGTGCCCAACGTCCATGCGGCATCCCATGCGTATTTCTCACACGAAACCCCGGCCGGCGCGTTCCGCGGTTTCGGCGTGCCACAGGCCGCCATCGCGCACGACGCCTGCATGGATATGATGGCCGAAGAGTGCGGTATCGATCCGCTGGAGTTCAGACTCAGGAACGCGATTCGCAAGGGACAGCCCACCGCCACCGGCCAGTCGCTGGAAAGCGCGGGGCTGGATCAGTGCCTCGAATCCCTGCGCGGCGACTGGCAGGACTGGCGCTCGGCAGCTGAAAAATTCAACAGCGCCGCTGATGGGGCATTACGTCGTGGCGTCGGGGTAGGCTGCATGTGGTACGGCTGCGGCAACACCTCGCTCGCCAACCCCTCGACCATGCGGATCGGCGTTTCCACCGACGGCAGGATCACGCTCTATTCGGGGGCGCAGGATATCGGCCAGGGCACCAATACGACGATGGTGCAGGCCGCCGCCGACGGGCTTGGCGTCGCCATGGCCGACATCGATCTGGTGTGGGGCGACACCGACCTGACCGCCGACGCCGGCAAGAGTTCCGCTTCCCGGCAGGCCTACGTATCCGGCAACGCCGCGAAGCGCGCCGGCGAGGATCTGCGCGCGCAGATCCTGCGCCTTGCCAATGTCGGGGACAATGCGTCCATCATCTGCGAAGACGGCGGTCTGACCGTGAAAGATGACTCTGGGTCTCGCAGGCTCGATCTGTCTTCGCTGGCAGCCGCCGAAAATGGCGACGTGCTGACCGGCGAAGGTTATTTCGACCCGCCTACCGAACCGCTCGATGAAAACGGACAAGGAAAACCCTACGCGACATACGGCTTCGCGGCGCAGATTGCGGAAGTCGAGGTCGATATCGAGCTTGGCACGGTCAAGGTCCTGCGTATGGCCGCCGCGCACGATGTCGGGAAAGCGCTCAATCCGCAGCAGGTGGAGGGCCAGATTGAGGGTGGAATTGCGCAGGGGCAGGGGTTCGCCCTGATGGAGGAGTTCGTGCCGGGCCGGACCGAAAACCTGCACGATTACCTGATGCCCACCATCGGCGACGTTCCGCCGATCAGGAGCTACATTATTGAAGACCCGGAACCGACCGGGCCGTGGGGCGCAAAAGGTATCGGCGAACCCTCGCTGTGCGCCACGGCGCCTGCGATCTTCGGCGCGATCCACCATGCAACAGGCGTGCGCGTCCTGCGTGCGCCCTGCACGCCGGACCGGCTGCGCGCTGCGATACTGGCCCAGGCCGCAGGCTCCGGCTAACGGTTGTTTCCGGGCAGACCTGACCATAGCCTTTACCCATGACTGCACGTCCTCCAACCCTGCGCGCATTTTTCGCTATCCTGGCAGTGTTGCTCAATACGTTGCTGCCGGCTGGCTGGGCCGTGGCCGAACCGGCTGCGGCCACGCATGGCAACATCGTCTACTGCCTCGCCACTGGCGGTACGATGACAGCGCCTCTGCCAGGCACCGGAAGCCCTGTGGAACAGGGAGATCTCGGCGAACATTGCAAGATTTGCCCGCTTCCCCTGGCGACCGCCCTGCCGTCAATCGAGGCCCCTGCGGGCGCACAGGACGCGCCCCAAAACGATCCCGCATTTCGGGCGACCGACAACCGACTTTCGCAAAAATCCGGTTACTCGCCGCAAGCGGCGCGAGGCCCGCCCGTCTGACGATCTCGCCACTTTTTTTTGAAACGCCCGGCGCGCCCACCGGAAAACAGAGAGATCGGATATGAAATCAATGACAATCCTGACGGTATCCGCCGTCATGCTGACGCTGTCGTCGGCCCATGCCCAGCCCATGCACGGTCATAAGGACCAGAGCATGCCGTCGAGCCATATGGGATCCATGGAAAGCGGCGTCGCCGTCGAGTCTCCCTGGGCACGCGCATCGGTCGGTGGGAATGGCGCCGCTTATGCACGGCTGGTCAATAATGGCAAATCGGCCGATCGCCTCATCGCCGCGAAATCGCCGGTCGCCGGGACAGTCGAGATACACACCCACATCATGGAAGGCACCGTGATGCGAATGCGACGCGTCAAGCACGGCATCGCCCTATCGCCGGGCGAAACAGTCGAAATGAAACCGGGCGGATTTCACGTCATGCTGATCGGACTGCACAAAAAACTGATCGAAGGCGAAACCTTTCCCGTCACCTTCACGTTCGAAAAAGCCGGAGAAATCGAAATTCCGGTCAAGGTCGGCAAGATCGGCGCGATGAAACCGCACGGCAACATGAAAGGCGGTGGCATGCACGACAGCGGCATGCATGGGGGCCACAAGCACTAGCCTTCAGAGGCAACCCTCGCGACCAGGGCGTCGCCGAACGCCCTGGTGCCGCCCTGCCCGCCCAGATCCTTCGTCCGCGTCGCGTCATGGGCCAGGACTGTATCGGTCCCGTCCGCCAGGCATCTGGCGGCCGCAGCCAGGCCGTTATCGCCGGTCCTCGCGCCGAGATGCTCAAGCAGCATCGCCGTCGAATGCAGGATCGCGGCCGGGTTGGCGATATCCTGACCGGCGATGTCCGGAGCGGAACCATGCGCCGCCTGCGCCACCGCGTGATCGTCGCCGGCGTTGAGCGACGCTGCGAGCCCCAGCCCGCCGGCCAGTTCCGCCGCCTCGTCGGACAGGATGTCGCCGAACATGTTGCTGGTCACGATCACATCGAACCGTTCAGGCTCGCGCACCAGAAGCGCCGCCATCGCATCGACGATCACGTCGTCGACCTCGATGTCGGGGTAAGCGTTCGCCACCTCGCGCGCGGTCTCCAGAAACAGGCCGCTATACCTGGTCAGTACGTTCGCCTTGTGGACGATCGTCAGCCGCCGGTTCCGCCGCATGGCGAGCTCGCACGCTGCAGCCGCAATGCGGCGGCACCCTTCGCGCGTCGCCTTGCCGACAGCGAGTGCAACGTCTTTCGTCGGCATGAACTCGCCGGTGCCCCAGGCCATGTTGCGGTCGGCATAAAAGCCTTCTGTATTCTCGCGGACGATCACCAGGTCCATGGCCTGCACGTGCGCGGGAACGCCGGGTCTGACTGCGCTCGGCCGGATATTGGCGTAGAGATCGAGCCGGGTACGGGACCAGGCGGAAACGTTTATGCCGCCTTCGGAAGGATGCGGATAGGCATGGGTCGATACCGGGCCGAGTACAATGCCGTCTGCAGCGCGCATTTTGTCCTGCACGCTATCAGGCAGGGTGGAACCGGTCGCCTCGAGCCGGGCCAGACCGATATCCTCGGTTTCGAATGTCAGCCCCAGCGCAAAACGATCATTCAGCGCAGCCAGAGCTTTTCTGGCGACATCGACGATTTCCGGCCCGATCCCGTCGCCCGGCAAAATCAGCAGTTTCATAATCACGCCCCTTTGCGACCGCCCTGGCGACGGTCGGCGGGGACACTAGATCAATTTTCGGGCCGATGGAAACTTCCGGACTTTCCGGATCAGTCGCCGTTCTGTGGCGGAGACATAACGGCGGATGCCGAAACCAGCTTGTTGTCCGCGTGATCGCGCAGGGTACGGTCGGCGCTGCGGAGATAGGCCAGCAGGGTGGTTACGGACCATTCCCGTTCGATCCGGTCGCAGAACTCGTCGTCGAGCGACAGCCCATCATTTCGCAACTCCTGAACGAAATCCCAGAGCTCTGTGTAGGCGAGGAGCAACCGGCTCTGATCGAACTCGGGCGCGGCCTCTCCGGAATCCCTCGGGGAACCGGGCGAGGCGTCGGGATGCCCACCGGTCTCGTAGACCGATTTCAGGGTATCCGCGAGGTTGGCGACGCGCCCCAGCCAGTCCGGCCTGTGCGGCAGCAAGCCCTCGACCGCGGCGACTGTCATCGCGAGGGCCGTCGCGATGATGCTGCACACGATCTTCTTTGCTGTTCCGAAAAAATCCATCTTCGTCCTCGACAGGCGTGCCCATTGACTACCACCACGGTGTTTACGGAGGGTAAACTCAGGGAAGGACTATTAACCAACCGACAAGGCCGGTCTCTTATGATGCGTCCTCTCAAACCGCGAGGGACGCAAAAGTTGAAAATTTCTCGGGAAATGCTCTTCCCAGAGAGCTTTACGGACTCCATGATTAAGCGCGCCAGGAGGGCCGCGAGTGGCGATGTCGAAGCGCAGCTGGAAATGGCCGAGATGTATCGCCTCGGAAACGGAGTTCCTTCCAATTCAGAGGAAGCGGCCGTCTGGTACAGGAGAGCATTCGGCGGCGGTTCGGTCGAAGCGCGCTACCGGCTGGGGAAGCTGCTCCTGTCGCAGGGGATGGACGCAGAGATGGCAGGAGAAAACACGGAAAAGGCAGTCGAGCTTCTGACGCAGGCGGCAACGGCAGGGCATCGGGCTGCGATGGTGTCGCTGGGAAACCTCCATGCTCGCGGCACTGCTGTGCCGAAGGATCTGTCTATGGCGGCGCGCTGGTACGAGAAAGCAGCCTGTCTGGGCGACGCCAGTTCCCAGTTCGTCTACGGCATGATGCTCCGGGACGGCAAGGGAACCGGCACGGACCCGCTGGCGGCCTTCGTCTGGATTTCGCGGGCCCTCCGCAACGGGTTGCCGGCAAAATCGCGTAAGGCGGCGCTCGCCGCGCGAAAGGTAGCCCAGGATGCGATGACGCCGGAAGAAAGGCTCCAGGCGCAAACGGCAGCGGCGGCACCCGACCACGTGCCGGTTCGGGCGGAGAGCGCCAACGACGCCAGGACAGCAGCATCGGACGTCGGAAGCGCGGCGTGACCGGCGACCCGGGAGGCGGCGAAGAGTCGATTTACCGCGCCCGGGCTGCAACCACCCTGCCTCCGATAAGCGCCTCCTGGGGCGTCGACGAAAACGGCTTTTTCGAAATCGATACAGATGGCCGTCCCGTGGACGGCAACGGCAGGTCCCGGTTCAGGCTTCTGAAACTGCTCCAGCGGCTGCATCGGAAAGACCGGAATGCGCTACTCCGAAAACTCGCCGGGACAACAGGAGCCGGTTCATTCGTTCTGGACGTACGCTATGCGGCGCCGAAAACGGGCGAACGATGGATGCGCCTGTCGATAACCAGCTCGGACGACGGTCGGCGGTTCAATGCGCTCGCCGTCGATGTCACGGACCTGAAAGGAACAGCAGAGACCCTTCAGGTGCGGCTCAACGCGCTCTCGACCGACCTTGAGGACGCCCTGAAAACAAAGCGCAAACTGGAAGCTCGCTCCAGCATACTGTTTGAAACCGCGCATGAGCTTGAACGGGCACGTGCTATGGCGGAAGAGGCCGGCCGGGTGAAGGCCGAATTCCTGTCCAATGTCAGCCATGAGTTCCGGACCCCGCTGAATGCGATTATCGGTTTTTCCGAAATCATAAGCGAACAGACTTTTGGCCCGGTCGGAAGCAGAAAATATCTCGAATACGCATCCGACATTCACATGTCGGGCATCCACCTGCTCGACCTGATCAACGACATTCTTGATTATTCCAGATTCGAGGCCGGCGTTTCAGACCTTCAGGAAGACGAGGTCGACGTCGAAACCGCCATTCGGTCGGTCGCCCGGATGCTCCGCGAACAGGCCGACCGGGCAGGTGTGTCGCTCCTTACTGAACTGGCGGAAGAGCTGCCGCGCCTGGTCGCCGACGCACGAAAAATTCGACAGATCCTGCTCAACCTGGCGGCCAACGCGATCAAGTTCACCGACAGGGGCGGCTCGGTCTCGATTTCCGCCTATTGCCGCCCGGTCGCCGGATTCATCCTCGAGGTCGCCGATACGGGTATCGGCATCGCTCGCGAGGACATTCCCAGAGTCATGACCGTTTTCGGTCAGGTGGAGAATACGATGACGCGGTCCCGCGAGGGCACCGGGCTCGGCCTTCCCCTGTCCCGTGCACTGGCGGAACTGCATGGGGCGACATTCGATCTCAAGAGCGAACCGGGAGTCGGGACGGTCGTCAAGGTGACTTTCCCGACTTCAAGAATCATCGACCGGAGCGACAGCGGAGACGGTTCCGCCTGACGCCATTCGGCTTTAGACTTAGCCCATGGCCGTTCCATCCTTCATCGCAGACAGCCGCGAAGACGCCCGTTTCCGGGCCGAGGCCCGGTCGTGGCTGGAAGAGAACCTGCCCTCTGAGCTGCGCGGCCTGGCGCGCCGGCCGACACCGGATGAAGCGCTCCCCTGGCACCGGAAACTCTACGAGCGCGGCTGGATCGCTCCGGGATGGCCGGAAGAGTACGGCGGCATGGGCGCGACATTGCAACAGCAGCTGATCCTGCAGGAAGAGCTGGCGCGGATCGGCGCTCCGACCCTGTCGCGCCAGGGGCTGGGCCATATCGGGCCGATCCTGATGCGGTACGGCACCGACCGGCAGAAATCGGAACACCTGCCGAAGATCCTCTCGGGCGAGGTGCATTGGGCGCAGGGCTATTCCGAACCGGGATCGGGGTCGGATCTGGCGAGTCTGACCACTCGGGCGGTCGCCGACGGCGACGATTTCATCGTCAATGGCCGCAAGATCTGGACCACCATGGCGCAGCACGCCCAGTGGATGTACGCGCTGGTCCGCACCGACCCTGACGCCCCGCGCAAACAGCTCGGGATTTCGATAATCCTGATCGATCTTTCGACCCCCGGCATCTCGATCCGCCCGATCCGCACCATCGCAGACGAGGAGGAGTTCGCGGAGTGCGTCTTCGAAGATGTCCGGGTTCCCCGGATAAACCTCGTCGGAGAGGTCAATGACGGCTGGCGAATAGCCCGCTCGCTTCTCGACCATGAGCGTATCGGCAACGCCAGCCCGCAACTCGCGCTCGATCTTCTGGACCGGGTGCGCCGCGTCGCGAAAGCCACAGGCGCGATGTCCGATGCAGCGTTCCGGGACCGGCTGGCAGCGATGGAGATCGACGTGCTGTCGCAGGCCGCAATTTTTTCCCATGCGGTGAAGATGGCCGATGCCGACATACCGATCGGGTCGAACTCTTCCTTCATCAAGATCGTCGCCACCGAGAACGTCCAGAAGATCGCCGATCTGCTGCTGGAGGCCGCCGGTCTGCATGGCGGCGACGCGGGACCGGTGAAAACGGACGACGGCCCGGTCGACGTCTCGAAGATATGGCTCGACATCCGCAAACACACGATTTATGCGGGATCGAACGAGATCCAGCGTAGTATTCTCGCAAGGCGCGTACTGGACCTTTAGCCCGAAACAGTTTCCGACCGGACTCCCGTGCCGGCTTCAGGGTTTCGGACGCAGCTGGACGTTTAAAGGATCTGATGGCGATACCGTACAATGGACAAACTTACTGAACGTCTTGAGACGATCTGGCGGACAGCCTATTCCGAACTGTCGGACACGGATTTTTACCTGCAGATCGGTATCGTCGCGCTGGCCCTTGCGATCGGCTGCGTCATCGGCGCGTATGTCATCCGGCATGTCAGGTTTTTTCGCACGGAGCCGCGTCCCGGCATTCTTTTCGACCTGAGGTCCGCGCTTTACCGCGCCCGTACACTGGTCCAGCCGGTGACGGCCGCCATCGCTCTCGGAATCGCGACACCGATCAGCGCCGGCCTCGTGGGCGAAGGCTGGCTGCCCCGTGCAGCGCAGGGCGTAGCCTTTATCTTCGTCGTCTACAGCCTGGCCATTCACCTGATCAGGAACGCCACGATCGTCGCCCTTCTGAAATGGATCGGCCTTCCGGTCGCGGTTCTCTACAGTCTCGGCTTGCTGAACGACGTCATTCAGTATCTCGACAGCGTTTCCATAGAACTCGGCAACATCAAGGTCAGCGTCTACGCGTTCATGCGCACCCTGATCTTCGGGTTCGTCCTGTTCTGGTTTGGCCGCCTGTCCAACAGCACCGGCCAGCGGGTCATCCGCAGCAGGGAATCGATCGAGCCCGGGACCCGCGAAGTGATCGCGAAGCTGTTCGAGATCGGCATCTTCGTCGTCATCTTCCTGCTGCTGCTGAACATCATGGGGATCGACCTCACGGCGCTGGCCGTGTTCGGCGGCGCGCTGGGCGTCGGGCTCGGTTTCGGGCTGCAGCAGATCGCGTCCAACTTCATTTCCGGCATCATCATCCTGCTGGACCGCAGCATCGCCATCGGCGACTTCATCCAGCTTGAGGACGGTCGGAGCGGCAGGCTGCGCGAGCTGACGATGCGGTCGGCGACGCTGGAAACCTACGACGGCAAGGACATCATGGTGCCGAACGAGAAATTCATCACCACCTCCTTCACCAACTGGACGCATAACAATCAGCTGCAGCGATACCCGATCAATTTCGATGTCGCCTATGGGACCGACCTTGAAAAGATGTTCCCGATCCTGCGCGAGGTGATCGCCAGCCACCCGAAGGTTATCAGCGGCGACGATCTGCCGGTCGAGTTGCGGCCCGACGCCGAAATCGCGAAATTCGGCGATTCCGGCATCAATATCCTGGTGGAGTTCTGGATGGAAGGCGTCGACGACGGCGAAAACCGGGTCGGCGCCGATCTTCTGTTCATGATCTGGAAGGCGCTGAAGGAGAACGGCATCAGGATTCCGTTCCCGCAACGCGAGATCCGGATCCTGAACGAACAGGATCGGGAAGAAGCCAGGCGACCGGACGCCCCGACGCGGAGTCTTTAACCCGTTATCCCGGCAACTGCTCGATGAAAGTCGGCTCTTCCCGCGCCCCGTCGGCGGCTTCATCCGGCGGCAGTTCCGGGTTCCACAGCTTGCCGACATAGCGCCGCGCGGTCGCGCCGTCGGAACCGGCGGAGGCCAGCCACACGGCCAGCGGGTCCATGATATCGACCGGCAGCAGCACCTGCCCTTCCTTCTTTTCGCGTAAGGGGTCGGCATCGACCGCCGCCCCCGGCAGGAGCGTGTTCACCGTGACGTTATCGTCCGCCAGATCGCCGGCCCATATGATGGTCTCCGCCTCGACCGCCGCCTTGCTGACGCCGTAGGGCGAATTGCGCGGCCGGGAGAAATTGCGCCGCGAGGTCGAAACGTTGACGATCTTTCCTCCCCCGGTCTCGCGAAAATATTCCGCCGCGGCGCGGGACATGAAGAACGTGCCGACCACGTTGACCATGATGGTTTCGGAATAGATTTCCGGATCGGTCTCGTAGATCGGCAGCGAGTTTCCGGTGGCCGGCAGGGTGCCGCCGCGCATCAGGCGCCGCGCATTGTTGAACACCGCGTCGAGGCGACCGAATTTTTCTACCGTCGCCGCCACCGCGGCGCGGCAGGCCTCAAGGTCGGTGATGTCGAGCGTGACCGCCAGAGCCCGACCGGCGCCGACCGCATCCTCGATCTCCTGCGCGGCCCTTTTGCAGCCTTCGCCATCGACCGAGGCGAGCACGACCGACGCGCCGCATTTTGCCTGGGCCATGGCCATCGACAGGCCCAGCCCGCGATCGCCGCCTGTCATCAGGACGACACGCCCGGCGAGATCGATATCGGGAAGCGGATAGGTCGCCATGCCAGTCATCCCCTCAGCTCTGTTCGTAATTCATGTTGAGCGCATCGCGGGCGCGGCGTTCCTCGTCGACCACCAGCCCGTGGCCGAGCGTCAGGCGGTTCATCATCGAAAACCGCGCGCACACGGCCATCGCCTCGTGCAGCGACTGTTCGTCCCAGCCCATGTCGAGAAGCGCCTGAACGTCCTCTTTCTTCACCTTCGCCGGCGTGAGCGTCAGCACCCGGATGAAGGCGAGCAGCGGCTTGAGCTCGTCGCGCACCGGCGCGGTGGCCAGATCCTCGATCAGCGGGTCGAACACTCTCTCGTCATAGCCGAGATTGATGGCGACCCGCGAGTGGCCGGAAAAACAGTAATCGGACTCGTTCAGCGCCGAGGTATAGGCGGCGATCAGCTCCTTGTCGGCGGGCGTCAGCTTGCCCTCGTTGCGCATGAAGGAGCGTGAAAACAGCGACAGCCCCTCGCGGGCCTGCGGATTATAGACCTCCCACATGGTGGCGACGGTGGCCTCTTCGGGCAAGGACGGCAGAAACGGCATGGCGATACCTCATTGCAAAAAACCGGGTTGCGGAAAGTATGGCACGGAGGACGACCGACAACCAACTGGCGCCCATCCGGCGGCGACCTTCGGGCCGCCGTTTTCTTTTTCGGGGGAATATGGTCTAACAGCGCCACCGAATAAGAGGAGAAGTTTCCATGACGCCGCTCAAACTGAGTATCGCTTCGACCGATTACGACCATTTCCGCGATTTCCGCACCGGCGCGGTACGCGCCGAGGGAATCGACCACACCTGGTCGATGCTGGGCCATCACGAATGTTTCGCGCGCTTTACCGCGAACCGCGAATGGGATGTCAGCGAGCTGAGCTTCGCCAAGTTCTCCGCCCAGGTGACGCGCGAGGATTCCGACATCATAGGCCTGCCGGTGGTGTGCTCGCGCCTGTTCCGCTTCTCGTCGTTTTACGTCAACAAGAATGCCGGTATCAAAACGGTGCAGGACCTGAAGGGCAAGCGCGTCGGCTCGCCCGAATGGGCCCATTCGGCGGCCGTCTATATGCGGGGCTGGATGCATAACGAATGCGGCGTGACCCTGCCGGAGGTGAACTGGTACCAGGCGGGCGCCAACGCGCCGGGCCGGGTCGAGAAGGTCGAGCTCAACCTGCCGGAAGGCGTCGAGATCACCCGCGTCGCCGACAAGTCGCTGTCGGAAATGCTGGCCGCCGGCGAGATCGACTGCGCCATCATCGCACGCCCGCCGACCTGCTTCCTCGAAGGGCACCCGGACGTCGAACGGCTGTTCCCCAACTATCTCGAGATGGAAGACGAGTACTGGGACAAGAACCATATCTGGCCGATCATGCACATCATGGTCATGCAGAAGCATATCCTCGACGAAAACCCGTGGGTCGCGCGCAACCTCTATAACGCGTTCGACGAATCGCGCCGCCGCAGCATCGAACGCATGCTCGACCCTGCCGTGTCGCGCTACCCGCTGCCCTGGGTTCCCGCCTATGGCGAGCGTATGAAGAACAAGTTCGGCGGCGACCCGTTCCCGTTCGGCATCGACGAAAACCGCGCCACCTGGGAACAGATGCTGCTCTACACCTACCAGCAGGGCATCGCCCACAAGCACGTGACGCCGGAAGACATTTTCCCGAAGGGGATGATGACCAAGGTGGTGGTGTGAGGTAGAAAACCGCGCACCGCCTGCATCTCATTCGTCATCACCGGGCCTGACCCGGTGATCTTCCTCCCATTTCACTCCTATGGGCAAAAGATGCCCGGGACTTTGCCCGGGCATGACGTGTTAATTCTGTACAGGTGGCGCTAACCCGTCAGCAAAATCTTCCCGATGTGATTGCTCGCCTCCATCGCGCGGTGGGCGTCGGCGGCTTCGGCCAGCGGGAAGCGTTTCCAGGTCTCCGGCTTCACCTGGCCCGAGGCGAATAGCGGCCAGACCTTTTCCTCCAGCGCGCGGCAGATGGCGGTCTTGTTTTCGACCGGGCGCGGGCGCAGGCGCGAGCCGGTGACCGTCAGGTGCTTCGCATGGATCAGGCCGAAATCCGCCTCGACGATGCGGCCGCGCTTGAGGTTGACGAACACAAGCCGCCCTTCATGGGCCAGCAGCTCCAGCTCCTTCGGGATGTAATCGCCGCCGACGATATCGAGGATCGCATCGACCCCGCGACCGCCCGTAAAGTCGCGCGCGACCTCGAGGAAATCCTCAGTCGAATAGTTGATCGCCCGGTCGCAGCCCAGCCGCATCATGGCGGCACATTTTTCTTCCGTCCGCGCGGTGGCCAGCACGGTCGCGCCGAACGCGTGGGCGAGCTGGATCGCGGTGCAGCCGATGCCGCTGGTGCCGCCCTGGATCAGCACGGTTTCGCCCGCCGCCAGATGGATGCGGTCGAACATGTTGGTCCAGACGGTGCAGAAGGTTTCCGGCAGCCCGCCGGCATCCACGGGATCGACCCCGTCGGGCACCGCCATGCACTGGCCCTCGGGCGCGACGGCGTATTCGGCATAGCCGCCGCCCGAGATCAGGGCGCACACCGGATCGCCGACGGAGAACCGCGTTGCACCCTCTCCCGTCGCCGCGACATGGCCGCCGACTTCGAGCCCCGGAATGTCGCTCGCGCCCGGCGGCATGGGGTAACGCCCCTCGCGCTGCGTCAGGTCGGCGCCATTGAGCCCAGCCCCCGCCATACGGATCAGAATCTCGCCCGGCCCGGGCCGCGGCACCAGCCGCTCGACCGGTTTCAGGACCTCCGGCCCTCCGGGCTCTGACGGCACGATGGCGGTCATTGTTTCGGGCAATTTTTCTGGCAAATTACTGGTCATTTCTTCGCGGTTTCCTGCGGGTTCCCGGCATTTTGGGACTGTATCAAAACGAGACAAAGCACGCGGCTTGAAGGGTGACAACTGTCGGCAGGCTTTACAACCTGCCGGCACCCCCCACCAGGAACAGGGTTAATTCTTTCTTAACCCCTTGAAATCGTTAAGGAAAAATTAACCATACTATATGGCATGAAAATTGCTTAAATATCAAAGAATAATACTAAATATTGTGCCATCGGACTTTTAGGGGATCTTCAATGACCATTGTTAACAAAATCGCTGCCGTCACAACCACCGGACAGCACAGCCTGCGCGGAAAACTCGCCCTTACCACGGCGATTGCAACGCTCGCTTTTTCCTATGCCGGGCGTAACGCCTATGCCGGCAGTTGCACCGGCGCGGCGCTCGGGGCCGGTCTCACCTGGCAGACGGAAATCGTCACGTTCGGCGGTACGCGCGAAGCGCTCCGGCTCACCGTGACGGAAGGCGAATCGCTTGCTCTGCCGGAGCCCACCGGCGGGCTGCTTCTCGGACTCGGGCTTGCGGGGCTGATGGGTATGAAGCGGCGGAAACAGGGTTAACCCTCCTCCCCTGCCCTCCCCCGCGAGCGGGAGAGCGAGTCCCGCCGGATTCCCGCTTCTCCTGTCACAGCCTGTAAACAGGGGAACCGTCCTGCACGGCCCTGCTATCGCTATTCCCTCCCCCGGGCCGGGGGAGGGTCAGGGAGGTGGGGGTCGTTGTTCGGGTTACGCGGGCGCAATGAAGAACGGCGTTACGCCCGCTCTTCCCCCATCAGCCGGTCCAGCACCAGCCGCGCCTGCATGGCGCCGGCATCGGCGTTTAGATCGATGGTCGGGCGGCCTTCATCCCTGTGTTTCTGCTGGCCTTCGAGGATCACGAGGTCCTCATTGAACGCCTTGACCGACTGGTCGTAGATGATCTTTTCCTGATCCGCTGTCACCGCCGCCGCCTCGTGCGCGGTGGTCCAGAAATAATGGCAGGTCTCATCGGTTTCCGGCGTGATGACGTGCAGCGTATGGCGGTCAATCAGGATGCCGTCGGTCTCGCCCTTCTCCGCCCCGGTGCCGGCCTTCGCCACGCCGACCTTGAGCCAGATGAAACCGGGCGGGGTGAACTCGATCCGCTGCCACCTGTCGACCTTGCCGTTATAGCCGGTCGCCGCGACATGGGTCGGCGCGGGGTCGATGTCGAACATCCAGCGCGAAACCACGACTTTCTCGCCATCGCGTTCGGTCTTCGACTGCGCGCCGACGGCGACGCCGGCGACCCCGATCGTGGTGCGATGCGCGTAGGAGAGATGCGTGACGTCGAGCAGATTATCGACCACGAGCTGCCAGTTGCACCTGGCATGGAACTGCGCCTGCAACGACCGCCAGCCGTCCCTGTCGACCCAGGGGAAATCGTAAGGCGCGATCTCGCCCGCCATTTCCGGTTCGCCCATCCAGACAAAGATGAAATTCTGGCTTTCGATGACCGGATAGGACCGGATGCCCTCGTTAGGCGGGATATTCTGCTGACTCGGCGTCTCGACGCAGCACCCGTCCGCATCGAACAGCAGTCCGTGATAGCAGCAGCGGAGCCGGTCGCCCTCGACCCAGCCGAGCGACAAAGGCGCCTGGCGGTGCAGGCAGCGGTCTTCCAGCGCGACCGGCGTCCCGTCCTCCGTGCGATACAGCACCACCGGCTCGTCCAGCAGCTTGCGGCCCAGCGGCGCATCGGTCAGTTCATCGCTCAGCGCGGCGACATACCAGCGGTTTCGTACATACATTTTCTAGTCACCCCACAACGCATCTGACGCCATCTCGGCACCGACGACGAGCGCCCGCAGCTTTGCCCACGCGATGCTCTCATACACATAGCCCATTCCGGCAAAGGTCGCGAACCCGCAATCGGTCCCGGCGATGACGCGCTCGCGCCCGACGATGCCGGCGAAGCGCTGGATGCGCTCGGCGACGATGCGCGGATGCTCGACGAAGTTGCTCGACGTATCGATCACGCCCGGCACAAGAATCTTGTCGTCGGGAATATCGGCGTCGTGCCAGTCAGCCCATTCATGTTCGTGGCGCGGGTTGGCGGCCTCGAACAGCAGCGCCTGGGGCCGTGCCTTCATCAGCGGCTCGATCAGCTCCGCGACCGGAAAATCGTAGACATGCGGGCCAGGATAGTTGCCCCAGCAGATATGCATCCGCATCGCTTCCGGCGGAATATTGGCTGTCGCCGCATTCAGAAGCTCGATATTGCGCGCTACGACCCGGCGGAAATTGGTGTCGGACAGCCCCTGGTAATGGCCATGCCGCGCCATGGCGAGATCGGGACAGTCGATCTGGAGCAGAAGACCCGACGCGTGGATCGCCTCGTATTCGACCGCGAGCCCGTCCGCCAGGTCGGCAAGATAGGAATCCTCGTCGCCGTAATGCGTATCGAGGATGAAGACCGGGATCACGCCTGGCGAGGCTGCGTTGATGAACGCCTCCGCCGGGTGGGTTGTCGCGATGGCTTCCTTCAGGTTGGCGATGTCGTCGGCGACGGGCTGAAGATTTTCGTACGCCACAGGCCCGGTGCAGAATGTCGGCACCAGCTTCGCGCCATGCGACCGTTCGATTTCGCGCGCCGCGGCGAAATCGGGAAACTCGGCGATATCGCGCTGAAGCGCCCGCCGCGGCATCCCCTCCGGCGGTTCTTCGAACGCTTCCAGCCCCGACATGCGGTCGCGCACGTAATAGGTATAGCCAGGCTTCGACATCTCGCCGTCGCTGACGATATCGATGCCGGTCTCGACCTGCTTCGCCACCACGTCGCGCACCGCGCCGGCGCAGGCGGCGTTGAAGTCGAGCGACGCCGGGTCGGCGCCCAGCCCGATCGCCAGCAGCTTTTCGAGCAGCCCGTCGGGACGCGGCAGGCTGCCGGTATGGGTGGTCAGGATTCGGTCGGTGCTGGTCTGCATGAGGCCATTTTCGGTCAAATAGGGGCCGGAGGATAGGGGGAAGCGATGGGAAGCGCACACTGCTCCTGCTACACTCGCGGACAGACAAAACGGAAGGGCAGATCAATGGGAATGGCGGGACACCGGTTACCGGTAATGACGGCGCTGGCTGTGTCGATGCTGCTCGCCGGCTGCGAGCTGCCGGACCGGTCGCTCAAGGGGCTCTACACGGCATCGGTCTCCGGCTCGGCCATCGTCAGCGAGGCGCATATCCATCCGCTGATGGCGCTGCCCGCCGGCCGGGAAACGGTCGATGTCGTCACCTGGACCGGCGAGGACACGGCGCGCAAATACTATCCGCTGGGCAGGACCAGCGTCGGCGTCGATGTCTGGGTCACCCTGTCGCC
>Ga0181579_10001119_pt1 | contig 22178 bp, 21 predicted proteins | sample 071ome_24_FD_132996 | JGI IMG/M metagenome (GOLD analysis project Ga0181579, IMG submission 132996) | Coastal salt marsh microbial communities from the Groves Creek Marsh, Skidaway Island, Georgia - 071402CT metaG (megahit assembly) | ecosystem: Environmental > Aquatic > Marine > Intertidal... | reverse complement strand
GAAAATCGCCACCGACTTGTACGGATCAAACACGCGCAGCGCCGGGGTGGTCTCGATGATCCGCTCGACCTCGTACTTCTCGGTGGGCCGCAGATCTCCGACCACAAGCGCTGTCAACGCGCAGACCGCCATCATCGCCTTAAGGAACTCCCGATTTCGATAGCGGGCAAGCTCATCCCTCAGTTTGGCGCGCAGATCCATGGCCATCGGGGTCTCCGGGCTGGTCGGTATCATTTGCTTGGATGCTATCACCCGGCCCGGTTGCTCGCGACCCCGCAATCCGCGCCGCGTGATTTAGGTTGACGCGGCGGCGACTTCGCCCCCGTATGGGCCAATCCAATTCAATATCCCCACGAGTCCTCGAATGTTTGAGTTATGGATCCCGGTCACCATCGCGGCGGCGTTCTCTCAGAACGTGCGCTCGGCGCTACAGAAGCACTTGAAATCAAAGCTCAGTACCGCCGGAGCGACCTCGGCCCGTTTCGTTTACGCGGTACCCTTCGCGATCCTCTACGCGTTGTTCCTGCACAAGGGCATGGATTTCACCCTGCCCGAGCCGAACCTGCGCTTCGCGATCTACGGCGTGATCGGCGGCGTCACCCAGATCGTCGCCACGGCGCTTTTGGTCTATCTGTTTTCGTTCCGAAACTTCGCGGTCGGCACAACCTATTCCAAGACCGAAACGGTGCAGGCCGCAATATTCGGGCTGGTGATCCTCGGCGACACCCTCACCACCGGCGCCGTGGTCGGCATCATGGTCAGCCTTGTCGGCGTGATGGCGATCTCCCAAGCACGCCAAGAAACCGGCATGAAGGGGCTTTTGACGTCGCTGACCCAGAAGACCGCGCTGATCGGCATCGCCTCGGGCGCGGCCTTCGGGATCTCCGCCGTCGCCTATCGAGCGTCCTCCCTGGCGCTTGGCGGCGAGGGTTTCCTTATGCAGGCCGCCTTCACGCTCGCCTGCGTCACCGCGGTACAAGCGGTCATCATGGGCGTCTATCTGCGGGCGCGCGAGCCGGGAGAGATCACCCGCGTCCTGCGAAACTGGAAGATCGCCGGCCTCGTGGGCCTAAGCGGCATGCTCGGCTCGGCCTGTTGGTTCACCGCGATGACCATCCAGAACGTCGCCTATGTCCGTGCGTTGGGTCAGATCGAGTTGGTCTTCACCTTCGCCGCGTCATATTTCTTCTTCAAGGAGAAGACCAACCGAATGGAGTTTCTCGGCATTTTGGCAATCATCGCCGGGATTATCGTGTTGCTGCTGTGGCGGTAGATGTGATCCATCGAGCCGAAACGACGTAACAAGAGCATGGAGGTTGCGCCATGCCATTGATCGGAAGAATTTTCATCCTCGCGCTCGGCCTGTTTCTCGCCGGGGTCGCGCAAGCCGGGAGCGTACCTGTGTTCAATTTCACTTCGATCGAGGGCCAGCCGCTCTCGCTGTCCGAGTACCGCGGCAAGGCGGTGCTGGTGGTCAATACCGCGTCGCGCTGTGGCTTCACGCCTCAATATGCCGGTCTGCAGAGCCTTTGGGAGAAGTACCGCGACCGTGGTCTTGTCGTGCTCGGCGTGCCGTCAAATGATTTCGGCGGCCAGGAGCCTGGTTCCGAAGCCGAGATCAAAAGCTTCTGCGAAGTCAATTTCGACATCGATTTCCCGATGACCGCCAAGGAAGTGGTCAGCGGCAACGGCGCTCATCCGTTCTATAAATGGGCCGGCGAGGAGCTCGGCGCGCTGTCGGTGCCGCGATGGAACTTCCACAAGATCCTGTTGGACACGGAAGGCAAGGCGGTTGACTGGTTCGCGCCGACCACCGCGCCCGACGCGGACAAGCTGACCGCCGCGATAGAAAAGGTGTTACCGGATTGAGGGGTTGAGAACGCCGCCCTCCCCCCGCGTAAACACCTTCCACGAGGTCCTGGAACCCGCATCACGCCGTGAAATGCGCGGCATCCATGATCTTGGGCGTTTCGGGAATCAACGGCGCGAAGCCCATGCGATCGAGGACATCGCCCTTGACGTCCACGCCCGGAGCGACCTCGGACAGCACGAGGCCTTCCGAGACCAGGCGGAACACCGCCCGCTCGGTAACATAAACGACCTCCTGGTCGGATTTCACCGCTTGTGGGCCACTGAAAGTGATCTGCTCGACGGCGGAAACCATTTTTTGAACCTCGCCGGGACGGTCGACAATGAGGCGGCCGTCGCCAATCGATAATCCAACGCCCTTGGCCTCGAAAGTGCCACAGAACACAACCTTACGGGCGTTCTGGGCGATATCGATAAAGCCCCCGGGCCCCACCGTCACGCCCCCCAGTTTGGAGACATTGACATTGCCCTCGGCGTCCAATTCGCCCATGCCGAGAAAGGCGATATCCAGGCCGCCGCCGGAGTAGAAATCAAACTGAGACGGCGCGTCGATCATCGCCGTCGCATGACGCGCGTAACCGAAACTGGTACCGTCCAGCAAGCTGCCGCCATAGGTTCCGTGTTCGATCGTCTGACAATAGCGGGCACTGTCGCCGCGCGCCGCCACGATCTTGGCAATCGCGTCCGGAATGCCGAAGCCGTAATTGATCACCGCCCCGTCACGGAGTTCCGCCGCCGCCCGTCGCGCGATGGCGGTCCGAACATTGAGCTCTATTTCGCCGGTTTCAGGCGGCTCTCCCCAGGACTCCCCGGTCAAGGTCGGGTCGTGAAAGACCTCGTGGCTGAGCGGCTGATCCGGCGCGACCACGACCGCGTCGACGATGGCTCCGGGAACCCGCACCAGATTAGCGGAGATCCCGCCCCGAGGTACGGCGTGGCGCACCTGGGCGATCACCTTGCCGCCGGAATTCCTGGCCGCCATGGCAAGCGCGTAGACGTCCAGGGTCGCGGCTTCTTGCGCCAGGCTGATGTTCCCGTCGGGGTCGGCGAAACTGCCACGAATGATCGCCACATCGATGGGGAAAGGTCGATAACGTAGCCACTCGCGACCGTCGATCTCGACCCGTTCAACCAGATCCTCCTTGGCGCTTGCATTCATCCGCCCCCCGCCAAACCTTGGATCGATGAAGGTTCCGAGCCCGACATGGGTAGTCAGCCCGGGCCGCTTGGCGCCGATCTCGCGCCACTGCTGCATAACCACGCCGCCGGGCAGGACATAGGCCTCGATCTTTTCTTCCTTCGCCAGCGCCTGCATCCGGGGCGACCAAACCCAATGGCCGCCGATTACCCGGCGCACCATGCCCTCATGAGCGAACCGATTGAGGCCACGCGCCGCCCGGTCACCAATCCCGAGCGCGTGAACCAGCGTTAGATCCCTGGGCCCTTTTCCGGAGAGAAACCGCGCCTCGATCGCACCCATGACGGTGTCGGCTTCAAGCAACCCACCGCCACCGCCGACGAGGCCGACCGTCGCGCCGTCCGGCACCAGCATCGCGGCGCCATCGGCATCCATGAACTTGTTCTGTCGGGTCATCGTCGGGGGACTTTCATGCCACGGGTGAAAGCCGGAATGGCTCCGCATTCAAATGCCACAGCGGCGATGGAGCAAGAAGCGAATAAACACGGATGAGTGAACCGGCCTCTGGACAGGACCCTTCGCACAACGAAAACTGACGGCGTCGACAAGACAACGTGGAGAGTCGGAAATGACATCCAAACCTTGGCCCAGGGTCGCGGTTCTCGGCGCCGGCGCGATTGGGGGATTGTTCGGCGCGATGCTGCGCGAGGGCGGTCTCGACGTCACCCTGATCGACCGCAAGGAAAGCCATGTCTCCTCGATCCGCACCAACGGGTTGAGGATTGTCGGCCATGGTGGTGATCGCGCCATCTCCGTACCCGCGACGACGGAGCCCGCGTCCATGGGGCCGGTGGACGTGGTGATCGTCCAGACTAAGGCAATGGACACCATTCAGGCGGTACGCGCCGGCGCGGGGCTATTCGGTCCGGACACCGTCGCGATCAGCTTCCAAAACGGGCTCGGCAACGAGGAGAATATCGGGTCCGTCATAGGGTTGGAACGGGTGTTGGGCGGCGTTACCGCTCAAGGCGCGACCGTGGTGGAGCCCGGCGTCGTGCGAAACTTTGGCAATCTGCCTTCCTATGTCGGCGAGTTGGAACCGGGCCTGTCCGAGCGCGCAAGCCGGATCGCCGCCGCGTTTAGCGCCGCGGGCCTCGAAACCCATGCGAGCGGTGAGTTGCGCCGGGTCATGTGGAAGAAGTTCCTCGCCAATGTGGCGCTCAGCGCGGCCTCGGGCGTTACCAATCTTACTTCCCAGGAGATGATGGCGATCCCCGAACTACAAGCGGTCTGCATCGGCGCGATGGAAGAAGCCGCCCTAGTCGCCGGCGCCGAGGGCATTGCCTTGAGCAACGCCGAGAAACAGGAAATCCTCGCCCCCCTGGTGAGCCCGGACGGCACCGGCGCCAGCAAGTCCAGCCTTTGCGCCGACCTGCTCAACGAACGGCCCACCGAGGTCGACACCATCGCCGGCGCCGTCGTCCGACTGGGCCAGACGCATCGCATACCGACACCGATCAATCAGACCCTTGTCGCGGCGGTCAAGGGCAAGGAATCACACTATATGAAGTAACGAAACAGTGTCTGGCGAAACCCAACAGGCGCGTCAATCCAGATAAAAGACATCCTGTCCGTCGTCCGATTTTCCGGATTTTCCCTCGGCCTCCTGCTCGGCCTTTTTGCGGCTTCCCTTGGGCAGATTCACCGTCATGATCCAGTCGACCGCCTCGTCGCCAAGCGGCAAGATCAATCGCTCCCAAAGAACCACGTCGACATTCAACGGCGGCGCGTGCTCGCTATAGAGCGGCGCTCGGCAATCGATGGCCATCTCATACAAATCCAGGAACAGCTTGGCGACGGGGCTCGGAAAATCGCTGGTCCTCTTGCCGGTCATGTCCTGCCCATACCGTTCGGCGATTTCGCCACCATAGATCCGGTAGACATAGTCGAACTCAAAAGGCGTGGGTCTTTCGATCTCCAGCAACATGACATTGCGGAGCAGCGGCAGGAACTCCGGTTCATCGATGATGTCCTTGCTGACCAGACCATGCTTGGTGACCAATTGGTTGGTCTTCCAACGGTTGAACAGCGCCTTCAGTCGCGGGTCGGGATATCGGCTTCCTGTGGAGCAACAACAACCTTCACGTCTCTGGGCAGACCTGGATAACTCTTGCTTAGCACCTCGCGTCGCATAAAATCCGTGTCCACCCCTCGTTGGTCGGCCCTGTCGAACCTAATAATACAATTATGTCGCTATTTTCGCGAAACACAATCATGAGTGTGCCAATGCAACGACGCGAGATTTTCACGCCGCCCGACGCGTCCCCGACCAAGCTAGGCGAGATTGCCTTCGAAGCCATCGCGTTCATCCGAGGATACCAGGTTCGACGGTCGTTCCGTCACTGGCCCATAGCCACCACCGCCCCCGGTTCTCACTACCAGCCGATCACCGGGTCCCAGCGGAAACTGTTGTTTGGAAGCCAACGGGATCTTCTGACCACCACGCTCGACGAAAGTCTCCGCCTTCGCTCCCGGCGCGCCGCCGAAGACGCCTTCCGGTGCAATTCGGAACCGGTCCCCATAGGTCGCGAAGGTCACGTCCTCCTCCAGAATCCGATAGATCCGCTGAAAACCCATGCCGCCACGCTGACGCCCGGCACCGCCGGACGCCGATCGCAGACTGTAGTCGTCCACTCGGAAGAACGGATAATCCGACTCCATCGCCTCGATCGGGATGTTCGAGCAGTTCGAGAGCATCGAGTCCACCGCGTCACAGCCGTCGTTCTCCGGCCCGGCGCCGAACCCGCCGCCGAAAATCTCCAAATAGATATTGTAACCGGCCTCGCCGCGATGGCTCAGACAACTCACCGTCGTGGTGTCGAAACCCGGTGCTATCACCCGGTCCGGCACCGCCTTGGCGAGCGCGTTCATAACCGAGTTCACAACCCGATAGCTTGGCAGTAGACGCGCGCGCACCGGCGCCGGCGGCCTCGGGTTGAGGATCGAACCATATGGCGCGGTCACCGTGATAGCCCGCTCCGCTCCCTCGTTGAAGGGGATGTCCGGATCGGTCAGAACCGCCTTGATACAGGCGATCGCCGAGGAAATGGACGATGCGTAGGGACTGTTCATATTGGTGCGGACCTGCTCCGCCGTGCCGGTGAAATCGACGGCGATCGCGTCACCATCAATGGTCAGCGTCGCGCGAACCGGAACCGGCTCCTCGCCGCGGCCATCATCATCCAGCCAGGCCTCGCCGGTATAGACGCCATCCGGCGCGGCGGCGATCGCGGCGCGGATCCGGCGTTCGGAATAGTCCAGCATCTCGTCCATCGCGGCGAAGACCGTCTCGACACCGAATTTTCGGCAAAGATCCTTCAGTCGCTCCCCCCCTACCGCGTTTGCCGCGAACTGGGCGTTCAGGTCGCCAATCGTCGCCTCCGGCATGCGCACATTCGCGCGCACCAAGCGTTCGAACGGGCCACCCTTCCAATCGCGTTCCACCGAATAGCGGCTCGGTGGGAACGTAATGCCTTCCTCGTGCACGTCGCCAGCATTGGGGTTGAGACCAGGCGCGCCGCCGCCGAGATCGATGTGATGCACCACCGTCGCGGTGACGCCGATCAGGGTTCCGTCGAGAAAGATCGGCGAGAACAAGAAGATGTCGGGAAGGTGCTGACCGCCAGCGTAGGGATCGTTGTTGATCAGGAAATCCCCCTCCCTCAGGGTTTCCAACGGGTGCAATTCCAGGCACGCCCTAAACGTATGGGTGACCGAGCCGAGCTGAATGGGGATCAGATCGGCCTGAGCGACCACCCGACCCTCGCGGTCCATGATCGCGGCGGAACAATCCTGAGCCTCCCGCACGACGGGAGAATGCGCCGAGCGGATGAGTTTCACCCCCATCTCATCGGCGGCGGCGATGAGGGCGCGGGTAATGACGGCCTGATCCACGGGTGATACGGCCATGTCAGTTCTCCGTTTCCAAGATCACGTTACCGGTCCCGTCGAGACGGGCGCCCCAGCCCGGCGGGACATAGATCGTCGAACTTCCGTCCTCGATCAACAGCGGGCCGGACATGGCGGACAAGGTCAATGCCTGGCGCGACAGCAATGCCGCGTCCATCACCTCGCCGCGCTCGACAAGCCGGACGCGCCGGTCGCTCGGATCGGACGCGGCTTCGGACATTCCGGCTATCGCGGTTTCCGGCGGCGGCGCCTTGGCGCCAACCCGGAACGAGACCACCTCGACCGGATCGCCATGCGGCTTGGCGAACTCGAAGGTCCGGCGATGCGCGTCGGCGAACAATTCCGCGAGGTCATCGGCGCTCAACTCGGCGAGCCCGCGGTCGCCGAGATTTACCGAGACCTCGAAGGCCTGGCCGACATAGCGCATCTCCAATACCCGGTCGAAACGCGCGTCCGCCTCGATCCCCAGCGACGCGAGATAGTCTCGCGCCTCCTCCTGAAGCGTCTCGGCCGTGGCGCGGATCTCGGTGATTGTCTCGGTATTCACGCGCAATCTGCGGGTACGGGCGCGATAATGGATATGGTCGGACAGCAACAGCCCCGCCGCCGACAGAACCCCGGCATTCGGCGGCACCACCACGGTGGCGATGTTCAGATCCTCGGCAACCCGCGCGGCGTGCAGGGGGCCGGCGCCGCCAAAGGGCACGAGAACATAGTCCCGCGGATCACGCCCCCTCTCGGTCGAGACCTGCTGAATGGCGCGCACGATATTGGCTTCGGCGAGCCGGATCGCGCTATCGGCGATCTCTTCCAGCGACAGGCCGAAGCGCTCGGCCAGCGGTGCGAAAACCCGCTGAGAGGCCGCGGCATCCACATCCATGCGCCCTCCGAGAAAGGTATCGGGACGCAAGGTTCCGCGGATCAAATGAGCATCAGTAATCGTCGGCACCTCGCCTCCTCGGCGATAACATGCCGGACCGGGTGTCGCGCCGGCGGATCTTGGCCCGGCGCGAAGCAGGCCACCGTCATCCGCCCAAGCGATCGAGCCGCCGCCGGCGCCGACGGTCACGATATCCACTACCGGCGTCTTCACCGGCAACCCGTCGACCTTGGTCATCGCGGCAAGCTCGGGCTCACCGTCGGCGATCAGGGCCACATCGGCACTGGTCCCGCCCATGTCCAGCGTGATGAGGTTCCGGTACCCGGCACCCTCCACGCCACGAACCGCGCCGACGACGCCCGCCGCCGGACCGGAAAACAAAGCGGTAATGGCATTTCGGGCCATCGCCTCGGCCGGCATGCGACCGCCATTGGACTGCATGATGCTGAAACGCCCGGCGAAACCGCGTGCCGCGAGAGTGTCCGAGAAGCGTGTAACATAGCCTGCTATGACCGGCTGAACATAGGCGGCCAGGGTTGTCGTCGACGCGCGCTCATATTCCCGAAACTCGCGGGTAACCTCGCTGGAACAGGTGACCGTCATTTCCGGCGCGACGGCGCGAATGATGCGCGCCAGGGCTTCCTCGTGCGAGGGATCGGCGTAGGAGTGCAAAAAACAGATCGCGGCGGCCTGATAGTCGCCTTGCGCCAGGGCGTACCGAACGAGCTGCTCACAAGCGATTTCATCAAGGGCGCGAACAACGCTCCCATTCGCCGCCAGACGCTCGTCGACTTCGAAGGTATCGTGCCGAGATACCACCGGTTCTGGCTTGCGGTATCTCAAATCGTAGATTGAGGCCCGATCATGCCGTTGCAGCAGCAGCACATCCCGAGTGCCCTTGGTCACGAAGAGGCAGACGCGAGCCCCCTTTCGTTCCAGCACGGCATTTGTGGCAACGGTTGAGCCGTGCACCAGCTCGGTGATCTCGCTCGGATCGATCCCGGCGGCGTCGATCGCGTTCATCGCCCCCTCGTCCGGACGCGCGGGGGTGCTTGGCACCTTGGATGTCCGCACGCCGGCATCGTCGACGGCGACGAGATCCGTGAAGGTTCCCCCTACTTCAATTCCTACCCGCATAGAGTCCTCGTCGCCTTTAGTTATCACGCCCGTTCGCGCGGTCCCAGACCACCATGTTTCACCGAAGTTTCGCAAGAGGTGTCGGATAAAGCATGGATTTAACGCTCCGACCAAGTTTGCCGGACATAAGCGTCAATCCTTGCTAAAATGTAATCTTTACGCTCTCGGGACGACGGGACAAGTCATGCACGAGGCTGTCACCGCATTGGTCGTCGATGACGAACCGATCCAGCGCCAGATCGCCGGGCGGCTCTTGCGGATTCTGACCGTTGGCGAAGTGATCGAGACCGATGACGGCGCGCAAGCACTAGAGTTGATCCAAACCCGCGGCGCCGATATCGATCTGGTGATTTGTGACCTGGACATGCCGAAAATGGACGGCATGGAGTTCATTCGCAGGTTATCCGACATAAGCCCCGCCCCGGCGCTCATCATAAACAGTTCCCATAAGGCCGATATCCTGGAGAGCGTCGGGCGAATGGCCAAGGCCTATGGGTTGAGGGTTCTGGGAAATCTCGAAAAGCCCCTGACGCGCCCCGACCTTAGCGCCTTGTTGGCGCAGCTTCACCTAGAGGAAGGTTCCGTTGCCGGCCCCGCGGGCGACCATGCCGAGGTCGACCTCGCGAGATGCCTGGCGGAAAATCGTTTCAGGCCCTATTTCCAGCCAAAAGTGCGCTTCGCCGATTCACAAGTCACCGCCGCCGAGACCCTGATCCGTCTGGATCTCGGGGATGGCCAGGTTCTGGCGCCGGGCCAATTCATGCCCGCCGTGGTTTCGCAAGGCATGATCACCGATGTGACCTTGGCATTGTTCGAAGCCACCTTGGAGGCCATGACCGCTTGGAACCATTCCGGGTTTCATCCCCATGTCTCGGTCAATCTTTCGCCGGAAAGCCTGGATGACTTCAATTTCGGCGCGCGGCTGCACGCCTTGGTCACCGACGCCGGCGTGCGCTCAAAGGATATCACCTTCGAGATCGTCGAGAGCGAGATCGCCCGTGACTTCCGCCGCTCGCTTGAGAATACCAGCCGATTGCGCATGTTGGGGTTCGGCCTGTCGATCGATGACTTTGGAACCGGTTTTTCGTCGCTTGAACAGTTGAGTCTACTGCCCTTCACCGAGCTCAAGCTGGACCGTTCCTTCGTCACCGGGATTTGCGACAATCCGCAAAAGCAAGCCATGGTCAACTCAACGGTACGGATGGCCAAGGAACTGGAGCTGACCGTCGTGGCCGAGGGAATCGAAACGGACGCGGAAGCTGAGTTCGTGGAAACGGCGGGCTGTGATTTCGGGCAAGGTTATTGGTTCTCCCGACCAATCCCGAGCGACGACTTCAGCACCGTTTTGGAAAAGCACTCGGCCTAGACCGCGAACGGGCGTCGGCCGGTCAGTCAAGAACCGGAAGCGTCTCCGCGGCCCTGCGCGAAAGCAGCTCCGGTGGGCCGTCACGGATAACCAAATTCTCCTCGTGCACCATCACCCGACCATCGGCATAGGTCATCCCCGGCTCCAGGGTCATCACCATGCCCGGGACCATCACGGTTTCGTCTCCCCGCATGTTGGACGGCTGTTCTGTAAGCTGGGTTCCGAGTCCATGACCAAGACGCCCGACGGCATTACCGGTTGAACCGCCGACATCCAGGACCGCCGCCATCGCGGCCCAGAGATCCGCCGCCGTCGCGCCGGGCCTGGCCGCCGCCAAACCGGCCTCGGTGGCCCTGTAGACCACGTCATAGGCCCGCCGGGCCGCATCATCGGCGAAACCGAAAGCGAAGTTACGGTCGAAATCCGAGTAGTAGCCGTCGAACACGCAGCCGGTATCCATCATCAGCACGTCACCCGGCTCGATGACACGGTCGGTCGGCGGGCCAATCACCTCGATCGGGCCGCCCGGGCCGGAACCGCCAACGAGGTAAGGCACCTCGTCCACCCCGCGTTTCAGGAAGTCGATCCGCGTGGCGCGAAACACCTCGCGCTCCACGTCACCGGTTCGGGCGATCGCGCCAAGCCCCGCGAAACCATCCGAGACCAGTTGGCAGACATATCGGGTCTTTTCAATTTCCAGCTCGGACTTGACCATCCTGAGCGGTCTGACGATCGGGCTGGCATCCGCGAAGGCGACGCCCGGCAATCCGGATCGCAAAGCATCAAAATCCGCGAGCGGCATGCGCAGCAGGCTCTCATGTCCCATGGGAAGCCCCACGGCCCCGCCGGACTTGGTCAGGTCGCGCAGCAGGGCGGCAAGGTCGCTGATCCCGTCATCCGCCGGCCTCGGCGCCGGCCAGACGCGTATATCCTCGATCCATGTGGTCGCCATCCGCTCGGCGCCGATCTCGGGAATAACCGCGATCGGCTTGCCACGCGCCGGAACCACCAGGAACCACGGGCGGGTCGGGCTTTGCCAGAAAGGCGTCATGAAACCCGAGAAATAGCGGACGTCCGGCTCGGTCGTCAGCAGCAACGCGGCCACACCCGCCTCGGCCATGGCGGATTGCGCGCGCTCGACCCGACTCTCGAACTCGGCATCGGGAAAACCCCGCGCCGGCGCGGTTCGACTCACGCGGGGTCGTCCTTCGAGAATTGCATCAGCAGGACGGCGGCCCCGTCCGCCCCGGCCGTCACGCTTAACGGCGCCTCGTCTCGAAAGCGGTAAAGTCCCGACAAGCGCGGCAGCGCGCGGCCCTCTTGTTCGAGCGAGCCGGCAACGATGATCGCGTATTGACCGCCCGCCCGAACCGGGGTCTCCAAGGCAACCGATCTGCCCGCTCCGATGGCATAGAGATAGGCACAGGTGCCGTCTTCCAGCGGCTCCATGATCTCGGAACACGCGACATCGCCCAGATCCCGCAAGCCGTCTCCGCTAGGCACATCGATATCGCCGGCCAGCCGGTGCTTGCGTTTGACCGGTTTGAGTTTCTCGCGCGAGGCCGGCATGTATTTCGCCCCGGCATCCCAGCGCGAGCGCAGGGTGAAGTAGAATATCCCCTCATCACCCGCCGTGATCGGCCCATATGGTGTATGGCCACCGGCATAATGCACGGAGAGCGGCGTCGCCGGCTTCTTGCCCATATGGCCGCCGCCATCGACGATCACCTGGAATTGCTCATGGTCATGAAAATGCGGCGGCGTGATCGCGTTTGACGGTTGCTCGACCAGAAACCCCTGGGGCATGCCGTCGTCATTCGCCTCGTTGCCGGGCTCGTAGCGGCCACGGGTCGGGGCGGTGCCGACATAGGGACTGAGATAGTAGGTGCGGCCCTGCACCTCGATCGGCTTACGGGCGGCCCGCGCGTCGTCGGCGGAAGTTATGAAAGGCATGCTCGCGGCTCCGTCGCAAAAGAACACTCGGACATGGTAGCCCGCGCGCTACACTATCGGAAGCCCGGGACCATCGAACGCCCAGGCATGATCAGAGACCCGATCACCTGTCCGATTGCCAAGCCCGGGCGCGGCCTCTATAGCAGGACTATGTCCGATACCACCGCCCCACTCGGGCGCGATCTCAAGGTCATGGGTCTGGTTGGCTCCGCGCACGCCGCGAGCCACTTTTTCCACCTGATCCTGCCGCCGCTATTCCCGATCCTGAAAGACGAATTCGGGGTCGGCTATACCGAGCTCGCCCTGCTTACGACGCTATTTTACGCGGCCTCCGGCTTCGCGCAGACGGTGGCGGGTTTCCTTGTCGATCGCTTCGGAGCGCGGCGCGTTTTGCTGTGCGGTCTTTCTCTCCTGTCGCTCAGCGTTATCGGATACGGTTTTGCCACGCACTATTGGATCCTGGTCGTGCTGTCGATCATCGCCGGGCTCGGCAACAGCGTGTTTCACCCCGCCGATCTGTCGATCCTGACCAATAAGGTGAGCGCGCCGCGACTAGGGCGGGCCTATGCCACGCATGGACTGTGCGGTAATCTCGGATGGGCCATCGCGCCTGTCTTCGTCGGCACGATCGCCGTTCTGTCGGATTGGCGGGTCGCCACGATCGCCGCCGGCCTGGTCGGCATGGCGATTGTCGCGGCCTTCATTTTGTGGGGCGCCGAACTCAGCGACAGCGAACGCGAAACGGCGACGGCGCGCCCAACCGATCGCGGGGAAGCCCTCGCGAGCAACATTAGACTGTTGTTCAGCCCGACAATCGTATCGTGCTTTATGTATTTCGCGTTCCTGGCGGCGGCCCTGATAGGCGTCCAGGCCTTCGGTGTCGCGGCGATACAGCAGCTTTACGCGATTGAATACACAGCCGCGACCGCCGCCCTGACCGCATTCCTGGTCGGTGCCGCGGCGGGCATTTTCGCCGGTGGCATTCTGGCGGACCGAACCGACAGACACGAAATCATCGCAATGGCCGGCGTCGCCCTTTCGGCGGTGGTACTGACCTTGCTCGGCGCTCAACTGGTCGCGGTGGCGCTGGTCGTACCGGCGCTGGCTTTGGCGGGTTTCTTTTCCGGTACGACCGGCCCCTCGCGCGACATGCTGGTGCGCAAGGCGACGCCAAAAGGCGCTACGGGAAGGATCTTCGGCTTCGTCTATTCCGGCCTGGATCTCGGCTCTTCGCTGATGCCGCTCGCGCTTGGTATCGTCATGGACAATGGCAACGCGGATTGGGTGTTCTACGCCTGTGGGATCATGTTGGTGGTGACCATGGCAACAGTCACCCAGGTCAAGGCGCGGGCTGTCGAGGCGAACAAGCCCGCCTGATCCACCCAGCTCTATCGAAGCTTGCGTCGATGCAATGCCTGGGCGATTTCGTCGAGCTCGATCTGCTCGCGCCGGGCTTCCTTCAAGCGCTCCTTGGCGTCGAATTCGTCCCGCACGATCTCGGCCTTCCGCAACTCCTGGAAAGCCTCCAGCATTTCCTGATTGGCCTCGTCCACCGCCTCTTGTCGCACGGTGATCTCGGCGGCGATTTGCTCGCGACGAATGATCACGGAGTTGGCGAAGGCATTGTAGCTCATGGACGCCTCGATCGAGGTCGAGGCGATACGCTTTTCGCTCTCCACCTCTTCCTCAAGCGCCTCGCGCTTATGGATCAGGGCATCGACCTCGGCTTGGGCCTCGGCCAGGGCCCTGCGCTTCTCGTCGAGTTGCCAGTCGCGCAGGCGCACGAGTTGATCATACTGGCTCACCGCGCCCGGCTCCACCGTCTAGCCCTGGCGGTCATGCGGGTGGCTCCCCCTCTTCCGGCATGGCGTGGACCTCGCGCACCTCGCCGAAGTCGGCCTCCTCGTCCCCAACCGACCCATCTTCCGGGCCGATCATCTCGAGGATGGAGGACAGCGCGGCATAGCCCGCGTCGAGCTCGGCGTTCTCGTTAGTGCCCTGGGAGAGGAACTTCTCCAGCGAGGGATAGTAGCGAATTGCTTCATCGATCCTCGGATCGCTGCCCCGTCGATAGGCGCCGAGCCGGATCATGTCGGCCATGCCCTCATAGGCCGCCATCAACGAACGCGCCCGGGTCACCACCTCGTTCTCGCTCTCAGTGTTACAGTCCGGCATCATCCGAGAGACACTGCGCAACACGTCGATCGCCGGATAGCGTCCCCGGTCCGCGATCGCGCGATCCAATACCACGTGGCCGTCGATGATGCCCCGCACCGCGTCGGCGATCGGCTCGTTATGGTCATCACCCTCGACCAGAACCGTGAAAAGCCCGGTGATCGTCCCTTCCGCCGGCCCAGGCCCGGCGCGCTCAAGCAATTTCGGCAGCTCGGCGAAGACGGTCGGCGTATATCCCTTCGAGGCAGGGGGCTCGCCGGTGGCCAGGCCAATCTCCCGCTGGGCCATGGCGAAACGCGTTACGCTGTCCATCATGCACATGACGGTCTTGCCGGCATCGCGGAACGCTTCGGCGATGGTCAGAGTCATATAGGCCGCTTGCCGGCGCATCAGCGGCGACTCGTCCGAGGTCGCCACCACGATGACACTGCGCGCCAGGCCTTCTTCTCCGAGATAGTCCTGAACAAACTCCTGCACCTCGCGCCCGCGCTCACCGACCAGACCGATGACATTCACCTCGGAGGCGGTAAACCGCGCGATCATCGACATCAGCATCGACTTGCCGACGCCGGAGCCGGCGAAGATTCCCATCCGCTGCCCCTTGCAAACGGTGGTGAAGGTGTTGATCGCCCGCACGCCTAGATCTAGCTTGTCGCCGACCCTTTGGCGCGTGTGGGCGGCCGGCGGAGCGGCGCGAATCGGATAGGCCTTGGGACCGTCCGACAACCCACCCTTGGCGTCGATCGGCTCTCCCATCGCGTTCACCACACGACCGAGCCAGGCATCTCCGGGATAGACCACGAGGTCCGCGTCCTCGATTTCGGCGCGGCTGCCGATACCGATGCCCTCAAGCTCTCCAAACGGCATGGCAAGCGCGCTGCCGTCGCGAAAGCCGACGACCTCGCAACTGACCCGCTCGCCGCGACGGCGTTGCAAATGAATGCGATCTCCGATCGATAGGGCGCGCTCGACACCGCCGATCTCGACCATCATTCCTTGCACCGCGGTCACCCGGCCGTAGAGCCGAAACTCCGGAATTTTCTCGATATCCTGGGCGAGATTGCCAATGACACCGACCATGTGAAGATCTCCCGGCGGTTCCCTCGTCCGTCCTCCGTGGCGCTACATTCGGCCACCGTTAACGGAACGGTAAAATCCAATCCCAAGAGTTTACCATTTTCCGCGTTGCCGGACCCCGCTCCAATTTCCCCTCGTTCACGGCGTCCTCCGGCAATTGTTACCAAGCCTAGAGGTTCGTTAAGAGTTTGTTCATCTTTTACCGTCTGGGGTATCCTCGCAGCGTTGCCAGGGAGGTAAACGTCATGCGAGCGCTACTCGTAGAGGATGATCAAACCACCGCGCGAAGCATTGAGCTGATCCTGAAATCCGAGAACATCGTCGTCGATGTCACGGATCATGGAGAAGAAGGGCTGGAGGTCGGTCGGCTCTACGACTACGACATCATCCTGCTGGATCTGATGCTGCCCGACATGGATGGTTACGAGGTTCTGCGCCGCATGCGCGAAGCCAAGATCGAAACGCCAATCCTGATCCTTTCCGGACTCGCGGAGCTTGACCACAAGATCAAGGGGCTGGGTTTCGGCGCCGACGACTACCTGACGAAACCGTTTGATCGGCGCGAGCTAATCGCTCGTATTCAAGCCATCGTCCGGCGTTCCAAGGGGCATGCCAGTTCCATCGTCACCATCGGCGGCATGTCGGTCGATCTCTCGGAGCGGACCGTCACCGTGAACGGCGAGTCCGTCCACCTGACCGGCAAGGAGTTCGGGGTACTTGAATTGCTCACCTTGCGAAAGGGCACGACCCTGACCAAGGAGATGTTTCTGAATCATCTCTACGGCGGCATTGATGAGCCCGAGCTGAAGATCATCGACGTGTTCGTCTGCAAGGTCCGCAAGAAACTTTCGACCGCGTCGGGCGGCGAGAACTATATCGCGACCGTATGGGGCCGCGGCTATGTCCTACGCGACCCGCAAGGCGACAAGGACGCGGCATAAAGAATCAAAGTGCCGGCAGCGACACGCCCTTTTTCTCGTAGTATTGCCAGTCTAATCACCGACCGGAAGCCAGTCCAAGGTTAACCCGTCCTTGACACAAGGCGCCCTCGCCCAAGATCATTGCGGGTCGAATCCCGGGGAGCATTGAGGAATGGCGCAATGTCGCGCTTGGTTGCTTACTTTTGGTCTATTGGCGCCAGTGGTTCTCACCGGATGCTTTGGCGAGGACGAAGAAGCCAAAGGCCCGAAGAAAGATTACATCCTGGTCCGCAATGACTCCTCCACCGAAGCCCAGGTGCGCATGAAGATGTGGAAGGCCGAGGCCAAGCCAGTCAGTTCGGGCAAGGAAGAACGTCTCGAGTTCGTCTCGAAGTCGAGAACCGTCCAGGTCGAGGCGAAAAGCCGTAAGCAGTGGGACAACAGCTGGGTCACCATGCAAGTCGGTCAAACACTCGTGGTTTATGACGGCCAGGAGCAGATCGCCTGCCGGGCCGAGTAAGGCACCGGCGCAGCCACCCTCGAATAAGAGAGTTCCACCATGGCCGATGGCTTTCAACTACTTGTAGATCCTCCACTTTTCGTCACCAACCAGAGCGAAATGGACGTGACGCTTACCTGGCAAACCACGGTGCCGGGAAACAAGCTCTCCCCGCCTCGCCAGGCCAGCATTCCACGCGGCGCGGTCGACCATCGGGTGGATCCAGGACTTTTCTGGATCGTCCATGAAGGTTTCAACACCCTCTTGGCCGAAAACGTCGTCTTCGTTTCGGTTCTGAATGACGATGGGGCCTACGGCGAGCAAATCGCGGTTCACGCGGATATCTTCGCCACCAATTCCGAGTTTCACCACCTCGCCCTTGCGGTGCTCATCGACGGGGACGGTTACCTTTCAGCGACACCGTGCCTCGACAAGTGAGATACCGCCCGTCATCTATCCGACAAGATTGACGTCCCGGCCCAGATGCCGGAAGCCACGCGCCCCCGCGCCCTCGGCGATCGCCTGGCGCATCGCCGGCGGATCGGTAACGACGAAGCCGGACAATCGGTGAATGCCGTGTTCCAGCAGCACCGGCGAGAGCGGCGTACCCGGGCCGACCAGACTGACATGGGCACCGTCAACCAATCGCAGCAAACCGGCGAGGCTCGCGTTGACCCAGGTCGTGGCGGTAATGATCAAGAGAGCGCAGCCGGGAATGACATCCGCCGCCGCGCTCGCCGGCAGGTCGTTCGGGCCCGGGTTTCGCTCCAGAACCACCGCCCCGGGCAGCCTCTCATCAAGCTTTGGGAAACGACCGACGACAACGGTCCGTCCCTCAGCCTCCCCTGAGATTTCCAAGCCGTTTCCGTCGGGGCCATGAAGGTCAAAACGGTTAACGCTGGCGTTGATCGCGGCACAGCCAATCGCCCGCTCATAGGGATTACTTGAACGCGCCAGCGCCGCCAACGCGCGCAAATCGCGCCCCGTGTAGCTCCCGGTATCGGGCGTAGTCGCGGCGCCCTCGAAGCCTTTGGCGGGCGTGGTCACAAGCCCGACACCCTCGTCGCCCTCGACCAGGGTCCAGTTATAGCCAACGATCACCGCGCGCGACGGCGTATCCGGCACCCCCGCGATCAACGCCTCAACGCCGACTACCGCGTCGATCGAAACATCTTTCATATCGTCCTCGCGAAGCATGGCTAGGCGCTCAACGCTGAAACTGGATAATCGCCATGCCGGTGACCACAAGGCCCGCGCCGGCCAGTTTCGGCAAGGTCAACGCGTTCTCACGGAACCCGGCGACGCCAAAATGATCGATCAACAGCGACGCCGTCATGATCCCCATGATGGTCACCGACACATAGGCGGCCGCTCCCATTCTAGGCGCGAAGAACAAAGCACCGAACACCGCGAAGCCCCCAATCAGACCGCCACACCATGCCCACCACGGCGCGGCGGCAATCAGCTTCATGCTGGGCGGTTGGACGCGCAGCAAGACCATGACGACAAGGATCGCCAGCGTGGCCACGACGGTGTTGGTAAGCGCCGCCGGCAGGGGATGCCCCAAGGCACGCGCCAAGCTAGCGTTTATCCCGGCTTGCAGGGGCGCGCCGCAGCCGATGATCAGCGCGGCTAGAAAATACCCGATATAGGTCGCCGACATGGGCGGTCTCCGAGAGTCAAGGAACGGCGGCGCGGATCGCGGTTTTACGAGCGCCTCGTCATTCGGGGATCAACAGCGGCTTTAGAGCCTCTCCACGTTGGATCAGTTCAAATCCCCGGGGCCCATCGCTCAACGGTAGGTGATGGCTGGCGATCGACCGTATATCCACGGCCCCGCTGTCGAACAAGCTCCATAGCCGATCCCAGCTGTCCCAGATGCGCCGGCCATGGATGTTGTGGACGGTCGGGCACTGACGCAACCAGACGGTGAGGTCAATCTCTATGGGGTGCGGCGGAGCGCCCACCAGCCGGAAGTCACCGCCCTTGGCGAGGCTTTCCATCGCGTTGGAAAAGCCTCCAGGAGTCCCGGAGAACTCTATCGCAACCTCGACCCCTCGCCCGGAGGTGACATCGCGGGCGGCGGCTGGAATGTCGGTATTGGTCGGGTCCAGCACCAGGTCCGCGCCCAATTCCAAGGCCGCCTCGCGCCGCAACGCCATGGGATCAACCGCGATCACCCTTTCCGCACCCATCGCCCGGGCCACCGCGACGGCCATCAGCCCAATCGGACCGCAGCCGTTCACCAACACCGGCAAGTCCGCGGCCCCCCTACCCTCGCCACAGGCATGGACGGCGATCCCCAGCGGCTCGAACATGGCCGCGACGGTATGCGGGATCTCCCTGGGATGGACCCAGGCAATCTGCTCGGGCACGACCACGTGCCGGGCGAAACACCCGTCGATGTCGATCCCCGGATAGCGGGTCTCGGTACAGAGATGGGCTCGATCAGTTAAACACTGATGGCAAGTACCGCAATAGATGTGACTTTCCAAGGATATCGCGTCGCCAACCTTGACCCGCGTCACGCCGGCGCCGACCGCCTCGACGACTCCGCTGGCCTCATGCCCCATTACCGTCGGAAGCTTCATCCGCCGAGCCATGCGCGGCGCCCATTTATGGATCTGCATATCCGTGCCGCAGATGCCGGCGGCCTCGACACGCATCGATATCTCGCCCGGTCCAGGCTCCCGCGGTGCCTTGTCGATAAGCGCAATACCGCCTTCCTTGGCTTCGGTCTTCGCGAGCGTCAGCATGGCATTCCTCAGATCTGGTAAAGGTCGACGGTCCCGTCGATAACATCTTCCATCAGCGTGATCTTCTTGTGTTTGATGCGGAGCGTGCCAGCCTCTTCAACCAGCGTGTGATCATACCAGCCGCCGCGCCAGGACTTGCCACGACGCGGCTCGAGCGAGAGGACGGTGAATTTCGAGGACACATCAATCTCGGCACCGCGATCCTCGACCACGCGGATATTGGTAACCGCGTGCGAGGTCCGCGCCAGCGGTAGCGAGGCGTAGGCGTCGTCCGACGCGATCCGATGCAGCCGCGCCTCCAAGGCCGGCTTGCCGACGAGATACATCATGTTGACCGAGATTTCAGGATCCTCGACCAACACTTCCTCGCTGTCCCAGGCGGGCACCCAGATCACGCAATCCTCGACATAAAGCGCCGACCACTCGGCCCATCGCTGGCGGTCCAACAGGTCGGCCTCCAGGTAGAGGAGGGATTGAATGATTTTAATTTTCATTTATTATCAATTCGTTATTCTAATTTATTAACCTTATCCATCAGAAACATCATCGCATCACGCGCGCCCATTCGCGGTAAAATCCGTGGAACAATGTTTCACTGTCCCAGTCGGGATTCGAGGTCACGGGATTGGCGCCGAGGCTGGCGGTTGCCGTGTCGGCGCCGCGGATGGATTTGCTCACTCCCCGGTCCATCTCGTTCCACGGCGCGAGCCGTCCGTTGGAGCCTCGCTGGACGTCCTCCAGCGCCGCCATGTCATCCGGGGTCGCCATGCCGGTAACCATGAAGAAGTCCTCGAACTTGCGCAGCCGCGCCGCCCGCGCCTTGCGGCTCTCCCCCTTCGGCGCGATGCAATAGGTGCGCACCTCGGTCCGGTCGACGGTATGGGGAATGATGACCCGGATCTGGGTCGAGGACTGGTCCATCAGGAACACATTCGGGAACAAAAACAGATTGCGCCCCTTGCGCAGCATCCAGTCCACCTTGCTCTCGCTATAGGTCTGGTTCAGCCAATCCAGCTTTTCGGCCAACGGCGCGACCTCGGGATTGCCACGCTGGGCCCATAGCAGCATATGCCCGCCGCCGAGATCGTAGACTCCGGTCTCAACCTCGCCGGTGATCCGCGCCGCCTCGGTCTTGCGCATCTCGCCCCTATCCCCCATCGCCTCGCGCTTGGCGACGGCACGGGCGAAGACCCGGTGGACGGTCGAGACGTGATAGCCGTCGACGCCATTCTCGGCCTGCAGTTTCCAGTTACCATTAATCATGTATGACTGGTTGCCGGGCACGATCTCCATGCCGTCGGGGGATTGATCGGCGACAAGATCGATGAAGGCGCGGGACTCGCCCAGCGCCTCGCCCAGGCTCGGCACATCCGCCGAAAGCGAGGCATAGACGAAGCCCTTGTAGCTCTCGACCTTGGGGATCGCCTGAAGCGAAAAGCGAGCCCGGTCAACACCCCCGGGCCAGCCGCCGGCCTCGTTCTTGATCAGGGTGCAGGCGCCCTTGGTGTCGTAGCACCAGCCGTGAAATCGGCACATTATGGTTTTCATGGTGCCCCGCCGGGCGCGGGTCAGCACGGCGCCTCTATGCGAGCAGGCATCGATGAAACCGCCGATCCCGCCCTCGGCCTGGCGGATCAGGAAGATCGGCTGCCGCCCGGCTTGGGTCGCGTAATAGTCGCCATGATTGGGGATTTGGCTTTCGTGGCAGACATAGATCCAGCCGCCTTCGAAGATCGCCGCCATCTCCGCCTCGAACACATCCGGATCGGTATAGGCATCGCGGGCGACGCGAAACACCCCTTGGCTCTCGTCGACCATGTCGGTGGCAAGGCGTTCTGGGCTTTCGATGTTCATGGGACGATCTCCGTGGACGGACTCTGGTCACGATAGCGCGTGGAACCGGCGTCCCCAAGGCCATTTCCGTTCCGCCGCGCGCGTCCTATTCTTAACCACGAGATACCGTCTTGGAATAACCGAAACACATGCCGTCGCGATCCATCCCGCGGCGGGCAGCTACGGAGGCCGGCCATGTCGCGATCCCTGGAAGGCATGACGGTACTGGATCTCACCCACGCGCTGTCCGGCCCATTCGGGACCATGCTGCTCGCCGAGCTCGGCGCCGATGTCATCAAGGTCGAGCCGCCCGGCGGAGACCATTTCCGGCCCAGTAACGGCGGCGCCACCTTCGCGGTGGTGAACCGCAACAAGCGCGGGATCCGCATGGATCTGAAACATCCGGACAGCGCCCAGGTCATGGAGCGATTGATCGACCGGGCCGATATCCTGGTCGAGAACTTCACGCCGGGCACCGCGACCCGGCTCGGCTATGGCCCTGAGGCGGTCCATGCCCGTAACCCGGGGATCATTTACGTCTCGATCTCCGGTTTTGGCCAGGACGGCCCATATCGGGATTTGCGGGGTTATGACGCGGTTGCCCAG
>Ga0181579_10001106_pt1 | contig 22324 bp, 25 predicted proteins | sample 071ome_24_FD_132996 | JGI IMG/M metagenome (GOLD analysis project Ga0181579, IMG submission 132996) | Coastal salt marsh microbial communities from the Groves Creek Marsh, Skidaway Island, Georgia - 071402CT metaG (megahit assembly) | ecosystem: Environmental > Aquatic > Marine > Intertidal... | reverse complement strand
GAAGCAGCCGCGCCAGCAGCCCAGCAAGAAGCAGCCGCGCCAGCCGCCTCGCAAGAAGCTGCCCCGGAGGTAACAGCCCCGGAGGTAACAGACCCGGAGGAAATAACTTCGGACCCGGCAGCCTTGGCCGAGGCGGAACAGGCGCGCGCCGAAGCCGCTGAAAAACAGCGTGCTGAGCAGATGCAGGCGGAATATGATCGCGGCCATGCGGCTGGTCTGGCCGAGGGTCAGGCGCGGGCGACAGCCGAACTGGAACAGGTAGTGGCGGCTTTTGAAAAGGCGCTGGCAGGTCTGGCCGGGCCGGATGTGCTGCAGCTGGACCCGCTGCGGCAAAAGATTGAGGGCGCGGTCCTTGGTCTGGCCAGCGCGCGGGCCGGCAGCCAGATCGATGAGATGCCAGAGGCTTTCGCCGACCGGGTGGAACAGCTGATAAGCCGCATCAAAGAGGCTACAGAGGCCCCGCTAATTCTGCTGGCAGAAGACGATTACCGGCTGATCGCCCCGCTTGCCCAGCAGCGCGAAAAACTGGCCCATTGTCGCTTTGCTGCAGAGGCCGGGCTGGCCAGGGGCGATGTCAGGATTATCGCAGGCGGCATCGGTCTGGATGACCAGCTGATGCAGACTGCCCCGCACAGGGAAGCCAAAGCAGAGGCCGATTCCCCGCACAGCCAGGAAGACGCTGCGTCTGACGAAGCAGTGGCGGCTAACCAGATTGAGGCTGACGAAGCAGCGGCGGCTGAGGAAAAAGCCGCGGCTGAGGAAAAAGAGGCGGGGGCCGAAGATGACCGGTGACGCGATACCCCATCCGATAGAGGCATATTCTGGCAGCCAGCAGCCGGATTATCTGCTTGGCCGCATGGATGCCATGCTGGGCGCGATAACCCGCCCGCAGCCGGTGCAGGTCTATGGCCATGTGACCCGCTATGACGGGCAGATGGTGGAATGTGACGGCTTCCCGGCGACAATCGGCACGCTCTGCCAGATCGAAACAGATCAGCCTGACCCAGCGATAGCTGAGCTGATCGGCTTTCATAAGGGCAATAATCTGTTGTCTTTGCATGATTTTGGGGCCCGCATAGAGGTCGGCGCACGGGTTGAGAAGCTGGATGATGGCTTTGCGATTCCGGTGGGGGAGGGGCTGCTTGGCCGGGTAACAGATGCGCTGGGCAATCCGCTGGATGACCGGCCGCTGGCCCCGCTCTCGGCGCGCTGGCCGCTGGCGGGCAAGAGCCTTAATCCGCTGCGCCGCCAGCTGGTGGATACGCCGCTGGATACCGGGGTTCGGGTTATTAATGCGCTGCTGTCCGTGGGGCGCGGCCAGCGCCTTGGCATCATTGCCGGCTCCGGGGTTGGTAAATCGGTCCTGCTGGGCATGATGTGCCGGTTCAGCGATGCCGATATTGTGGTGGTTGGCATGATCGGTGAGCGGGGCCGCGAGGTGGGCAGTTTTGTGCAATCCATCCTGACTGAGCAAACCCGCCAGCGCACCGCCATTGTCGCTGTTCCAGCTGACAGATCGCCCTTGCTGCGGATTCGCGGGGCTGAGCGGGCAACAGCGATTGCCGAATATTTCCGCGATCAGGGCAAGAATGTGCTGCTGATTATGGATTCGCTGACCAGAGTGGCCCATGCGCGCCGGGAAATCGGGCTGGCGCTGGGTGAGCAGCCCACCTCCAAAGGGTATCCGCCGTCCGTTGTCTCGATGATCCCGCGGCTGATTGAGCGCACCGGTACTGGCGAGGCTGGGCAGGGCTCCATTACCTCAATCTATACCGTGCTTGCGGATGGCGATGATGCCAATGATCCGGTGGTGGATACAGCCCGCGCCATTCTGGACGGGCATATTGTGCTATCCCGCCAGCAGGCACAGATGGGCATTTATCCGGCGGTGGATGTTACCGCCTCGGTCAGCCGGGTGATGACCGATATCACTGATGAGGCGCATCAACAGGCGGCCCGCAAATTCCGCCGTTTGGCCTCAGTCTATCAGGAAAACCGGGATTTGATCCTGATGGGCGGCTATGCGCCGGGACAGGATGCAGAACTGGATGAGGCGGTCAGGCTCTGGCCTGGACTGATGGAGATGATCAGCCAAAAAGGGGAGGAGCCAGCCAATTTTGAGGCCAGCAAAAAAGCCTTGCTCGGCGCGCTGGGGGTTGGCTGATGGCCCGCAATGTTCTGGATCGGCTGGCTTTGCGGCAAAAGCTGGAAATGCTGCGTCAGGCTGGCAATATACGCACCGTGGCAGCCGAGCGCGCGCGCACGCTGAAAATGACCGAGCAGCTGAGCGAAATGGCAGAGGAAATCCGCATAGAAACAGGTGAGACAACAGCCCGGCAGCTGCGCTCTGCCAGCTGGTATGGCACCCGACTTGCTGAACAAATCAAGACAGCCGAGAGCCGCTGCCATTTTCTGGAACAGGAAATTGACAGTTGCCGCAGCCAGATGGTCCATGCGCTGCATCGCAAGAACCAGACTGAGGAAAAAAACCGGCAGCTGCAAAAACAGCAGGCTGAGGAAAAATTGCTCAAACAGGAAGCGGATTTGCCGCCCCGCCGTTCCAGGCACTAGGTAAAGCCATCCGCAACGGCTTTGCAGGCATAGGGTTTGCGGACAGGCTGGGTCCGGCCATTTATTCACATCATCTGGCCGATCTGGCATCCAACTTGCAAAAAAAAACCGGATTTTTACGATTCCCGCATTTTTTCAGGGATAACAGGCAGGCGCAAGATGACAGACATTCAGGCAACAGCACAGCCCCTTGCCAAGGCTGGCCAGACAGGCAGTCTGGGTAGCCCTGCCGAGGCCGCAAACAGCGCCGCCTTTAAGGGGCTTTTTGCCGTGCTGGACATGATCGGGGCAGAAGGAGCGGGCCAGACTGATCTGGCCGTCCGGCTGGCGGCCGCGATGGGCCCTGCAGAGCAAAAAGACGGCTCCGGGCTGGCCCCCGCTGAGGGTCCAGCTGATGTAGGTTCAGCGGATGCAGGTCCTACCGATTCAGGTCTTGCCGCTGCGGCCCTCCCAGCCCTGTCCGGCGGTCAGGATGGGGATGCGGGAAACCAGACCGGTTCACCAGCTGCTGTCAGCCTGCCAGCCGCGCTGAGGGCAAAAACCGCGCAGCACCCTGAAGAGGCCAGCGCGCCGCTTTCTGACCCGGCGCTGCAAGCCGCCATCCCGCGCCTGTCTGCTGATATTCTGACGCGATTCAGTCACGATGATCTGGCCCATCTGCAACATCAGGCGCGCCGGTTGCTGAAAGACGGCCAGCAAGCCAGCCCGAATGTGAAGGCGCTTGTGGCGTTGCTGGATGAAAAGCTGGCCCGGGCAGCGCGTAAAAAGACTGGCGAGGCGGCGGCTCAAAATAGCGCCCTGACAGAAAATCAAACAGCAGCGGCGGCCCGTAACGGCTTGGCTCCGCAAAACAGCCCGGCTGCACAGCCAGCCACGCGCCCACCAGCCCAGCCAGAAACAGCCCAGCCAGAAACAGTCCAGCCAGCAGCACAGGCGGCGCGCAATCTGGCCGCGAATAGTCAGCAGCCTGCGCTACCAGCTGGCAGGGGCGCAGTCTCCCCAGGCGGCGCGCAGCCAAACAACCAGCCAGCTGGGGCTGGTCCTGATGCGGGTTCGCCGCGGGTAACACAAACCCTCTCTGGTCACCCCTCCTCTCACTCCCATTCTGGCAAGACAGAGCAGCAGGCAGCCGCCCAGAGAGTATCGCAGGCTGCCTCAACAAACGGGCCCACAACAGGCGCGCCCATAACAGGCAAGTCAGAAAGGCAAAAATCGCGTGGCCCACAGCTGGCGCTCAAAGCCAGCCAGCCAATAGCGCATGGGTCTCGTTTGCCGCAACGCCTGCCAGTTGAACCAGCCCCGACTCAGGCGCGGCCAGCTGATCCGATGCCAGCTGATCTGATGGCAGCTGATCCGATGGCGGCGGGCCGCTCGGCTGGCGCAGGTCTGTCGCATCCGGTGCTCTCTGCCGCACCGGGCAAGCAGCTGAACAGCGCCAAGCTGGTTGGCCACAAAAAGCGTGCTTCACTGAATGAGGCAATCAAAACAGACAGAACAGGGCTGCCCTCCCAGACCCCTTCCTCTGCCGGAAGCGCGGACAGGCCGGGCTTGGATTTGCTAGTTGCGAGGCCAGCCAGGCAAGCTGCGGAAACCGCGCTTGCCCAGACCCGTGCAGCGCACAGCCAGCCTGCAATGTCTGAAAATACCGTTCAGGCAGAAGCAGCAGCTGAGGGCGGCGGTGCTGAGGATCGGGGAGCCAGCCGGGCTACTGGCAGCCAGTCAGGCCAGCCCGCAGGCTCGGCCAATGGCGGGGCTGTCTTGCAGCGGCTGAATTTGCTGGCCAAAGGTTGGCAGGATAATCTGGTCAGGCAGGCAGAAAAAGCATTGCTGGAAGGGCGAGAGACGGTGCGTCTGGTGCTTAACCCCAGACATTTGGGGCGGCTGCAACTCTCGCTCGGTCTCGCCGGTGGTGAGGCGCATATCCAGATACAAGCAGAGAGTGGGGCTGCAGCCCAGCTGCTGGGCGAATCAGAAGCCCGCCTGCAACAGATGCTGGAGGCAGCAGGCTTGCGTCTCGCCAGCTTGAATACAGGCAGCGGCTTCGGAGCCGGCGGCCACAAATCAGACCAGAAATCAGGCCAGCAGCGGGAGATTGAAAACAGCTCTGGCCGGTCTGCAAAAGCCGATGCGGAAAAAAACCTGACTGAAAATTTAGATAAAACTGATAAAGAGTTTTTGAATATTCTGGCATGAGTCTATAGTACACAATTGAGGAACGAGGAAGATGGCGGAAGAAGAAGGCGAAGAGAAGAAGGGCAAAGGTGGTCTGGTCAAGATCATCCTGTTTGCGGTGGGCGGTCTGGTGCTGATTGGTGTCGGGCTTGGCGTTGGCTGGCTGGTTTTTGATGGCGGCCAGCCGGATCCGTCTGAGGAAATTGAGACCATCATTGAGCGTAAGATGGCTGAGGCCGAAGCAGCCAAGGCAGCTGAGGCAGATAATGGCACACCGGAAAAAATATCCAAGGATACGCCGGAGCAAGAGCAGTTTGTGACCATCTATCACGAATTCCCCGGCACCTTTACCACTAATTTGCAAGGCTCCCGGCGTATGCTGCAGCTCGGTATCGGGGTGTCTACACAATATGATGACACGGTGATGCAGCGGGTTGAGGATCATCAGCTGGCCCTGCGTTCGGTCATTTTGAATGTGATGAGCGAATATACCGAAGAGGATGTCAAGGGCATGGACGGCCGCGAGCGGCTGGCCGCTGCCTTACGGGTGGCGATCAATGAAAAGCTGATGCTGCTGGAACAGTTTGGCGGCGTAGAGGAAGTGCATTTCACTTCCTTTGTGATGCAATAGGCCGGCCCAGGCAAGCGCATACAGACAGGGAACGGGAAAGTGGCTTCGACACGCAAATTAAGCAGTGATGAGGTAGATGCCCTTATTGAGGGGCTCGGCGATGGGGGCGGTGCCAGCCTCGATCTGGCCGATGGGGCAGAGGTACGCCCGTTCCAGTTTGGCTCGGATGATCTCTCCCTGCTGGGCGATTACTATGCTTTGCGCATGATCAATGAACGCTTTGCCCGTTTTGCCCGCTCGGTCTTTTTGCCGATGCTGCGGATTCAGCCGCGCATTTCCTCCTTTCCGCCGGAGGTCAAGAGCTTTGATGATTATTCAGCTGCGATTGAGAGCTTTATGAGCCTGAATATCAGCCGGATAGAAGAGCTGCGCGGCAATATCCTGATGGTCTTGGACCCCAATTTTATCTCTATCCTGACCAATGCCTATTATGGCGGCAAGATTGCGGCAGCTGGCCAGCGGCGCAATGAATTCACCACCACTGAAGAGCGTGTGATTGAGCTGATCACCGACGGGCTGAATGAGACACTGGAAACCTCCTGGCGGGATTTGACCCCTATTCATCTGCAGCTGCAGAGCCGAGAGGTGAATACCCAATTTGCCTCTTTTGTCGATGGCTCTGATCTGGTGATCATCTGCTCTTTTGTGGTGCAGCTGCCGAATGTGGATGCGGCCAATTTTGATATTATCTATCCGCTGCAGACGCTGAAACCGATCGCTGCCCAGCTGCGCTCTCGCGTGCAGTCTGACCGGATAGAAGATGATCAGAGTTGGCGCGAACGGCTGGAACGGGCGGTGCTGGAAATCCCTCTCAAACTGACCGGCCGACTGTCCGAGCCCAGCGTTTCCATGAACCGGCTGATCAGGTTAAAGACTGGCGATGTCTTTCCAATACAGGTCGGCGACGGGGTTGAGGTTTTGATGGATGACAAGCTGCTTTATCGCGGTGAGATGGGTGAGGTGGGCGGCCAGGCCGCGATCAGCCTCACCGAACGGATGCTCCGGTAGGATAGCCGCCTGTAGCATAAGAGGATTTTGGGTCTTGCCGGGCCGGAGGCAACAGGCAAGACAGCACAGAAAGGAAAAGGACAGATGGCAGAGGAAACAGGAAGCCCGGAAAAGGCTGCAGAAGCCACAGCCGGGGCAGCTGATTCAGCCAGTATTGACAATCTGCGGGTGCTGGAAAATATCGTTGTCAACCTGACCGTTGAAGTGGGCAGTGCCGAGATCAAAATACGCGATCTTTTGCGGCTTAATGAAGGCTCAGTAATTGAGCTGGACCGGCTGGCCGGGGACCCGCTCGATATTCTGGCCAATGGCACGATGATCGCCAAGGGTGAGGTGGTTATGGTAGGCGAACGCTTTGGTATCCGCTTTACCGAGATTGTCGCACCGGAAAAAAGAATGGAAAGCGTCTAGCCACTCTCTATGGCGGGTATGGGGCTGTCATTTTTCTGACAGATAGCCGCCCGCCACCCTTCCGGTGAATATAAATTATCATATAAAACAGTATCTTAAAATTAAAACGATCAGGCCCTACCGGCTCTGGCACGCTCTTTGCCTTACCTGAAGCGAGGTAAGAGGCAGGAGGGTGTCCAGAGATGGCAAGCCAGTTTGTAGGGTTGGATCAGCTGATTATCATTGTCAGCTTTTTATCGGTGATGATGTTGGGTTGGCTGTTGGTCCGCCGCTATCGTGGCCGGATTGTGCGCAACCTGACCTCCGGCAAGCGGCTGCGCTTGCTGGAAGAAACCAGCCTCAGCCCGCAGGAACGCTTGCGGCTGGTGGCGGTGGATGGCCAGCATTTTTTGATTGTCTCAGCCAAGGGACAGGCCCCGGCGATCACCCCGGTTGAAAATACCCCGGTTGAGAATGCCCCGGCGATCACCCCGGGTGAAAATACCCCGGTTGAAAATGCCCTGATGGGAGGGGCCGCGCCTGCGCGCCCGCCAGTTTCTGATCCGCGGCCTGCCGGAGCAGTCGGCCCGGCCTTGCGCGGTGAGCGCCGCCAGCCTCTGGAGCTGACCCGGCCAGCTGGTAATGCCTCTAGTAATGCTTCTGGTAATGCTTCTGGTAATGCCTCTGGCAAACAAAAGGGCCGCGGGCTGTCTCTGGCTAGCGCGATTGCCCGCGCACGGGCGCAAAACCCGGCATTGGGGCTGGACAAATGACCCGCCAGATGCTGACGATAGGCGGCTTCAGCCTGCTGTTCGGGCTGCTGGTTCTGTTGCCACTGGAGGCGTTGGCCCAACAGGTTGGCGGGGCCGGGCTACCAGCGCTGAATCTGTCGCAGAACGGGTCCGGCGAGATGACTTATTCGCTGTCCTTGCAGATTTTGGCACTGATGGCCGCGCTGACCGTGCTGCCATCGCTGCTTCTGGGGATGACCTCTTTTACCCGAATTATCATTGTGCTTTCGATTCTCCGGCAGGCGATGGGCACCCAGCAGACACCTCCGAACCAGGTGCTCATCGCCATTGCTCTGTTTTTGACCCTGTTCATCATGGCCCCCACGCTGACCACAGTTTGGGAGGATTCTATCACCCCCTACCTGGATGGTAGCATGACAGCCGAGACTGCTCTGGAGGGCGGCACCGGCGTTATCAAGGAATTCATGGTGCGCAACACGCGCACAACGGATCTCGCCATGTTCACCGATATGGCGGGCGATACGGTTTATGATTCGCCGAGCGATGTGCCGCTTTCGGTGCTGCTGCCAGCTTTTATCACCTCTGAGCTGAAAACCGCCTTTCAGATTGGCTTTCTTTTGTTCCTGCCCTTTTTGGTGATCGATATGGTGGTTGCCTCGGTGTTGATGTCACTGGGGATGATGATGCTCAGCCCGATGCTGGTGGCGATGCCGTTCAAGCTGCTCTTATTTGTGCTGGTGGATGGCTGGGCGATGACGGTGGGATCGCTGGCAGCGACCTATGCGGGCGGCTAGCCGCGGACAGCAAGAGGCTGGCGGATAAGCCGGCAAGGGGAAAAAACAATGGGATTTGATGCCAATATAGATTTTATGCGCTATGCCTTCTGGCAGATTTTGCTGGCCGCTGGGCCATTGCTGGGGGTCGCTCTGGCGGTGGGTTTGCTGATCGGGATTATTCAGGCGGCAACCTCTATCAATGAGATGACGCTGAGCTTTGTGCCAAAGCTGGTCGTGGTGCTGCTGACCTTTGGCTTGCTGGCTGGTTATATGATGACCAGCCTGACTGATTATTTCACCTTCGTTTTTGACCAGATAGCGTCGATCAGCTAGGTGATAAGATGATTCTGCCGCTGCAATTTCAGGCGATGAATTCGGTGCAGATGGGCGGCCTGCCCGGTCTGGAGCTGGCCGGGCTGATGGAATTGCTGGTCTCCTATTTTCTGGCCAGCTTGCGTATCGGGGCCTTTATGCTGTCGGCCCCGCTATTGGGCGCCCGGTTTGTGCCGGTGCAAATCCGTATTATTCTTGGTTTTGCGCTGGGGCTGGTGGTGGCCAGCCAGACCAGCCTGCCGGACCCGCAAATCGCCACGCAGCTGAGCGGGCTGGTTGTTATCTTGTCTGAAATCGCTATTGGGCTGAGTGCTGGCTTGACGCTGACGGTTCTGTTTTCTGCTGTGCTGCTGGCGGGAGAGAAAATCGCGACCAGCTCCGGTCTTGGTTTTGCTGCCCAGATGGACCCGAATTCCGGTGGCCAGACACCGGTGGTCAGCCAAATGCTGTATCTGTTTATGATTGTGCTGTTTGTTTCCCTGGACGGGCATTTGATAGCCATCCGGCTGATGCTGGAGAGCTATAGTGCCATGCCGATAGGCTTTCAGCCGACGATTGGGGTGATGATAAAATCGGTGCTGGATGCGGCTGGCCAGATGTTTTTTGCGGCTGCCATGATCATGCTGCCGGTGGCGCTGGTGATGCTGATGATTAATGCGGCGATTGGTATTATCACCCGCTCGGCCCCGCAGCTGAACCTGTTTTCCTTTGGCTTTCCGATCTCCCTGCTGGGGGTGTTTTTTGTCCTGTATATTTCGACCGATTCGCTGGGATTCGCCTTTGCTGATCTGATTGACAAGGGCAGTGAGTCTCTGGAACTGCTTTTGGGGGGGCTGGCCAATGGCTGAGGAATCCCAGGACGGTCAGGAAAAAACCGAAGAGCCGACCCAACGCCAGATAGACAAGGCCAGAGAAGAGGGGCGGATTCTCAGTTCCAAGGAAATGTTTGTCTTTAGCACGCTGGCGATGGGTTTGCTGCTGCTGGCCTTTGCCGGTGATCTGTTTGCCCTTGGCCTGCATAGCTGGAGGGAATTTTTCCATCTGGACAGTGCGGCCCAGTTTGACGGGCTATTGCTGGCGCGGGTGATCATCATCTTGCGGCTGGTCATTTTTGCCGCGCTGGTGGTGGGGGTGCCGATGATGGTGGTGACCCTGCTGACCCAAATAGCGGTGGGCGGGCTGAATTTTGCACCCAAGGCGATGAATTTCAAGGGCAGCCGGATCAATCCCCTGGCCGGGCTGAAAAGGATGTTTTCGGTAAAGGGGCTGGTGGAGCTGGCCAAATCGGTCTTGAAGGTCGGGTTTTTATTTGCCATTGCCGCGGCGGTGATCTGGTATTATCTGCCGTCCATTATCTGGCTGTCTTCCTCAACGCTCAATCAGGCGCTGGGCCGGATGGCTGAATTGCTGCCGCTGCTGGTCGCGGCCTTGCTGGTGGTTCTGGCCGGCATCGCGCTGTTGGATTATCTCTGGCAAAAACATGTTTATATGAAATCGCTGCGGATGACCCGCCAGCAGCTGAAAGATGAATTTAAGCAGACCGAAGGCTCGCCAGAGGTGAAGGCAAAAATCCGCCGTATGCAGATGGAGCAATCACAGAATTCGGCCCGCCAGCGTGAAGCGTTGGGGGATGTGGCGGCCGCAACAGCGGTGATCACCAACCCGACCCATTTTGCGGTGGCCTTGCGTTATGAGGCTGGCTCTGCCGGGGCTCCGTTGGTTGTGGCGGCCGGGCGCGGGGCGATTGCCCAGCAGATAATCGCGCTGGCTGATGATCACAAGATCACGGTCTTTCGGGCTCCGTTGCTGGCGCGGGCCTTGTATTTTACCTGTGATATAGGTCAGGAGATTTCCGAACAGCTCTATAACGCGGTGGCGGTGGCCCTTGCCTATATTCACCGGATTAACCGCGGCGAGGTTTTGGATGAGCCAGCTATTGAATTGCCGGACGAGCTGATCTTTGATGAGTCAGGGCGTAATCTGAGGGAGCAGGCTTAAATGGCACGGCGGCGAAACAAAGGCAGAAGCATTGGGGAGATGATTTCCACCTTGTGCTTTTTCGGGGTGGCGATTTTTTTCTTCATTGACGGGATGGCGGCCCGGGAGGATGGCGATGGGCAAAAATCTGCCTTGCTGTTACTGGCGGCGATATTGTGTTTTCTGGGCGGGCTGCGTTTTTCCATTGCGGACTTGTTTGGAAGCCTGCAAAGGCGGCGCAAATGAGCGGGTCAGCAGCGGGTCAGCAGCTGCGGCAGAATTGCTATGGCTGCCGCCATTTTTTCATCACCCATGAACAGTCAAAACCCTATGCCTGCCGCAAGTTTGGCTTTAAGGGGCCGCAGCTTCCTTCGGTCACTGTTTTTGCCACAACTGGCATGAAATGTGCATTCAGACAGGCGGGCAACAGGCCGCTGAAGACAGGCAAGGCCAGCCCGGGTCAGAGGAGTGGAAGATGAGCAGCGACTATAATGCCGTTCAGGAAAGCATCAAGATTGCCCTTGATGCGGCCGATGCGGCTACAGATGTGACATCTGAATATAACCGGGTAAAGCGTGAGCACAAGAAACTGGAGGCGGGCGTGAAATCTATCCATCGCTATACAAGCATTATTTTTGCCAGCTCTATGGTTGCGGCCATCGCTGCGCTGGTTTTTGCGGCCCTGATTTATTTCCGCACCCTGTCTGATTTGACCACCATGACCACAACCAGCCGCGAAGCGCTGATCGTTTTTGCTGAGAATGTGGATAATATGAACAGTTCTCTGGAAAAGCTGCAATCGGCGCTGGATACCCAGCAGCAGCTGGTAGCCTTGAATTCAAAAATGATTGATGAGATGGATTTGCTGCGCGGAACAATTACCCAGTCCAATGAAGGGCTGGCTGCTGCGCTGTCTGCCTCTGCTGAAAAAATGGCTTCCAGCAATGCCGAGATGGGCAATGCCCTGTCAGCCGGTATCGCTGCTGAGCTTGGCAGCCAGACCAAAAAAATGACCGGTGAGGTTGCCAAGCTGGCGCGGACAAACAGCACGGCGCTGAAATCCCTGTCTGACAATATGGCGAATAATAAATCGCTCTCCCAGCTGATTGCAGCGCAAAACCGGGTGCTCCAGCATCTGGAGGGAATAGCCGCCCAGAATCAGACTATTTTGACGCAATTCAAGACCCAGGATAACCGGATTAGCTTTCCCTGAAGGCAGCGGGGCTGAATGGCAGCCCACTTCCCAGACCAGGCACCACAACATGGAAACCAGACTATGGAAACCACAGGCGAACAGGTAACCGGCCAAACAGGCCAGCCGCTGCCCAATATGGCAGCTGCCGCACCAGATGCGTCTGGCCGGCCCGGCGCGGCCGCCGCACCCTCACCAGCAGAGGCTGGCCCCCAGGAAGCTGGCCCGCAAGCTGGCCAACAGGAAGCTGGCCCGCAAGCTGGGGACGCGCAGCCGAACCAAATGAACAGCTTTATCGCGCTGAAAGAGGTGGCGCGGGTTTCCCGTGGCAAGGCTCTGCGCTTGCAGGCGGATGATGTGATCGTTGCTATTGACGGGCAGATATTTCAGGCCAGCATTGATGATTTTCTTGATATTCTGGATGAATGTGATGAGGAGGTCGGCGTGCTGCTGACCATCTGGCGCAAGGGCGTTATCTATAATATCATTGCCCGCGGCCCGCTGGGGGGCACTTTTGAACATGTGCGCGCGGATATAGCTGAGCAGGTCAACCGGGATTTTGAAACAGCAGATATTGGCCCGCGCGCGGACTATGAAATCTATGAGGTGTTACGGGACTTGCACCGGCAAGCAGAGGTTATCGAAACCCGCCCGTCAGAAATTGCAGTCTATCTGCCGCCGGTTTGGCTGGCCCAGAATAGGCTGTGGGAGCCGTTGCTAGCGGTCTCTGCGATATATGGGGTGACCTTTGCGGTGCATTGGGTGGTCTTTATTATCGCTGCTATTTTGCTTGGCCTTTACTTCAAACGCGCCCAGATAGCCCTGTTGCGCAGCTTTGCCATTTATCGGGACAAGCAGATGTGGCTGATTGTGGCTGCCCGCTCCATGCTGGAAGCCCAACAGGTGGCGCGCAAATTAGACCCAAAAATGCGCTTTCGCAATTCGCTGGTCGGTGATCCGGTTCCTGAGGAGCCTGAGAAGCCGGCCAAGAAACGCCGCCGCTCCAGCGTCCCGATGGCCGCCTGATCCCCTCTTGGCAGCAAGGCCCGCAGAAGCAAACCCATCAGAGTATCTGGTGGGTTTTTGCTTATGCAAGGGAGTGGCGGATTGGCGGTCTTGTATTGGCTGGCCTGTCATGCGGTGCAGCATTGAGCGTCTTGGACGGTCACAGACAGGGTGACTGGCCGGGTCGACTGACCGGGTGAATGACCGGGCGAGTGGCCGGGCGCAGAAACAGGCATTGTCTCTTGCCTTCTCCCTTCAGGTTTACAGAGAGCTGCTCAAACAGGCCAGCGGACAGATCAGCGGACAGATCAGCGGACAAAGCTGAGGACAGAGCAGTGGGCAGATCATCGGGCAGGCTCCGTGCGCCGTTTGGCCAGTCTTGGAGGCAGGCAATAAAAAACCAGCTGACAGACCGGGCCAGCTGGTTCTTGCTATTTAAGTGATGGGCAGGGGGCCGGTTTCGGCCCAGCTATTTGGCCCGGGCTAATAGTTGATTTCGATTTCGATTCGGCGGTTTTTCGCGCGCCCGCCTGCATTATCATTGCTCTCGACCGGCTGCGATTCCCCGAAGCTGACTGCCTGCATCCGCTGGGCGTTGACCTTGCCGGTATCCTCCAGCGCCTGCACCACACTGGCCGAGCGGGCAGCAGCCAGATCCCAGTTATCGCGGAATTGTGAGCCGAAAATCAGCGGCACATTATCTGTATGGCCGGAGACGGTTATCTGACTCTTGCCGGTTTCGCTGACATTGGCGATCTGATCCATAATGGCGCGGGCCTGCGGGGTGAGCCGGGCAGACCCGGACGGGAAGGCCCCGCCAGCCCCGACTGTTACAATTACCCGGTCCTCCTCACGCTCAACCGCGACCAGCCCCTGGCCGATTTCCTGTTTCAGTGCGACCTTCAGCTCATCTTCGGCAATTTCTGCCTTGCGATTGGATTCCTGCTGGTCTCTGGCTTCGGCCTCAGCCTCTGCTGTGCCGTTCAGAGCCGATTGGGCGGCGGCGGCTAGCTGTTCCAGCTGCTGTTCCATACCACCGAACAGGACTTCTGATTCCGCCTTGCCGCTGGCATTTTTGGCCTGTTCAATCGCATTCAGCGTTTGTTGCAATAATTGTGGCAGGTCTTTTTGCTCTGCCTCGGTTGCGGCAAAATTCACCACGACCTTCTCACCCAGCGCCTGCACCTCAATATCGCCTCTGGCAATCGCATCCTGTAGCGCCTTGACCAGATCTTCAGCATCCTGCGTTTCTGAGCCGTCCGCATCCTTGTTCTTATTCTGCTGTTCCAGATCGGGCTGTGTGGTTTGCGTGGTCTGCTGGGTCATATCCTGGGTCAAAGACGGGGCCGGAGACGGGCTGAAATTTAGCGATAGCACCGTTGTGCCCTTGGGCTGTTCCACAATCGGGACCACCCGCTGCACACCAAAGGCATTTTTCAGCGAGCCGGAAATCTGCTTGAATTTCGGCACATTGAATTCTGCAAAAGACAGGATAAGCACGAAAAAGGCCATCAGCAGGGTGGCCATATCGGCAAAGGTTGCCATCCAGGCCGGTGCCCCTACAGGCGGGCATTTCGGACATTCCTCGTCTTCCTGCTCTTCTTCAATTTCTGCTTCTGCTGCCTCAGCCATGGCTTGCGGCTCCTTCTACCCGTGTCCGGCCGGCCCGTGCGGGTGGCCCAATCCTGTTATCTCTTGACCAGCCTATCCAACCTGTCAGGCATATAAGCCCGATCAGGCGGCCTCCAGCGCCTCTTGCTGCTTCGGCGGCAGGTTAGCCGCCATCTGATCCTGAATATTGCGCGGAGATTCGCCGCGGGCGATATTCTTCAGGCCGGTTACCACCATCTCACGATAGATGATTTCATAGGCGGTATAGCCCTCCAGCTTGGTCACCATCGGGGCAAACATAATATTGGCAATAAACGCCCCGTAAAGCGTGGTCAGCAAGGCCACCGCCATCGCCGGGCCAATCGCTTTCGGATCCGCCATGTTGCCCAGCATCAGAACCAAACCGACCAGCGTGCCGATCATGCCCATCGCCGGGGCCAGATCGACCCAGGCTTTTATCACCGCCTGATTGGCTTCATGGCGGGATTTCATCGCTTTGATTTCCTGATTGAGCTGGCTGGTCAGCTTGGTTTCATCTGCACCATCAACCAGCATCTGCAGCCCTTTTTGGAAAAACTTGTCCGGCACATCCTGGCCTTCGAGGGCCATCATCCCGTCCTTGCGGGCAATGCCGGCCAGCTCTACCATGCGGGCTACCAGCTCATCCTGTTTCTTGACCGGCGGCAAAAAAGCCTTTGCCATTACCCCGAAGCTGCCCAGAAAAGTCGGCAGCGGGGTGGTATACATCACCGCGAAAAAAGTGCCACCAAACACGATGAGAATAGAGGCCGTGTCAATGAAGGGGCCAATGCCGCCGCCGGAGATCATAGCCCCCAAAATCATGCCAACCGCACCCAAAAAACCGATAAGAGAGGCTAAATCCATCTTTTTATATCCAATTCCTGTTTGGCCAATTCCAAAACTCAGAGCTAATTTGCAAATTTGATACCAAAACCGGCAAGAAGCGATAAATTGGCCTGTTTCTTGCGTCGCTCTGTTCCGTTCCTATATATTAGAGTATGCTAATATTTTAGCATCTCATGCAAGAGTCAGGTGAATATGTTATGTCCGGCATTGTAAAAAAAACTGCCCTTATGCTCAGCCTGCTTGCCAGCTTTGCGATCAGCTCAGCCGGGCAGGCGGCGCAATTTATCGCCCGTGATCATCTGGTTATTGACTTGCTGCACGGGGTTGAATGGCTGCGCTGTTCGGTTGGCCAGACCTGGGATGGCACGGCCTGTGCGGGCAAGGTGCTGAGCCTTGATCATAGCGAAATCGAACAGGCCATTGAACAGGCCAATCAGCAGCTGGGTGGCAGCTGGCGCTTGCCGAGCCGGGAAGAATTGCTGGGGTTGGTCTGCGAGAGCTGTCCGCAATCGAAAATCGATGAGCTGCCGGAAGCGCGCATTGACAAAGATATTTTTCCCGCCACGGATCCGGCCCCTTACTGGACAGGCGAGAAAAATCGTCTCTCGCCGCGGCATTTCTGGGCTGTCAATTTTTATACAGGATTTAGCTTTGGCCGTTTTTTCCCGAACCAGAAACTGGCAGTCAGACTGGTTCGTGATCGCGGCCCGCGCGGCGACGGCTAAGCAGCCAGAACCCCAGCTTGCCAATAAATAACAGACCGCCTGCGATCCAGATAGCAGCCGCGGCCCGCGCCGGGGTTACCATTTGCAGCACTTCCAGCCGGTCGCCGGCAACCAGCCCCAATACCAGCATCATGAAGGCGGCCAACACAAACAGCCGGATAACCCGGCATCTGACACAGCCGCCGCCGCGCGAGGGGCGGGATTTATTGACGCTCAACATGGTCAGTCCTGTTTGCCTGTTCTGTTTTTCCTGTCATGCCAGCCTGTCGGCCTTCTCTCATCTGCGGCGCATAAGGGGATCGGGCTGTTTGCTTGGTCCTGTCCAATTCTGAAGCCCTTTTGAAGCCGGTTTAACCGGCCCTCACATTAAGCTTATACCGCATCTCTAGCAACGACCGGCAACCGAGATATTCAATCTTTGTGCCAGATGCCTTCTGGCTGGCTTGCAGCCCCTCCAGCCTTGCCGCAACAGTGCCTTTTTGCTGCAATTTTTTGTCCAAACCTTTGACACAAATATTAACAGTTGTTAATAATTTTGTCATAACTATCTGAAATTATTGTATTCCTATTTACGGTTTTCTGACAGATCGCTGAGTCAAATTAACATTTTGATTTGCTGTTTTTTGCTGGTCACCCTGACACAGAAGAGGAGGGTTAGGCCATGCAGATTTCACCATCCGTCAGGCTGAAACAAAAACAGTCTCTGGTCATGACACCACAGTTGCAGCAAGCGATCAAGCTGTTGCAAATGACCAATCTGGAGATTCACCAATTTCTGGAACAACAGGCCTTGGAGAATCCGTTTCTGGAAGTTGCCGGCGAGGACAAGCCGCAAAGCACCCAGCAGCCGGAAGCTGGCCAGGGCGCCGAGGAGGGCCCGGCTGAACTGCAACAGGCGATGCAGGAGGGGGCCGCGCTGGGAGATGATCCGACCGCCCATGCAGATTATGATAATCGCTTCAGTTCCGAAGGGCTGGATTTGGGCCGCAATCAGCGCCCGTTGGCCACGGACAGCAATTTTGATGATTTGGCTGCGCGTATTGCCAACCGTCCGCAAGGGCTGCACAGCTTTGTCCGCAGCCAGATTGACCTGGAAATAAGAGATGCCTCAGACCGTATCATTGCCTTTTTGCTGGCCGATGCGCTGGAGCCGACCGGCTGGCTGGGCCAGCCGCTGGAGGAGATAGCGGCCTTGTGTGGGGCGGATTTGGCACAAGCCGAAGCGGTGCTGGGACGGCTGCAAAAGCTGGAACCAGCCGGTCTCTTTGCCCGCGATTTGGCAGAGTGTCTGCGCCTGCAGGCGGCGGATCGCGGCTATCTGGATCGGGTAATGGGCTGTGTGCTGGATAATCTGGATTTACTGGCCAGAGGCGAGATGAAAGCGCTGGCCCGCAAGGCCGATTGTGCGATAGAGGACATCGCCGCCTGTCTGCAGAAAATCCGCACGCTCAATCCGAAGCCGGCAGCTGATTTTGAGGATGATATTACCGGTGCCAGCCCGCCAGATGTGATTGTGCGCCGCACCGATACCGGCTGGGCTGTGGATTTGAACCGCTCCACCCTGCCGACCCTCTACATAGATGAAGCCTATGCCAAGGAAATCAGTTCCCAAACTGTCAGCCGCGAGGCGGAAAAAAACCGGCAATTTGCCGGTGAGGCGGTTGGCTCGGCAAAATGGCTGCAACGCGCGCTGGAACAGCGCAATAGCACAACGCTGAAAATTGCCGGTGAGATTGTGCGCCGCCAGTCAGATTTTCTGGAACAGGGATTGTCCGCCCTGAAGCCTCTGGCCTTGCGTGATGTGGCCGAGGCCATCGGGATGCATGAAAGCACGGTGAGCCGGGTAACCTCCGGCCTGATGATTGCCACGCCCAAGGGCAGCTTCACCATGAAGAGCTTTTTCAGCGTTTCTATCGCAACCGAGGATTCAGGTGACGGAACAGCGGCGGCTGCGGTGCGCGGTCTGATCCGTCAGATTGTCGATGGCGAAACGCCGGGCAAGCCGCTCAGCGATGATGCGATTTCCGCGCTGGTTGCCAAAAAGGGTATCAAGCTGGCCAGACGCACCGTTGCCAAATATCGCGAGATGCTGAAAATCCCGTCCTCATCCGAACGGCGCAGACAGGCGCGCATGAATATGGTCAGCTAGGGCTCAGCGGTGATTGCCTGTCGCGACTGCGTGGCGGGCTTTGACAAATTCATCTGCGGTTGCTGCTGAACTGCCAAGATAGTTGCGGAATGGCACTGTTACCGGGGCTTCGGGCTGCCCCTGCTCATCAAAGGTGACCAGCTGAACGGCCATATAATCTGCAGCGCTCTTGCCAGCTTGGAACGGGCCGTAAATATCTTCTGCCCTGATTTCTTTTTTCCAGACAGACATGGGTGCCTCCTCATTATTGCTGTTTCACAGCCAGAGGGTTGCATATCCCATGCCAAGCATGGCAGCGGCGATGCAGAAAATTGCCGCCTTGGTCTGGCTAGCTGATTTCGGCTGCCAGAGCCGCCAGAAAATCCTTCTGGGCATGCGGCAAGTCCGCCAGGGATCGGAACAGGGCAGATTTCGGTATCGCCATGACCCGGCAACCGGACCGGGCCAGCGCGGTGCCCGGCCAAGCACCGCCAGACAGCACTTCTGGCACGCCGAACAGCTCTCCAGAGCGGCATTGCCGCACAGGCTGGCTGCCATCGCGTGGCAGGATAGTCATGCTGCCATCCAGCAGAAGATAGCAATGGCTGGCTTCCTGACCCGCCCGGAACAAGGCTTCATTGGCATAGAGGGCGATTTCTCCAACCCGTATTTTCCCGGTCATTTTGCTCTCCTCAATTTGTTGTGCCACGCCGCTGGCAAATTTCACTGGCCAGCGAGACGCATAAGGGCCAGACCAGCCGCCCCTGTTCAACGGACAGGGCCTTTACCTGCTCGCGGCTGATGGCCAGCACCCGGCACGCCCGGCCAGCGCGCACATTGCGGCTGTAATGGGTGGCGGCCAGAAAATCTGCCACACATAGCAGCATCGCAGCCTCATAAGGCTGTTTGCGGCCTGTCTCGCGGGCTATTCCGGTCTCGATAATCCAGCCGGTATCAGTCGGGTCACCTGCCTTGATAATCAGCTCTTTGTCTGCCAGCACACGCCGCGGCAAGGCCGCCGGGTCCAGCTGGTCAAGAAAGGGCACCTGCATCGACTCTGCTCCAGATTAACTCTGTCTGTAGAAACGACTGGTTGGGGAAAAGATTTATCCGAACAGGCACGAAAACTTGCTGTTTCACCAACTAATTTCTGATCAGATTTAATTTCTGATCACATTTAATTTCTGATCAGATTTAATTTCTGGGCAGCTCGCGATTCTTCATCAATTCGATGATCGCCTGGATATGCTCATCAGACAGATGCAGCTGTTTTTGCATCCGCTGGATTTTTTCCAGCTCCATATCGGTGATCACCCCATCCTCAAGCGCGTGCGCAATCTCGGCTTCCAGAATATCCTTGCGGCGGGCAATCTGGTTGGAAAAGGCAGTGGCCACAATACCTGTCAGCAAGGCCACCACACAGACCCCCATCACGGCGGTGAAGGCCCCGATAATCTTGCCCAGCCCGGTAATCGGCGAGACATCCCCATAGCCGACTGTGGTCAAGGTGATAAGCGACCACCACATGGTCTCCGGAATAGAGGCAAAATTTTCTGGCTGGGCGGCATTTTCTACCACATACATCAACGCTGAGGACACAAATAGCGCGATACAAAAGAGATAGACCGTGGCCCCGAAGGAGCTGGCCTCTTCACGAATCGCGGAGACCAAATCTTCCAGCGCGGTTGAATAATGCGATATTTTCAACAGCCGGAACAGGCGCAATACCCGCAGCCAGCGCAAATCAACATTGCCCAGCAGCAGCGGCAGCAAAGAGGGCAGGATCGCCACCAAATCAATAATGCCGGTGAAGCTGAAAATATAGCCCAGCCGCCTGCCGGATGCTGAGCTGAAGCGGCTGTCCTGACGGGCCGGGCTGGCCCAGATACGCAGCAAATACTCAATCCCGAAAATGGTTACCGAAAAAATCTCAAACCAGAAAAATTCGGTCTCAAAGCGCTGGCCCAGCTGATCGATTGATTCCAGTGAGACCGCCAGCAGATTCAGCAGGATAAGAATTGATAAAAACCGGTCACAGAACAGGCTGAGCCGGTCATCGCTGCTGCCCTTGTCCAGAATTTCCAGAATCCGCTGTTTGCTTGGCACGCTGATCATCTTGCTGTGGCTCCCCTCCTGACACGCTTTCTTGGCAAATTATGCCAGAAAAATCAGCCAAGCAAAATGCCTGCAAAAAAAGCCCTTGAATAGCAGCGAATATCAGCGAATATCGGCGGTCTGCCCGGCCTATTGGCCAGGGAACATATCGCTCGCCATTTCGGCGGTATCTGCACAGCAATTTGCAAAAGCCAATGTCGCCTCGCGCCCGTGCATCTGAACCATCCGCATGATGCCGAACCGGCCGGCCGCCAGCGCGACCGCCTCCGGGTCACGCCGCACCCCGGCCACCATATTGAGCAAATCCTCAATCGAATCCCGGATGGTCTCCAGACGCTGAATTTCTGCTTCAGACAGCGAAGTTTCCGATACTGGATTTTCCGATAGTGACTTTTCTGGTCCGGCAAAGCTGGCAAGCAGCTGTTCAGGCTGCAGAAGATCGGATTGCGGCTGTTTTTGCAGATAGATTACCTCGCCCATCAGGCATCTCCTTTCGCGTCTTCCAATGCCGCCAGCTGGTCCGGACAACGCAGCAACCGCACGCTGTAATAATGCGAGGCGCGCGCCTGTCCGGCCTCTGCCTCAACCAGACGCAGCGCGACAATACGGTTTGCATCCAGGCCAACAGACCGATTTTTCAGCACCACCAGCCCATCTTCAAAAGCCCCTATATAGGTCAGTTTCATGCGGCTTACCTCGCGGCAGCCATTCAGCTGGGCAGAAACCGGGTCAACAAAGCTGACCTGTTCTGAGCCGGGCAGCGGCAGCGGCGGCTCTGGCGGTAGTGGCGGCGGTGTCGGGGCGATGATTTCGGCAGCTTGCGGAACCAGCTCAGCCAGCTTGGCCGGGTCATCCAGCACCATCAGCTGGCAGCCTCCGGCCAGACCGGCGCAGCTCAGCAACAGGCTTGTTCGGATCCAGTTTTTCATCCCGCGTCCCTTTCCAGAGAAAAAATGCGTAAAGCCGGGTTCAATTCGGCTATCGATCAGAACGGCGAAAAATGACCAAATGTTAGCCGGTCATGGATCCGGGCCGCAGACTGCCGCGGCCAATCAATTTGCGCCCGACAGCAAAAAAATCCTCCGGGTCACGGGACTCACCATTGACCCGTATCTCAAAATGCAGATGCAGCCCATCACTGCGGCCTGAGGACCCCATCCGGCCGAGGATTGTCCCTTCGGTTACCTGCTGGCCTGGGCTGACCGAGATTCTGCCAAGATGGGCATAGGTGGTGGTGACGCCATGCGCGTGTTGCAGACGAACAACACGGCCAAAAGACCCTTCCCAGCCAGCAAAAATCACCGTCCCATCAGCTGGTGACAGCACCGATTCCTGCCAGGCCCCGGCCATATCCAGACCATGATGCATAGAGCGCTTTTTGGTAACCGGATGGGTGCGCATCCCATATTTGCTGGATATATAATAATGGGCCATGGGCGGCTGGAAGGGGATTTGGCGGAAAATCCCGCGATAGGCTTCCAGCAGCAAGACCCGGTCCCGCAGGCCGAGCAGAAAATCCGGCGCATCCAGCCCGGCTTTCAGCAGCGCCGGGTCAGGCGGCGTCAGGGCTGGCAGGTTCGGCTTTGCCTCAATACCCAGCTCTGCCAGCAGCTGCGCCATCTGCATGGCCTCCTGTTCTATGCCCATGTAAAAGCGCATGGCCCGCACCCGCTCATCAACGCGCGGCGCACCCATCTGGGCCTGCCAGTCAGGCGGAACGGCGGCCGGGTCCTGCAGCAGCGGCGGTGCGCTGCCCAGACTGCCAGCCGCCAGCATCGCGGTGTTGTCTGCACCTGTTAGACCATCTTGCCCGCTGGCTGATCTCTGGCCCGCACTGGCCAACCTGCCCGGCTGCTCTGTGAGCGGTTCTGGCGGCCCCTCTATTGCTGCTGGCTCCGACAGGCGTCTGGCCAGCTGGTCTGACAGGATGGTATCCGGCTGGCCAGAATCTGATAGGCCAGAATTTGATAGGCCAGCATCTGTTTTGAATGCTTCTGCCAGAGGGGCGGGCCGTAGCCGGGCAGACAGCGCGGTTGGCAGCGGTGTATCACTGGGTTCCGGCAAGGCTTCG
>Ga0181579_10001103_pt1 | contig 22364 bp, 18 predicted proteins | sample 071ome_24_FD_132996 | JGI IMG/M metagenome (GOLD analysis project Ga0181579, IMG submission 132996) | Coastal salt marsh microbial communities from the Groves Creek Marsh, Skidaway Island, Georgia - 071402CT metaG (megahit assembly) | ecosystem: Environmental > Aquatic > Marine > Intertidal... | reverse complement strand
TCGCCCGACCCTCAACTGACCAGTGCGCTGGATTTCGCTGGCCTCGCGCAAATGCGGGCTGGTGCGATTCAAGGCAAAGAAAAAGTCACTGAGGAAGTCGCTCAGCAGTTTGAAGCTATCTTTATCAACATGATGCTTAAGTCCATGCGTGAAGCCACTGAGCGTTCCGGCCTGCTTGATTCCGAGGCGACAAAAACCTACGAGTCCATGTTCGATCAGCAAATGTCGACAAATTTGGCGGCTAAGGGAACCTTTGGTATCGCTCAGGCGCTACAGAACCAGCTGAATCTAGATCCGCGCACCAAGTCGGCCACAGGCTTTATGCCGCTTTTGCAAGCCCAGGGTATGCAGCTTCGGCAAAACGAAAGTAGCTACGAGTTGCACAGAGCCCCGCGCGCATCTTTTTTTCCCGGAGGTGAGCAATGACAGATCTGCTTGCAATTGGCAGTAATGCTGTCCGCAACAGCCAACTGGCACTATCGGTTGTCAGCAATAACATTGCCAACGTCAATACCGACGGCTATGTACGTCAGGACTTGAATTTGCAGGAAGGCTTGCCGACTAAGAACGGTCTGTTCTTCTTGGGCAGCGGCGCCATTGCGGACGGTATTCGCCGATCCTATAACGGCCAAGTTGAATCGTCATTGCGCATGAGTATCAGTGACGTGAATGCTCAATCACCGCTGATCGCCAACACGGAAAGGCTGATCAATGTTTTTGGCAATAAAAACGCCTCTTTGACCCCAGCGCTTGGCGGGTTCTTCGATAGCCTGCGCGCACTCAGCGTCGACGCTTCTTCAGAGGTTCTGCGCAATCAGGTTGTCAGCAGTGGTCAGACGCTGGCGTCCCGATTCAACGGTCTGGCGATTCAACTGGACAGTTTGGACGATGAAACCCGTCGTATGGCGCAGGATAAAGTGGATGCTCTGAACGCTCTCGCCGAGCAATTGGCGAGCATTAACGCCAACCTGCAAAAAGCCTCTGATGTCGCCAAACAGCCAGCCAGCTTGCTGGATAACAGAGATCAGGTGCTGCGGGATATGTCCCAAATAACGCGTATCTCGGTTAGTGAGAGCGTCAACGGGACCGTCTCGGTGGGTATTGGCGCAAACGCGGGGAATGCGCTTATTGTTAGTGGCTTAACCGCCACTCCGCTCGGGGTAAATTTCCTCCCGGGTACACCCAATAGAGCAGAACTTTTGCTCAACCCCTATGAGGATCCCGTGAATCTATCGGGTCTGATTGGCGGGGAACTTGGCGGCATTTTGAACTTCCGAGATCAAATGCTTGCGCCTGCGATGAACCAACTCGATGACATCGCCGCCACGTTTATCAGAGAGATTAATGACGCTCACGCCAAGGGTATGGATCTCAGCGAAGGACCGGGCAAGGCGTTATTCGTCAGCGAGCCGAACTTCGTTGTCGACTACAGCATGGCAAAAAGCGGTGTGTCGGTCTCGGTCGCTGTCGATCAGCCGTCGGAGGCAAATCTGCGCTCGATGGATCTCACCTACGATGCACTCAATACACGTTGGGTTGCCAAGGATACTCAGTCTGGCCTGCGCTACACCTCAAGCGGTATACCGGCACAAATTGCCATTAATGGTTTAACCGTAACGATTAACGGACAGGCACAAACCGGCGATGTTCTGAGGTTAGGCGGCGAAGACCGGCCAGCTCGCAATATCACCATGGCGATAGAGGATCCTAATGCCATCGCCGCAGGAGACTTGTTCCGCGTGTCGAAAAACGTGGCAAACACCAGCGAGGCCAACGCGACCATCGAAATAGTGGACGCCGTTGCACTAACCACTGCCATACCCAAGCTGGATACTCTGCTGGTCAATAACGTTAACGAAGACGCGGCGCTCGCAGTGAGCACCAGCTATTCTTTGGCCAAAACCCTAGTGCCGGCAGGCACTTCAAGTCTTGAACTCACCCTGTCCAAGGCAACAAGCAGCGACGCAGAGCTGCAGATTTTTACCCGTGATGGGCGTCATCTTTTCGGCAGCGCCCTAAGCGATGCCCAACGTAGCGTCATGCTCAGCGAACAAAATGGTTTCGTAACCGGCAGCACCTACAGCGACACATACCTCAATGGTGCATCGCCGTATCTCGGCAACACCTGGGCCATGGGCGCAAGCGCCGAAGCCGTCATCGATACCTTGGATGATGGAAGTCCCGTAGTAACGGCCGAAGCCATTTTACGTGGAGGCGCGTTACCGAGCTTGACCAATAATAGCGGCAGTACCATGACGGTGATCGCTGCTGGAGCTCTAAAGCTGGACGGCTCAGCGCTGCCAGCTCTGGAATTGGCAAACGGAGCCAGTTTGTCCACCAGCGATGTCGCAAACTGGCTGAACACGGCCATCTCTGCTGCTGGCCTGTCGGTTAGTGTCGGGACAGCAAACGAAATACGCATCCCGGCGGCGGAGATTTCCGCGACGTCCGGTACGCTCAACATCAACGGCACCAGCATACATGGCGAAACGCCGGTCACCAGCACAACAGAGCTCGTGAACAGCATTAACGCTAAGACGAGTACAACCGACGTCGAGGCCCGATTGGATTTTGATGGAGCGCTGATTCTGTCCAATGTGCGGGGAGCCGAGAGTAAGACGATTTCTCTGGGCACGAGCAGCTCGGTGTTCACCAATGTGTCTGGTGACATTCAAGCGGGCATAACGCTCACGGCGACACGGACATCAGGCGACACCAGCGAGCGCAGTGTAGCGCTGACCCTGTCTGAAACGGGCAGCGCCACAGATCTCGCTCGTTTGGGTTTTACGACGACGTTCCAAGCGCCCGATGCCTTGGATGAGGATCTCATCGTCTTTACCACGGGGTCCGTTGGCAGTACCGCGGCAATAAGCGCTAGCTACCAAAGTGGGGAAAGCGATGCGCTGAGGCTGCGTTCTTCGACGCTTGAGATCAGCTTTACGTCTGATTCCGTTTATCAAATACGCGATACCAGTAGTGGCACCGTTCTGGCGGAGCGCAGCTATGTCGCAGGTCAGCCCATCGTGTACCAGAACCTGCAGGTAACCCTAGACGATAACCCTGTCAGTGGTGATGTTTTTACTATCGACGATAACAGCGATGGATTCGGCAGTAACGAGAACCTGCTGCGGTTAATCGGCATTGAGTCTGCAAAAGTTCTGGGTAACAACGATACCCTGCATGATTCGTATCTGAATCTGCTAAACCAAGCGGGCACCACGGCTCGTCAGGCCCAAGTCACTCAAGAGGCTTTGCAGGTAGTTTATGAGCAGGCCAATGAAAGCCGGGACCAGATTGCAGGTGTCAATCTGGATGAAGAGGCCGCTAACCTGATTCGGTTCCAGCAGTCTTATCAAGCCTCCGCGCGAATGATCCAAACCGCCAATCAGCTGTTCGACGCCATTCTGCGGCTCTAAGGAAAGCGCATGAAAATCTCTACCGCACTGAATTTTCAACGGTCCCTGAACACTATGCAGGAGACCCAGAATCAGGTCTCTAAAACTCGGGAACAGTTGGCAACGGGCAAAGAAATTGTGCGTCCCTCCGACGACACGATCAAAGTCAGTGCCATCGAAAACCTCGATCGCGCGATCGCTAAGGAAGACACCTATCAAGCGGTCATGGGACAGCTCAAGGATCGTTATCAGCTTGAAGAAACGTCTCTGACCAATGGCTCGGATATTTTGGTGCGGATTAAAGAGCTGGCATTGCAGGGCGCCAACGCCACGCTGTCGGCCAAGGATCGTGAAATCATTGCCGTGGAGGTGCAGGGCCTGCGCGATGAATTGCTCAGCATAGCGAACAGCCGAGATGTCAACGGAAATTCGATTTTTGCTGGTGGTAACACCGAGGCGGATGCGTTCCAAACCAAGGCAGACGGTAGCGTTGTGTATCAAGGTGATGCTCGTCAGACCATGGTCAGCGTCAGCGATGAGCGTCAGCTAGGCAAAAATCGAAATGGCCTGAACGTATTTTCATCAGCCGATCGCACCATTCCGGGAAGTCCGGCAACCTTTACGGTCGCCGTCAGTGATCTGTCCATTTTCAATGCCGCCGCAACGTTGAGCGACGGCACAACCAATATCGCTCTGGATCATACGGGTAACCAAGCGCCTGCCGACGCCCAGGATTTGCTGACAGATATCACCAGTCACGACAATTACGAGGCGTTTGCGTTCACCGTTGCGCTGGCCGGAGACAACTTAGTCTTCAGCGCCAAAACCAATGGGCCAATGGATGCTGGAACGGGTCCGACCTTTGGCGCCATCACCGTTACCAATGGTGATGCCGGAGTTGCTGACAAGATCGAAGGCGTTGGCTTTTTTGCCACCCTAGACGACTTTGTCAGCGGCTTGCGGCAGAGTGATACCGCCATTATTCAGCGCGCCTTGGGCGAGGTTAGCCAACTACACGACGGCTTGGCATTGGCGATCGGTAAAGTGGGTAGCGAGATACAAAGTGTCGAAACCCAAATGGAGATCAATGCGGACAGCCGGCTGCGGATGCAAAGCCTGTTGTCTAACGAAGAAGATTTGGATTACGCGGAAGCGATTACGCGATTCAATCAGGAAATGACTCGGCTTGAGGCAACGCAGACATCGTTTGCCAAAGTGGCTCAGCTAAGTTTGTTTGAATACCTCTAGCTTTAGATCGCTAGCGCTAGGCCAGTAGGCCTTCGGATAATTCCGAGCCTTTTTGTGCTGAATTGGATGGCGCCGATGTCGTCGGCATGAGCAGGGTTTCCCAGCCTTTTTGTAAATCACAGACCAGAAGTCTCAACTCCTGAAGGTCCTCTTCCAATGGTAGCTGCATGCTCTGGTCCATGGAGCGGTCCAGCATGCCAAAGAAATCGTTCAGGTGCCCAACCAGCTGCGGATCGGGTAGCTCCTGAAAACTTCGCTCCAAAAACCGCATCAGGTTTTTCGCGTGTCGTAGGGAGGTGGCGGCAGACGCATGACGTTGAGCATGGGCATTACGTTCAGCAATCGCCAAGCTATTGATCAGCGAGTCGAACAACCAGCGGATTTCCTGCTGCTTGTCTTCGCTGAACACAGCGAGGTTCTGAATGTATTGCGCAAAATGTGACACGTGAGACCTAAATTCTTCGTCTACACCCTCTAGTCGGGAAAATTCCAGAGATCTTTAGCGCTTTTTGCAACAAAGCTCTGATTTTTGCGGCGAAGTCGTCAATTTCAGCTCGGGCAGCTGGTGTAGCCGGACTCGAAACAGCTCCTGGCCAGTTCGGTGGCTTTTTCTTGTACGCTTTTAGACAACTGCATTTTGCTGAACTCCAAAATGCTGTCGGCGTCCGCATAGCCGTTTATTTTGCTGACCATGCCCCAAATAAAGGCCTTAAGGGGTTCGGTTTTTTCCGCCGGGTGCCCCTCTCCCCCTTGAAACATCAGTGCGGTCATAAATTGACCCAGCGGGTTTCCAAGTTTAGCGGCGTCGAGGAAGTGCTCGCGTGCCCGAGCGGGGTTCGTTTTTACCCCGTGACCTTGATAGTAAATCAGCCCCAGCATGTAATGAGAGTCGGGCAGCTCTTGAGATGCCGCATCGGTAAAATAGCGTTTTGCGGCCATGTAGTCCTGACGCATGCCGTAGCCGTTAAAGGCCAGCATCCCCAAATTGTGTTTGGCTTCGGCAGAGTCCTGAGCCGCCGCTTTTTTGTACCACTCGATGGCCCGAGTGTAGCTTTGCTTGACGCCGTAGCCGTGCTCATAGAGGTAGGCGATGTTGTTTTGGGCCTCGGATTCACCATCCTCCGCCAATCCTTGCCAAGCACGGAAGGCGGTGGCGTAGTGTTCGCGCTCAAGAGCTTTAAGGCCGGCGCTGAAAGGTTCCGCAGATGCGCTGCCACAAATCATCCCCAAGCACCAAAGAACACCTGTGATAAGCCCTCTTGCCGGCCTAAATCGAGTCATCATCATTGCTGCCTTAAGCTCGCCTGTATTTGTAAGACTTTGTTGAAAATATCGCCCTCGCTCAGAGCATCTACCAATCGGCCATTATCAACCACAGGAATACTCTCGCCAACGAAGGTGCTGGCCTTAGTCATAGCGATGTTCAGGTTATCGTTGGCGGCGAGGGTGGTTGGATTCGTGTCCATGGCCTGGGTCAGAGACGTAGCCCCGGACAGACCGTGAATGTCGACCTTGCCGAGCAATTGGTCCTGCTGGTCGCAAACATAGGCCTCAGTCGCTTGGGCATCGGCAAGGGCCTGCTGGGCGTTTGCCACGGACAGATCCGGGGTAAGCCGTAAGAACGAGCCACCGCGTATTTCGTGAACGGGGGTTAACGCCAATTCGATGTGCTCCTGTCCCTGTCGCAGGTCGATTCCCCGGTCCAACAACTGTCGGTCGAAATAGGACAAACCGAAAAAGCGCAGGGTTAATACCGAGCACAGAATGACGCAAAGCATGGCGCTAAGCCCATAGGCATAGCTGCCGGTTAGCTCAATAACAATCATAATGACGGTAAGCGGCGCTCCGATAACCGCCCCGCCGACGGCGGCGATGGCTGCCACCGGCAAAGCGTAGCTAAGGTGCGGCTCAAGGCCGGTAGCCACGGCCAGGTATGCAGCAATTGCGCCGGTGCTGGCGCCCACGAAAAGGGCGGGCCCAAAAACGCCGCCAAAGAAGCCTGCGTTCAAACAGTATGCGGTGACAAAGATCTTTGCGAGCAACAACATCACCAGCATGCCGAGGTTGAATTCAGCTCCAATCATCTGATTAACCTGCACCAGCCCCAAGCCAGTAACGTCAGGCAGCAGTACACCTACCGTGCCAACGACCAGTACACAGCTGCACATAAGCTTGGTCATGGACCAGCCAGACTTGCCGGCTAGGTCACGGCCCTTGCGGATAGTGGCCATGTAAGCGATGGCGCTGCCTGTGCTCAAAACGGCGGTCAAAATTAAATAGGGGATCAACGGCTGCAGCTCAATGGGCATATCTGGCACCGAGAAGGTTGGCTCGATGACGAAGAAGGCCTGATTGGCTGCGTAAGCAACGATGGAGGTCACAGCAATAGGGGCGATAGCCCCAACAGAGATACGGCGCAAGAGGGCTTCGTGGGCAAATAACACGCCGGCAATAGGTGCGTTAAAGCCAGCCGAGATCGCGCCGGCCACGCCGCAGGCGATGAAGACCCGGCGATCAATTTTGATGCGGATGTACTTTAGCAGCACTTCCGTCATGGTGGCGCCAAAGTGCACAAGAGGGCCGTATTGACCCACCGAACCGCCGCCGCTGGCCGCTACGAAGGCTGCAATGGTCGAGCCCATGCCGACTCGTACGTCCAGAGATTCGCGACTTTGCTGCACTGCGTAGATGCTGTCAGCCGGGCCGGACCAAGCGGTAATGCCCAGCACGCGCCGGACTAAAAAAATCAAGCCAGCGGCGATGCCCAGAGTGATGTAGATATCCAGATTGAAAGTCTGGTCTGCGAGTTGAATCTCGATAAAGCTGTCGACTCGGCTGGTATTCAAAAACCACCGAGCGCCTTCGACGAAGCTATTGGCTACCACCGCCATTACTAAGCCAACGACAACGGCGAGTAAAAATTGGCTGGCGATGTCGACAAGAATGTTAGCGGGTTTTGTCGCAGTGTTCTGCTCAGACTGCTGCTCGTTCATCCCGGGTCCCCTCCGTTTTTGTTCTTTTCCGTGGCCCTACCTCGGTACTTGTATGCCCTGCCTGTCCCGATGCTGATGTGCAACCAGCGCGCCTCCACACGTTTCACGCCCTCAAGGGCGTGGTTTGGGTTGAAATGCCAAACACTCCCGCCCGTCGCTCTGCCTGACCTCGATGCATGGCAGCATTCGGCTTTTAAAATTTAGCGCCCTGCACAGATAGGGGAAATTCTTATCCCAACTGGTATTGAAGTGCCGACATTGCCAGCAGCTCACCGCTGCCTGAGTGGTTGTTGATTTGTCATTCATTGCCATTACCGGAAATCTGCGTGGTCTGGCCGTCTATGTCCAGTGTCACGGTGCGGTGGCTCTGCCGTGCTTTTAGCTGAGCTGCATTTTCTATGAGTTCCTGCAAGGTCTCTGGTCTCAGGCCTAAGTCTTTCCCCATTTGACGCAATCGTTCTGTTTCGTCTTGGGTCAGAATACCGTCTTCAAGGGCCTCGCTAACGCTGACCTCCAAAGATCGCCGCGAGCTTCTAAGGTGGTCAGAAAAGCTTGCTGCTAAAATACCGGAAGGTAACGCGACCATACCAATACCCAAAATAGTCACCACCGACCCCAGTACTTTACCCAACGTGGTCATGGGTATGGCGTCACCATAGCCAACCGTCGTCAGCGCCGCCATGGCCCACCACATGGCTTGAGGAATGGAGCCAAAGGCCTCTGGCTGAACATCCCGCTCAACCACGTATAAAGCGGAAGCCGCCAAGGTCAGCACGATCAACATGATCATAAAGGTGCCGGTCAGGTTCTTACGCTCGTCGTAGAGCACGTTAAGCAAGATGTCGAGGGAAGCAAAATAGCGGATGAGCTTAAAGACTCGAAATAACCGAAGAATGCGCAGGAATCGCAGGTCCAGACCCGGCATCAGCACTTGCAGGATAGACGGTAAAAAAGCGACAAGATCAATGATCGACATCGGCTTTAGCATATGGCGAAGCCGTCTACCTAAATTGCTCGGCTGCGCTTGATCGCTGTGTGCTGTGGCCGCCGGCGCCTCAACGCAGACCCAAACTCGCAGCAGGTACTCAACTAGGAAAAATGCACAGGACACCAGCTCAATCAAAAAGAACGTCGGGCCATAGGCTTCTGCATAGGCCGGGATGGATTCCAAAATAATGGCGACCAAATTGATAGCAATCACGCCGACGACTAAAGAGCTGATGATCACAGATACCGGGTCGGTCCGGTCGTACTGTTCTAATGCGTGATAAAGGCGCTGACGAACGCTGCCAAAAAGAGCCATTTGTGTCCTCGGTCAGTAGGCCGCATACGAATATGCCGGTAAACCGCGGGATAAGACACTACCCGTCGATAAGAATTTCGATCCGCCGATTTTGTGCTCGGCCGGCAGCACTGTCGTTATCACTAACCGGTTTGGTATCGGCGTAGCCAAAGACGCTGACGCGTTGGCTGTCGATGCCGTTATTGGCAAAGAAAAAATCGGCCACCGCCGCTGCCCGGGCTGCTGACAAATCCCAGTTCGAATCGAAACGCTCGCTAAAGGCGATGGGGATGTTATCGGTGTGCCCCGAGACCTGCACTTGCCCGCCGACGCCGGCAACGGAATCACCCACATTGCGCAGCGTATCCAAGAATCCGGTTTGCAGTTCGGCGTAGCCCGATCGGAACGAGTTAGCCGCTGATAAGCTGATCATGATTTGATCGCCAACTTTCTCTACAGCCGCCAGACCTTGCTGAATCTCCGCGCTCAAATCGGCTCTTAGCGCCTGATATTTGTCGTCGAGTTCCCGAGTCTTTCGTGCTTGGCGCAGCATCTGCTCTTCGCTGTCAGACGTTAGGTACTCGACTTCAAGCTCGGTTTCCATAAACGCTTGGGACTCGGCTACTTTGGCGAAAATTTCCAATTCTTCTGCGTCCAGTTCGCCGTCACTATTTTGGGCGCCTTCCGTGTCTCTGGTATTGGTGTCCACATCCTCGTTGACGGATACGGTGATTTTGCCGTTTTCCTCGTTGACGGATACCTTGCCCCGGGCGATTTCGGTGGCAAAGGTGCGTTTGAGATTTTCGATATCGCTCAGCGTTTCTGATTGGCTGACGTCTCTGTTTTCTTCCAGCTCTTGTTCGACGGGCTCTTCGTTGGTGGTGTCTTCCTTGGCATCTACACCCGGCGGGGCTTTTGTGGTTTTGTAGCGTGTAGCAATAATTGTCTGACCCAAAGGCGCTTCCAGACTCGGTTTGTTGCGCTGAACGCCGAATGCATCGGTCATGGTGCCTTCAAGCATCTTCGTGATGGACGGATCTTCCATCTCGGTAAAGGAAAGAATCAGGACGAAAAACGCCATCAATAGGGTGGCCATATCGGCAAAGGTCGCCATCCATGCGGGCGCCCCGGCTTCGCACGCTGGACACTCCTTGGCTTTTTTCTTTTTGGGCTTTTCTGGCTCTACCGGCTCTTGGGCTGCCTCAAGGTTCGGATCTTCGTTTTCTTCAGCCATCGACAATGACCTCGATGCGTCGGTTACGAGCCCGTCCGTCGGCGGTGGCGTTGTCCGCTATGGGTTCGCTGTCCGCCAAACCGGTGATGGTCACCCTGCCCGGCTGAAGCTGGGAGTTATCCAGTAAAAAGTTTGCGACCGCTGCAGAACGGGCGGACGAGAGGTCCCAATTCGAGCGAAAGCGCTCGCTGAAAGCGACGGGAATGTTGTCGGTATGACCTTCTACCCGAACCATGCCGCCGGTGTTGTTTATTGCGTTACCAACGCTGACCAGTGTTTGGGTAAAGCTCTGCTGCAGGGCGGCGCTACCGGAGGCAAAGCTGTCCTGCTGTCCAAGCCGTATGATCACGCTGTCGCCATCACGCTCGACTTCCGCCAAACCTTGTTCAATTTCTTGACTAAGCTCTGCGCGAATGGCCTCGAACTTGCTGCTAGCTTCGCTGGCTAAACCCTCGGCCTTAGCCTCGCCGGGGTTTTGTCGTTTCACAACAATATTGCTCGAGACCTCGCGCTGAACGTCGGTAATGGCCTTGGCGATATCCAAGGTTTGTTGAGGAATGCGCCCGCCTTTGCCCATGCTTTCATCTGCGGCACTGCTGTCATTGCTGGCTTCAACAATCTCCACCACTACTTCTTCGCCGCGGATGCTCACGGTTACCTGGCCCTGTTCAACTTCGTTTTCCAGCGCCTCGAGCACCTGCTGATAATCTGCTTGGGTCTCCAGCGGCGCATCCTCAAAATCTTTCATTTGCACCACATTTTGCTGAGTCGGGTCTTTGACAGATTGAGAATCTTGGGGAATCACCGTAGGGGCGGCTTCGGAGAGGGTGAATGTGCTGTCGATAATGGTCTCGGCCATGGGAATAGTGACCTTCGGAACCACCCGATCAATACCAAAGGCAAGTTTGATTGAGCCAGCCACCTGCTCAAATTTCGGTACGTTGACGCTGGCGAAAGACAAAATGAGCACAAAGAAAGCCATCAGCAGGGTGGCCATATCCGCAAAGGTAGCCATCCACGCGGGGGCGCCCACCTCACAGGTAGGACACTCCTCCTCTTTTTCCTTGGGCGGCAGGGGTTCCGCGGGGGGCTCGTTTTCGCCGAGGTTCTCGCCGACCTGATCTGGGTCTAGTTCGTCCTCATTATTGGTGTCTTGGGCTTCAGCCATGGGGACACGCCGTTACAGGCCTTCGAGCGCGGCGCGATCACCCGGCGCGAGACGAGTCGCCAGCAGGTCTGACAGCGAACGAGGGTTCATGCCGCTCTGAATACCCATGATGCCCTCAACAATCAGTTCGCAGTTTTCGGTCTCGTCTTGAGAGTAGCCTTCCAGCTTTTCCGCAATGGGTTTAGCCAAAACGTTGGCGAAGAAAGCGCCATACAGTGTGGTCAGCAAGGCGATAGCCATGGCTGGGCCGATTGCCTTGGGGTCACTCATGTTCTGGAGCATGCCCACCAAGCCAACAAGTGTGCCGATCATGCCCATGGCCGGCGCAATATCGGCCCAAGAACGCCACATCATGGCAGCGTTGGCGTGACGACTCTTCATCAGGGTCAGTTCGTTTTCCAGGCTCGATTCGATGATTTCCGGAGGTGTGCTGTCCACCAGCAAGCCGATGCCTTTGGCCAGATACTGGTTTTTGATGTCTTGCCCTTCTAATGCGATCAAACCATCTTTTCTGGCGATGTTGGCCATCTCAATGATCTGCTCAATCAGGTCCGCCGGTTTGTCCACGCCAACAAAAATGGTCTTCATGATGACCTTGGACCACATGGCAATAAAGTCGCCAAGACGGGAGCGCATCAGCAACACCAAAATCGAGCCACCCAAAACGATGGCGATGGATGTCACATCGATAAACGCGTTAATCCCCGCCGCGTTATCCATGGACCATAAAATGAGGCTTACTGAGAATAGAAGACCGACAACGGTTGCAATATCCATTTGATTTCCCGCGGAGTGTTAGCGCTGGGCGGATTTTCCGCCATAAATTACATGTAAACAATCGGTTGATAACGCCTATACTTTAAGCCATCGATCCTCTCCGTGAACAGTGCAGGGGACGGATCGCGAGGGACAAGTTGCAAGGTACAGGTACATGACACATCGAACGTTTTACTCGCCGATGGCTACAAACTTCGGGACGCTTGGTCGATGGCGCTTGTTGAGCATTTTGCTGGCGGCCATGGCCTTGGGCGGCTGCGACTTTTCCCGGGTAGAGGTGTCCTGTTTGGAGCACATTCCAAGTGGCGATACCGGGCGTTTTATTGATCAGGGCAACGGGGTGGTGCTGGATCCGCAAACTCAACTGGAGTGGTATCGATGCGCCGTAGGTCAGCGCTACACCGAGCTGGGCTGTGCCGGATCGCCGTTGCTGATGACTTGGGCCGAAATCGACGGGTACCTGACCGAGATCAGCGAAAAAGCCGGTGAGAATTGGCGACTGCCGAAAGCCAGCGAATTTATGGCGCTGGCTGAAAGCAGCTGTATTAATCCGGCCTTGAATCCCAATGTGTTTCCCAACGTTGCCATCGACAATCACTGGGTCGTGGGAGAAGGCATCAAAGAAGGCGAGCCCTGTGGGGTGTATACCTACAAGGGCACGCGTTCCTGCCGCTTATTCAGCGAAAACTACCGACCATTCTTCATGGTCAAGGCCCAATAGCCAGACTGAAAACTAAGCCTGATGCTAAGTAACGGTCTGCCAGGCTTCGCGCAGCTCTGACATGGCTTCGTAAAGCTTGCTGATGCTTTCACTGTCCTTATCACCCTTGGCCTTGAACAAGCTGGCGGCAATGGAGGTGTAGGTGTCGTAAAGGCTTTTCGCCACTTCGCCGCCTTGTTCCATGTCCAACACGCCGCGCAGTGCAATGACGATTTGCAGCGCGTGAGTGGTGGCCTTGTCGAAGGCTTCGTCTTCCTCATGACTGAGATTTTCGTTGGCTTGGCGAAGGAGCACGCATGCCTTATCAAACAGCATGGTGACCAACTGGGCCGGGCTTTGGGATTCGGTCTTGGTTTCTACGTCAATGTTGCTGTAAGCAGCCAGTGCGGATTTTCGATACATCTTTTTTTTGTCCAAGAGAGTCTCGCGCCGACGGGATGTCAGCACCTTTTACCTTTTAAATAAATCGGATACAAGTGGCGCAGCTTTAGGGGTTTGTGCAGGTACGCCACTTGCATCCGGTTTAACGGTTTAACCAAGGTCAGGGAACTCGAAGATTCGCTGACTAGGTGCTTTGATCGATGAAGGTGCCCAGCATCTTGGTGAGGTTGCGCATGAAGGACAGCAGTTCCTCTGCTGGCATCTGGCGAATAACATCACCGGAATTGGCATCAACAACCTTCACCACTTGGGTACCGCTGGCCTCATCGGTGACGAACTCCACCGCGCGGTTGCGCAGGTCCATCATGACCTGTATCTGTTCGATGGATCGATTCAGCTCTTGCTGAGAAACGTTCGCGGCAGGCGTCGGCTCTGATGGCAGGACGCGTTGTGCCTGAATTTCCGGTGCCGGCTGCTCCACTGCAACGGGTCTTGCTGCCACAGCGGGGTTAGGTATTGCGCCAGAAGTAACGGTTTCGACTGACATGTTCATTTCTCCTTGGGCTAAAGATAGCCCTACTTTCTCTGCGTGAGTGCGTCCTTATCCTGCAGCTCACGGGTTCATTCGCCACGATAGGTTGTGCTTCGGGTGTGGCCTATCCCCGTAATACCTGCAGCACGATTTCTGTTGATGCGTTGGCCTGGGACAGCATCGAGGCCCCGGCTTGCTGAAGAACCTGCGCCTTGGCGAGGCGTGAGGTTTCTGCAGCGAAATCAGCGTCCTCAATCCGTGAGCGCGCGCCGATGGTGTATTCGGTGACTTTCATCAGGTTCGAGACCGAGTAATCCAAACGATTTTGCAGCGTGCCCAATGAGCCTCTCATGCCTGACACTCGCTCCAGAGCGCCGTCAATAGTGGCAATGGAATAGCTGGCGCCGATTTGGGTCGAAATATCGATGACGCCAACCGACTCCAGAGCCGCTGTTGCCGTGCCGTCGGCAAAAAATGTGTCCGCAGAGCCATTGGTCTGGGTTACTGTGAAGCCGGAGGATGACGATAATCGCAGAGTACCGACTACTTGAGACGTATCGTTGCCCCCATTTGCCGCTAGGGATATCGCTGTTGCGGTTTGCGCCGTCACGCCATCATTTTCGACAGCTTGAACGCGTAAACTCGTCCCCGAACTTCCGTTCGTGATTTGTATGTCATCACCGTCAGCATCGGTAAGTAGGACTTTATTCTCGGTAGTGGCAGAAGCCATAACGCCAGTGGTTGCAAATATTGCATTTATTTTTGAGACAGCATCACTTACGTCATTGCTCGAAATCGAAAAGGCTGCGGTCTGGGTGCCATTAATAGTCACCTGGTAGTTTTCGGCCGTAGCGTTCGCGGATGCTAGGTTAGCGTACGTTCTCGCTTGAGCAAAAACCGTGGTTGCGCCCGCAACCGAATTGATTTTTTTCGCCAGATCCTTGGCGGAATCATTGTCTGCAATGTCGATGACCCGGGTATTTCCATTGCCGACAATGGTAATGTCGTCTGCGTCATCCGTGGCGTTGGCGGTCGTGCTGTAAGCACTGCTGGCGGCCGCGGTGTACGCTCCTAGGTTGTTTTCCCCAACCATGACATAGGCGCCAAGTAACGAAGATTCCACGGAATCGATGGTGAAGTTGATCTCTTCGCCGGACATTGTGCCCACCTGAAGCGCTTTGGCGGAAAACGTACCGTTCAGCACTTGGGTGCCGTTATAGCGGGTGTTGGCCGAAACGCGAGAAATTTCCAGCTGCAGCTGGTTCAACTCGTTGTTGGCAAAGGCTCGCTCGGTTGCCGAATTCGTTGCGTTAGCAGATTGCACGGCGAGCTCGCGCATACGCTGGAGCATACCCGATACTTCCACCAAGGCGTTTTCCACGGTACGGATTAACGCGATACCGTCGTTGGCGTTCTTGGTCGCCATGGTTAAGCCGCGAATTTGCGAATTCATTCGCTCGATCATGGCCAACCCGGCTGCATCATCAGCCGCGCTGTTAATGCGTTTACCGGTGGATAAACGCTCCATGGCGCTTTCCATTTCTTCTCGCGCTTCGGTAATTGCTCGCTGCGCCTGAATTGCACCAATATTGGTGTTTAAAACCATACCCATAACTAAACCCCTTTAGCTATCTACATACCTGCACATCTTTGCCGCTTTTTGGCGGTGTCGTTGTGGTAGCGGCAAAATAGGTGGCAAAAAGGGCGGTTTCTTTCCGTCTTTTTGGCAACAAATTGCCGCTTACACGAACAAAGTCGGGTTGATGATTTAAAACTTTAGAATTTTTTTTGCAGAAAGGCGGAAACCCGATCAGACCCCCTGACCGGGTTTCGAGTAAGAAGGCGCTTAGACCCATCTTAGTCGTCCTGTTTTGTTAAGGCCCCGGACCAGGGGCTCTTCAGCCTTTCAGCTAAAGGGGTCGTGAGCCCCCGGCCAGAGTAAGGTCCTGCTGAGCCCGATGCCCAGCAGGGTACTTACCAGCTGAAGGACAGACCCTATCGGATCAGCTGGATAGCCAGTTGCGATGACGCATTCGCTTGCGCCAGCATCGCGGTACCGGTTTGCTGCAGCACCTGTGCCTTGGCCAGACGTGCGCTTTCCGCAGCAAAGTCGGCGTCTTCGATTCGAGAACGAGCAGCCGTCGTGAACTCGGCAACGTTCATCAGGTTAGACACCGTATATTCGAGGCGATTCGCAAGGGCGCCGTATCCGGCTCGGTCCCCAGCAACTTGTTCAATCGCGTCAGAAATATCTGCGAGCGCAGCCGTTGCGCCGCTAGCCGTTAGCACGCTGATGGCAGTAACGCCTGAAGCGGTGACCAGACTTACAGCGCCTCCGCTAGCGATTGCGCTGGAGGTCAGACCAAGTTCATCGGTATCAATCGATGAGATGTTGAAATCGATGGTTTGTGTCGCTTCCGTGCCCACTTGAAGAACGCCCGCACGGGTTCCGTCAAGCACTGCTTCGTTGTTGTAAATGGTTTGGGACGAAACGCGGTTGATTTCATTCAGTAAGGAATCAACTTCGCCCTGCAAATACTTGCGATCGTCAGCTGAGTTAGTGTCATTTGCGGCCTGTACGGCAAGCTCGCGAATGCGCTGCAACATATCCGTAACGTCGTTAGTAGCGTTTTCGATGGTTGCTAGCATTGCTAAACCGTCGTTGGCGTTTTTAGTTGCCATGTTTAAACCGCGAACTTGAGCGGTCATCCGCTCAGCGATGGCGAACCCGGCTGCGTCGTCGGCAGCGCTGTTGATTTTTTTACCTGAAGACAAACGCTCCATAGCGGTAGCGAGTTCGCGAGAAGACTCGGCAAGCGATCGCTGTGCGTTTAGAGAACCAATGTTCGTGTTAACTACAATGCTCATAAAAGACCCCTGTTTATAATTGAAAGCTGTACTACGTTTTTTTTATTGGTAAGAGAAAGGCGGCTAACTCTTGCCGGTTTGTTTAAAGTGGCAGCTATTTGCCGCTTACAGGAGATATGTCGGAGATAGCGGCAAAAGCTTTAGGGAAAAGCGGCATGAATTTGCCTTTTTTTCCTGGGAAACGGCAGTTTTGTGCCGCTGGAGCGGCAATTTTTGGCCTTAATTGAGCGAAGAGGACCAGTTTTTCGGGGGCGGAGGCAGGCGCTATTGCTTTTTGGTGGGCCAACGGTGCCGGCAAAGCCCGGCGGATCTCGAGCCGACGTGGGTCGGCCGGTTTTGCAGACTAGGTCAAATTTTCAAGCCGTTTGATTTGGTCGGACAGCTCGGGCCGAATTAGCCCAATAGCACCCTGTATCACTGCATACATCTTTAAGGACAACGCAATATTTTCCTCAAAGGATCGAATCAGCTTGATTTGCCTGAGGATAGACGAAATTTCATCTTGGCAAAAAATTTGAAGCGACGTGCTTTGGTTCGTCAATTGGGCCAACTTAGATTCTTTTTTTCGAAGAGACTTGGCCTTGGGATCTGTTGCGGATTTAAGTTTTTTCGCGAGCTTCGTGCAGTCATTGGCAATGCCCAGAGCGGTCGCTAGCAGCCCGCGTTCCTGAACTAAGACGGCTTCAAGTTGCTTTGACCGCGATTTCAGCTCCTGTATCGGGATCGTCTCGTCGGTCATAGACTCTTGCTCGGAACCCCGCTTGTCGAGCGCTTCGGCTAATGGCATGTGCTCAAAGCCATCGATGTATGCCCCTCCCTCAGTGGCATTGATAAGGGTGGTCTCCTCGTCAGCGTTTGCGGCCAAGCGCTGAAATTCCTGAAGAAAGGACGCGTAGTTCGCCTGGGAAGCAACGCGATCGCCATAGTAGCCGGGCACCGTAATTTCGCTCATCGGCTTAGCGAGCTGCTCGGCTGTGGGCGTATGTTGGTAATAGCGTCCGCCGGAAACAGCAAGATCTGAACCAACGAGCGTCACGTAACTCGCACCAAAAGAAATTGCCAAAGTCGCTGCAGCAACGGAAACAGAGCCGCCGGGAACGGTTGGACTCGTACTGCCCATTATGTCGTCAATCCCAAACGACGGTTTCACTGAGAAAAAGGTGTAGAGGTTCTTGAAGCCCTTGGCGAAGAATGCCGGATGACAGGCATCGCCAATTATCAGGCCCTTCACCTTTTCCATAGGTGCATTCGCCAAGGTTTGCGAGTGATCCCCTGGGTCTAGAACCATAATGTAGTCGGCATTGATACCGTGCTTGCCTAAAGCGGGAACCGCCTGTGCAACGGCGAGAATGATGTGATCATCTCTCTTGTTTGCCAGTAAATCGATGTTTTTGGCCAGTGACGGGCCCGGTGACACGATGATACAAGAGCGGCCCTGAAAAAAAGGCTTAAGCGCGGTAACCGGATGTGAGGCTAGAACAGAGCTCAGATTTTTTATCTGCTGAAGTGCCCAAGCACGCGAAAAGTGGGCTTTTGTATTCTGGCCGATACGAAAACCTTTGAAGATCTGGGAAATTTCGTCAAGCAAAGGTCTAGCCTGCTCGCTTAGTGAGTCAGCGGACAACACAATGCTTCTGCCAATAGCATGGGTCGACCAGTCAGACAGCGTTTCATAGGCAGATGCGGTTGAATTTACATATTTGATGCCATGTGTATTAACGCCCTCCCGAAGAACTACGATATGGGCTTGCCCTCGATCGACTAATGCCGTTTCGACCGTGGCGGGCAGAGTATCGTCGATAACGATTAGGTCTTCTTCCCAATTCCATGTAAGAGGGAGGTGGCAATCTAGGTAAATGCCAACGCCGTCAGGGCTTTTCAGCATTTCTTTTTTGTCTTCGGACGAACGCAGGGAATCTAGCCACTTCTTTAGGGCATCAAAAGATTGGTTGAGAACGGCAATTCTCGGGTCTGCGCCGGATTGATTGCTTTGTGAAGAAGATAAACTCTGGGGGCTGGATTCATCGCGGACAAAGAGGTCCCGAACAAAACGAACCTCATCAAGCAGTTTACGCGAGTTGGCAAAGTCACCCTTGACGGCGAAGCTGAGTGCTGACTGGCTTTTTTCAATCAACTCGTCAATGAGCCTGTTTTGGCGTGATTGCATTGCTGGACGTCTTGGAGAACAAACCCGGAAAGTAGCAGATTGCAGAGATAAAATCCGCGAATGGATTTTTCACGACGAGCGCTGGAAAGTATCGAAGGAAAAACGGTCACAGAACCCAAGGTCCTGTGACCGTTTTAAGCAGGTCTATCTAAACAAAGAAAGAACCAACTGTTGCGAGGCATTCGCCTGGGCAAGCATTGCGGTGCCCGTTTGCTGCAGGACTTGCGCTTTGGCCAGCCGAGCGCTTTCGGCAGCGAAGTCAGCATCTTCTATTCTTGAGCGCGCTGCGGTGGTGAATTCCGCTACGTTCATCAAATTAGATACTGTGTACTCCAGCCGGTTCTGCAACGCACCATAGTTGGCGCGATCCTCAGCTACCGTCTCAATCGCACTACTGATGCTCGTCAGTGCAGCTTGCGCACCTGATGCAGTTGACAGGTCTACGCCGTCCACACCAATCGCCGATGCTGTGACGCTATCGATATCGAACGTGATGATAGACGTTGCAGTCGTGCCTACCTGAAACGAGCCCGAGCGGGTTCCATCCAGAACTTCTTCACCATTGTAAGTGGTTTGATTCGCCACGCGATTGATCTCAGCGATCAACTGAGTTGCTTCGGCGTCAAGATAGCCACGGTCATCAGAACCATTGGTATCGTTAACTGCCTGCACTGCCAGCTCCCTCATTCGATGGAGCATGTCAGTCACATCGTTGGTTGCGTTTTCAATTGCAGCGAGCATAGAAAGACCATCATTGGCATTCTTGGTCGCCATGTTCAGACCCCGAATTTGGGCCGTCATTCTCTCAGCGATCGCAAAACCCGCAGCGTCGTCGGCGGCGCTGTTGATTTGCTTTCCAGAAGAAAGACGCTCCATAGCGGTCTTTAGCTCTGCTCCGGAAGCAGCTAAAGACCTTTGTGCATTCAAAGATGCAACATTTGTGTTTATGACTAAACTCATAACATCAGCCTCTAAATAGTTTTAGATAGCCGCGTCATACGGTTGATGACCCCAACCATTTAGCCGAGAACCCCGCTAAAGGTTCCCGCAGAAGGGCGCCTCGCTAAAAGCGCCCACCGCATTCGCAACTGGTTAAGTTGCTGCCAACCGGCAATTTCTTGCCGCTCGGCAACGAAAGCGGCAAAAAATTGCCGCCTTCAGGGGGTCTATCGGGAGGATTGAACAAAGCTTTAGGCTTTTTTTGAAAAAAAATGAAAATTTGTACTGCGTTTTTGGCGCGGCCGTGGCAACGCACAGTACGAAGTCAGTGATGACAGGACGATAGGCCGGCTAGGGGAATCGATAAACCTGAGACGAAAGAACAACCATCAGGCATAAAAAAACCGCCAGAGAGGCCCCTGGCGGTTTGTGTTTCAGTATGTAGATAGCTAAAGGGGTGAGCTATTACTGAAGTAGTTGAAGGATCAGCTGAGAGCTGGCATTGGCTTGAGCCAACATGCCCACACCGGACTGCTTAAGTACCTGAGCCTTGGACAACTTGGCAGATTCCGCTGCGAAGTCCGCGTCCTCAAGTCTGGAGCGAGCAGCCTCAGTCTTCTCTGCAATGTTCATCAGATTCGAGACTGTGTGATCCAATCGGTTTTCAACAGCACCCAAAGACGATCGCATTGAAGAGATCTTTTCAATGGCTCCATCGAGGACTGCCAGAGCGGAATTTGCCCCTGCCTGTGAACGGAGATTGATGTTAGAAACCGCGCTTAGCGCACTAGCCTGAGTCGTGAAGTAGTTGTCGTTGGCGATCGAGCCCGTAGCGGTAGCAGGATCGGTGACAACGCCACTTTCCTCAGCACTCTGGGTTACTGAGAATGTCTTGCTGGACGACAAGGAGATCGTACCCTGAACGGTGGCAGCATCGTCAGTGGAATTTCCAGCAGCCATTGCTACGTCGAACAGATTGATGTCGCCATCGTTGTTGTCCGTTACTGTGACAGCAGCACCGCCCGTTACTGACAAAGTCCACTCACCAAAATCCGCCGCGCCATGAATATGGACGGTCGTATTGGTGGTTGTATCAGCATACGCGCTCCAGCCGCTCAGGCCAGACACGTTGTTGATGGCCGTTTGAAAGGCAGCAGCATCAGTCGAGCCGTCGCCTGTTCCAGTGACCGAGAACGTATAGGTTGAGCCTGTCGTGTCGTTGGTAATCGTGTAGTTTACCGATGCACCACTGGCGGGCAGGTTAGCGGTTGCAATTTCAATGTGCTTGCCAACACCGTCGAACGTTTGCAGAGCAGTTGAAGCTGTGATGTCGGTACCTGAATAAATATCAAATGCACCAAATGCTTCCGTTGCTGTGATTTTCACATCCGTTGAGTTGTTGGTTTGCCCAGTGGTGCTAGACGCATCCTCTACATGGAAACCAGAAACCCCTGTGATGTTGTTCAAAGCGCTCTGAATGTTGGCGGCTGTTGGTTCACCAGTCGTTGTTGCGGACAGATTAAAAGTGTACGTCTGCCCGGTGCTGCGCTGAACAAGCGTATAAGTCGTTGCGTTTAACGCACCTAACGCGACACCTGCGCTGGAAGCTGTGTCTGCCTTGGCGCGATGCCAGTACTGAGAGGGAATCTTAGATTCGCCGTCGTGACCCAACGTTTGCACGCGAAGCGCAGTGTTCGTGCTTTCGTTCTCAATCTGGATATCAGACCCGTCCACTGAATAAAGGCGTACCTTGTTGTCGTCAGTAGCCTGAGCAGTAACACCAGTAGCGCCTGAAATTTGGTTAATTTTCGAGACGGCATCTGCAACGTTTGAATTGCTGATCGTAAACGTACCGGTAGTCTTGTTTTGAATGCGAACGCTGTAGGTTTGGTCAGTCGCGTACTCGCTGTAGAGCAAGCCGAAGGTTTTAGCCTCTGCTTTCACACCAGTCTCACCGCTAACGGCGTTGATTTTCGCAGCAACAGCTTTTGCACTGTCCTCGGCAATCACATCAATGGTTTTAGAGACAGAGTTGCCGTTGATGATGATGTCATCAGCTGCGTCGGTTAAGTTGTCATAGTCTCCGGCGCCATCGTTTAACTGAGCCTCAACGCGGTCACCGGTGATTGTGTAAGAGCCGAGCACGTCGGCGGCAACGGAATCGACAGACACGGTAATTGTCTCGCCGCCCATGTAGCCAACCTGAAGCTGCTTGGAGGCATAGCTTCCGTCAAGCACTGGCTGGCCGTTGTAGCGAGTGTTGGTAGAGACCCGGCTGATCTCAGCGATCAGCAGGTCTACTTCCTCTTGGATAGCGACGCGATCCACATTTGTGTTGGTGTCGTTTGATGCTTGCACAGACAGCTCGCGTAGACGCTGCAGCATGTCTGATACTTCAACAAGGGCGCCCTCGATGGACTGCGTCATGGCGATGCCGTCATTGGCATTCTTAACGGCCATGTTCAGACCATTGATTTGGCCGGTCATTCGTTGAGCGATAGCAAGACCGGCGGCATCGTCAGATGCACTGTTAATCTTGCTGCCCGTAGACAGACGCTGCATTGCCTCACCTTGTAGAGAGTCGGCATAAGCAAGAGCCCGCTGAGCAGTCAATGAGCTCACATTGGTGTTTACAACTAAAGACATAAGTCTTCTCCTT
>Ga0181579_10001098_pt1 | contig 22414 bp, 19 predicted proteins | sample 071ome_24_FD_132996 | JGI IMG/M metagenome (GOLD analysis project Ga0181579, IMG submission 132996) | Coastal salt marsh microbial communities from the Groves Creek Marsh, Skidaway Island, Georgia - 071402CT metaG (megahit assembly) | ecosystem: Environmental > Aquatic > Marine > Intertidal... | reverse complement strand
GCAATTTGACTGGCTGTGATTACACGGTCTGGGTGGATGATCATGGTGTAGACCTCGACGGCCAGGGGGAGGTCGAAGGGCCCACCACGGCGAATGACGACCCTTCCGATGGAACGGTGGATCTGTGGGATTCCCATGTCCGCTATACGGTCAATGCGTCTGAGATCGTCAGAACAGAATACAATGTGCCTGCGGCAGGTTCGGGCTTTACCGACGGTAACTGTAGCGATGGCGACGCAGATGACCCAGTGCCCTACGAGGACTGCTTCGGTACTACCACCAGCAGCTCAACGATCAGCGGTGCAAGCCTCAATGAGTGGGGGCGGACCGTTAACCAGGAAAAGCAGAATATCGCTAACTGGTATCAGTATGCCCGCAAGCGTCATTTCGTATCGAAAGGTGCCGTGGCCCTGGTGGTAAACTCCAATCCCAGCTTCCGTTTTGGCTATGGCCAGATCAATGACTGGTCAGATGTGTTCGTTGAGGTTCCGGATATTGCCCTCGATGACTACGTGGCGCACAACGCAGCGCTCGTCGATACCATGGCCAGCTACGAGTGGCAGGGGCAGGGTACACCACTGCGCCGTGGCCTCGAGGTTGCCGGACGCTATTACGATAACTATTACGGCGCCTATGCAGATCCCATCGTATCCGAGTGCCAGCAGAATTATTCAGTTCTATTTACCGATGGTTATTGGGGTGGCAGCAGTCCCTACACATCTGCCATTGATGACGAGGATGGCGATGGCCAGGCCGATACCCTGGCCGACGTGGCGCACTACTTCTATACCAAAGATCTGAGTCCGCTGGATGACCAGGTGCCGACGACGCCCATCGACCCGGGCTCACATCAGCACATGGTGAGCTTCACCGTGGCCTTCGGTGTGACAGGCAATCTGGTGGATACCGATGATGACGGCTATCCGAATCCGGAACTGGCCGAGGACGACGCCTGGACCAATGGTTATCCAAACACGGATCCGGAAAAAATCGATGACATGTGGCATGCCGCGTTCAACAGCAAGGCCTACTTCGTGTCGGCACAATCTCCCTCCGAGGTGGCGTCGGCGATCGGTGAGGCTCTGCTGGAAATTGCGGACCGAGTAGGTTCGGCGGCTTCCGTTGCGACCAATACCGGATCCCTGAATGCCGGCAGTAAACTGTTCCAGGCGCGATTCGACAGCTCGGACTGGAAGGGGCAACTGCTTGCATTCCAGATCAATCTCGATGGCACTATCGAGCCGGAACCCGCCTGGGACGCCGGAACCGTGATCAATAGCCAGAATTATGACACGGGCCGCGAGATCATTACCTTTAATCCCACTGTGGACAATCCCGTTGGTGGCGATGTTGAGGGGGCGGGTGTCCCATTCAGGTTTCCGGCCAATTACAACAGCCCTACTGATTCAGAGCTCACCAGTGCCCAGGTTACCGATCTGATGGTTAATGCGCCCTACAGTCTTGCGACCGTCGATGCGGGTGAGATATCCGCTAACCAAATCTACGGCACGGATCTCGTAAACTACTTCCGTGGCGATGATGATAACGAACTGGCGGGACAGAATTTCCGCTTGAGGAACAGTGTGCTCGGGGACATCGTGAACAGCGACCCCAATTTCGTCGATGTGCCCAACTTCCGTTACGACGACGGCATGGAGGTCAAATCCTACAATGATTTTGTCACCGATAATGCTGGTCGTCAGGGCATAGTCTACGTGGGCGCTAACGACGGTATGTTGCACGGCTTCAACGCCGATGATGGCACCGAAGAGATTGCCTATGTTCCATCCCCGGTCTACGAGAATCTGGCTGAACTGGCGGAAAGCGACTACATCCACAGGTACTTTGTCGATGGCGGGCCCAACATCATCGATGTGTTCCTGCCCAATATGGATGACCCGGACAGTGCGACGAACGGGCTGTGGAGGACTGTGCTGGCGAGCGGCCTGGCGGGAGGAGGCCAGGGCATCTTTGCGCTGGACGTGTCAGACCCCACCACATTTGATGAGGCCAATGCCGATGACATAGTTCTGTGGGAATTCACAGACGATGATGACGAGGATCTGGGGTATACCTACGGCAAGGTACAGATGGCCAAGATGAACGATGGCACCTGGGCGGCGGTATTCGGTAATGGCTACAACAATACCGAGGCTGATGGCGCCGCCAGTGCTACCGGACATGCAGTGCTCTACATCGTCGATATTGAGACCGGCGATGTGCTCAAGAAGATCGACACCGAGGTGGGATCAGCGGCCACGCCGAATGGGCTGGCCACTCCATTGCTGATCGATGAAGACTCTGACCAGATCGCGGATTATATCTACGCGGGTGACTTCGAAGGCAATATGTGGAAATTCGATGTGAGTAGTGCGAATCCGGCGAACTGGGATGTTGCCTGGGAATCTGGCGGCTCACCGGCACCCCTGTTCAGTGCCCCGGCGGGGCAGGAGATCACTTCACAATCCCAGGCTACGTTCCATCCGGATAACCTGGGTGGGTTCATGATCTACTTCGGCACGGGTGCCTATATTGAGGAAGACGACAACCTGGGCAGCGGCCAATCTGACCAGACTTTCTACGGCATCTGGGACGTGAACACGTCTGCAGTGCCAAGTATCACCACGGGTGACCTGTTGGAGCAATCCATTACCAACCAATATGACCAGGCTTTTGACACCAACGACGATGGTCTGGATGATGAAACATTTACTCTGAGGGACGTGTCAGACAATGCGATTGACTGGAGCTCGCATCAGGGTTGGTATCTGGATCTGGTGCCAGACCAGATCGAGGGTGTCGCGAATGCCAGTAACTTTGGCGAGCGCCAGATCAGTAATGCCATCGTGCGTAACGGCCGGGTTATTTTTACCACCCTGGTGCCCTCGGAAGTGGAATGTGAATTTGGTGGTACCAGCTTCCTGATGGAACTGGATTTCCGCGACGGTGGCGCCCTGGAATTCCCGGCATTCGATCTCAACGGCGACAGTGAATACGATGCCGATGACACCCTGGCAGCGGGTCGAGCCTCGGATGTGGGTATCATGCCTACAGTAAGCATTCTGGCCGACGATGCTCAGGACGTGGCCTTCGGATCCGGTGCCAGCGGCGATATCGATGTGATTCAGATTAGTGTGGGCGACCAGTCCTATGGCCGCCAGTCCTGGCGGCAGCTCGAATAGCGGAAGAGTCCAATGCGCGACGCAATAGCTCAAGAGTTATGATTTCAGAATCAAGAGTCCCAAAGAGGGAGTGCCTTAAAGTGATTAGACTATTCTCTGTATGCCTGCTGCTAATTAGCGTCAGTTTACCGGCGCATGCCCAGAATGCATTGGGTACCCGACAGACGGGTGTAATTCAGGATTTGTTGGGAAATGGTCCCGGTGAAATTGTGATATCCGGGACGCTCTATAACTACGATAATGAACTTACCCGTTTCACCCTGAGAGGGGATCCGATAGCGGACGCCGATTTGGAATTGGGTATGGTTGTACGCTTCACAGTGCGCGATGGAATTCTGCAGCAAGTTGAAGTGTTGGGACCCAATAACCTGGTCGAGGGTATTGCCCCTCTGGGAGCACTGGACTAAATCGTTTGTTGGCAGTGAGCCGCTGAAAACGGGTTGGGAAGAGAGATCGTCCGCTTGCCACGGTCAGTCTGGTTTGTTCAACCAGGCTCAGGAATTGCGGTTTGCGGTCGAAATTAGTTTGAAACAGGAATAAGCATCATCTCTATCAGGATAGTGGAAAATCAGGGTAGATGCAGGTGCCCTTGCTAGAAGAGTGTTCACTATGAACGGATACCAAGATAGCCGTCGTAATCAAAATGGATTTACCCTGATTGAGATTCTCATCGTGGTGGCGATCCTCGGCATTCTCGCCAGTATTGCCCTGCCGGCCTATCAGGACAGTGTGATTCGCTCCAATCGCGCCGAGGGTAAGGCGGAACTGTTGATCGTTGCCGGTGACCAGGAGCGCTTCTTCTCCAGTAATAATTCCTATAGCACGGATGCCACGCCGCTGGTTGCCGAGACGCCCGTCAATCTGACTACCCGCACTACCGAGAATGGCCACTATGCCATCACCGTGGCCGCGGGTGGTACCGGTGCCATTGCCACCAGTTTTGTCGCCACGGCAACTCCCCAGGGTAATCAGGCCAATGATGCCTGCACTACCCTGACTATCAGCAGCACCGGAGTGCGCGGCGCCACAGGTGGTACCGTGGACGAGTGCTGGGGTCGCTAGTCTCCCGGCTGCCAATTACCCCGCAAGCCTGTAGTGGCCCTGGTACACCTGCATGCCCTAGCGGCAGCGCAGGGGTCTTCCCCGACTGTCTTCTCTAATGCCATCGGCATCACGGTCCTGGGCGAAGCGTACCCTCGCATTGCGATTGACGATCAGTTGCCGGGCATACACCGCATCCCCGTTCGCCGGGCACAGGGTGAAATTGCCATTCTGGTAGCGGGTAAAACCCTGGGGTGTGATCTGCAGATACTGGCGGTTTTGAAAGGCCCGCCAGCTGATCTCGCCTTTGAAGCCAGTAAACTGGTGATAGCGTATCGCCTCATCCTCGGCATCGATTCGCCGGTCGCCGTCATAGTCGGCAAACACCAGGATGCCGTCCTGCCAGCGTCCGCTGCAGTTTTCACCCTCGCGCGACCGGCATAGCGTGACGAGGCTGTTGCGGGTGATAGCCGCAACGCGGGCGAGTTGCAACAGTTGCGCCAGCTCCCTGGCGTGAATATCCATCTCGGTGTTGCGGTGCAATTCCTTGAAACCGGGCAGGGCCAGTCCCAGCAAGGTGGCGAGTATCCCCAGGGTAAACAGCAGCTCGAGAAGCGTGAAGCCTGCCCCAATGGGATTGGGTCTATTGTCCTTCGGCCACTCCATCCTTTCACCTCCTTGTGTAACAGGTTAGAGTGCGCGCTGAGTTTAGTTGGGCGGGTGCAAGACACCAAATTTCGCAGTAAATGAGTGATGTCCTGATAGTTGGCGCCGGAATCAACGGCCTCCTGTTGAGTCGCGAACTGGCCTCCGCGGGCGCCGAGATTACCCTCGTCGATGCCGGGGCGGTCGGTCGGGAAGCGTCCTGGGCCGGTGGCGGTATCGTCTCGCCCCTGTATCCCTGGCGTTACAGTGCGCCGGTGACCGCATTGGTGGGCTGGGCGCAGAAGTTCTACCCCGATCTCGTGCAGAGCTTACTGGCAGAAACGGGAGTCGATGCGCAGTATCAGCGAGACGGTCTGCTGATGCTGGATGCTGCCGACAGGGATGCGGCCCTGGCCTGGGCGGCACACTATGGTCAATCCATGGCAGTGTTGTCTGCCGCGGACTGCTACAGGCAGGAGGCAAGCCTGGCTCCCGGGTTCAGCGAAGGGCTGTGGATGCCCGCCGTGGGTCATGTGAGAAATCCACGCCTGTGTCGCGCACTGCAGGCGAGCCTCGCTTTAGATGCCCGGATCAGGGTGCTGGAAAATACGGAGGTTCGCGAAATCCAGACAGAGGGTGACAGGGTGAGCGCGGTGACCGCCAGTCGCGGGGGTAATCCGATCACGCTCGAATCCAAAACCACGGTGATCTGTGCGGGAGCCTGGAGCAGACGCCTGCTTTCGGGACTTGCCATGGAAAGCCCCATAGAAGTGGAGCCGGTCAAGGGCCAGATGCTGTTGTACAAGTTTGATTCCCCGCCGGTCCAATCGATACTGTTGCACAATGGCCGCTACCTGATTCCGCGTCGCGATGGTCACTTGCTGGTGGGAAGTACACTGGAATACCCCGGCTTCGATAAAGCCATAAGCACACAAGTCCGCACCGGTCTCGCGGATTCGGCCTCCGGGTTGCTGCCCGCACTCGGCTCGATGGAGCCGATCGCACAGTGGTCTGGATTACGGCCGGGTAGCAAGGGGGGAATACCCTATATCGGGCCGATAGCGCCATGGGAAAACCTCTATATCAATGCGGGTCAGTTCCGGAACGGGCTGGTGCTGGCGCCGGCGTCGGCGCGGCTGCTGGCAGACCTGATCCTGGGTCGTAAACCCTTGCTGGACCCTGAGCCTTATCTGCCGGCCGCGAGACAGGCGTTCGGTCAGCATTGATGTGCTGGCTTATTCCAGACCCAGCTTCTTCAGACGGTAACGCAGCGAACGAAATGACATGCCCAGCTTCTTGGCGGCAGCAGTCTTGTTCCAGCGTGTCTCTTCGAGGGCTTTCTCGATAGCCTCGATCTCGATGGCTTCGAGGTGTTTCTCCAGGGAGAAATCCTCATCCAGGGCCAATTCCAACTCGGCGGCAAAATCACTCGCGTCTGCCTCTTCCCTGACAGTCGGCACGGGTTCGACCAGCAGATTGGCGTGGCCGGCACCCGGCGTAGAAATAAACTCCAGGTTCTCACGCTCGATGGTACTGTTCTCACAGAGGGTAGCGGCGCGCTGCAAAATGTTTTCCAGTTCCCTGACATTGCCCGGAAACGAGTATTCGGCCAGGGCCTGCAATGCGCTGTCACTGACCTTGCATTCTTCGCTGCCATTCTCCATGGCTATTTTTTCCAGCAGGGCCGTCGTCAGGGCAGGTAGGTCTTCCTTGCGCTCCCGCAGGGCGGGTACAGTCAGTTCTATGACATTGATACGAAAGTACAGGTCCTGTCGCAGACGCCCCTGTTCGACCTCCCTGGCGAGATTCTTGTGGGTGGCGCTAAGCAATCGCACATCCACGGCGATCTCTTTCTGGGAACCCACTGGGCGCACGGATTTCTCCTGGATTACTCGCAGTAGTTTCACCTGGGTATGCAGGGGCAGGTCGGCCACTTCGTCCAGGAACAAGGTGCCGCCGCTGGCTGCCTGGAACAGACCTTGTTTGTCGTGGTCGGCGCCGGTGAAACTGCCTTTCAAATGGCCGAACAGTTCGCTCTCCATCAGCTCTGTGGGGATGGCGCCGCAGTTTACTGCCACGAACGGCCCTTCGCGACGCGAGCTCATCTGGTGTATGGCCTTGGCGGCCAGTTCCTTGCCGGCGCCGGATTCACCGCTGATGTAGATGGGTGCCTGGCTGCGCGCCAACTTGCCGATCTGTTCCCTGAGGGCGCGAATCTTTGGCGACTGTCCGGTAATAGTGCTGATGGCCTCACTGCCAGACTCATCCAATGTCGACGGTTTCGTTTCCTCTCCCTCGCTGAGGCGCAGGGCGGATTGCACCAGGTCGCGTAATTTCTGCAGGTCCACGGGCTTGGATACGAAGTCGAAGGCACCCGCTTTCAGGGCCTTGATGGCGGTTTCCGTGCTGCCGTGGGCGGTGATTACAGCCACCGGAATCTCGTCGAAGTCGCTGTTGATGAATTCAACCAGTTCGATGCCGTCGCCATCGGGCAGGCGCATATCAGTCAGGCAGAGATTGAAGTGATCGTTGTTTAACGCGTCTCGGGCTTCTCCCAGATCGGCAACACTGACTGTGTCCAGAGACATGCGGCCGAGGGTGATTTCCAGCAATTCACGGATATCCGGTTCGTCATCAACGATTAATACTTTGGCTGTCATCGTGGTTTGGCGTCAGGCAACACTACGGTCGGGGTGGCTAAAATAGATGCTGAAGCAGCTCTTGCCCTGGGGGGTTCGGTTGTATACGAGTTGCGACTGATTAGCTTCGCACAGTTCCTTGGATATATAAAGGCCGAGGCCAGTGCCGGTTGCTTCGGTAGTGTGAAAGGGTTCAAATAATCTGCTCTCAGCCTCTTCGTCTATGCCGACCCCATCGTCGATGATGTGCAAATAGGGTTGCGGGTCGCCGCTGCTCTTGTCCAGACCCACCTCAACTGTCAGGCTTGCTTCGCCGGTCTTTTTCTTGCTGTAACGCAGACCATTGTCAAACAGGTTGTTGAGTACCTGCTCCAGTTGTCCAGAAATTACACTCACCTGCACATCCGGGTGCAGTTCTTTCAGATCTACCGTATCGCAGACTTCATGAGTGGAGCGGTAATTGTCGATGAATTTCGGTAGCCATTCGTTGAGCACCAGGCGCGATGCTGACGTGTCATCATGACGGGAGGCATCCAGCACGTCTTCGATGATCAGGTTGATGCGATTGCAGTGGTCGAGGATGATCTCGATCATCCGTTTGTCATCGGCTTCTATGGATTGCGATTCTTTCAACAGCTGGCTGGCATGGCTTATTGCCCCCAGTGGGTTGCGCACTTCGTGGGCGATGCTGGCAGTCAGGCGACCGAGCGAGGCCAGTTTCATTTGCCTGATACGCTGCACAATCTGCCGGTTGTCTTCGAGGAAGATCAGGATGTCTGAGTCTGGCTCGGGGTTGAGGAAGGCAAAATTAAGCTGGATCTGCTTATTGGAGTTCGGGATGACGATTGGTTGCGGTTGACGCTTGGGATTAAGCTTCCACAGGGTCAATTGTTCTGCCATGGCTTCGGGCAGCGGTATATTGGTGTTCTCAATTTCTTCGGGCAGCTCCAGCTTGAATGGCACCAGGTGAGAGCGGGCAGCACTGTTCAGGCTGATAATTCGCGAAGCCGGGTTCACCACGATAACGCCAGTGCGCATTCTTTGCAGGATCTCATCATTGAGTTTCTCGAGATCGACAATGTCACTGGCTTGCTTGTCCGCTAGCTGTGCCGCCTTGTAGATGCGGTCGGCTAGATACTGTATGTACAGGGATGTGGAAAAAAGAATGATGCCCAGGATGCCGGTCTGGATAAACTGCGCCGAGGCATTTTCATAGGCCAGGGCCAGGTAGAATTCCGTGTAGATGAGGGCGAGCGCGCCGACTGCTGCCAGGAAAGTGCTGATCCGTCCCCGTATGATGATGCTGCTGGAGGCTATGGTTACGATCATGAACAGCCCCAGTCCGCTATCTACCCCGCCACTGGTATAGATAAGCAGGGTGATGACGAGAATGTCCAACAACTGCATGCCAGTAATTACGGACTGGTTCTGCATAATGCGGCGGGCGCTCGGCGTAACGAAGGCCACTACCACCGCGTAGATGGCGTAGGCGGTATTGACCTGGACGAAGAGCGTTGGGTCCAGGTTACCCAGCAGCGATGTGTCGGGGCTGGTGATGTAGGTAACCAGCAGCACCAGCGGCAAGACTATCCGGTAGATGTTGTAGACAACGGATACATTGGATATCTGTTCCCTGTATTCCGCAGTTTTATTCGTCATCGCTAAATTACCGGGTAGGGTTCCCTGAAGAATGATTTCGAGCAGCGAGTGCGGCGCTGCGTTTCACGACAGGGCCGCCCCTTGTATCTAATTTATCGTACAATAGCAGGGTCGGGTGAGTGCTGATGCTCATCCCGTAATCCGTTGTTAGTAACTTCTTTGGCAGTAACTGTCCAGCTTGGTCAGGACAGCATACCCAGACCCAGGCAAGAAACCGGTTTCGATGACTAATTTCAAGATCATTATGGCACAGCTCAATCTCCTGGTAGGAGATATCGACGGCAATGCGAACAGGGTGCTGGAGTGCGCCAGGTTGGCCATGGAAACGCACCAGGCTGACATGATTGTCTTTCCCGAACTCACCCTGACCGGTTATCCCCCGGAGGACTTGCTGCTGCGGCCCAGCATGCGGCTGCGGGTGACGAAGGCGCTGCAGAAGATCCTGGATGCCAGGCTGGATGTCTTTTGTGTGCTCGGCTATCCAGACTATGTCGAGGGCAAGTTGTTTAATGCCCTCGCGGTAGTGCACAAGGGGCAGATTCTGGGCAAGTACCACAAACAATGCCTGCCAAACTACGAGGTGTTTGATGAGCGCCGCTACTTCGAGGCGGGTTCTTCACCCTGTGTGCTGGACATTGCCGGGACGCGTATGGGCTTCACTATCTGCGAAGACATGTGGGAACCCGGGCCAGTGGCCCAGGCCAGGGATTCGGGTGCCCAGTTGATGATCAACATCAACGCCTCTCCGTTTCATATCAACAAATTGTCTGATCGGAAACAATTGCTGCAGGCGCGGTGTCGGGAAGGTAGCTTCCCCATCATCTATGTCAACCTGGTAGGCGGTCAGGATGAACTGATATTCGATGGCGGCTCCATGGTCATGACCCAGGCTGGCGAGTGCCGTTATCTGGCACCCGGCTTCGAGGAGGGGCTCTACCCGCTGCAGATGACGATAGATGCAAATGGTGATTGTGAGATCGAGTCGCAGCAGCTCTATGAGGAGCTCAGCGTCGAGGCCCAGGTGTACTCGGCTCTAGTCATGGGTGTAAGGGACTATGTCAACAAGAATGGCTTCAAGGGAATAGTCCTGGGATTGTCGGGTGGCATCGATTCGGCACTCACTCTGGCCATCGCCGTCGACGCACTGGGCAGCGACCGAGTGGAAGCGGTGATGATGCCCTTCGAATACACCTCGCAATTGAGCCTGGATTGTGCGGCCCGGCAGGCCGAGGTCCTGGGGGTCAACTATCAGCAGATTGCCATCAATGAAATCTATGCCAGTTTCATGAATGCCCTCGCCGAGGAATTTGCCGGCAGCGAACCGGGTATCAGCGAGCAAAATATCCAGGCCCGCGCCAGGGGTGTGTTGCTCATGGGTATTTCCAATAAAAAGGGTGTCCTGGTACTTACCACCGGCAACAAGAGTGAGATCGCCGTGGGGTATTCCACGCTATACGGTGACATGGCAGGGGGGTTCGATGCCCTCAAGGACGTTTCCAAGACCCTGGTCTATCGCCTCGCCCGATACAGAAACACCCATTTCGAAGACCCGCCCCGTGAAGTCATCCCCGAGGACGTCATCGAACGGCCACCGTCGGCGGAACTGGCGCCTGGCCAGCTCGACCAGGATTCACTGCCGGACTATGACACGCTGGACAGGATTCTGGAGCTGTATGTGGAGCAGGATGCCAGCGCGCATGAGATCATCAACAAGGGGTTCGCGGAGCAGGACGTGATGCGGGTGCTGCGACTGGTGGACCTGAACGAATACAAGCGTCGCCAGAGTCCGGTGGGTGTCAGGTTGACGCGGCGAGGATTTGGCCGTGACCGTCGTTACCCAATCACCAATGCCTGGCCGCTGGGCGAGTAACAGCCTAGTTGCTGTTGGTATTCTGCCTGAGTATTTGCTGCACCCGGCGCCTGGAATCCCGAATCTCCTGACCAGCTTCCCGCTGTATCCGATTCTCCCTCTGTAGCGCCTCCAACTGTTGTTGGTAGCGCTGCCGCAGCTCTTCCTGCTGTGCCTGCGGGAGGTTTTGGAAGCGGCGCTGCATGTTGCGTACGCGGCGCTGTTGTTCCGGGCTGAGGCTGTTAAAGCGACGGAACCGGTCATTGATCTGCTGACGTTGTTGCTGGCTGAGGTTCTGGAAGCGACGTTGCTGCGAAATTGCCTCCTGTCGCTCCGCGGGACGCATCTGTTCCCACCGGTTTGCGCCCCGGCGCAAGCGCTGCTGGCGCTCTCCTGACAATTCGTCCCACTGGTTCTCCACGCTACGCAGGATTTGCCGCTCCTCCAGGGAAAGCTCGGCCCAGGGAATTTTGTCCTGGGCAAATGCAGGTCCTCCCAGCAGAAAGCTGGTCAGGATTAGAGACGTCAGGAGTTGTTTAAACATGTCTAGTTGTCCTGCTGTTGATCGGGGTTGGTGTCATCACTGCTGTCTTCGTTGGTTTCTGTGTTACTGCCATTGCTGCCCGCGGTACCGGACATTTCATCCATGCGGGCCGCCATGTTCAACAACTGCTGGAAATTACTGTCCAGCAGGCTTTCCGGTGCGATCCACTCTCCGTCATCTGTTTCAAACGAGCCGAGAAATTCCAGTAGTTCCAGGTCCGGCTCGCCGATCTCATCATCCTGCGCGAGGCTGTAGCTTGAAGCACTCATCCAGAGTATGGCGCTTACTGTAAGCGAAGGAGACAGTCGCCCGGACCTGAGGGCAGCGTGACTCCTCCGGCGAACCGCACGCTGACTAGTTCGCCTGTTCAATTTCTTCCAGCCACAGGTAAAAATCCAGGTTCTCATACAGTTCGATATCATCTGCCGAGGCGAGCAGGAGGATTTCCTCTTCGGTTCCTACGGCCATGGCAGGGTCGGTGACAGAGCGCAGGTAGAAAAGAGAGACAACTGTCACCGTGAGGCAGGCTGTTGCAATCATGCCGAGTGGATAGTCCAGGCTATTGGACAAGAACTCCCGCGCTCTCTCCAGCAAGCCAGGCATGAACAGGTTTGACCTGCGACTCTCCTGCTGTACGGAGAGACGGGTCATGGCCTGGCGCCGAATCTGGTCGAGCCGTTTTTCGATCCCTGGGCTTACTTGCAGGCTGTCATTGAGGGAGTCCAGCACGCCATCGGGCAGTTGCGATTCGTCGCCGGCAGGTAGCACCGCTCGCGCAGACAGAGAGAGGCTGACAGCGGATTCCCGGGCTGCATCGATTCGTAGGACAATCCCGGCATCCAGTGATTCGATGCTACGATCGAGACGCAGGCGGATTTCGGCGAGCAGTTGTTCTTCACTTAGCTTGTTCATGGCCAATGCTCACCCAGTTCTTTACGCAGGAAATGTATCGCCCTCGAATAGTGGGTCTTCACGCTACCCTCCGCGCAAGACATGGCCGCAGCAGTCTGTTTCACGTCCAGACCTTCCCAGGCCCGCAGCAGGAACGCCTGTTGCTGGCGCTGGGGAAGTTTTTCCAGGGCGCGCTGCAGTTTGCCCATACCCTGATCGATTTCCGAATCGTTGTCCGGCCGTTGACCGAATTAGTCTTCCGCCGTCTGGATTGGATCTTCATTGCTATCCTCGTCGCGGCTGAGCCAGCTTCGGTGCCGACTCCTGATGGCGTTGCGCCGATGCCAGATTGATTCGGCTGGTGAGTATACGGTAGAAGAGGGGCGGCCATTCCTCGGCGGGTCTTTGCGCGTATTTTTCCACCAGCTTGAACATGGCCTCTTGCACCAGGTCCAGCGCGTCCTCGGGGTTGCGGGTCGCAATCTGGGCGATGCGGTAGGCACGGTTCTGCTCCGACTTGAGAAACGTATCGAGCAGGACTGAGTTGTCCACTCCAGAGATCCCCATCTCGCTTGAAGCCAGGCTGGCAGTAAGATTCATCGATTATGGCAGCATTCAGTTAGTTAGTCGGCGTTCCATTCCTGATCTTGTGCGCGCCGGGATTTCTGGCCGCTGCGCCTGATCAGGGTAATTTTCGGTGCCTGAGTCTCTATAACGCGCGTGCGAGTGATCGGTTTACCCGCGAGCAGGGATTATTATCAGCGTGAAAGAAGCGCGCTAATGGTTTGGTAGTAAAAGAAAAAGCTTTAGGATCACGGCAAGGGGCAGGCGACGGCCTAGTTGAAGATGCCGAAGGTGATGACGTCGAAGAATGAGCGTCCTTCCTCTTCCGGTGCAACCTGGTCTTCGATGATTTGCTGGCTGCCGGAATTGATGGGGCGCTGGGTAGGCGCCAGGGGTGGGTTGCCGCGGTTATCACCGAGCAGCCCGAAACTGACGGTATAGAGCAGGGAAGGATCCGAGATCTCGGTGCGCACCACGAAGTCGCCATCGTCATCGATAGCCGGGTGCTCCGGGTAGTTCTCTTTCAGCAAGGCCAGGGACGTGTCCGCCAGGTCATTCAGGCCGAGGCGCAAATAGGCCTCTACCATGATGGCCACGCCGTCGGCGACCGCAGGGGTGCCCTGGAAGTTTTCCACCACGTACTGTCCACGGCGCAGGGCGGCTATGTAGGCTCGCCGCTCCATGTAGTAGTTGGCGACATGGATTTCATAGGCCGCGAGATTATTGCGCAGGAAGACCATGCGCGCCCGGGCATCGGCGGCGTAGGCACTGTCTGGATACAGCGCCAGCAGGGTAGAGAAGTCGTTAAAGGACTCACTGGCCTGGCCTGGGTCCCGCTTGGTGCTGTCTATGGGCAGGAAGCGGTTGAAGAAGCCACCCTCATCGGTGAATGAGGCCAGGCCCTTCATATAATAGGCATAGTCCACGTTGTCACTGTCCGGGTGCAGGCGGATGAACCGGTCCGCTGCCGCCCGCGCGGCCTCGTTGTCACCGTTGCGGTAGTAGGCATAAACCAGTTCGATCTGGGCCTGGGCCGCGAAGCGACCGAAGGGGAAACGCGCCTCCAGGGCCTGGTAAGTGGCGATGGCACCACGGAAGTTCTGGCTCTCCAGCTGATCCAGTGCCCGCATATAAAACTGCTCTTCGGTGCTGAGACCGGCGAATTCGTCTTCATCTCCGCCCCCAAACAGGCCGCAGCCGCCGAGGGACATCAATAAGGCGAACAGGATAAGGATTCTGCCTGGAATGTTGATCATGCTGTTTAGTCGTTCTACCCGTTCTTCAAGCCACGTTTCGTGAGTCGGTTCGGACCTGGCTGCCCAAAACCGCTATTAAACCATAGCGGCGGGGCTAAACCCATATCGGCGCAGGTCGACGCAGTTGAATACCCGCCCCTGCCAATACACGCCAGGGCGGCTAATCAAGTATCATGCGCCAGTGTCAGAGAGCAGCCATTCAATTCACCTCAGCGCCCAGGTGCCCGAGGAACTCGCCGGCAAACGATTGGACCAGATTGCGGCCAAATTGTTTCCGGATTTTTCCCGTTCCCGGCTCCAGGAATGGATAAAGGCCGGCAGCCTGTCCGTCGATGGCGAGGGGAAACGGCCCCGGGACCCGGTGCCTGCCGGTGCCTCACTGGAAATCCGGGCCGAGATGCAGCCCGTCGACAACTGGACGGCGGAGCCCCTGCCACTGGATATCGTCTATGAAGACGCGCATCTGCTGGTATTGAACAAAGCCAGCAACGTGGTGGTGCATCCGGCGGCTGGTCACCGGGACGGCACCCTGCTCAATGGCCTGTTACAGCATTGTCCCGCATTGGAGACACTCCCCAGAGCGGGCATCGTGCACCGGCTCGACAAGGACACCACCGGCCTCATGGTGGTGGCCAAGACCCTGCTCGCCCACAAGTCGCTGGTGGATCAACTGCAGGCCCGCAGTGTCAGCCGTCAGTACGAGGCGGTGGTGAAGGGTGTGCTCACCGGGGGTGGCACCGTCAATGCGCCGCTGGATCGGCATCCCGTGAATCGCAAGAAACGCGCCGTGCAGGCCAATGGCAAGGAAGCGATAAGTCATTACCGGGTGCTGGAACGATTTCGCGCTCACACCCATGTGCAGGTGAACCTGGAGACCGGGCGCACGCACCAGATCAGGGTACACATGGCACATATCAATTATCCTCTGGTGGGCGATCCCGTTTACGGTGGCCGTATGCAGGTGCCCAGGGCTGCATCCCCGGCATTGATTGAGTTGCTTAAGAATTTCCGCCGTCAGGCCCTGCATGCGCGACGCCTTACTCTCCTGCATCCGGAATCAGGCGAAGAGCTGTCCTGGGAAGTATCGGTGCCGGAAGACTTTGCCGAGCTGTTGAGAGTGCTTCGTGCCGACCGGTCGGCAGAGTGCTAGCCGACATGGGTGAGCTGCAACTAATCCGACCGGACTGGGAAGTGTCTTCGCGAGTGGTGGCATTCGTGACCGGCCGCAGGGGCGGGGTGAGCGAGAAGCCATTTGCGTCCCTCAACCTGGGGCAACATGTAGGTGATGACCCGGCGCGGGTTAACAGGAACCGCGAGATAGTGCAGGCGGCATTCGAAGAGGTGTCCGCTTGGCAGTGGCTGGACCAGGTTCATGGCAGGTCGGTGCATACGGTGAGTGAAGTCACTGCCGAGTTGCAGGGTGATGGATTGGTCACCCGCCAGAACAAGTTGGCCTGTTGTGTGATGACCGCGGATTGCCTGCCGGTGTTCCTCGCATCCAGCGCCGGGGACGAGGTGGCCATCGCCCACGGCGGCTGGCGCGGGTTGGCAGCAGGCATAGTGCAGGCAACCGTCGACAGCATGCGCAGTTCACCCGCAGATCTGTGCGCCTTCCTTGGTCCGGCCATTGGGCCCGAGCACTTCGAGGTGGGACCCGAGGTGCGCGAGGCCTTTCTGCGGACAGACGGCAGCCCAGCTATGGCCAGTCAGTTCCGGCCCGTGGGTGACAGGTACTTCGCAGACCTGTTTGGCATCGCGCGCCTGCAACTGGAGGCAGCCAGCGTGAGCCGGGTTAGCGGCGGGGATCACTGCACCTTCGGCGATGCTGACAATTTCTATTCCTACCGTCGCGACGGCCAGACTGGTCGCATGCTGAACGCCATCTATATCCGCTAGCCTGCGGCCTGTAGCCCATCACCGCGGGATTGAGCTGGATCAAGCTTTGCCGAAGTCATTCTGGTGAGAATCTCCCGGACGCTTGAAATGCCCGGCCCCCAACCCAATAAATAGAGTCAGTGAATAATACGTCGTACCCGGAAATCCGTTGTGGAGGCCTGGGCCGGCAGGACTATGAATATGCGATTCGACAAACTTACAAGCAAGCTCCAGTCGGCTTTCTCGGACGCCCAGTCACTTGCGGTAGGCAAGGATCACAACCTGATCCAGCCTGTTCACCTGCTACTGGCGCTGCTGGACCAGAAGGGTGGTTCCGTACGCCCCTTGCTGTCACAGACAGGATTCAATATTCCTGAACTGCGCAAGCAGTTGCAGCAGGCAGTGGATGATCTGCCCCAGATGCCGGATAACGATGGCGATGTTTCCGGCTCTCCTGAGTTGGGCAGGCTGCTTAACCAGGCTGACAAACTCGCGCAACAGAAGGGTGACAGTTTCATTTCCAGTGAAACAGTGTTGCTGGCCGCGATGCAGGACAAAGGCAGCGCTGGCAAGATACTCAACAGCTTTGGGGTGTCCAGCCAGGCGCTGGAAAATGCCATCGTCAATCTGCGCGGCGGTGAGAACGTGGACAATCCGGAGGCGGAAGAGTCCTGGCAGGCGCTCAGCAAATACTGTGTCGACCTCACCGAGCGGGCAGAAAACAGCGAGTTGGATCCCGTCATCGGGCGTGACGGCGAGATCCGCCGTACTATTCAGGTGTTGCAACGTCGCACCAAGAACAATCCTGTGCTCATCGGTGAGCCCGGTGTCGGCAAGACTGCCATCGTGGAAGGCCTTGCCCAGCGCATCGTCAATGGTGAAGTGCCGGAGGGTTTGAAAGACAAGAAAATCCTGGCGCTGGACATGGGTGCGCTTATCGCTGGCGCGAAGTTCCGCGGCGAATTCGAGGAGCGGCTGAAGGCCGTCCTCAATGAGCTTTCCAAACAGGAAGGTTCCATCATCCTGTTCATAGACGAGATACATACCATGGTCGGTGCCGGTAAGGCCGAGGGTGCCATGGACGCCGGCAATATGCTGAAGCCGGCGCTGGCCCGGGGTGAACTCCATTGTGTGGGCGCCACGACCCTGGATGAATACCGTCAGTACATCGAGAAAGATGCGGCGCTGGAACGGCGATTCCAGAAGGTGCTGGTGGATGAGCCCACGGAGGAAGACACCATCGCCATCCTGCGCGGTCTAAAGGAGCGCTACGAGGTTCACCACGGGGTGGATATCTCGGATTCGGCAATCATCGCGGCAACGCGACTGTCTCAACGATACATTACCGACCGGCAATTGCCGGATAAGGCTATCGACCTCGTGGATGAGGCGGCGAGCCTTATTCGCATGGAAATCGATTCCAAGCCGGAGGAAATGGATCGCCTCGAGCGCCGCCTGATCCAATTGAAGATCGAACAGGAAGCGCTGAAGAAAGATGACGATGCAGCGACCCAGAAGCGCAAGGAGAAGCTGAAGGAAGATATCGCGCAGCTCGAGAAGGAGTATGCCGACCTCGAGGAAATCTGGAAGGCAGAGAAGGCATCCCTGCAGGGTGCGGCCACGATCAAGAGCAGCCTGGAGAAGGCGCGCAACGATATGGAGGCGGCTCGCCGTGCCGGTGACCTGGCACGCATGTCAGAGATTCAGTATGGCGTCATCCCCGGACTGGAACAGAAGCTGGCGCAGGCTGCCGAGGCAGAAGCCGCCGAGAAGAAACTGTTAAGAAACCGGGTGACCGAGGAAGAAATCGCGGATGTGGTATCACGCGCCACCGGGATTCCCGTGAGCAAGATGCTGCAGGGCGATCGCCAGCGGCTGCTGGAGATGGAAGACGCCTTGCACAAGCGTGTGGTCGGGCAACACGAGGCGATCACCGCCGTGTCCAATGCTGTACGCCGTTCGCGTTCGGGTCTGTCCGACCCGAACCGCCCCAACGGTTCCTTCCTGTTCCTCGGGCCAACCGGTGTCGGTAAGACCGAGCTGTGCAAGGCCCTGGCAGAATTCCTGTTCGATACGGAAGAGGCCATGGTGCGTATCGATATGTCCGAGTTCATGGAGCAGCACTCCGTGGCCCGCCTCATCGGTGCGCCGCCTGGCTATGTGGGTTACGAGGAGGGTGGCTACCTGACGGAAGCCGTACGTCGCAAACCATACTCCGTGCTGCTGCTGGATGAGGTAGAGAAGGCGCATCCGGATGTGTTCAACATCCTGCTGCAGGTAATGGACGACGGCCGTCTCACCGATGGCCACGGCCGTACCGTGGATTTCCGTAATACCGTGATTGTCATGACCTCCAACCTCGGGTCCGATCGCATCCAGGAGATGATGAATGCAGACAATCTCAGCGGTGATAACTACGAGCAGGTGAAGAAGGTGGTACTGGATACCGTCGTGAAGCATTTCTCGCCGGAATTTGTGAACCGCATCGATGAGACCGTGGTGTTCCACCCCTTGATGAAAGACCAGATCAGGGGAATCGCCAGCATCCAGATCGACCTGCTCAATCGCCGCCTGGCTCACAGCGAGCTGGCGATCAAGTGCAGCGATGCCGTGCTCGATCATATTGCCAGTGTTGGCTACGATCCGGTGTATGGTGCGCGGCCCCTGAAGCGGGCCATCCAGAACTGGATCGAGAACCCGCTGGCCCAGCATGTACTGCAGGGCGAGTATGGCCCCGGCGACACCATCGCCGTGGATATCGACGACGAGCAGGTGCTGCAATTCAGCAAGATTGCGGCGCCTGCGGAGCAGGCGGTCGCCTGACCGCCTGGCTCCCGTGTCCCTGCATCCCCCATAAGAGCTTGACTTTCCTCATGAAAGTGGGAAAATCGCGGTGTTTGTGCAGGGCCAGAAGGTCAATCCCACTAGCCCCGCCCGCAGTCTACAGAGCGAAAGCCCCGCAATCTGGTCGGGGTGGTGATTCTGACGGCCAAGACCTGGCCCACTCAATGACTGCTACCCAGGTGTAGGACAACATCCAGCCATGGTCCCTATCACGTTATCGCGAACAGGGCCGACATGAAGCAAAGGACTGTCTGGCAAGAAGTCTTCTGCATCGTGTTACGTTAAATTCAATTTGGAACAATTTTCTAGCTGGTGACCTCGGTGAGGCACGGGCTGTTTTACTATGATGATGTGCGCATCGAAGGTTCCTTTGGCATTCAGTAGATTTAATTAGTCCGGGGAATACCAGCAGATTTGCGCATCTGCGCCAGGTAAATAGGCAATCAGAGAAACTCAGAGGCTGTAAAAGTGGAAGAACTATCGGGTGGAGAAATGCTCATCCGTGCATTGCACGATGAGGGTGTAGATATATTGTTCGGCTATCCCGGCGGTGCGGTGCTACACATCTATGACGCACTCTTTCGCCAGGACAAGGTTGAACACATTCTTGTCCGGCATGAACAGGCGGCTACCCATGCGGCAGATGGCTACGCACGGGCAACGGGCAAGCCCGGCGTGGTGCTGGTGACTTCAGGTCCCGGTGCGACCAATGCCATCACCGGCATCGCTACTGCGTATATGGATTCCATTCCGATGGTGGTGATCTCCGGACAGGTCGAGAACCGCATGATCGGTTCGGATGCCTTTCAGGAAACCGATATGGTGGGTGTGTCCCGGCCGGTCGTGAAACACAGCTTCATGGTGCAGGATGCATCGCAAATTCCCATGGTGGTGAAGAAGGCTTTCTATATTGCCAAAACAGGGCGACCTGGCCCTGTCGTGATCGATATCCCAAAAGATGCCACCGATCCCAAAATCAAGCATCCCTACGAGTACCCGAAAGAAATCAAGCTGCGTTCCTATCAGGTGCCCAGCAAGGGTCATTCCGGGCAGATCAAGAAGGCCGTGGAAGCGCTCGTCGCTGCCAAGCGTCCCATGATCTACGCCGGTGGTGGTGTGATTCAGGGTGAAGGCTCCGAAGAGCTCACCAATCTCGCCCGGAAACTTGGCTACCCGATTACCAATACCCTCATGGGCCTTGGTGCCTATCCGGCTTCCGACAAGCAGTTTCTCGGCATGCTGGGTATGCACGGTACCTACGAAGCCAATATGGCGATGCATTATTGTGATGTGCTGCTGGCGGTTGGTGCCCGTTTCGATGACCGGGTAACGAATTCAGATACCAGCAAGTTCTGTCCGGATGCCACGATCCTGCATATCGATGTGGACCCGGCATCCATCTCCAAGACGGTGTCCGCGGATGTGCCTATCGTGGGCCCGGTGAAAGCCGTCCTGCAGGAGATGCTGGATCTGGTGAAGAAGGAAGCCAAGCATATCGACAAGGCAGCCCTGGAGACCTGGTGGAAGCAGATCGAGCAGTGGCGGGCCAAGCAATGCCTGGCGGTGAAGTCATCTGCAGACGGCATCATCAAGCCGCAACAGGTCGTGCAAGCCATTCACAAGGTCACCAGGGGTGATGCCTATGTCTCTTCCGATGTGGGTCAGCACCAGATGTTCGCCGCCCAGTACTATGGCTTCGACAAGCCTCGGCGCTGGATCAATTCCGGTGGCCTGGGAACCATGGGTTTCGGTTTTCCCGCGGCCATGGGTGTGCAGTTGGCCTTCCCCGATGCGATCTCGGTCTGCATCACCGGTGAAGGCAGTTTCATGATGAATCAGCAGGAACTCACGACCTGCCTGCAATACGGACTGCCCATCAAGATCGTCTGCCTGAACAACCAGGCTCTCGGCATGGTGAAGCAGTGGCAGGATATGCAGTACGGTGGGCGTCATTCCCACAGTACCTATGCCGAATCGCTGCCGGACTTCATCAAGCTCGCCGAGGCCCATGGCCACGTGGGCATGCGAATCGAGAAGCTCGAGGACCTGGAAAGCGGGCTCGAGAAGGCTTTCGCCCTGAAAGACAAGCTGGTCTTCGTGGATGTGCTGGTGGATCCCTCCGAGCACGTCTACCCGATGGCCATCAAGGGTGGGGCGATGAAGGACATGGTACTCAGCAAGACGGAGCGCACATAATGAGACATATTATTTCGGTTCTTATGGAAAACGAACCCGGTGCCCTGTCACGCGTAGTTGGCCTGTTTTCTCAACGCAACTACAACATCGATTCCCTGACTGTCGCGCCAACCGAGGACAAATCACTGTCCAGGTTAACCCTCACCACCAGCGGTGATGATGCGCGTATCGAGCAGATCACCAAGCACCTCAACAAGATCATCGATGTGGTGAAGCTGGTTGACCTGACCGAAGGCGCTCACATCGAGCGTGAGCTCATGCTGATCAAGGTGAAGGCGGTCGGTGCCCAGCGCGCGGAGATCAAGCGTACGGCGGACATCTTCCGCGGCCAGGTGGTAGATATCACACCAAATGTATTTACCATCCAACTCACAGGTACAGGCGAGAAGCTCGATGCCTTCATCACCGCACTGGGTGACAACGTGGTGCTGGAGGTGGCGCGTACCGGGGTATCGGGTATTGCCCGTGGTGAAAAGACACTGGCGCTTTAGACTATCTGAAGCGCCTGTTCGGCAAAGGTAAGCCCTTGAGAATGTGGCGCTGGAACGGTCTTAAAAATCCCAGACTTCACGCGCTATCGCTAGGCGTGATGTTGTCTGCCTGCGTCACTCCGATGGATCCCAACCAGCCCACAGTAGCACTCTATGTCATGAATGGGTGGCAGGATACTGTGACCTTTGAGTTGTATGACCTGGTGTGCAGTCGCGGGCTCCGCGATGTTCGCTTGCGCGCCTCAGAGGGCGTTGAGATAGAAGCCTGTGCCGATGCAGATGGCCGGGCGAGTATCCGCTACCGGCGGGAAGGTATCGCCGCCGCGGGCCGGCCCTGGACGCGTAGCGGTCCTCTCCGGGCCAATCAACAGGTTCTGATGCAATAGCGGTCGATCCGATCGGATTGGCGCCATTTGGCCTGGCTCCCTGGCATAGTTTCAAGCCCCCGGCCACACTGCCAGGCCAGTCTCTTCACGCCATAGCCCAGCAATTCCGGCATCTCCTCGCATCTCCTCGCATCTCCTCGCATCTCACCACAGCTCCCCGCATTCAGTCTTGGTTATGACCCCCGGACTTCCTATACTCTCTAGGTAATTCACGATTTACCGGTGCGGTGAGTCAGGGGGTTCGGTCAATGGCAATCAGCGAGTTAAGTCAGCAAGTTAAACGCAGTCTCGAAGTTAATGGCAGAAAGTACAGCTATTTCAGTCTTCAGGCCCTGGCAGACAGCGGCAATAG
>Ga0181579_10001095_pt1 | contig 22456 bp, 20 predicted proteins | sample 071ome_24_FD_132996 | JGI IMG/M metagenome (GOLD analysis project Ga0181579, IMG submission 132996) | Coastal salt marsh microbial communities from the Groves Creek Marsh, Skidaway Island, Georgia - 071402CT metaG (megahit assembly) | ecosystem: Environmental > Aquatic > Marine > Intertidal... | reverse complement strand
CGAAAGCGGGGATTATAGATGCTTTGTATAAAATCTTGCGGGCAATGAGACTGGGCTTCAGCAAGGATTTCTTCATGGCGGTACCCGATGACCAGCGTCAGACTTTCGATGCCCAACGACTGCAATCCTTCGACATGCCGCTGCATCAGTGTTTTACCATCGAAACGCAACAGACTTTTCGGTGGCTGCGTTCCATCGTCGCCATATAGCCTTGAGCCAACACCGGCTGCCAATATAATTGCCTTCACCCTTCGCTCCGTTCGGTATTATTTTTGATATACCCTTTTTCTTTAAACCAAGCGATGGCATCTAAAATCGCTTCGCGTGCAGGTCGGGGACTATAGCCGAGTGTGCGAATCGCCTTCTCGCTGGAATAAAACATTTTCTTTTTCGACATCCGCACACCATCGACGGTTGCGAACGGCTCGCCGCCGAATAGCCGGGCCCATCCTTCCGCCACATAGGCAATTGGCAAAACCACGTTATGCGGGATGCTGAATTTTGGCGGAGCGTGCCCCATGATACCAGCAATCTCCGTCAAGATTTCTTTGAGACTCATGTTGTCGCTGCCTAAAACGTAACCCTCCCCGGGCTTTCCTTTTTCGACTGCTAAAAGGTGGCCTGCCGCGACGTCGTCTACATGAACGATATTCAAGCCCGTATCGACATAAGCCGGCATTTTTCCCAGTGCTGCATCCAAAATCACCTGCCCTGTCGGTGTCGGTTTAATGTCCCGTGGCCCAACCGGTGCCGATGGATTGACAATGACCGCGGGCAACCCTTTCTTTACAAATCCCCTGACTTCTTGCTCGGCCAGGAACTTCGATTGCTTGTAAGCACCAATCATATCTTCATAGGAAACTCGTGTTTCTTCATCGCTGACCGGTACATCGGGATGAATACCGAGCGTTGCCACGCTACTCGTGTAAACAATACGCTTAACACCCGCCTCGCCCGCCGCGAGCATGACATTACACGTCCCACCGACATTGTTCTTAAACATATCCGCAGGCTTGGGAATCCACAGACGATAATCAGCGGCCACATGAAACAGTGCTTCGCATCCCTGCACGGCCGCATCAAGCGAATCGCGATCGGTTAAATCGCCGATTGCGACATCAACATTGAGCCCATCCAAATTTGTACGATCACTGGATTCACGGCTTAAGACCCGCACATCATGGCCTTCGGCGATAAGCCGTCTGGCAACGGCCGCACCAACAAAACCCGTAGCTCCGGTAACAAGCGTGGTCATCTTACGCCTTACACACCAAATTGCCGTTTACCGGGGGTCCGAATTCGATAAGCCGCAAAATTGAATTCATAGGGCCGTAGCCGTCCAAAAGGCCACGGTATATCCGAAGCACACCTGACACGTGCTTCTGGGGCGCTATTTAACAGAGCCGATTTCGAATGGCAAAAATTCATACCCGGCCAAATCACGACTTTTGGCCAATCATGAAAAATCCGTGCAAATTCAAGGGTAATGAGGTAGTTAACGATTAAAATAAGCCTGGCAACACTAAAAATTGTCATTAAATAGACGCTTGAACTGCTATAAAGCTTGAGAATCAGCGGTCCGGCCTCTGTGATTGAGCCAAACCCGCAAGACATAGGAGAGCGACGATTGGCCCCGAAAGACACTAAAACGATTAAGGTTCTACTCGCCCAGCCCCGGGGATTTTGCGCCGGCGTCGAGCGAGCCATCGAAATCGTCGAACAGGCCCTCACACTCTATGGCCCGCCGGTCTATGTGCGCCACGAAATCGTTCACAACAAACATGTTGTCGAATCATTGCGCGAAAAAGGCGCCGTATTCGTCGAAGAGGTTGATGAGATCCCTGATGACGCGGTAACGATCTTCAGCGCTCATGGTGTTTCCGAGGCCGTCGAAAAATCGGCTCAGACACGTGATCTACCGGTTATCGATGCAACATGCCCGCTAGTGTCGAAAGTTCATAAAGAAGGCCAAAACCACCATACCCGCAACCGCGAGGTTATTTTGATCGGTCACGAAGGCCATCCGGAAGTCGAAGGCACGATGGGGCGCATTCCCGGCGGTGTTCATCTGATCAGCCGGCCGGAAGACGTCAGCCGGCTTGAAATTAAAGATCCGGACAAAGTTGCGTATGTAACGCAAACGACCTTAAGTGTTGATGAAACACGGGATGTGATTACAGCCTTAAAAGACCGCTTCCCTAATATTGTCGGCCCCGATGTCAAAGACATTTGCTATGCGACACAAAACCGGCAAACCGCCGTCCGCGAGTTGGCCGACCAAGTGGATTTGCTTCTGGTTGTCGGTGCAAAGAACAGCTCGAATTCAAATCGCCTCCGCGAAATCGGCGAAGAAATGGGAATCCCTAGTTACCTCATCGATGATGCCGACAGTCTAAAGTCTGAATGGTTGGAAAGCGTCGACTCCGTTGGCGTGACTGCCGGCGCATCAGCCCCTGAACAACTCGTGCAAGGACTTGTCAATCGGCTGGGTGATTTCGGCACAATTGACGTGCAAGAACTCAAAGGCGTCGAAGAAAACATGCACTTTAAGCTGCCGCATGAACTCACTGAGGCAGCCGTTCAACAACAAGCTTAACAAGAAAGAGACCTGCCGTGGCCGTTCCTTTAATACAACAACTCCGCGTTGGCACTTATGTTTTTAAGCAGCGCTTAAAAAACAATGACCGCTACCCTTTGGTCTTAATGCTAGAGCCCCTTTTCCGTTGCAATCTTGCATGTCCGGGTTGCGGCAAAATTGATTACGAAGACAACATTCTCAACAAACGCCTGAGTGTTGAAGACTGCCTGCAGGCCGTTGATGAATGTGGCGCGCCGGTTGTCTCCATTCCCGGTGGCGAGCCCCTGATCCACAAAGATATCGACAAAATCGTCGAAGGGATTATCGCGCGTAAAAAATTTGTTTATCTCTGCACAAATGCTTTGTTGCTGGAGAAGAAACTCGACCTCTTCAAGCCGACGCCTTACTTGACGTTCTCCGTCCATCTTGATGGCCTTGAAGAACATCACGATAAAGCGGTCAACCAAAAAGGCGTGTTCCAACGCGCTGTTTCAGCCATTAAAGCAGCCAAAAAGCGGGGCTTTCGGGTGAATGTCAACTGTACGTTATTCGATCAAATGACCGCGCAAGAGGCGACGGAATATTTTAATTTTTGCATGGACGAGTTGAAGGTTGAAGGCATCACAGTTTCGCCGGGCTATGCTTATGAACGGGCTCCCGATCAGGAACATTTCCTGAACCGCCGTAAAACCAAAGAATTATTTCGCGATATTTTCAGAATTGGCAAATCAACGGGACGTAAGTGGCGGTTTAGCCAATCCACGATGTTTATGGATTTTCTCGCCGGTAATCAGCAATATCACTGCACCCCTTGGGGCAACCCGACCCGAAACATTTTCGGCTGGCAACGCCCCTGCTACCTTCTCGGCGAAGGGTATGCGAAATCCTTTAAAGAGCTCATGGAAGAAACCGTTTGGGAACAATACGGCACCGGCAATTATGAAAAATGTGCCGATTGCATGGTTCACTGCGGCTATGAAGCCACTGCCGTCAGCGATACGGTGAAACACCCCTTAAAAGCCTTGGCCGTTGCTTTAAAAGGTTATGAGACCGAAAAGCCTATGGTCGAGGACATCCCCCTCGATAAACAGCGCCCGGCAGAATATATTTTTGAAGACCTGACGAAAGGTTTAGCCCGGGAATTGCAGTCGGGGACCGGCGATCAGGATCGCGCGGCGTAACGCCTTTAACGCCTTTTTATTTGAAACCGCTAAAATGCCGAGCTTGTGCCACAGCCACGGGCGGATCAAAAATCCGATAAATATCTGACCTTCATGGACTTGGCCGTTTTCCTGGATACCCTTCATCGTCCACGCGGGAATTTCCAACAAGTGGCTGTCGGCAATCACCCGCAAGGCCACAAACGGTATGCCGTGTTTGTCGGCGACCTCAGCAATGGCATGACTTTCCATATCGACGGCCTCGGCGCCGCTTGACAACCGGCAGGCAATTTTTTGTTCGACCGTAAGGAGCGGCTCGTTGCTGCCGGCTAACGTGCCCCTTGAGACCGTCATGGACGCCGATAGGACCGCAACAAGGCTATCGCGCCACAATTTGTCGGTTATAAACCGGCGCCCATCGTCATTTAGCACAGTATCGGGCACGACAATATCGCCAGGTTTCTGATGGGGATCGAGCGCGCCGGAAAGTCCTAAGCTGACCAGCCCATCGCAGCCACTGGACACTAACGCCTGCGCTGCTTCCCGGGCACGCTGCGCGCTTGCGCCTGCAATGCGAACAGCCGGCCTTTCGTCAAAAGCATAGGCGTTCAAACAATCGGCCTCACTCGCCAGGCCCGTAATAACACCAAGATGAGGCACCAAATTCCTAAATTCCAAATGCAGGAGTTTTCGCGTTTGAGGATTTTAAATTCTTGTATCGTGATAACGCCCATAACGTGAAGTACGAGCTGTAGCCATGATAGGTAATATAAAAAACACGTGGAAACCCGACGGCATTAAACAGCTTTTCATCCCACTTACCGCCTTCACGCGGCGCATTTAACAGAAACTCAACGCCTTTCTTGACTTCTTCACAATCGACCTCGCCGGCGGCCATCAAACCTAAAATTCCCCAGGCGGTTTGTGATGGTGTGCTTTCTTTCACTTCACCCCGGCGATGCGGCCAGTAAGTCGAGCAGTCTTCACCCCAACCGCCGTCAGGCCGTTGCGCGGCCTTAAGCCACTGAACGGCACGACGCATGGGCTCTGACTTCATATCCTCTCCGGCGGCGTTAAAAGCCGATAAAGCGGACCACGTTCCATAGATATAGTTCGTCCCCCAACGGCCAAACCATGAGCCGTCTTCTTCCTGCTCATCACGCAGAAACTGCAAACCCTTTGCCATAGCAGGATGATCGCGCTCATATCCTAATTGCGCCAGCATACCGATACAGCGCGCACTGACATCAACCGTGGGCGGGTCCAGCAATGCGCCATGGTCGGCAAATGGAATATGGTTCAGCGAATAATGCGCGTTATCGGCATCAAAGGCCCCCCAACCGCCGTTTTTACTTTGCATGCCAACGATCCAATCGGCCGCACGCTGAATTGATTCCTGATACCGTTTAGGATCGGCCCGGTGCATGGCCATTACGACAACTGCTGTATCGTCGACATCGGGATAATAATCGTTCCAATACTGGAAAGCCCAACCCCCTGGCTGCAGATGGGCCCGGTTCACTTGCCAATCGCCTTTAACATCAAGAATTTGCCGGCCCTTAAGCCAATCCAATGCACCGCGCATGACATTCTGCTGACCATCGCAGCCCGCTTCCAGCATGGCGAGAGACGCAAGTCCCGTATCCCAAACCGGCGATAGGCACGGCTGAACATAACCCCAGTCATCTTTCAAGGCCAGATGCTTATCCATGGCTTTGCGGGCGATGACATAATCAGGGTGATCCTTGGCATAGCCCAACAAATCGAACGCCATCAGCGCATTGGCCATAGCCGGAAAAATACTGCCTAAACCGTCTTCGCCGTTCAGCCGCTCGGTAACGAAATCCATTGCCTTTTTAACGGCGCGGTTTTCGATAAACTTGGGAAAATACGGCTCACAAACCCGAGCCAGCTTATCAACCCAAATCATGGCTGAACCAATCCAATGACCGGTCGGGTTGCCGATATAATTTTTCTCCTGCTCGGGCGGCACCAGAAACAATTCTTGGACATCAATTTGACGTGGATTTTTTGCTTTCGCCCGCCGTGTATACAACACCAGTAACGGGATCATGACCGTTCGTGACCAATAAGAAACTTTATCGATGTGAAAAGGAAACCATTTCGGCAGCAATACCGCTTCGACACGCATTACCGGCACGGCCCGCCAGGGAACCTGACCAAACAGCGCTAAAGCACAACGGGTAAACACATTGCATGCTGCGCCACCGCCATGCGCGAGAATTGCTTCTCGGGCACGAACCATGTGCGGCGCATTGATATCTTCGCCGGTAAGTTTCAGGGCATAATAAGCTTTGACAGAAGCGCTGATATTAAAATCACCGTCATGGAATAACGGCCAGCCGCCATGTTCGCCTTGTTTTGCCCGTAAATAGGCTGCCAGTTTTTTCTCGACGTTGTCATTAATCTCGTCGAGATAATGATTGAGCATGATGTACTCGGCCGGAATCGTGCAATCGGCCTCCAGCTCGAATACCCAATGGCCGTCTTCGGCCTGTTGGTCTTCCAACCATTGCCGCGCTTCGGTGATCGTTCGATCAACCTCGGCATCGATAGGTGTTTCCGTACCTGGCTGAGAGGGTTTCAATTGCCGTCCCTCTCCGGCAGGAGCTGTCGCTTGTATTGATGTCACGGCGATTTCCGAGTCCGTCTGCGCTGGTTTTCAGTCATCCGCTTGATGTGGCAAATGGACTTCATTGTCAAGAAATTGAAACAAACTTTAACACAGCCAATGCTGCCTGTCTGCCTGAACGAATGGCGCCTTCGATCGTTGCCGGCAGCTTGGTATCGACCCAATCGCCTGCCAAGACAAAGTTTTTCCATGCACTTTGCGTGCTGGGGCGGCGCGCGACCTGGGCCGGGGTCTGAGCGAATGTAGCCCGTTTTTCCTTCACGATTTTGTGGGCCGGCAACGGTGATGCGGGCAATTCAAGCGCACGGGTGATTTCGTCCCACATTGTGACGGCGAGCTCAGCCGCCGGGGTATCGACGATTTCTTCTGCCGCGCTGACCGTGGTCGAGGCAACATTGCCCCGAAAAAAGATCCAATGACACATTCCGCCGACAACACCGATAAAGCCTTGCGGCTCCCGAGGCGCCGGCAGGAGGAAATGGCCATTGACGATTGCCCGGCTTTCCTCCGGCACGTCAAGCCCCGGCACCAAGCCCTTGGCAACGAGCGGCGGCACGGCGAGAACGGCGGCATCGCCTTCGGATACCTCGACCCTGCTATTACCAAACTCCAACGCCGTGATCGCATCACCGTTAAATGTCAGGCCTCGGACACGCGATGAAAACCGGCACGTAATGTTATGGTCTTTCAACATTTGTAATGCCGGATCGATAAAACTTTCACTTAAACCCTGGCGCGCGATGCGGGGCCGACACGCCGCCTCGCCCCGGCCAAACGTTTCGCGAATTACCGGCACCATTAATGATGCAGCCCCTTGATCAGCCGTTGTGTTTAAGGCTGCCACGGCCAACGGTTCCCAAAAACGGCGGAACAAAATGCTATCGGTGGGCACGCAATCGGTTACCGTTTGCTGGTTTTGCGCACAAAGAATGCGCATGTCACGAATATAGGCCCAAGGCGATGTTCCCGGTACGCGGCGGGATCGGCTCAATATCCACCATGGTATCAACCCGGCGCCCGGCTTTACCGACCAGCGTTCGTTAGATTCAAAATCAATGAATGGAAATACGGCCCGGTCCGGACCGGTTACGCTATCGGCCGAACCTATAAGATTGAGATATTCCATCGCATCTCGGTTACCGCTCAGTAGCAGATGATTGCCGTTATCAATACGCTGGCCAATGGCATCATCATGAAACGACCGACATCGCCCACCGGCATGCCCCGCCGCCTCGTACAACTCGACACGGCAGCCCGCAACGGCTAATCGAACGGCAGCGGAAAGGCCGGCAAGCCCCGCGCCGATCACATGAACTGTTTTGCCGGAATTTGAAACGATGCTCACTAGAACAGCCCATAACGAAACACGACCCAAAGCTTTTCAAACTTCGACAATGACACCGGCGGGTCAAACCGCTGCCAATCATTTTGTAGCAACCGGTTAAAAATGCGCCGGTATGCTTGCATCATCATAATAGCCGGGCGCATTTGCACAGGGTCGCAATGCTCCAATATGCTTTCCGCTTCATGAAACCGTTGCTGTGCCGTTTGCGCCAACGACCGGCAAACGTCGGGCAACGACGAGAACTTAAAAACAGCGCTTGCATCGTTATCAACGTCAATACCGTGATTGGTTAATAAATCTTGAGGCAGGTATAGACGGTTACGCTGGGCATCTTCATGCACGTCACGCAAAATGTTCGTCAGTTGCAACGCCTGCCCCAAAGAAAAGGCGACCTGGTCACCCGTAAATTGCTCAATACCGAATATTTGGTTGGACAAACGCCCGACAGCACAAGCGACACGATCACAGTACAACTCGAGCATCGGCATATCCGATATACGAACAGCGTCATAGGCATCCATTTCCATGCCGTCAATCAAAGCCAGGAAATCATCTTTTCTAAGACCAAACTTATCTTTTGGAATTAACAAGGCCTGGCTTGTCGGGTTTGTGGGGTTATTTGAAAATAATCGTTCAATTTCTGTGCGCCACCCTGATAACCGTGCAAGCTTTTCCGATTCGAAACCAGGGTCGTCCGCAATATCATCGACTTCACGGCAAAATGCGTACACCGCATACATGGCCGAACGTTTTTCTTCGCCAAGCCGGCGCATCGCCCAAAAAAAAGACGTTTTAGACCGCTTGACGATGGCTTCGACGTGAGCCTTCGCATCGATCGTATCTGTTTGTGCCGCCGCAACTGACATAGATTTCGTAATCAATCCTTAAATTCGAATGACCGGCTTTTTCAGCTACCGGCGGGACTATAATAACGGCTTTTCCACCCACCGCCGCGCCCCCGCCAATACTGGTAGGCCGATGTGAACGTCATTAACGTATATAGCCCGCCAATCACTGGCAATAACAGTCCCCATAACCAGGACCGCTTATAGAGCGTCAATGTAGGGCGGTAGGCCCACACCATGCCTCCCCAGGCCAAAAAACCGGTGATAAACAAGACCGGATCAGAGAACACGCCTCCGGCGGCACAAGAAATAGGCGGCACAAGGTAAATGATGACCATACCGAAAACAGTTCCCAATAAACGAAGCGAAGAATGATCGAGCTGCTCAAACGCACTTCGCGATACCATGCGCCATATTTCATCCAGCGAACCATATTCCCGGCTACTCACAACTGATTCCGTTAAACCAAGCCAGATCGGGCCTTTTTTCTTGAGGGCTTCGGCCAAGGCGCAATCATCGATCAGGCGATTTCGAATCGTTTCGACACCCCCAATATTTTCAAGCGCCGAGCGGCGAACCAACATGCATCCTCCTGCCGCCGCGGCCGTTTCACATTTAGGATCGTTGACCCACGCAAACGGGAATAGTTTTTGAAAAAAGAAAACGAAGGCGGGAATGAGTAAGCGCTCCCAAAAATATCGGCAATTCAACAACACCATGAGGGAAACCAAATCGTACCGGCCCTGCTCCGCTTGGCAGACAAGCCGCTGCACGCTATGGCAGTCATGATCGATATCCGCATCGGTCAACAACACATACCGGGCCGTGGGAATGGCTCGGTCAATATGTTGCAAGCCTTGGTGCACGGCCCACAGTTTCCCGGTCCAGCCGGAATTCAACGGCATTCCATCGATGATTGTAACCCGGTCCGAATTATTTGCGATACGCTGCACGTTTTCACCCGTCCCATCGCTACTCTCATCGTCAACAACGATTATATGAACAGCCCCCGAGTATTCCTGCGCCAACAACGATGAAACTGTTCGCCCAATGGTCTCGGCTTCATTCCGAGCGGGAATAACAACAGCAATATCCGGAGCCCTTTCTTGGCCGCTATCGGAATGGCATTCATCAGGCATTGCCGATGACGGCAAACGCTGATCGGCCCGCCAAAAGGCGCCCCGGGCGAAAATCAAAACACTCCAAATAATAAGTGAAATAAAAGCGGGAATATGAAACCAGAAAAGCGTCACTGGCGGTAGGCTCCGAAAAACACAGCCATCGCCCCCCGCATGCAATACCATAAATATTCGAACTTCGAGAGCTCAACGCGGCAAGCCAGTAAATCACGGCGACGCAGACGGTCGATCAAGGCTTCTGCAATACGTACAATGACGGCAGATTCCATGGCCAACCGTTTCGACGCCAACCCAAGCGGCAACCGCCGGGCATCGGGCATCAGCAGTTCAACATGATCGAGGGTCAGGTCAAATACCCGGCGCATGCCCGGAGCCGATTTCGTTTCATCGAGTGATGCCACATCCACGCCCGATTCCGTTATCCAATCCTGCGGCAGATAAACGCGGTTCAACTGGCGATAATCGTCCTGAGCGTCCTGCAAATGGTTGATGATCTGCAACGCGATACAAAGTGCATCGGATGGGCCGTAACCGTCGCGCGAACCGCCGTGAAGATCGACCATATAACGCCCGACCGATGCCGCCGAGAGTACGCAATAGCCGACAAGGTCATCCCAATCGTCGTAGCGAATTTTCGTGGCGTCTTGTTTAAAGGCGGTCAGCAGATCGAGGCAATGTTGCGGCGGCACACCTGTTTCTGCCAAACTCGCGCGCATCCGGGCAGCTTTCCCAAACTCAGTATCTTGATCACCCTTCCCCAGTAATGCTGCTTCAAAACCATCCAGCCGCTTAATTTTTTCATCCGGGGTTAAAGTCGGATTGTCCGCGATATCATCAGATGCCCGGGCAAAAGCATAAAAGATTGCAACATGCGGTCGGAGATGCGCCGGCAACAGCCACGACCCAACGGGGAAATTTTCATAAGCCACGTCTTTGCCGGATGGCGTCTCGACGTTCGATGACGGAGCCGTGACCATAAGTTTTCTTAACCGATTTAAGAACGTTCGTTCTTAGGATGATTGTTTCATTTTTTTTATTTTTTTACGAAGCTCGTCGAGCAGGCCCTCAACGGTACCGCCGTTTTGACGAATCACAGAAGCGAATTCTGACCGTTGCGTTTGCCCCATGCTTAGGCCTTCGACGATGAGATCAATGACTTTATATTTTCCCTCGCGGGCCCGCAGGCGCCAATCGACTTTGACTGGCGGCTGGCCATCCGAACGATTCAACATGGACGACACCACGACATCCCGCCCGCCGGAACCTAAGGCATTGGAAACCTGGAGTTCCGCATTGGGATAGCGGGCAAAACGGTCGACATAGGTCTCGACCAACAATTCCTCGAATAGCTTAAAATATTCCTGCTTTTGTTCCCGCGTTGCTTGGCGCCAATAGCGGCCTAAAACCCAGGCGGCAATCGTCTTATGGGCAAAATATTCATGAAATAACTTTCTGAATTTCACCACTCGTTCCGGCCGGGGCTGCTCTTTGATTGTAAGCGAGGTTAAAGCCTCACCGGCCAGCGACTCGATAAATTTTTTAGCGCCGGTTTCAAAATTTTCAGCATTGCCCGTGCCCAGTAAAACCAATGCCGAAAACACGAAAACAATCGCTAACTTCATAATCAGCCGTTTAAAAATCATTCTTACTTTCTCTTCTATATTTTTACTTCAAAAAACACCGAAACTGGCCTATGCGGCTGGCAACGAAATATAATCATTTTTACACCAAGCTCAAAGACTCCTCATTAGGGCGCAGAAATCAAGCCTAGACTGAACTCATTACAAACGCCTGAAGGCCCGTTAGAATATTTTTCATTAGAATCAATGGGAAAGCTCGTCATACCCGCCCGACCGGCTTGACATATCACCGATAGTTTCACAACGTGGCCAAAATTTTTAAAGAGGGAAACGAATAACATGCTTAAAATCTGGGGACGGAATACATCCAGTAATGTTCGAAAAGTTTTATGGTGTTGCGCCGAAATCGGCCTTGAATACGAACGAATCGATTGGAGTGGCCCATTCGGTGGCAATGACGATCCGGCGTATCGTAAACTCAATCCGAACGGTCTCGTACCGACCATTGAGGACGGTGATCTCGTGCTTTGGGAATCGAACACCATCATACGGTACCTGACCTGCAAACACAGCCGCGGCAATTTATGGCCTGAAGATCCTGCTGAACGCGCGCTTGCCGAAAAATGGATGGATTGGCAGCTCTCTGTGATCAACATGGTCACCAGTCCGATATTTCGCACCCTGACCCGCACCCCCGAAGCGGAGCGCGACATGAACATGGTGAAAGAAAAATCAGCAGAACTCAGCGAAAAATGGGCTATGTTCGACAACCACCTCGAGGGCCGGGACTTCGTCCTCGGCAAAAATTTGAGCATGGGGGACTTCGCGATGGGCATTCACCTGCACCGGTTCTTCGCTTTGGTCGAAGACCGTCCGTCGATGAAAAATCTCGAAGCCTATTACAAACGCATTGGCGAGCGTCCGGGTTACGCCGAGCATGTGCCGATTTGCCCGTAAGGATTTAGCATGATGATCGCAGACATCACCCTCTATCGCGTGCAGTTGCCGCTGCCGAAACCCTATAAGGTCGCGTTTAAAACCTACGAAACGTTTGACCCTTACATCATTGAGATCAGAAATACTGAAGGTGGCATCGGCTGGGGCGAAGCGCATATCCCGGACGGGTACAGCAAAAAAGAAACGCCGGAAGTCGGCTGGAATTTTTGCCGCGAAGTCGGCGCACAAATTCTCGGCATGGATACTGGAGAAGCCAAGGACACTATCTGGACGCAAAAATCCAACAGTCCGATGGCGGCGACGGCGCTGACGACGGCGATTGAAATGCTCGAAGGCAATGAAGCCTTCACGATTAAAGACGACGCCCGGGTGCCGATGCTGGCCGGGATCGGCTCAAAAACCCTCGATGAAATTCCGGATGAAGTGGATTCTCTGATAGGGCAAGGCTTCAAGACGCTTAAGGTGAAAGTCGGTTTTGAAGTTGATGACGACCTCGCCCGGGTCGAAAAGACCCGCGCCGCCGCCGTAGGCCGCGCCATGGTCCGGCTTGATGCTAACCGCAACTATTCCCGCGAAGACGCCCTGCGGTTCGTCGCCAGCGTTAACCCGGAAGGCCTGGAACTGTTCGAGCAACCCTGCGATTCGGACGATTGGGAGTCAAACGCCGCCGTCGCGGCTGTTTCCCCGGTGCCGATCATGCTGGATGAATCGATTTACGGTGTTGCCGATGTCGAACGTGCTGGCACTATCGAGGGCGTCGATTTCTGCAAAATCAAACTCAAGCGCGCCGGAGGCATCGAAAACCTATTAACGGCCATGAAGCGTTGCAAGGAACTCGGCATGGGCCCCGTCGTCGGCGACGGTGTCGCGTCCGAACTCGGCAATTGGATGGAAGCCTGCTGCGCCAACCTAACTACCGACCTCGCCGGCGAAGGCAACGGATTTCTAAAAACAAGCGCACGTCTTTTCACCGAACCGCTGCCGTTCGAAAACGGCGATATCATCCTGCGCAAAGGGTTTTGGCCGGAAATTGACCGCGAAGCACTCGCAGCACACACGCGCGAGACCGAACGGCTCGGCAAAAGCACAGCCGCCGCCGCGCAGTAAGCTTCAATGCCACCCCGCGAGCACTCGCACGCCGTCCCATAACAAAAGTTTCAGTGAAATCGCGATCAAGATGATCTTCACCAAGGCGCGGAACAGGTTTTCACTCACCTGCCCGGAAATGGCCTTGCCGGCGTAGGTCCCGATCCCGACGGCGGCGATCATGAGCACGATCAGCAGACCGATCTCCCAGGACAGCCGGTCGAGGATAAACAGGAATAACGGAATCTTTGATAGTGTGATGATCAGGCCGATAAACGCGAAGGTTCCGATAAATGAGTCTTTTTTAAGATCCAACGCGACCAAAAACGGCACCAATAACGGCCCGACATTAAACAGCATTACCGGTAGTCCGGTTGCGACCCCCGCCCCCGCCATCACCTTAAACCGGTTCTTTGATTTGATTTCGAAGTTCGGCATCAGGGTAAAAACGATTAAGCAGACCGCAATCGCCATTTTGATGTAAGGCTGTGCGGCTTCGGTTTCGATTAAAAAATACCAGGCGACCGTACTTAACAGCGCACATGGCAAAAAAGTCACGAGGAACGATTTCGAAGCGCTGCGATCAATATGCTTCCAAAACAGCGATATCCGGAAAATATTTGCGCTCGCTCCAATGGTTCCGTGTAAAGGAATGACGAGGGCGAAATCCAAAACGGCGGCCATGGCAGCAAAGAACAGCAAGCCACCGCCGAAACCGGCAACCACAGATACCGCCGAGCCAACCAAACACGAACCGACCAAAATAATGAACGAACCGATACCCAACCCCACGCTCTCCCCCCTTTGCCGCGCGGCCTCTGTGCTGCTCAGGAACGCCAAATGACCAGAATGACCAGAATGCCGTCCCAATAAATCAGCTTGCAGGCAATCACGAACAGTAGTGCATGCAGGATACGCCTAAATGTCGTCTCGCTGATCTTGCCGATGGCCTTGCGCCCCAAGAACGCACCGGCGACGCTGCTAAAAGCCAATAATGCAAATAAAATACCATGCCCGGCACTCAAACGATCCATTACGAAGAACAACATCGGAATTTTAATACCGTTTGCCAATAACGATGCAACACTGAACAAGGCAACCAACTCTTCCTTTCGGATTTTTAATGCTGTGAAAAATGGCGCCTGAATGGAACCGACGACTCCGACAATCATCGAGAAAAAACCGCTTAGAAACCCGGCAATCATCATCAATTTTCTAGGATCATTGCTGCGAATACGCAGTTTTGCCGAGGCGAGAAACAGGAATAGGTAAACAGCAATCGCTATTTTCAGATACGGCTGTGCTTCTTTCACCTCAATGAGATACAGCCAGATAAGAATGCTAACCGTAATTGCGGGAATAAACGGGATCAGAAACGACCAAAAGTACGGATAAATAATATCCTTGCGGTACAACCACACCCGGGAAACCGCACTTGTTGTTTGAATGGCCCCGTACATCGGGATCAGCACCGCGTACTCCAACACCGAGGCCATCAGGGCAAACAGCAAAACGCCGCCGATACCGGCAACAGCACTCATAAACGCAGTGAAGACCGCGCCGGCAAACAAGAATGCAATCGCTGCGGCGCTCAGCCCCATGATAATCCTTTTTAAGGTTTCGCGTTGCGGCGTTTAAGCAGCCGTCTCGAAATAATGTACACTGAAAAGATTATCTCGGTCAGTCCAGGCTTGAACCGGCCTGAATCCGGCCTTCCGGCCGATCTCCTGAAATTCGTCGACCGTATACTTGTATGAATTTTCCGTGTGGATGGTTTCGCCAGCAATAAATTTAAATGGCTTCCCGCCGACTTTGGCGGTCTGTACCCGGCTGCTGACAAGGTGCATTTCAATGCGGCCCAGGTCTTCGTTGTAAAAGGCGCGATGGGAAAACGAACTGACATCGAACGTACCATTCAGCTCCCGGTTGATCCGCGTCAAAAGATTTAAATTAAACGCAGCGGTCACACCGGCGGCATCGTCATAAGCAGCATTAAGAACTGCCGTATCTTTTTTAAGATCGACCCCAATGACCAGCCCCCCGCCGGACCCGACGAGACTTGCGGCGTTGGCCAGAAAATCGACGGCCCCTTCCTGATCAAAATTACCGATGCTCGAGCCTGGAAAAAAGACAACGGCTTTGCCATTCTCCGCCACCTTGATCGCCGGCAACTCAAACGGTTTGGTAAAATCAGCGCACACGGCATGGACGTCTAGGCCGGGAAGATCATCCGCCAATGCTTCCGTTGCCTGCAGCAAATGTTCTCGAGAAATATCAACGGCGATAAATGCCGCGGGTTGCTCAAGTGCATTCAGTACGATGCGCATTTTCTCGCTCGAACCGGTACCGTATTCGATGAGGCGGCAATGGGCACCGATTGAGGCGGCAATGTCAGGCGCGCAATCAGATAACAGACGGGTTTCCGTTCGCGTCGGATAATATTCGGGCAGTTTGCAAATCTTCTGAAACAAATCCGAGCCGCATTCGTCGTAGAAATATTTGCACGGCAATGTCTTCGGATCGCCCGAAAGACCATCAATGACTTCTGTCAGGAAATCGCCCGATTCCGGGGCAAAATCGTCGTATGAGGCAAGGGCTGTATCCTGATTCATCGATCGAGGCGATCCATGTACTTTTTAAGTTCTTCCTTCACCTTCGGCGCAAGCACATAAAGGCCGCTGATGTTGATCAACGCCATGGCGAAGATCATGGCATCGGAAAAGTCGACGACAGAGGTCAGGTTCGAAGTCGCGCCAACAACAACAAAAACACAAAAGATGAGTCGATAGGTTAAGTTAGAGCGAGCCGATTCACCAAAGATGTAAGTCCACGCCTTGGTGCCGTAGTAGGACCACGACAACATCGTCGAATAGGCAAATAAGATCACGGCCAACGTCAAAACATATTTGAACCACGGAAACGCGCTTTCGAACGCTTTTGACGTTAACTCGACGCCACTGATACCGTTCGTATTGACATACATACCGGTGATGATGATCACGAGCGCAGTCATCGTGCAGACGACGATGGTATCGATGAACGGTTCCAGCAACGAGACGAAGCCTTGGGTCACCGGTTCTTTGGTGCGCACCGCCGCGTGCGCAATCGGCGCGGTGCCGATACCAGCTTCGTTGGAGAATGCGGCGCGGCGGAAGCCTTGAATGAGAACGCCGATGATGCCGCCGGACACCCCTTCGGGTGAAAACGCACCGGTGATAATGGCGCTGAACGCCGCTGGGACTTTATCGATATTCATGAGAATGATCACCAACGCAGCCACAATGTAAACGACGGCCATAAACGGCACGAGCTTCGCCGTCACGCGCGCGATACTTTTGATACCACCGATTATGACGATGCCGACCAACACCGCAAATAGCAGGCCGAAGGCCCAAGCCTTATCGGCGATAAAACTATCGGCACCGCCTGTGACATTCATGAACTGTTGAAACGCCTGATTGGCCTGGAACATGTTGCCCGCGCCGAGCGCACCGATGACACACATGGCAGCGAACATAAAGCCCAACACCCGCCCCAAGCCGGGCATGTTCTTTTCGGCAAAGCCCTGGCTGATGTAATACATCGGCCCGCCGGAAACACGGCCGTCAGGCAACTCCTTGCGGTACATAACCGCCAGTGTGCATTCGACGAACTTCGACGACATGCCGAGGAACCCGGCCAAGATCATCCAAAACGTCGCGCCCGGTCCGCCCAATGAAATCGCAATGGCAACACCGGCAATATTGCCGAGGCCGATGGTGCCCGACAGCGCCGTTGCCAGCGCCTGAAAGTGAGATACTTCTCCAGGGTCTTTTTCGTTGTTATCAACCCTGCCCAGGGTGATGTCGATGGCGTGCTTGAAGCCTCTGATGCTAATAAAGCGGAAATAAAACGTAAAAACGATGGCGCCGACGACGAGCCACACCAGGATCCACGGCACCCCGTAAACTTTTGAGAAAATAAAGCCGGCAAAGGCATTGGCTATCGGCGCGAACGTATCGTTAATCGCCTTATCGATACCGTCGGTTTGCGCGAAGGCGTCCGGTACGCACAATACAATACTGCTGAAGAAAAAAAATAACCCCGCCATGAGATAAGACAGACGTCCGGCCATTGGCTTCCCCCTCCATGCTGTCGATCTTTATTTACAAGCGTCCCATCAGGTCATCATAAAGGGCATCGGGGATCGTAACACCCTCTTTATGGGCTTTATCGCGTAATCCGTAACGCCGTTCACCCGGCAAGCGGGTTCCCGGCTGCTCGACAATCGCCTGCACCATCACACCGAGGCGCTCGATATAATTAGGCGAAAACAATTCGGGTTTAAAGATGATGAAAAATTGTCCGACACGGGGCGGATCGCCTTCGGTATCGAAAAAGGAATTGGCCTCAAAACCAAAATGAGATCCGGTGAAGGCCGCACTGAGAATTTCCACAACCATCACCAGCGCAGCCCCCTTCGCATCACCCATGGGCATGAGCGTGCCGCGTAAGGCTTCTTCGGCATCGGTAATCGGGTTGCCGTCTTTGTCGAGCGCCCAGCCCTCTTCAATCGGTTTACCCTCTTTCGCGGCCAGCATAATCTTGCCGCGCGCGACTTTGCTCATCGCGAAATCGACCACAAGCGGCGCACCGTTGGGTCGAGGGGATGCAAAAGCAATCGGGTTGGTACCGTATAAGGCGCGCGAGCCGCCCCATGGCGCCATTGCCGCGGGCGTATTACCGAAAGCCAAGCTAACCAGCCCTTTATCGGCCAACGCCTCGACATGATGGCCGACGACACCGCAATGGTGTGAGTTACCGATGCCCACCGCAACAATGCCGGTCTTCTCGACAACATCGACGGCTTTATCCAGCCCCGCCTTGATCGCCGGATAGGCAAACCCGTCTTTGGCATCAACCCGGACAACTGCATACGCCGGCTGCGTCACTTCGGGAGCGACTTGGCCTTTCACCGTACCGGATTTGGCTTGATCCGCGTAATACGTCACCCGCTGAATGCCGTGCGAAGCAAGGCCATCGGCCTCCGCCGCCACCAAGGCATCGGCAACAATTTCGGCATTTTCAGGCGAAACATTCGAAGCGAGAAATACGTTTGTCGCTAATTCTTTTAATTCATTCAGTTGAAATACAGGCACAGTTACTTTCCTTCCAAAACATCACGAACATTTTTTACGGTTACGGCGCTGACACGGACATTCGAGTCTTCCGTCACACCGGCAATATGCGGCGTTAAAATCAAATTCGGCACTCCGGCAAACACATTTTCCGCCGGCAAGGGCTCCTGCTCGAATACATCGAGCATGGCACCGGCAATTGTTCCGTCTTTGAGAGCTTTTGCAAGTGCCGCTTCATCGACAACACCGCCGCGCGCGGAATTAATCAAATAGGCATCAGATTTCATCAGCGATAAAGCCTTTTGATCAATTAAATTCTTAGTGCCGTCAGTCAGTGGCACATGCAAGCTGACGGCATCGCTTTCACGCATTACTTGTTCAAAAGTGACATTGGCGACATCCATCGCCTGCCACACAAGATCATCCGCCGCGACGTACGGGTCGAATGCCGATACCGACATGCCGAGCAATTGCGCTGCGGCAGCGACATCGCGGGCGATACTACCAAATCCGATCAAGCCCAGAGAACGACCGCTGACTTCACGCTTCATCAGTTTTTCGCGCGGCCAAAGTCCCGTCGCCATATCATCGCTTGCGTGATACGCGCCGCGAAACAGCATCAGCAAACCGGCAATGACGTATTCCTTGACCGCAAGATCGTTCGCGCCCGATGCCGGCAGGACTTTGATCCCGCGTGCTTCACAGGTTAACGTATCGATATTATCCAAACCGACGCCCAATCTGCCGACAGCCTCCAATTTTTTCCCCGCATCAAGGACAGCGCCGCGAACCTGCGTGCGGTTACGAACGATTAACGCGCGCGCTTCGGTTAAAACGTCTGCGAGTTTGTCCGGATTGTCGACGAGAGTTGGCTCATACAAAACGTCGTAATTGCGGCGCAAGGCTTCGACAGCGTCTTCATCCATAAACTCGGCAATGACGACATCGGCCATTTTTTATTCGGCCGCCGTTTCGGTAATCAGTGTTTGACCGGGTTTGACCCGGGTGAATTCAACCTGTTGATTTTCAACGGTTAATTCGCCGTTCTGTTGGCGGACCTGGGTGTAATACGAGGTACCCAAATCGCCCGCCTCGGGAAAATCAGCCCGGTAATGCGCACCTCGGGAATTTTCCCGTGCCTGCGCCGTGACCGTAATCGATTTGCTGACGAGAATGAGGTTTTTGAGATTCATCCAATCATGCCAGGTGAGATTGTAGGCAAGGTTGTCTTCGGCAACGCCCAACGTATCCAATTCGGCGTCCAAATCGTTCAAGGCGGTTGCGGCGCGCGCTAAACTTTCCGCATCGCGAAGAATACCCGCGTCTTCCCACATCACGTCGTACAACTTCTCGCGAATGCCTTCGAGATTGCCCGGCTTTTGCGACAGCGGATGACGGCATAGCGCAACGGTTTCTTCAATCGCGGCTTCATCGGGGGCGTAAAAAGCACCGTTTGCACCAATCCAAGGCGCCATGGCATCGCCGGCGACTCCGCCGAACACGGTTGAATTGGCGACACCGTTCCCGCCGAGCCGGTTCGCGCCATGCACGCCGCCCGAATCCTCCCCGGCGACAAACATGCCGTTGATTTCCGTTTCGCAGTTCTCGCCCATTTCGACACCGCCCATCATGTAATGCGCCGTCGGTACCACTTCAACGATGCCCGCCGCGAGATCAAAACCATAGTCGGCACAACGCTCGACCATGCCTTTGAAGTTTTTGCGCACTTCCGCCTCATCGAGATGACGCATGGTGATGTAAAGCCCGCCGTTCGGCCCGGTTTTTCCTTCGCGCATTTCGGTAAGCATGGCACGGCTAACGATATCCCGTGTCGCGCGCTCTTCACGCTCGTCGTATTTGTGCATGAAGCGCTGTTCTTCGCCGTCGAGCAAATAGCCGCCAAACCCGCGCAAGCCTTCCTCGATAATCGTACCGGTAATGCGCGTTTCCATGCCGGCGATTAACCCGGTCGGGTGAAACTGCACCATTTCCATATCGCGCAGCGGCAAGCCGGTGCGCAAGGCCATCGCCATACCGTCGCAGGTCTTATCGCCGGACGGCGTGTGATACTTGTACATGGTCGGACCACCGCCGGTCGCCAATAGAACGGCTTTGGCCTGCACAAAAACGAATTCACCGGTGCGTATGTCAATCATCAATACGCCAGACATGTTTTTGCCCGAACTGTCTTTAATCAGTGCCACGGCACGGTGATCCTCGAGGCGACCGATCTTGCGTGCCCACACTTGCTCGGCCAAGCGGTTGATGATTTCGATTCCTGTTAGATCGCCCTTATGCACGGTGCGGTCGAACGTTTGCCCAGCAAACGCTTTTTGGTGAACCTTGCCATCTTCGGCGCGATCGAAAAAGCAACCAAGTTCGTTCTCCAATTCGCGAATGCGTTCTTGCGCGACCGTCACGAGCTTCCAGGCAAGTTCTTGATTGTTGAGCCACTTGCCGCCTTCGATCGTATCCATGAAATGCCGCTCGACCGAGTCTTTCGGATTGAGCGCGACGTTATAACCACCCTGCACCATGCGCGTGCAGCCGCATTTTCCGAGCAAACCCTTCACGGCGACGGTGATATTCAGATCCGGCGATGCCTTGTGGGCATGCAAGGCGGCAAACAGCCCCGCTCCGCCGCTTCCCAAGATCAAAAGGTCCGTTTGCAGGCGGTTCATATCAAGCTTTCACACCGATGGAGGCCAACGCGGCGGCCCGGCGGTCGGCAGCAGTCTTTTTCACCGCGTCATAAACGCTGTTGCCGTGCGAATCCATGGCGACAAGCAAAGGCCCGAAGTCTTTAATTGCAAACCGCCAAAGGCTTTCCGGGTTCAGATCATCCATGTCGACTTCTTCTATAGCCGTGATCCAGGTCGTTTCAAGGGCGGCCGTCCCGCCGATAATCGCCAGATACACACCACCTAAGTCCTGAAACGCTTTGCGTGACTCCTCGCCGAGGCCGCCTTTTCCAATGGTAATACGCACGCCGTATTGTTCCATAAGCGGGCGGGTGAAACGTTCCATGCGCATCGAGGTCGTGGTGCCGATGCAAATCGAACGGTACCCGGCCGGGTATTCATTTGAGACCGGCACTTTTTCAACATTGGGTGCCGTGTGAATAACTGCATGGCCGTTTAAATCAAAATGCGTTTTCCGGCCTTTATCAAACATGTGGATGTAGGTCGCATCACGAATACCAAACAGCGTGTTTTGCAAAATGACATGATCGCCAGCTTTGAGCTTGCGAATATCGTCTTCACTACACGGCAAAGGAAGTTGAATAGCAGTCATGGTTAAAATCCTAACTCGACGCCTTTGGGCGTAAATATCGCGGAGGCGCGCCGCGCCGAATGGCATTGAATGTTGACCGCCACCGGGTTCATGGTGATGTGGGTAGCCGCGGTTTCGACATGAACCGCAAAAGCCGTTGAATCGCCGCCCAATCCTTGCGGTCCGATCCCGAGTGTGTTGACCGCTTTACTGAGTTCCGCTTCGAGCTTCGCGCCCTCTTCATCCTCGCATTGGCTACCCAACGGTCGCGTCGCCGCGACCTTGGCGAGATGCATACAAAGGTCCGATGTCCCACCGACACCAACACCGACGATTGTCGGCGGACAAACGCGCCCGCCCGCTTCGATCACCCGGTCGATAACAAAAGCCTTCACCGCATCGACGCCTTCGGCCGGAATACACATTTTCAGGAACGATCCGTTTTCCGAACCACTGCCTTTCGGGATCATTTCAAGGCGGAGCTCTTCATTACGATCTGAAAAATCGATATTAATCACCGGCACGTTGCGCCCGCACGACGTATGCTCGTTCACACGTGTGACCGGATGAACCACGGATGACCGTAATGGATGTTCTTGCGTCGCCCGGGTGCAGCCGCGCACAATGGCATCTTTAATGTCTTGGCCATCGACTTCGACATTTCGCCCGATGATGACATTATAAATCGGCATGCCGGTATCTTGGCACAGCAGGTTTTCGTTT
>Ga0181579_10001092_pt1 | contig 22494 bp, 30 predicted proteins | sample 071ome_24_FD_132996 | JGI IMG/M metagenome (GOLD analysis project Ga0181579, IMG submission 132996) | Coastal salt marsh microbial communities from the Groves Creek Marsh, Skidaway Island, Georgia - 071402CT metaG (megahit assembly) | ecosystem: Environmental > Aquatic > Marine > Intertidal... | reverse complement strand
CCATGTGCCGTCGGTTTCGCGACAGGCAGTGCCCAGCGCTTCCTCCGTCACATTACCCGCAAAGAGAGTCTGAGTGAACTCCCGACAATAGGTGCCGCTGGCTTTTTGAAAGGTGCGCCGGGGGGCAATGACTCCGTGGCTTCCCGATTGCGGATTGCGCCAGACGCTCTCGTTGCCGATCGGCACCGTTTCAAGCGTCGTCTGTGTCGTCCGCTCGAGCGCCAACTGGTCGGCCGCGGTAATCGCCTGCCCGGCGTCACTTTCCAGCAAAGCGGTCAAAATGAGCGTGCTTTCGCGTATCGGGGCCGCCGCGGGCGATGAGGCGGCGTCGGCAGTGGTCGCGCTTTCGGGCTCCTTGTCGCCGCCGATGAGGTCGCCCAGCCGGGATCGCTCATCGCGATTGGCGCATCCGGCCACGACGAGCACTGTCATCGCCAGGATTATCAAGCGCACCGGTTTCATTCTTGGCCCTCAATCACGGACGGTATGGTCGCCGTCGGCGGCGCCCGGAGTATCGGATGCAAACTTTACTCCAAGGTTAACCGCGGTCCCTAGGGCCTATTATGACAGAATAATTGGTCAGTCGGCAAACCGCCGGACGGGCTACGCCATACCCAGAAGTTGGCGGGTTTCTGCGGGTGTCGTGGGCTCCCGCCCAAAAGCGCGCGCGAGACCGGCAAACGCGCGGATCACCTCCCCGTTGGTCGGCTGGCCGAGCTCGAGGTAGGCATAATCGCCCAATCCGACCGCGATATTGCCGCCTTGCTCGCAGGCAAGGGCCGCCGGGCCGAACAAATTGCCGATCTTATTGGACGCCGACCAGATGATGTTGCGATCGCGCGGCAGGAAATCGAGGTGCGCCTGGAGCCCGCGAATCGTACCGGGATGGCCGCCGTAGATGCCGCTGTCGGTCAACGAGAACAGAAGATAGACCGGCTCGTCGACAAGCTCCATGTCGAGAAACGCCTCGATCGTGCGGGTGAACGGCACCGTCCAAGATACCAATTCCGACTTCACGCCAAGCTCGCGCATGCGCCGCGCAAAGAACTGCAAGGTGCCGATGGTGTTGACGTAGGCCAGGTTGTCCGAGGTGTAGGACTTGGCCACCGGGTCGTAGCGGTCGACATTCGTCGAGCCCATGTCGATCGGCGCGATATCGGGTTTCAGAATGGGGTCGTTTTGGGTCTCGACGATGTGCCGCAGGCGGGCCTCGTCGCCCTTGATGGTGACTTGCCCCAACGTCGGGTGCACCAAGATATCGCAAGCGGCGCGGATGCGGCGCAAGGCATCGTTGTACATTTCCGGATCGTGACACGGCGTCCCGTCGGGATTGCGGACATGGTAATGCACGATCGAGGCCCCTTCGGCCCGGCAATCCGCCGCGGCTTTGGCAATCTCTTCGGGCGTCCACGGCACATGCGGGTTTTCGTCGCGCATCATGTATTCATTGATCCGCGCCTCGATGATGATCTTCTTTTGGGGCATCTGACCTCTCGTGTTCGTGAAGCCATCATAGCGAACTGGGATGACTCGGTCTGCCGACCCTTCGTAGATTTGCGGTGATCTGATCGGGAAGGAGCAGGTGTGATGACCCTTCGATGGAAATCGTTTTTGATTCGTGGCGTCATGAGCGCGGTCGTTGCCGTCGCAATGATCGGTCTGGTTGAACGTCCGGTCGCTCTCGCGGAAGGCGCCAAGCATCCGGTCGTGCTTGAGCTGTTCACCTCGCAAGGGTGCTACTCGTGCCCCCCCGCCGAAGCCTTTTTGGGCGAGCTGATCGAAGAGCGCGACGACATCATCGCGCTCGAATGGCACGTCGACTACTGGGACCAGTTGGTCTATCGCGGCAGTTCTTGGAAGGATCCGTTTTCCGATGCGTCGTTCACCGCGCGTCAGCAAACCTATGCCTCGCAGTTGCGCGGTCGCGGGTACGGCTACACGCCGCAGATGGTGATCGACGGCAAGCGCGAGGCGGTGGGATCGAACCGCGGCGACGTCCTGGCCGCGATGAAGGCGTCCAAAAGCGAGGCCAAGGCGGCGGTCGCTGCGCATGGGCCGCGCGACGGCGACCTCACGATTACGGTCGAGGGCGAGGCAGAGGGCAGCGCGGCGATATGGGTCGTCACCTATCTCAAGTCGCACGTCACCGGAGTCCGGGGCGGCGAAAACAAGGGAAAAACGTTGGCGAACCACAATATCGTTCGCGCGGTGCAGCGTGCCGGCGAATGGACCGGCGGCCCCCTGACGATCACCACGCCGGTCGACCTAGAGGCCAGCCAGGGGTGCGTGGTGCTGGTTCAGGCCGACCATCAAGGGCCGATTCTCGGCGCCGCCGGGTGTCGGCTCGACGACGCGGGATCCGCCCGCTCCTAACCCGCGACCGCGCGCCCCGAATGGGATAGGCTCCGCCGTCTTTTTCTAACGGCGGGCGGCAGGCGTGGCGGCGACGGCTTTGATTTTCGACCTCGATGGCGTGTTGGTCGATAGCGAGTTCTTGATCGGCCACGCCGTCAGCGCCGCATTGCGCGAACATGGCATCACGCTCGATCCCGGCGATTACCACACGCGCTTTCACTATGTCCGGCTCGAGAAAATGGCCGAGGCGATGGCGGCAGCGCATGACGTCGCGCTGCCGTCCGATTTCGTGCCCGAGCTTCGGCGCCGGTTGAACGTTTCGTATGCGACGGAGTTACGAGCCGTCCCGGGCGTCGACGCGATGTTGCGCGCCGTCACACAACGCCTCGCCGTGGCCTCGGGCAGCGTGCCGGAAGGCATCGACCTGAAACTCAAGACGACCGGTCTTTACGACTTCTTTGCGCCGCACATCTACAGCGTCTTTGAGGTTGGGGCACGGCGCAAACCGGCGCCCGATGTTTTTTTGCATACCGCGAAACAAATGAACCTCGCTCCCGAAGACTGCGTGGTCGTCGAAGACGCCGCACCGGGGGTGGCGGCGGGCGTGGCGGCGGGGATGCGCGTCCTCGGGTTTACCGGCGGTGGCCACGCCTATCCGGGATTGGCCGAGAAGCTGCATGATGCCGGCGCGGCCGTGGTTTTCGACCGGATGGAAGACTTGACCGATCTTCTTTGACCCAGGTTTTGCCCTTCTAGAAATCGACCCCCTTTTCCTTGAGCAACGCAAAAAGTGCGGGGTCGACGTTCTTTTCGTGGGCGTCTTTTAGTTGAATCAGCGAGGCCAACGGCGCTTCGATGTGATGGAACAAGCGCCAACCCTCTTCCTTTCGGCGCAACAGCGTGGTGGCGCGCACCGTTCCACCGATCGGCTTGGGGTAAAGCCGATTGTTGTAGATGAACACGTTCCAGCTCAGCGTGTAGAACGCGTGCGCGATCCCCGGCGCGATTTCGCGGACCAGTAAATCCGATAGCCGAATGAAGTGCTCTGACCGTCGCGGCTCGCTGACCTGCCAATAGCGATCGAGCGCCGCCCAACCGATGTGCGCCGGCGCTTCTTCGGCGACGTAGATCGGTTCGGGCTCGTCGGCATCCCACAGCGCCTTGACGGCCGCCATTTCCCAATCGTTCCAGTGGGCGACGTAGCGCTCAAGGACGTCGGCGATTTCATTATGAAGGTCGGTCATGACGGCTCCTGTTGGCAATCACCGGCTCACGGTTGCGTGAGCCGGGCCGAAGTGGAAACATACCCGCACCGTAACGGTTCGAGCGGCTTTGTGTTCGTCACCTATCTTCGCCCGTTTCTCGCAGCGTTTGCCATCGTTGTCCCGCTCGTACTTTCGAGCGGCGCGAGCGCCCAGCAAAACCCCTCGCAGTTCATCGGCGACCTCGGCCAACAAGCCATCGTCGTCTTGCAGTCGACCTCCGGCAGTCTTGAACAGCGCGAGCAGCAATTCCGGCAGATCTTGGCCCAGAACTTCGACGTGCCGTTCATCGGCCGGTTTGTCCTCGGACGTAGCTGGCGCACCGCAACGCCGCAGCAACAAGCCGACTACCTGGCGCTGTTCGAAGACTTTTTGGTGCTGACCTATTCACGTCGCCTTGGGGGCTATACCGGCGAACGCCTGACCGTCGTGACCGATCGTGCCGCCAACGAACGCGATACCGTCGTCCGCACGCGCATCGATCGACCGAGCGGCCCGCCCATCAACGCCGACTGGCGGGTGCGCGCGACTTCGGCCGGTTACAAGATCATCGATATCGAGGTGGCCGGGGTGAGCATGGCGTTGACGCAACGGTCCGAGTTTGCCTCCGTTGTCGGACGGAACGGGTTGAACGGCCTCATTCAGGTGTTGCGCGCCCGGGCGGCAAAGCTCTCTGCAACAGCAACGCGGAGCTAGGATGGCCGACATGAGACGACACCTAAAGCGAACCCTCGTTGCGGGAATGCTGGCCGGCGCAATTCTCCTTTCTGGGAACGCGGCGACGGCCGACGTACAGCCCGGATGGGAGGCCTTTCAGCGCGGTGACTTCGGGACCGCAATCGCACTATGGCGCGACCTCGCAAATAGCGGCGACGCACGCGCGCAATACAACCTTGGGATCATGTACGACCAAGGCAAGGGCGTGGCGCGCGATGCCGGCGAGGCGGAGCGTTGGTGGCGACGCGCGGCTGAGACCGGCTATGCGCCCGCGATCCACAATCTCGCCAATAGCCTGATCGCCGGTGACGGGGTCGCCCAGGATTACGCGGAAGCGGTTCTTTGGTTGGAACGCGGGGCGAATAAGGGATTTGCGCGGTCGGTCTACACGCTGGGCAAGATGTACAGCTACGGCTTAGGCGTCGCGACCGACAACGCGCGGGCTTTTGAATTTTTTGAACGGGCGGCGCACCTCGGCAACCCGCGCGCGCAATACAATCTCGCGCGTGCCTATCGCGACGGCACCGGCGTCACGCAAAGTTTCGCGCGCGCCGCACAATGGTACCGCCGCGCTGCGCGGCGCGGCGATGCGCCGGCGCAGGCTGCGCTGGGTCAGCGCTACGCCAAGGGCGAAGGCGTTGCCCAAAACATGACGATGGCGATCTACTGGACCACGCTTGCGGCGAACCAAGGCTTGGACCGTGCGGTGACGGCCCGCGAGGAAATGATCCGCGCCGCTGCGCCACGCATCGTCGAACAGGCGGATCGATTGGTATCACGCTTCCGACCGCTTGCGACTGATCAATAGGTCGGAACGGTGCGCGGTTTCCTTTTTGCGACTCTTTTCATCGCGCTGAGTGCGAGCGGTGCCTGGGCGCAGAGCTCTACCGCCCAACACGTCGCGAGCCAGATATCCCAAATCTTGTCTCAGTCGTCGGCATCGGGCGCCCGCAGCAGTTCGATGGCCCAAGACCTGCGCGACCGGCAAGGCGGCGCGCGCGCGGTTCAAAAATCAGACGAAGTCGCGAAGCTGACGATCGTTTCACTGGTGGTTGGCGCGATTGCCGCGGATTCTGCAAACACCGGCGACATCGTGCGCACGGCGGTCACCGCGGCCCCTGGCCTGCGCGACGACATCGTGACGGCAGCGGCGACAAGTTATCCGGCGTTCGCGCCCACGATTTACGGCGCGGTAGGTAGCGCGCCCGAGGTTCGTGCACCCACCCTCGCGCCACAGGCGCCGCCTGTTGCCCCAAGACCGGTCGCCGTCGCAGCCTCAACAAATGACGACGCGTTCTTAGAAAACGAACCTTCCGATATTGCGACGATCAACGATCCGCTGGAAACGATCAATCGTGGGATCTTTGCCTTCAACGACGTGTTGGATCGGTTCCTCATCCGGCCGATCGCCCTGGGCTACGGGACGATTACGCCGGATCCCGTGAAACGGTCGGTGAGAAACTTCTTCAGCAACCTCCGTGCGCCGATCCGGTTCGCCAACGATGTCCTGCAAGTCGATGGGCCCGGTGCGGCAAATACCGGAGGGCGGTTCTTGATCAATTCGACCGTCGGGGTGCTGGGTTTTTTCGACGTCGCCGACCGGTTCGGCATGGCCCACCAGCCGGCGGACTTCGGGCAAACGCTCCACCGCTATAGCGTCGGGAGCGGCCCCTACATCGTGATTCCGGTCTTGGGGCCGAGCACCGTGCGAGACGGCTTCGGGACCGCGGTCGACACGTTCCTCGACCCGCTGACTTATTTGCTGGATACCTATCCGCGGGTTGCGGTTGCGGCGACCGAGGCGATCGTCCGCCGGGAAACCCTAATCGAACCGCTTGACGAGTTACGCGCCGGGTCCCTCGACTATTACGCCGCGTTGCGCGCGGCCTATTTCCAAGACCGCGCCGTCGTCCTGTCCAAGGGCGAAGCCCCGGCGCAAAGCGCGGCGGATGACGCGTTCGATGCGTTCGAGTAACGTGCGCCAATGGGTATTCAGCATATCTTGATCATCGGTGCGCTGGCGATCGGCGGATGTACGGCACTCCAGCATCCGTTGGAAGAAGCCAAGCCGATCGAGTCGATCCGGCTTTCGGGGAATTTCGCCGACGTCGGTCGATGCCTCGAACACACGCTGCACGAACGCGATCCCAGCGGGCATTACGAATTCGTCACCGAGGGCGCCGAAGGCATTCTTGAGGGCAACGGCGCGTGGGAGGTGATCCTACGCCAAGAGACGCCAACGTTGTTGCGGGCCGCCATCAAGACCGAGCTTACGAACGCCGGCGCCCCGAAACGACCCGCCGGTTTGACGCTGATGATCGCGACCTGCGCCGGAGAGTCGTGAGCCCTTAGGCTTCGGCCAAAAACGCCTCGATTGCCGTAACCGCTTCGGGTTCCGCCAACGACGGGCAGTGACCCCGTCCCGGCACGATCGCCTTTTTCATGTCCGGTTTGCGTTTCGCCATCTCGGCTAACACGTCTTCGTCCAAGATGTCCGATACGGCGCCGCGGATCACCAATACCGGTTTGTCCTTCATCACGTCCCAACTGTTCCACCAATCGGGTGGCCTTTTGCGGGCGCGGAAGACCTTGCCGTAAATCGGATCCATATCCGGCACCACTTTGCCTTCGCGGTTTTTGTAGATGCGTTTCGTGCGATCGAGCCACTCGGCATCGGTCAACGTGATCCCGGCCTCGGCTCGCTCTTTTTGTGCCGCGGCGGCGTCTTCGAAACTATCGAACACCATCGGCTTGCCCATATTGTCGTGTAGGCGTTGCCGACCGGCCGCGCCGATGACCGGACCGACATCGTTCATCACGACGCCAGCAATCGCATCGGGGCGTTCGAGTGCGATATGCATGGTGACGATGCCGCCCAGCGAGGTGCCGATGATGACGACGCGGTCGAGGTTCTCGTGGGCGAGCAGGTCGAGCACGTCGTCGCGATCGACAAAGTAGGAATAGTGCTCCCAGTCCGGGTCGTAGTCGGACTGGCCATGGCCGCGCCAATCCATGCACAACACCCGCCGCTCGGCCCTGAGTCGCGTCGCGAGTTCGAGATATTGTTTCGAATTGCACGTCGTACCCGACAGACAGAGCACCGGCGTTTTCCCCGCCGGCCCGTCGAAGTCCCGGTAATAAAGACTGAGACCGTCTCGGGTGGTGAATCGCTTCTCGACGAAATCGGGCATCATGCCCTCCCTGTTCTGGCGTTGAGATGGGGGTAGCGGCTAGCGACCTTTCAAAGGCAGCAATTCACGACGAACATAGACATCGAACGTGTTGGGCGGACGACCTAATAGCCAGCCCAACACATTGCCGTTGCCGGACAGGCCGTTGTGATCGTAGTGATCGAACATGCGCGCGCGGGTCTCAATGATGTGCGCGGGCATGCCGGCGGCCTTTGCCTTGGCGCGAAAATCGTCGAGCGAGTCCTGCCCGGCCCGTACCGGGTGGCCCAAGACCTCGCTCAAGATCCGGGCTTTATCCTCACAGGACAACATCGCCGGGCCACCCAGCTCGTAGATCGCATAAAAATGGTCCGGGTTGCCCAACACGATTGCGGCGGCGGCGCCCACATCTTCAAGGTCGACCAACGACAACCTGGCTTTGGGTGAGAACGCCAAGGTGTGCACGCCGCGCTGCGAAATGCCTTCCCAATCGCCGGCCACCATCTGCATATACGACGTGGGTTGCAGAATCGTGTAGGCCAGCCCCGATTCGATGAGCGCTTCTTCGACGAACACTTTGTTCCAGTGATGGGTCAGCCCTTGGACCTGGGGATGCAGCACCGAGTGGTAGACGAAGTGTTTAACGCTAGCGGCCTCAGCCGCGGCGATAATGCGTTTACCGAACGCGATTTCGTCCGGGTTCATGTTGGGCGGAATATGATAAACCGCCTCGGCACCGGTCATCGCGCGGGCGACATCGGCGTCGTTACCGAGATCTGCGGTGATCGGGGTCGCATCGTGTTGCAACAATGGTCCGTCATAGGTTGCTTGACGGGTGACGAAGCGCACGCGGTGTCCCGCGCCGACCAACACCGGGACAATGTACTGGCCGGTTCTTCCGCCCGCACCGGTGACTAAGACATCCACAAGTTCCTCCCCCTTTTGAAACGGTATCGAACCACAGCCGCGACCTGCCGCCTACCCGGCGTGTGCGACTGTCCGCACCACGTGCTAAGGGAAGGCATGGCCTTCGACAATCTGCGGCCCCAAGCCCCGCGCACCCTCGAAAATACCCGCGTGCCCGCTCGCGCCGTCGCTTATGGCGAAGCCGCGTTGGCGCGGTCGCGAGCGGCGGCCGAGACATTGTCGCCCGATATGGACATCGCCTTCGGCCCGGACCCCGACCAGAAGCTGGATATCTACCGGCCCGCAGGTGCAACCGGTGCGCCGGTCATGGTGTTCTTCCACGGCGGAGCATGGGCGCATGGCTATAAGGAATGGAACGGGTTCATGGCGCCGGCGTTGATCGAGCTACCGGCGGTGTTTGTGTCGGTCGGGTATCGACTGGTGCCCGAGCACAAATGGCCCGCGCCGCTGGACGATGCCTTTGCGGCGCTGCGCTGGGTCCACGACAATATTGCGACCTATGGCGGCGATCCGCGACGCCTCCATGTTGCGGGTTGGTCGGCCGGCGGTACGTTGGCCGCCCTGCTGGCGCTGCGCACCGACCTTTACGCAACATATGGTTTGCCGGCCGACGCAGTCCGAAGTTGCATGGCGACAAGCACGTCGTTCCGGTTTCTCAACACCGACCTTGCGCCGGGCAACCGGGGGATCACCTATCGCGATTTTCTTTTCGCGACAGACGACGACGAAGTCGCCGCAAGCCCCATCTGTCACGTTGAGGGAAACGCACCCCCGTTTCTCATTGCCCACGGCGAGAAGGATTTCGCGCAAGTGTTGAAGACCGGCGACCAAATGGTGACGTTGCTTGAGACGAACGGTACCGTCGTCGAACGGCGCGTCTATCCGGGACTGGATCACTACGACATGAACCTCGCGCAGGGCGATCCGGCGCATGACTGGGTCCAAACGGCGCGGGCGTGGCTTTAGTCACGTTGAGGAAGGCGGCCGCTTTTCAGTTCCGACAATGCCGAGATCGGCAGGCCGCACCTGAAGCGACGGTCGTTGGATAACCCGGTCGTACCACCCGCTCAACACGGGGTGGCCTTCGCGCCAGTCGAATCCAAGGTCGGTTTTCTCGATTAGAAGCTTGGCGAGCGGGCGCCGGAGATCGAGGAACGACAACCCGCCGGCAAAACACACATGCCCGATATGAAAGACGTCGTCTGAAAACGCGCCGGCGGCGCGTTCCATTTCGTCGAGGATCCCGACGATCCGGCGGCGATTGCGCTGCATGGCGGCACCCACCCGGTCTTGTGGCGGTTTAAGGGCATCGATCGAGAGGGCCGACACGGCATCGAACAAACCATCGCCCAACACCATCTCGGTGAGCGCCTGCCACCGGGTGTCGTCGCGGGGAAAGAGGTACGGGCCGGGCCCGCGCGAATCGAGGTATTCGCAGGCCAGCAATCCGCTGTAGAGCGTTAGGCCGTCGTCGAGAACCAGCACCGGATGTTTGCCGAGCGGGGTATAGCCCCAAATGATCTCGTCGGGTCCGACCGGGTTGTTGACCACGAACTCCAGTTGGTCGAGGACGCCCGCCTCGAACGCGACGACCAACACCTTGTGAATGTAGTCGTTGCCGCTGAACAGCAGTTTCATGTCTAGGCGATGGTTTCGCCGTCGATGAGGGCGACGACATCAATCTCGATCATCGCCTCTTTGCTGCCCAGTCGGCTGATCTCGACGAAGGTGCCGGCCGGGTAATGAAACGAGAAATACTGTTTCTTCAGGCCAAGCCATTCCTTACGCGCCGACTCGATGTCGGTCACGTAGGTTGTGGTGTGCACGATCTTGTCGAGGCTTGAACCCCCGGCTTCGAGGATGCGTTTGATGTTGGCCATGGTCTGATGGACTTGCGCCGTAAAATCGCCGACGCCGACGATCTCGCGGTCTTGGTTCACCGCGACCTGGCCCGAGACATAGATCAAGTTGCCGACCCGAAAGCCTGCGGAGAGCAGCGAGCCTTCGTGAATCTTGTCGTCGTCGAAATGAATGCGATGCGCGTTGTTGTCGGTCATGGCGTGCCTTTCCTGGTATTGCGGCCATGGTACCGCGGTCCGCCCCGTTGTGGCGGCAAAAGCGCCTAGCGGCTGGCCAGCATCGCGGGACGGTCGTGATAGAAGCGGTGCGCCCCGATGGTGACCGTGTGGGTCAGTTCCTTGGCCCATGCCGGTTCGACCGACGTGGCGTGATAGTGGGTCGCACGACCGGTGAGGTCGGGCACGAACCCGGCAAGCGCCCGGCCCGCCACCTGCAACGACCCGCGCCAGACGCGATCGTGTCGCGCGTCATCCGAAAGGCCGTCGCAGGCGAAGGAAAACTGACACGCATTGCGCCGTGCCGAACCCTGGAACACAACGTCGCATACGGTGTCGGGATAGGCCGGATGGGCAACCCGGTTGAGCACGACCGAGGCGACGCCGTACTGGCCGGTCCGCGGTTCGCCGCGCGCCTCGAAATAAATCGCCTGCGCCAGACAAATCTGGGCCAGGGAGGCCTGCGAAACGGGCGCGGTCGCCAAGGCCGCAAGACCACCGGCGAGAAACAAAACGGTGATAACGGCGAGATGCAGGCGCGTCTTGAACGAGAAGTGATCCATTCCCGCCACTTAACCATCCGAATGTGGCGATTTTTGGTTGCGGGCCGCGCCCGAAGTTGCGCGAATCCACCCAGGCCACGCGAACGATCGAGCTAGGGGGAACCGATGAGCGATCTCAGCGAGGCGGACTGCCGGTATCCCGCCGGTGCGTTTGCCCCCGCCGTCGACCCGTTACGGTGCGAAGGCAAGGAACGGTGCGCCGATGTCTGCCCGTATGGCGTGTTTGAGATTCGAAAACTGACCGGTCCGGAGCGCGCCGCACTACCGTTTCTGACGCGCCTCAAGGTTGCCGCCCACGGCGGCAAACAGTCTTTCGCGACATTAGCCGGAGAATGCCGCGCTTGTGGCCGTTGCGTGACGGCGTGCCCGGAAAAAGCGGTGACATTGACGAAGGTCTCTTAGACCTTCCCGTCGATCACGATGACATGCGCATCGCCGGCGTTTTCGCGCAGCTTGCGCACTTCGGCGTATTCCGGCGAGTGCCACAGCTCTTTGATCTTTTCGACCGACGGGTATTCGGCGATCAGCGTGCCCTCGCTGGTGTCGAACTCGCCCTCCAGCACCGCTGCGACTTTGCCGCGCGCGAGATACTTGCCGCCGAACTTGGGCACGAGTTTTTCGATCGCTTTGCCGTATTCGGCAAAGCGCTTGGGGTCGGTCACTTTGACGCGAACAAACATATAGGCGGGCATCGTGTTCTCCGTTGTTGCGGTGCTCAGGATCGCAATTGGTCACGCAACGCTTTGTCGCGCTTGAGGTGCCACTCGCGGCTCATGGCCTCTCCGCGGTTTTGATAACGCTCGACGTATACCAGTTCCCAGGTCCGGCCGCGTGTCGACCGCGCTCCGGAGCCATCGTTGTGGGTGCGCAATCTTTTGTCGAGGTCGTTGGTCCACCCGACATAGGTCTTGATCGGCCCTTCGTCGGCGCTGCGGAGGACGTAGACGAAACAGCTCACCCCTTGGGATAGACACAGACGAACCGCTCGACGACCACCGGCATGTCGGGCTCGACCTTCTTGCCGTGCGGTTCGAGGAGGCCGTTCCAATGTTTGGTGTGCACGCCCTGCCAAACCTCGAGGTCGCGCACCGCGGGCCCATCCAAGGCGGTGTAGGACGCGTCGATGTCTTTGTACGTCAACAACTCCAACCCGACCGTGCGCAGTAACGCTTTCGGCGTGCCGTCAAAGGTCGTCTGGATGATGTACTCGCCAATCTCGGGTTTTAGATCGGGGTTCGTCGCGTGAAGCCACGGCAAAGAAAAGGTCCCGACTTTTTCGCCCGCAATCACCAATTGGGCGATCGTCTCGGAGGTTTCCTGATCCCACCCAATGCATCGGATTCGTTGCGAGGAACCGGCATCGAGCCCGGGAATGGCGGCGGCACAAGCATCGAGAAAATCCTTGCGTTGAGCGGCGGTCGGCTCGGCGGCGGGCATGGCGGTGTCCCCATTGAATGAATGTGATGCAGCGAAGTATGGCGGATCATAAGGGCGATCCGCCACCCTAGATGGCCTGCAGAAAAGGCCCTCCTAGCCGCTCAACCGTTTGGAAGCGGGATGATGTCGTCGTCGCCGGGAACGGCAGGGAAGCTGCCCTCGATCCAATCTGACTTGGCCTGCTTGATCCGCGCTTTAGAACTCGAAACGAAGTTCCACCAGATGTGGCGCGGGCCCTCTAGAGGAGCACCACCGAGCACCATCGCGCGGGCCGGTTCGGTCGTTGCGATCGTGGCCGGTGCGCCGTCGGTCAAGACCGCCATCGTGCCCTCTTTGACGGGTTGGCCGTCGATCTCGACGGATCCCTCGACCACGTAGACGGCGCGTTCGCCGAGATCGGGCGATAACGCCATCGATCCGCCGGGCGCGAACCGCGCGTGACCATAGAAAAGGTCGGACAGCGTGCGCACGGGCGAGCGAACGTCGGCGATCTCACCCGCGAGTACCGTGAGATCGACCCCGCCTTGGTGCATTGTGGGCATGGCCGATCGGGGGTAGTGGTCGAACGACGGTTCGATTTCCTCGTGGGCCTTGGGGAGCGCCACCCACAATTGCAGGCCGTGAAGGGGGCCGCCCCGTCTTCGGCGATCCGGATCGGCCCGTTCTGAATGCACGATGCCGCGACCGGCGGTCATCCAGTTGATATCGCCAGCTTCGATCTTTTGTACCGATCCCAGGCTGTCACGGTGGACGACATCGCCCTCGAAAAGAAAGGTGACCGTCGCCAGGCCAATATGGGGATGCGGGCCGATGTCCAAATCCCCACCCGGCGGCACCTGCGCCGGGCCCATATGATCAAAGAATGTAAAGGGACCGACCATCCGGCGCTTGGCATTCGGCAAGGTCCGCCGGACCGCGAACCCGCCGACATCGCTTTCGCGGGACGGGATGATCAGATCGATCGCGTTGTTCATGCGGGTCTCGGCGAGCAGTCAGCCGGGAACGTCGTTGTTCCCGATCGAGATCATGACCACGCTGTCTTCGATTGCACTTTCTTCGTGCTTTTCGTCCGGCGCGGTGATCGCGACATCCCCTGGGCCGAGTTCTTTGCCGCCAACCTGCCAGCGCCCGCTGAGGACGGTGAGGTGTTCCCATCCGGGATGCGCGTGGGGCCGAAACACCGTTCCCGCCTTGACCCGAAACGCCGCGAAGTAGGCGTTTTCGCCACCGCGCCAAACCTCGTACTTTTCCGCGCCGGGCGTGGCGGTGGGTTGCCAGTCGAAATCTTTGATCGCGCTGAATTGCATTCGGGCTCTCCTCTGTCGCGCTTTGCCCGCGAAAGCGGACGATCATTTGCTACATGTTGAGTTGGGAGAAGTGGTGCCGCCTGCGTGACTCGAACACGCGACCCCCGCATTACGAATGCGATGCTCTACCAGCTGAGCTAAGGCGGCACGGGATCTTTGATCCGGCGCAAACCTACGCCGCACCGGCGTGAGGCGTCAACGTCAGCCGGCAGCGCGCAGGGGCGGTTCGGCGTCGGCGCCCTCGGTTGGCGTCTGGGCGGTATGCAGCATTGTAAGACCGGGACTTTCGGCCAGGGCCACGGCATCGTCGACCGGTGGCAGATGCGCGCCGGAAGGTGAGTTATCCAGGTCGAGGACCGCTTCCGGCGACCCCCAGCGCAGCGAGTCGAACGTCGCACAATGATCGCAGTGGGCGACCCAAGCCCCATGGGCATGGCCGCAGACGTTGCAGGTCCAGGCCGGTTCGGGCGCCGTGGCGATCCGCTCCAACCACGGGCGCGCCGCCGCCGGGCCATGGGCGCGCTCCTCGATCTCGGCTTTGAGACGAACGGTCGGCCCTGCGGCCTGGTCGTGATCCGCCAGATCGCCGACGATTTTCGCCGCGCGTTCGGTCTGACCAGCCTCCAGCGCCGCCGCGGCCAACGCCAAGCGCCCCTCTTCGTCTTCCGGCGTCGCGCCGACCAATTGTTCGAGGTGGGTCAAGTACGTTGATGCATCCGCGCCGCCGAAGAGCGTTCGATGCGCGGCGGCAAGTTGCGCGTGGGGCGCGAGGTGCCACGCCTGTTCAAGAAGATGCAGCGCCCGTCGGCGCTTACCGGTGGCGCCGAGGAGGTCGACCGCAAACAACGTCGCCGGCAGGAAGCGTGGATCGAGCGTGTGAGCCCGAAGCACGGATTTTCGCGCGCCGTTGGTATCGCCGGTGTCGCGCAGCTCGCGGGCGAGATGGAACGCCGCGATCGCCTGACGTCGGCGCCCGTCGTTCTCGCTGAGCGCCCGGGCGGCAATGGCGCGGGTTACGACGCGTTCCGCTTCGCGCCAATTGCCGGCGCGCGCCTCGAGATCGAAGAGTGCGAACAGGACCCAAGGCGCTTGGGGGTTCAGCTCGTAGGCGCGGCGCGCCAATGTGAGCGCACCGGATTGGTCGCCGGTGCGGTTCGCCTGGCCGACCAATCCGCGCAAGCCGAGGAATTCGAGTTCGGGGCGTTTCAGCATTGCCGAGAAGTAGCGGCGAGAGGCCTTTTCGTCGCCACTGAGCTGGGCTGCTTGGGCGGCAAGCAACATCGTGAGCGGGGTTTCCGTGAGATAGCGTTCGGCTTCGCGCGAATAACGAAGCGCCGCGGCGCGATCACCGGCCGCGACAGCGACCATGCCGCGGGTCAATGCCAGCTGACCACGGTCTCGGCGGCGGCGCGTCCGCGCTTGGGCCAACTCGGTCGGGCCCCGCCGGACCCATCGCCAGATCTGGTAGAGGAGTGCGGCGGCTGCCATCAACACAATAGCCGCACCGATGCCGAGCCCGACGGGCATCTCGATACGGTAGCCGCGCCAATCCATGCCAAGTTGCCCCGGTTGATCGGCCAGCCACGCAGCGAGCCCACCGAGGACGATCAGAAAGACGAAAGCGGCTACTGCGCGCGCCATGCGCTAACCCGCGCCGCCGATAGAAAGGACAAGGCGGCTGAGATCGTGGAGCGCGCGCTCCGCATCGAGACGTACGTGCGCGCGTTTAAGCCAGGTATCGACCTCTGGCGACTGACCGGCAAGACCATCAGCCTCTGCCACGGCCCGATTGAGATCGCCGATTTGCAGCAATCCTTCGGTGCGCGCGACGATCGCCTCGGGCGAGTCGCCGACGAGATCGCCGGTACGCCGCACGGTCACCAGGGACGTTACGCGGTCGACCGTGAGGCCGACCCATGTGTCGTCGTCAGCTCCGGCACCTCGTGCTGCCCGGCCGGCCAACGTGGCAAACGACCGTTGCAGGCCGACCAGCGTCGGAACGCCGGTCTCCGCAACCCCGCTCAATCGCTCGAGTGGGTCGATTAATTGCGGCGCCTCAAGGCTCACTGACAACGCGCGCACGGTTTGCAATTCGGCGCCGAATGGACGCCCGCTCTGCGCCGCCGCGCGCAAGCTGCCGAGGGAGACGACCAGCGCCGACCGACCGACCGATTTGTCGAGCGCCGCTTCCAGCGCGCTCGTCCGCGACTGCAAGCTTTCGACCGTCCCTTCAAGGGCGCCCTCGTCGGGGCGCGACTGTTCGAGCGTCGCCAAGCGGCCCTCGACCAAGGCAATGGCTTCCTTCAAGTCTTGCGCGAGTTTGACCTGGAGCGAATCGATCGTATCGACCAATTGGGCGCTTTCGGCGCGCACCGCGGCAAGCGTTTCATCGACGCTGGCGAGACGGTCGGAGATCGCCGCGATGTCGTCGGGTCGATCGCCTTGCTGTGCCTCCAAGGTTGCAAGACGCGCATCCAGCGTGGACAGAATTGCGCTACTGCTTTCAAGCGACGCCGTACGCTCGGTCAACGCGCTAAGCCCTTTGAGATCTTCGCGCAGGAGGCCGATCTCGTTCTCAAGTGCCGCGACGCGCGCATCGTCAGGACGATCGGCGCGCGCGACCGATTGGATTTCGTTGCTCAGTTGTTGGGTTCTTTGTTCGATGTCGCGCAAGCGCGAGAAATCGACCGGATCGCCGCGCCCCGCGGCAAGGTCGGTAATGCCCGATAGTTCAGCCAACCGCGGCCCGAGATAATACTGCGCAAAGGGCGCTGCAAAGAGACCGGCGACAAATACCACGATCAGACCGGCAAGAAGGGCCGAGCGCGACAGACCGGGTCGACGCGGTGGCCGCTGCGAGGGGCGGCGCCGGCGCGCCGGCCGCTCTGCCTGAGCGGGCGGTGCCTCCGCTTGTTGCCGGGCGCGGGCGCGCATTTGGCGTGGGGTTTGCGTCATTCGGCGCTTCTGGTCTGGGCGTCGACCAAATCGAGCAACGCGGTGCGGTCGGTGCGTCCGGCGATTTCCATGTCCCGCCACCGAATGCCGGAAAGTGCCGCGGCGACAGCGGGACTTAGGCAAAAAGCCGTTACCGTTTGCGTCGCGTCTGACAAACCCGCCATGGTCAGAATCCTAACAAACGATTGCGCCGTGCGGGGCGAGAAAAACAGCGCCCCGTCAATTTCGTGGCCCTGCAACGCCGCGACGGCGACGGACGGCAGAACCGTCACGGGACGCGCTTCATAGAGGACGTGGCGGATCACCTGGTACCCCGCGGCGCGCAAATCGGCGCGCAGATCGCCGCGGACGTTTTTACCAGTTATCCACAGGAGGGCGCCCGCGTCGGGACGAAGGGTTTCGCGAACCAACGCGCCAAGCGCCCTGACGTCGCCCGCTGCCGACAGGGTCGAAAACCCGGCCGCCTCGGCTTCTTTGGCGGTACCGGGGCCAACGGCGAGGAGCGAAATATCGCGTCGATCGGTCGCGGCGCTGAGTGCACGCACGCCGTTGCGACTCGTCGCCAAAAGCGCCTGCACGTTCGAGAGATCGATCTCGGCGTCGCGGGGCACAATCTCCAACACCGGTGCGATGACGCAGGTGTGCCCCCGCGCGCTGAGATCGGCGGCAAGTTCGTCGGCATCCGGCTGGGGGCGGGTGATCAGCAGTCTCATGACAGCGACGCCAATATGTCGCCCGCTTTGGACATAAGTTCTTGGCCAAGGTCGGTTCCTAGGGCGGCCGCGTTGGAAGTTGAACCGCGGCGCGCACCGGCCACCGCTTTGGTCCCGTCGGGTGCGACGACCAGGCCGCGAAGCCATAGATCGCCCTCGTCATGAACGGCGTATCCGGCGATCGGCGTACGACACGATCCATCGAGTTCGCGCAGAAGGGCCCGCTCCGCATCGGCGCTTTGCTGGGTCGCGACATCACCGAGCGGCGCGACAAGGGCAAGCGTTTCCTCGTCGTCGGCGCGGCATTCGACGGTCACGATGCCTTGGGCCACAGCCGGCAAAAAATCCTCGGGCGCAAGCAAATCACCGGCGACATCGGCGCGGCCCAGGCGATTGAGGCCGGCGCGGGCGAGGATCGTCGCGGCGGCAACGCCGTCCTGGAGTTTTTTCAACCGCGTATCGACGTTGCCGCGAAAATCGACGATGCGAAGGTCGGGACGGCGATGGAGCAGTTGTGCCCGGCGGCGCAAAGATGAAGTGCCGACGATCGTGCCCTGCGGCAACGCCGCAAGGGTCGTTGCGTCGGTTGAGATCAGAACATCGCGCGCATCCTCACGCGGCAAGACGACGGCAAGGCAGAGTCCCGGGGGGAGCACCGTCGGCATGTCCTTCATCGAGTGCACCGCAAGATCGACACGGCGGCCCAAGAGCGCTTCTTCGATTTCTTTTGTGAAGAGACCCTTGCCGCCGATCTCGGCGAGATTGCGATCCTGGATACGGTCGCCGCTGGTCTTGATCACCTCGATCGCGACACCGCGTTCGGCCAGATCGGGCGAATGGGCGAGCAGCCGGTCGCGCACGTCATTCGCCTGAACGAGCGCCAACGGCGACCCGCGCGTTCCGATCCGTAGAGGTGAGGCACCTTGCCGCGTCACGAACACGGGTGTAGAGCACTTCAGCCGTTCTTTGTAGGGAAATCGTCCTGCCGTGCCTGTCCTCGGAATTGAAACGAGTTGCGACGAAACGGCCGCGGCCGTGGTGGATGCCGACGGCACGATCCTGGCCGATATCGTGTTGTCGCAGCTCGACGACCACCGGCCTTACGGCGGGGTCGTCCCCGAGATTGCGGCCCGGGCCCATGTCGACCACCTCGACGCGATCGTATCGCTCGCCATGACGGAGTCCGAGCTCGACTATGACGACTTGGACGGCATCGCGGCGACCGCAGGCCCGGGCCTGATCGGCGGTGTGATGGTCGGTCTGATGACCGGCAAGGCGATTGCTCTGGCCCGCAACAAGCCGTTCGTTGCCGTCAATCACCTCGAAGGACACGCCTTGACCGCGCGCCTGACCGACCAAGTCGCATTTCCCTACTTGTTGCTGTTGATTTCCGGTGGTCACTGCCAGTTGTTGGAGGTGACCGGGGTCGGGGCGTATCGCAGGATCGGCACGACGATCGATGACGCAGTGGGCGAGGCGTTCGATAAAACCGCCAAGTTGTTGGGGCTTGGCTTTCCCGGCGGCCCGGCCGTCGAAGCCGCCGCCGCACAAGGCGACCCGACCGCCGTTGCGCTACCGCGACCGCTGGCCGGCACCGAGACGTGCGATTTTTCGTTTTCCGGGCTGAAAACGGCGGTTCTCCATGCCGTCGGCGATCCCGGCGCGCTGACCGACACGCGACGGGCCGATATGGCCGCGTCGTTCCAGGCCGCAGTGGCCGATGTGTTGGCGGATCGTGCCAGCCGCGCAATGAGGCAGTTCGCGCAACGCCATCCCACGGCACGCACCTTTGTGGTGGCCGGCGGCGTGGCCGCCAACCAGGCGTTGCGCGCCCGGCTGGCGACGGAGGCCGCGGCCCAGGACTTCACGTTGGTGGTGCCGCCGGTCCGACTGTGCACCGACAATGCGGTCATGATCGCTTGGGCCGGGTTGGAGCGTCTGCGCCTCGGGCAGACCGACGATTTCGCCACGCCGCCCCGGGCGCGCTGGCCGCTCGACGCCACGGCTGCGGCGGCGGGCGCAAAGGCTTAGGCTAGGGAGGCCCGGACGCGAACAAGGAGAGTTTCATGTTGAGCGAAGAGCAAATGCCCGAACGCGTGGAAGTACGCAACGCGTTCCCGACGCCCATCGCCATGGCGATGCTGCCGGACGCCGAGAAGCTCAACAAAAAGCTCAAGAAGATGATTCTGGCGCGCGAAAAGAAAGAGGCGCCGCGCGACACCTACGACAGCAATATCGGCGGCTGGCACTCTGACCGCGATCTGCCCAAATGGGGCGGCAGCAGCGCCGAACAAGTCATCGAAAGCGCGCGGATGTTGGCCGACCGCATGACAGCAAGCCGCAGCGGGCGACCCGCCGATGTCGAATGGCAGGTCAACGGATGGGCCAACATCAATCGCGCCGGACACAGCAATGAGTTTCATGTTCACCCCGGCTGCTTTTGGTCGGGTGTTTATTACGTCGATGACGGCGGCATTGCCGAGGACAAATCCTTAGGCGGTGAATTCGTCATTATGGACCCACGCGGTGCCGGCCCTTCGATGTATGCGCCCACACTGTGCTTTCACGGACCGGGCGGCAATTCGGTGGGCGCGACGGAACTGCTAAGCCCGCGCGCGGGCGTGATGCTGATGTTCCCTTCCTGGCTATCGCATGGCGTGCGGCCCTACCATGGCGACGGCGACCGCATTTCCATCGCGTTTAATCTCGCTGTGGCGGGCTAGACGATGGCGGATCGCAAGTTCGGCGTGATCGGCGCCGGCGCCTGGGGGACGGCGCTTGCCAACGTGGTCGCCGCGAACGGCAAGGCCTGCGTATTGTGGGCGCGCGAAGAAGAGGTCGTCGCGGCCGTCAACACAGAACACCGAAATACGATCTATCTGCCTGATGTCGAGATTAACCCGCATGTGCGTGCCACCAACGATCTAGCCGAGGCATGCGATGCGGAGGCCCTTTTGTTCGTCGCACCGACGCAGCACTTTCGCTCGGTTGCCGAAAAAGCGGCACCCCATATTCGCGACGGATTGCCGGTCGTCTTGTGCGCGAAGGGGATCGAACTGGAAACCAACGCCCTTCTCAGCGAGGTCCTGCATGAGTCGGTCCCCCACGCCCTCCCCGCAGTGCTGTCGGGCCCGACCTTTGCCGACGAGGTGGCGCGCGGTTTGCCGACCGGCGTGACCTTGGCCTGCGGTGACGAGGGCGTCGGCACCGACTTGGCGGAGAGCTTGGGCAGCCCGACGTTTCGTCCCTACCTGTCGGATGACGTGATCGGCGCACAGATCGGCGGGGCGCTCAAGAACGTTCTGGCGATTGCCGCCGGCATCGTCGCCGGCCGCGAGTTGGGCGAGAACGCCAAAGCCGCCGTCATCACCCGGGGCTTGGCGGAAATGTTGCGATTCGGCGAAGCGCTGGGCGGCAACGGGATCACGTTGATGGGCTTGAGCGGGCTGGGCGACTTGGTTCTGACCTGTGGATCGTCTAAATCGCGCAACCACTCGCTGGGTCTCGCGCTGGCGCACGGGGAAGCGGCCAAGGAGTTCCTGGGCGCCCGCAAGTCGGTTGCCGAAGGCGCCTATACCGCCGCGGCCGCCATGGCGATTGCGAACGAGAAAAAGATCGATCTACCGATCTGCGGTGCCGTCGACGCCGTGATCAACCAGGGAATTGACATCGATGCCGCCATCGAAGCGTTGTTGAACCGCCCGTTCCGCGCGGAAACCGGCTAGCGCGAACTTAGATGGCGGGCGGCTGCTGGCCGTCACGCGCTCTCATCCGCTACATTGGCGTCATCCAAAAACCTGGGAGGACAACAAATGGCTTATTACGCGATCTATTGCGCCGACAGCGCCGACGGCTCCCGTCTGCGCAAGGAAAACCATGAAGCCCACATGGGCCACATCGGCAAATTCATGGACAAACTCATGCTTGCCGGCCCCTGCCCGCCGATGGCCGGCGAAGACCGCGAAGCAAGTTTCCTGGTCGTCGAAGCCGCCGACGCGGATGCCGCAAAAGCGATGGTGGAAAGCGATCCGTTCCATGCCGCAGGCGTCTGGGACAGCGTGGTTGTTCGTGAGTTCAATCCCGTGGTGGGCGCCTGGGCCCCTAAAGGCTAGATGACGCTTTTCGCCATCTTTTGCCTGGATCGGCCTGACCGAGGGGCGATCCGCAAGGAAAAGCTGGACGAACACAGCGCTCATTTTCAGAAGGCCGGAGGCGCTGTGCGTGCCGCCGGCCCGATGATGACCGGGTCGGGCGATGACCAATGCGGCAGCCTGATCGTGTACGAGGCCGATACGATTGATACGGCGCGTGCGTTCATCGAGGCCGACCCCTATGCGCGTGCCGGCCTATTCGAACAGATTACGGTACGACGCTGGCAGTGGATGTCCGGCGCCGACAAACCGGAGAATTAGATGGCCTATTGGTTGATCAAAAGCGAGCCCGAGACATGGTCTTGGGACGATCAAGTGAAGAAGGATGTCGAACACTGGGACGGGGTTCGCAACTTCACTGCGCGCGCCAATCTCAATGCGATGAAGAAGGGCGACAAGTGCTTCTTCTATCACTCGGGCGGCGAGCGACAGATCGTCGGCATCGTGACCGTCGTAAAAGAGGCCTACCCCGATTTCACCGATGAAAGCGGTCGCTTCGTGATGGTCGATGTGAAGACCGAGCAGCCAATGAAGACGCCGGTGACACTGAAGCAAGTCAAAGAAGAACCCAAGCTCGCCGACATGGAGTTGGTCCGGCTGTCGCGTCTCTCGGTGCAGAAGGTCGACGCCAAGTCCTGGAAACTGATTTGCAAAATGGGCGGCGTGAAGTCCTGAACGCGCCGTTAGACTATCGCCTGTTTCCCGGCGCGCCCGAGGGCCGCGTCGATCTGTGCCAAGCAAGTGATATTGCAGTGGGGACTAGCCGCGTGTTTTCGTTCGGGTCGGGCGCCAATTCGTTCGAGATGTTCGTCATGCGCCCACCGGCGGACGGCCCGCAGGGGCCGGGCAGCGCAGATGGATT